>Ga0209711_10002121_pt1 | contig 18323 bp, 22 predicted proteins | sample ArcticOcean_MG_C_7_FD_187441 | JGI IMG/M metagenome (GOLD analysis project Ga0209711, IMG submission 187441) | Marine microbial communities from western Arctic Ocean - ArcticOcean_MG_CB11_88 (SPAdes) (version 2) | ecosystem: Environmental > Aquatic > Marine > Oceanic | place: Arctic Ocean... | reverse complement strand
AGTTCCAATAGATACAAGTAAAATTTTTGGAATAATTGGTATTATTTGTTTTGGTATTTTATTTATAAGATCTGAAGGAAATAAAAAAATTATTAAATAATTTTTTATTCAATCCTTCCAGGTTGGCTTTTTTTTATTTAAAAAACAAGAAATCCCTTCTTTTGCATTCTCACTATTTAGTAGACTATAAAAAGACTTTCTCTCTTCTTGTAAGCCATTTTCTAGTAAATAATTATTGCTAATAAGTTTTTTTATTTCAATTAAACTTGATTTAGGTTTTTCAGCTATTTTATTTGCAGTTTTTATTGATTCTATCGAAAAATTATTTTTATCAAGTAAAACATTCACAAGGCCAAGCTCATATGCCCTCTGTCCAGAAATAGTTTCTCCAGTCATGCAAAGAAAATTAGCATTATGTTTTCCAAGATAATATTTCAATCTTTGTGTTCCACCCATTCCTGGCAAAAGCCCTAAGTTAATTTCAGGTTGACCAAATTTAGACTCTTTACACGCAATAACGATGTCACATAATAAAGCTAGTTCCATGCCCCCACCTAAAGCGTAGCCCTCAACCGCTGCTACAATTGGAATGTTAACTTCTTTTATTTTATCAAAAAAAGTGAAAAGCCCTTTTGACTCTGCTGATTGTGCATCTAAATTATTGAGTTCTTTTATATCAGCACCGGAAGAAAAAATTTTCTGATATCCCTGAATTAAAATAACATTAACAGAGGAATTCATCTCTAGTTCTTTTAAACCTTCATAAATTTCTTTAGAAGTTTCTATGCTCAAAGAATTATTTTTATTTTGGTTATTTAGAGTAAGAATACCTAAGTGATTATCAGTATTTAGAATTATATTTTTATATATTTTCAAAATTATTTTTTTTTATTATTAACTAAATTAATAAAGCCCGCCTTGGTCTATTCAAATAGCTATTAACCCAATATGGACTAAATGAATGTTATAAAGCATTATTAATAGTTGTATTTAAGGGACATGACAACCCAGCCCGAAAAAACTAATCTCATAAAAATACCCAATATTGACAGGCCCAATATTGATCATTTAATATCAAGATTACTAAACGAAAGAAGAAAAAAGCAAAAAAAAAGTATTTTAATATTTTCAGTCATTATTTTAGTATTTGCCGCATCAATTTCATTTACAATTTCCAATTAGACATTTTATAAATTTTATATAAATACACTTAAATTTTAATCTAATTAGGACAACGTTTAAAAACGTTCGGTGAAAATAATATTTTTTGATTATTGACTTTCAGTCAAATTAAGCTTTATTTGCTCAAACTGATCTCTTTAAATGTAAATTAAAAGTATATGCAATTATTATCACCTGAGGTAATAGAAAAAAAAATTTTAGAAAACTTTTTTGAATATCATAATTTATTTGTAGAGTTTGAATCTAATTTTTTGTCAGAGATGTACAATCGTTACCAAGGAGTAGAAAATGGCAACCTTGTTTTATATTTTGCAAAATCAACACACCAAGAAATTCTAAGACAAAAAGACTACAATCTTAATTTTGATCTTAGTTTTGAAAAATTTTGGGAGAATCATTCTCTTATTAATTTAGAAAAAAAATCTATAATTAAAATAGCTTCAGATACGTCTTTACCAAAAGAAACTACTAGAAGAAAAATTTCATTACTAATTAAACAAAAAGTACTAAACAAAAAAAATAAAAATATAGAATGGTCACCTAATGAGCAGTATAAAAAAAATTATAATTTGTTTATTCAAAAAGAAATTCGAGATATATCTAAATTAATAAATTTTATTTGTAAAAAAATAAATATTAATATTTCAAACAAAGAGATAACAGAAGAATTAAAAAAAAAATTTAGTTTTTATTGGTTTCATTACTTAGATGCGCAGCTTAAATATCTTAAACTTTGGAGCCAACAACTCAATGATCTTGAAATTTTACTCATAGGCATGCAATTTATATGTTTATTTTCTTCAGAGGCAAAAAAAAAAAATTTATTTCATCAAAATATATATAAAGATACAAGTCTAATTAAAAATTATATAAGCGCAAGTGTAAGTGCAACTTCAATAGCGGAAGTAACTGGAATTTCAAGAGCCACCTGTATCAGAAAACTTGTAGCTCTAGTTGAAATGAAAGTAGTGTCACAGGATAAAATTTCAAAAAGATATTATCTAGCTCAAGATATTCTTTCAAACAATTTAGCATCTAAAAAAATAAATGAAGAGGCGATTAAACTTTTTAGTGAATTTTATTTTATTTGTCTAAGAGCTATAAATACTAAAAATTCAAACTAATTAAACAGACAGCCGCCAAACATATGAGTGTTAGAGCAAGAACTTTTGTATTGGTGTAAATATCTATTTTTCTAGTTTGGTATAATCTTTTGTTGAGAACATTAATATCTACTTTTTTTGATATATTTTCTCCATCACGTTGAAGATATTTAAATTTCTCTTCTTTAGGATCAAAAACAACTACATTTTTAATATTCATAATGGAATATTAAAGCTCATAATCATAAAGGAGTCGAGTCATTAAATTGGGTGTTGCACTAATCAGATGCAAAAGTAGATCAGGTTCTTCGCCATTCTATCAAAAATTATAAATTTAAAGGTAATATTTATAGGTAAAAAATTATTGTTTCATATATTGAACGATACCTTTTCTTAATTTATCAAAGATTTCATCAATATGTTTTTTTTCACAAACGTAAGGTGGTGCTAAGACTAGTGCGTCAGCTGTAGCTTTGAAATTAACTCCATTAGCATAACACGTTTTATAAATTTGAAAGCCTGCCTTACCAGGCTTGTCCTTCATGCGAATATCAATTCCACCCATCATTCCGTAACCTCTAATGCTTTCAACACAATCAAGGTCTTTTAAAGAATGTAAAGCACTTTGAAAATAAGGAGAGATATCTTTTACTCTTTTGAAAATATCTTCCTTGTCAAATATATCCTGCACAGCTAGTGCTGCCGCTACAGCAACAGGTATTCCTGAGTATGTATAACCATGAAACAATTCAATAGCTCCTTCAGGTGCTGAGTTAACAATTGAGTCATAAATACTGTCTCGTGCAGCAACAACACCCATAGGCACGACACCATTTGTTGTTGCCTTAGCCATAGTCATTAAATCAGGTGTTACACCAAACTCTTGTGAGGCAAAAGCAGACCCAGTTCTCCCCCAACCTGTTATTACTTCATCAAATATTAAAAGAATATCATACTTGTCACAAATTTTTCTCAGTCTATCTAAATATCCTTTTGGTGGAATTAAAGTTCCTGTTGACCCAGCAATTGGTTCAACAATACATGCTGCAATCTCACCTTCAAATTTATTTGCGATTATTTCTAAGTCATCTGCTATTTCTGCACCAGTATCAGGTTGACCTTTTACAAATTTATGTTCAGGCAAAAATGTATGGCGCATGTGTTGCACTCCCGGCATTAAAATATTGGAACACATTTCTTTATAGTTATTAAAGCCACCCACAGATAAACCACCAATGTTCATTCCGTGATAACCCCGATCACGACCAACAAATCTAAATTTTTTTTTATTTCCCCTTGAAGCGTGGTAAGCCATAGCAATTTTAATCGCTGACTCAACTGCAGTAGATCCACATATTGTATAAAAAATTTTATTTAAATTATCTGGTGTGTGCTTAGCTATTCGTGTTGCTAATTCAAATGACCCACCAAAACCTTGATTAAAAGGCAGAACAAAATCTAATTCTCTTAATTGTTTACTTACCGCTTCAGCAATTTCTTCTCTTCCATGACCCAATGGATTACAAAATAAGCCAGAACTAGCATCTATTAAGGTATTACCTTCGTGTGTTTTTAAATAAACCCCTTTTGCTCCTGTAATTAATCTTGGATTCTTTTTAAACTCACGATTAGCTGAAAAAGGCATCCAGTGTTCATTCAAAGAGTTAGGTATATTTGTTCTATGCGAGCTCATCTTTAATTTGTAAACTAACTCATTGTCTAAATTATTCAATCACTAATATTCAAAAGCTTTTGTTATTTGAGTAGAATAATCTTTATATAGAATAAATTAATGAAAAATTTGAAAAACTGGGATAAAAAAACTTGGCTATCTTCAGACAAATACATATCTAGTATAATTTTTTTTTTTGAAAAACAAATTAATTTTACTAAAAAAATAAAAATTTTAGATATTGGTTGTGGACGTGGGAAAATTATATCAACACTTTCTAAAAAATATAAAATGGAAAACCTACCTTTAGGAATTGACATTGTTAATCATAAAATTGATGAAAAAAAAATAAAATTTATCAGAATTAATGCTTTAAAGTATTTAAAACAAAACAAAAAAAAATTTGATTTAATCTTATTCAAGCAGTCCATTCATTTTTTTGAATCCTTAGAAATTAAAAAAATACTAAGATTGTCTAAAAAAATTCTTTCACCAGAAGGAAAAATTATAATTCTAGCCTTACACCCAAAACAAAATCATTGGCCTTTATTTAAAGTTTTTAAATTAAAACTATTAAAAAGTTTAAATAAAGATGAAAAAATTTTTAATTTAATCAAATCTACTTTTAAAAAATATAAAATTAATTATTTTACTTTTAAGGTGAAAATAGCTAGAGATTTATATCTTCAAATGATCAAAAATAGATTTAACTCATGTCTTTTAAATCTTTCATCAAAAGAATTAAAAAATGGAACAGAAGAGATTAAAAAAAAATATAAAAAAAAATTAATATTTTCTGATAAATTAATTTGTATTAGCTACAAAAAACTATGACAGCATATTTTTTTCTTTTTTTTATATCTTTTTTAGCGGCTACTATTTTTCCATTTTCAAGTGAGCTAACCTTAATTAATTTATTGAACACAGGTAGTTATAGTTCATTCATGCTCATTAGCACTGCTAGCGCAGGAAATATTCTTGGTTCAATTTTCAACTGGCTGTTAGGCAATTATTTATTAAAATATTTAAACAAGAAATGGTTTCCATTTAAACAGAAACAGATTGACCAAGCATCTAACTGGTTTAAAAAATTTGGTATTTGGTCACTTTTGTTTGCCTGGGTACCAATCATTGGTGACCCTCTTACATTTGTGTCAGGTATTTTAAGAATAAATTTTTTTATTTTCTTGATTTTAGTTAGTATAGGTAAAATTTTACGCTATTTAATTTTGTTAACTATATTCTAGTTAATTTTTATAAAACAAACTAGTGGGACCATATCTTTTAAGTAAAGAAAAATTTTTTTTTTTTAAAAAATTTAAAATTTTAGAGAAATCTTTTGATACCTGCCCATTAACATGATGAGTTTCTATTGCCACCAGACGTACTTTTAATTTTTTTAAATTTAGCTGTTTGAGTATTTTATAATCCATTCCTTCTGCGTCAATATTTACAAAATCAATTTTTTTATACATCTTGTTTTTGAACATGATTTCACTTAATTTTTGGGAGATTACCTCTCGGGTAAACATATTTTTAAAAAATTTTTTTTTATGGGTATTATAAAAATTTTTATCTGCTGTGTTCACAGGGCTAAAAAGACTATCGAAATAGACTTTAACTTTTTTTTCTTCACTTCCAATAATTCTACACACATTTAAGTCTTTTGGTCTCAGAATATTAAAAAGATCTATGGTAGTTTGATTTAAATCTATATTAATCCCAGTCCATTTATTTTGGTTTAATAGACAGGTGTTGCTGTACATCAATGGATGAAAGCAACCTATATCTAAATAATTACCTTTTTTTTTATTTTTGAAAAATTTAATTATCTCTAAATCCTCCCCCCACTGTGAATAGGTAGATCTCTTTATAAAAGCTTTATGTCTAATAAATAAATTATAAATTAAATAAACTTTGTAACTAATTTTATTTTTTAAAAAAAATTTTCTTAACGACATATATCTACTCTTTCCAGAAAAAAATTCCGCTACCAGCACCTAAAAGTATAGCGGATGCGATCCAGGCATATTCCGTATTTGAAAAAAAAATAAGAGACCCGAAAAGCGCTATTGATATACCTATTATTTTTTTATTCATGTTTAATTTTGTGTATTAATTTATATTATGTTACGACGCAAGATATTCTAGTCTATTTTATAATGAATAAAAATCTTTGGATCATTACCGCAAGTCAAATATTTAGTTTTACACCGGCGCCTGTAAATGTTTTTTTAAGTGGAATTATCGGAAGCACATTAAGTCCGATAAAATCTCTACAAACAGTGCCAACATCTTTAATGATAGTAGGTATAGCTGTCTTTTCTTTTTTTGCGGCTAAAATTATGAGCAAGATTGGAAGAAAATCTGGATTTCTTTTTGCGGCAATTTTTAGCTCCTTTTCAGCTTTACTAGCAGCTTATGCTGTATGGGATGAAAATTTTTATTTATTTTGTCTTGCTTGTTTTTTTATTGGTAACGGAATGTCTTTTACCCACCAGTATCGATTTGCAGCAGCTGAAAGTGTAAAAAAATCTTTCATACCAAAAGCACTCTCAATTATAATGTTAGCCACGATATTCTCTGCACTCCTTGGTCCTAATATTGCTAATTTTAATAAAGATTTAATAAATGGACACTTATATGTTGGATCATATTTATCTTTAGCTGCCTTAACATCTATACCTATTATAATTTTAAGTTTTTATAGCCCCAAAAAAGAACCTGAGATAACAAAAGAATATAAAGGACGGAATTACTTTGAGCTTATTTCACAGCCTAAATTTTTACAAGCTGTTGCATCTGCTGCTTTTGCCTATGCTGTAATGTCATTCTTGATGACAGCAACACCTATTAATATGCATCTTATTGAAAATTATAGCTTGGGTAAAACAGGAATTGTTATTCAATTACATATTGTTAGTATGTTTTTACCATCATTGTTTACAGGATATTTGCTAAAAAAATTTGGGCACAGTAAAATAATTTATGCAGGTGTAGGTTTTTATATTGTAACAATTTTATTGAGTTTTTTAGAAACATCTTTTTTTAATTATGTGTTGGCTTTAGTTTTTTTAGGAATAGGATGGAATTTTTTATACCTGTCGGGCACAGGCTTACTTGTGTTGTCTTACAAAGAAGAAGAAAAATTTAAAGCACAAGGATTTAATGATATTATCGTTTTTTCTATACAGGCTGTAGCTAGTTTATCAGCAGGTTATATGTTGAGCATGACAAGTTGGAAAATAATGAATTTAATTGCTATACCTTTTTTACTTTTAATTATCTATTCATCAATTAGAGCTGATTTATCTGAAAATAGTAAACAAAAAATAAAATTTTAGTTAGAAGATTTTAATATTTTTAAAATCTTGTTATGCAGTTTTTTGTTAGAAGTTGCCAATATATTTCCACCCTTTATTGCAGATTTATTATCCCATGTACTAACAATCCCTCCTGCTTTTTCAATTATAGAAATAAGTGGAACTATATCAAAAGGTTTAAGATTAGTTTCAATTACAGCTTCTACTTTTCCTTCTGCAAGTAGACAAAAATTTAAAGCATCAAAAGTTGCTACCCCGAAATAAGAAACTGAAGAAATAATTTTTTGTATTTTTTTATTATATTTTTTTAAAAACAATGTCTCATATAAGTGTCCTATAACTTTACATTTTTTCAAATTACTTTCCTTAGATGTATGTAAGATATTTTTTTTATTATTAATCAAGTAAGTTTTTTTTTGATCATTTATATAAAACTTATTTAAAGCCGGAAAATTTGCCAAACCTAAAGTAGATTGATTTTTATAAGTTAACCCAATTAAATTTGACCACGTAGATCCCCCAATCATAAAAGCCCTGGTTCCATCAATAGGATCGATAAACCACTTATAATCGTTATTAGAATATTTTTCTGAAAATTCCTCACCTAGAATACCATCTTCTGGAAACTGTCTGGCGATAACATTTCTTATGAATTTTTCAAAAGTTTTATCTAAATTTGTTACAGGATCATAAACTTTTTTATTCTTGGACTTATTGTTAATCTTAAGAACAAACTTTGAATTTTTTACATAAAAATTGTTAAGTTTTTTAGGTAAACTTTTTAAGAGATTAAATGGTTTTTTATAATTCATAAATTTGCTCTAGTAACTAACTAACTAACTAACTAACTAACTAACTAACTAACTAATTAATAGATTTATATTTTGGTAAGCTTTTATAGAAGTAATTCTCAAAGTTTATTTGGTGTATTTTTTATGGATCCTAGAAATAATTTCTATGTTCAAGTTTAAAAAGTCAGTAATTAATTTCTCTGAAGGTCTAATATTTTTTATTTTACCATCTCTACCAACTGTACCATCGGGGGTTAAAAGCACAAAGAAACCTCTTCTAATTCCATCGTCAATAATTTTAGCAATAGTTTTATATGAATATTCAGGAATATTTTTTGCCACTTCTTCTTTGTAAATTTCACTACCTAATTCGTTAGCGTGAAATACTAAAAGAAAAATTTTAATTCTTTTTATATTCGCAAAGCACCAATTTAATGATTCTGTTTTCTTTCGCAATTCAAAAACAAAATGGATAAAATCTGACACCTCCGAACCAAGAGTTTTAAAAGTATCTTCTTTTAATTCATAAGGAAGCTTCTCTAAGTTTAAGTTAGCTAGTATTCTTTTTTCTCGTAATTTTTGTTGCTCCATACTAATTCAATTCTTAAAACCGTAAGGATAAGATAAAGACTTTTACTAGTCTTTCGAAGCTTCAGTATATGCTTACCTTAAGGCTGATTAAATTTAACAAAGTGAATAATATTAGTCCAGTAATTATATCCGTAACAAAGCACCAATAAGTTTATTTTTGGTAAGTTGAGAACAAATATATGCATATTGCAACAGCAGGCCCTATGCCTAAAGCATAAAATAAAGTTCCAACGCCTACTACGCCACCTAAAAACCACCCAAGCAAAACTACAATTACTTCAATACCGGTTCTCACCAAAACAATTGGTGCATTAGTTTTTTTTTGCAACCCTGTCATTAAACCATCTCTGGGTCCGGCTCCTAAGTTAGTTATTAAATACATAGCTGTTCCAAAACCTACTATTAGTATGCCAACAATAATCATAATAAGTTGAAGAAAGAGCTGGCTAGGTTTATCGATGAAATAGATAGTTAAATCGATCATAACAGCAATGATTATAAAATTAATAATTGTTCCTAAGCCTATTTTTTGATCTAAAAAATGCCAAAGCAACAAAACTAAAAAACTTACTAGAAAAGCAATAGTTCCAACGGATAGACCGAGATTAATAGCTATACCTTGATGAAGGACATTCCATGGTGAAGCGCCAACACCCGACACAATCAGTAGCCCCTCGCCAAATCCAAAAAAAATTAAACCTAAAAGAAGATAAAACAAAGTCTTTAAAGAAGGGTTGAAGTTAGTTGGAGAATTAGAACTCCAAGATAGTTTAGGAATACTTTTGATTTTTAAAAACATTGGCTTATCTATCAAATGTCCAAAGTATACACAATCATCATATTATCCTATATTGAAACAATTATATGGATAAAAAAAATTTTTTTGATTTTAATTTTGAAAGCCTAAAACTTTTTTTAAACAAAGATATTGAAATTGAAGATAAAAAACTTTCAATGCGTAGTAAGCAGATATGGCAATCTGTTTATAAGAAAGGTTATTTTAAAATTAATAATTTAACTACATTTTCTTTAGAACTTAGAAATAAACTTAACGACTTTATTAGTTTACAAAAGCCAAAAATTGTAAAAACTCAGACTTCAACCGACGGAACTATAAAATGGTTAATAAAACTTTTTGATGGCAACGAAGTAGAGTGTGTTTATATACCAGAAAAAACTAGAGCTACTCTTTGTATATCTTCACAGGTAGGCTGTACTTTAAATTGCAGATTTTGCCACACAGGTACTCAACGCTTAGTTAAAAACTTAAGTTTTGCTGAAATTGTTAACCAAGTCATGATAGCAAAAGAACAACTTAACGATTGGGGTGAACAAAAAAAAATAACTAATATTGTTTTAATGGGAATGGGAGAACCTTTTTATAATTACGATAATGTAAAAACTGCAGTTGAGATTTTAAAAGACAGAGAAGGATTAAACTATGGGTCAAAAAAAATAACTATATCAACAGCGGGAATTGCAAACAAAATTCCTGAAGCCGCTAAAGAAATAGGTACATATCTAGCTTTATCTCTGCACGCTCCAACTGATGATGTAAGAGAAATGATTATGCCTATTAATAAAAAATTTAAAATTAAAGATCTTATCGAGCAGTGCAGATATTATAGCTCTGTTGTTAAAGAAAAAATAACTTTAGAATATGTTATGCTCAGAGGCATCAATGACAGCATGAAATGCGCACAACAACTTGTAAAACTCATGGCTCAATTTCCTTGCAAAATTAATCTTATAGAATTTAACCCATGGCCAGGCGTTCAATATTTACCAACAGAAAGAGAAGAAATAGAAAAATTCGGCAAAGTCATTCAAGATGCTGGATATATTGCAACCATTCGACGATCACGTGGTCAAGATATTTTAGGAGCTTGCGGTCAACTCAGAACCGAAAGTAAAAAAAAAGCTTTATAGCTACTTAATTATCTAAAAAATCTCACACCTTAAATAGCTTTTTTTGTACCAAAATTTATAAATTCTAATAAAATATTTTTTTTTAATAAATTTTGCATTCAATACTTCAAATCCTGATTTGTCCTAAGCTTTAGAACAAGGCTTAATAAACCCCAAGACATTGATAGCGATATTGATTGTATAACCAGATAAAGATAATATTCATTGCATATGAACAAAAAAAAATTTACTGAATATGTAAAAAATCTTAATCTGAAAAAAATTCATACAGGAAGTGTTTGGACAGAAGGACCTTGCTACTTAAAAAATATAAATAAAGTTATTTGGAGTGACATTCCAAATAATAGAATGTTAAGTTTTGACTTTAAAAAAGTTGAAATTTTTAGATCACCTTCTAATTTTTCAAATGGTAACACAACAGATAATCAGGGTAATCTTGTAACTTGCGAACATGGAGCCAGAAGAGTTACCACAACAGATCAAAACAATGTCATTACTTTAATTGCAGATGAATATAAGGATAAAAGATTAAATTCACCAAATGATGTATGCGTTCACTCCAGTGGAGCAATTTTTTTTACAGATCCTCCTTTCGGAATTATTAACCCTAAGCGTGTAGAAGGGTTTCCAGGTAAGATGATGTACGATGGATGTTATGTTTTTAAATACGATCCAAAAGTAAAGTCATTAGAAGCTTTAGTAACAAATATGGAACGACCTAACGGTATTGCTTTTTCACCTGATGAATCTAAATTATTCATTTCAAATACAGGTGATACTAAATATATTAGAAGATACGATATTAATAAAAACTTAAGAGTGTCTAACCCTATAGAGTTTACAAAAACTGATCCTGACTATATTATGGATGGATTCAGATTTGATTCAGAAAATAATCTTTGGACTAGTTGTGGGGACGGTGTTGCTTGTTATACTTTATCCGGAGAACAAATCGGGTATATCAAAATTCCAGAACGTGTCTCAAATGTTGATTTTGGAGGGGTGGATGGAAAAACATTATTTATTACAGCTAGCACTTCTTTTTACATGGCTAGCTTAAATGTCAAAGGAGCAAAATTTAAATAAAATATGAAAAAAAAAGTTTTAGTTACAGGAGCCTCAGGTCATTTAGGTGGTATGCTTTTCAAATCTTTAGCAAATCTTGGTTATAAAAAACTTATAGGTACAGATTTAAAGAAAAAAAATATTGATAAAAATCAAAAATTTATATCTGGTGATCTTAAAAATCTTAAATCAATTATAAAGATGACTAAAGGAATTGATGCAATTGTTCATTTCGGTGCCATACCTATAGAGGATACTCAACCCAATATTTTACAAAATAATATTATAGGCACCTACAATCTCTTTGAGGCAGCAAGAATAAACAGAGTAAAAAGAATAATTTTCGCAAGTTCAAACCATGCTATTGGATTTCACAGAAGAACAAAAAAGTTAAATCAGCATTCAAATCAAAGGCCAGATAGTCATTATGGTTTAAGCAAAGCTTTTGGTGAAGAATTATCTAGGTTTTATGCTGATAAATTTAATATTAAATCTATGTGTATTAGAATTGGATCGTGTTTGAAGGTTCCGGAAGACAGAAGGCACATATCAACTTGGATTAGTTACAGCGACCTTACGCAGTTAGTTGATATCGGGATTAAACACAAAGCTATTCATCATGAAATTGTTTATGGAGCGTCCAAAAATAAAAAATCATGGTGGAACAATTCACGTGCCTACCAACTTGGCTATAAACCCATAGATAGCGTGGATAGATTTAATTTTCATTCATTAAGTAAAAATGAGCACAAAGATAAAATGGCTTTACTTTTTCAAGGTGGTGTTTTCACTTCTGCTAATTTTAAGGGCGATATTAAAAGTATTAAATAAAATTAATTTAATAATATAATCAATATGTTCTTTAAAAAACTTCTTCAAGAAATCAAAGACGTTGTAATACCGTTATATAAAATTTTAATTCCTTTTGTTTTTATCATTAAGTTATTAGAGATTACAGGCATAGTGAGTCTAGTCGCTAAAGTCTTTGCTCCTTTAATGGGATTAATTGGTTTGCCCCCAGAATTAGGAATTATTTGGGTGACAGCTTCAGTGGTTAATATTTACGCAGCTTTAATTTTGTTTGTAAGCATCATCCCGTCTCTTGATATTAGTGTTGCTCAAATTACTATTTTAACTGTAGCTATGTTACTCTGTCATAATCTCTTAGTAGAATCAGCCATTTCAAGATCAGCTGGTGTTTCTTTTTTGTTTACCTCTTTTTATAGACTCATCTCAGCTTTTTTTGTTTGTTGCATTTTGAATTTAATTTATAGCAAATTTAATTATCTGAACGAACCATTTATAACTTCTTTTACTCTAGAAATACCTCAATCAGGTCTTTGGTTCTGGTTAAAAGATCAAATACTTTATTTGTTCTATATCTTTATTATTGTAGTAGCGCTTGTTACGATACTAGAAATTCTTAAAGCTATAGGTATCGAAAGTTTTTTAAAAAAAATATTAGTACCACCATTAAAATTTTTTGGTATCAGTGAATCAGCAATGAATATTATTATTGTAGGTATGACAATTGGACTTCAATTTGGGGGTGGAATTTTAATTAAAGAAGTTAATTCTGCTAAGATAGACAAGCAGAGTGTTTTTCTTTCAATTCTAATGATTAATCTTGTGCACGCTGTTATTGAAGATACACTATTGATGCTTGCTGTAGGCGGACATTTTTCTGGAGTTATTTTTGCAAGAATTATTTTTGGATTGTTAATTTCATTACTAATGTTAAAAGTTTATCAAACTTTTAATTTATTTTTTGAAAAATATGTTTTTAATAAAAAACTTAAACTATTGCCAAATTTAAAAAGAAATTAAAATTATTTTTCCTCTTCATCTTCTCCAGTGTCAAAATCTAAATCATTATCATCATCACTATCATCTAGATCGTCTTCATCATCATCATCGTCTAAATTCTCATCTTCGTTAGAATTATTTAACTGCGCAAACTCAACTTTCTCTTTTTTAACCCATTTTTCTGCAGATTTAGGAATCTCTTCCTCTTCTTCCCAGGCTTCAATATCTGAAATTTCTAAATCCAGAGCTTCAGAAGCTGAATCTAAGTCTAACTGAAGTTCCTCTAAAGCTTCTAAGAATTCTTTGTATGTCATTTTATTTTTTAATTAATTTATTATCTGCCATGTATACTAATTTTTTAATTATTAAAAGCACATCTAATAACAACATAAATTATGTAGAAATTAGACAGTTTCTACAGAGCGCTATCTTTTTCTGTCTTTTAATTTGCGTACTATCAGGACTAGTTAGCTGTTAAAAAATATATTTATCTGTAAGATAAAAAAGTAATCCAATAGCTATTCCTGTTATTAAATAAAAATAGAATTCTTTCATTGAATACAAGGGTTTTAATTTCTAGTAAGTAGCTCTACCACCACTTAAATCAAATACCGCACCTGTCGTGTAGGAATTTTCCTCACTGACCAACCATGTTACAAGTGAAGCAAGTTCCTCAACTAAGATAAATCTATTTCTTGGAATTTTAGACAACATGTAATCAATATGTTCTTTTGTCATTTGATCAAAAATCCTAGTTTTTGCTGCTGCAGGTGTTACCGTATTTACTGCAATATTTTTGTTGGCTAGTTCCTTACCTAAAGATTTGGTTAAACCAATTACTCCAGCTTTAGAAGTGCTATAAGCTGAAGCATTAGGATTACCTTCTTTTCCTGCAATCGATGCAATATTTACAATTCTTCCATAATTATTTTTAATCATATGAGGCGTGATTGCTTTAAGACAATAAAAGACAGCATTAAGATTTAATTCTAACACTTTTTTCCATTCATTAATTGGATAGTCCCAAACTGTAGTATTTTTACCAGCAATGCCCGCGTTATTTATAAAAATATCTATTTTTGTATTTCCAGTCACTTTTTCTACTTCAGCACTTACTTGATCAAAATTAGTTACATCAATCATGCTCGAAGATAATTTTGGGTTGTTCAGCTTTTTTATCGTTTCATCAGCTGCTACCTTGTCCAGATCCCAAATAATTACACTTGCACCAGATTCCAAAAATCGTTTAGTCATAGCTAAGCCAAAACCTTGCGCGCCTCCAGTGACAATAGCCGTTCTGTTACTTAAGTTAAATTTATTCATTATTGTAATTTACTAAATTAAAAAGGTTAAAACTACAATAAACTATTCAATAAGCACTACTTAACTTATATCCATAGATCGTATATGAGTATTTGAATTTTTATGGATACAATCGTTTTTATTGCAGTTTTATTCTCCGCCGTTTTACATGCTATTTGGAATAGCATGGCTAGTAAGTATAAAAATAAAAATGTGTCTATTCCAGCAATTGTTTATGGACACGTACCAGCCTGTATTATTGCTGTAATTTTTTTACCCGCACCAGAGATTGAAAGCCTTCCTTACATTATTGCCAGCGCTTTTATTCACCAAGGTTATCAAAATTTTCTTTTAACATCTTATAAAACAGGAAAGTTTACGACAGTTTATCCTATTGCACGTGGATTTGGCCCATTAGTTGCAACCGTAATATCAGCTATTTTTTTAGGGGTTTACTTAAAAGTATTTACTATTTTGTCTATATTACTTATTTCAATAGGAGTTATTCTTATTGGTTTATTCAGCAAGTCAGTTCTGAAAAATAATAAAATACTTTATACATCCTTAAGCACAGGAGTTTTTATTGGAATTTATTCTGTTGTTGATGGTAACGGCGCAAGATTAAGTGGATCCGCTGTTAGCTATATGAGCTGGGTTTTTATTCTTAGTGCTTTATTTTTTCCTATTATTTTACATTTTAGAAAGCAAAAAAATATTTTAAGAAAGACTTTAACCGAAGGAAAATTTGTTTTTTGGATCGGAGGAAGCTTCTCTTATTTTGCTTACGTTATTACCGTTTGGGCTTTTACAAAAGCGCCAATACCTATGGTAAGCGCTTTAAGGGAGTGCAGTATTATTTTTGCAATTTTTATCGGTTATTTTTATTTAAAAGACAAGATTAATACATATAAAATAATTTCAATTATATTAATATTTATGGGTGTAATAGGATTGAAATTATTCTAAAAAGCTGATTTTTCCATTTTTTAGTGTAATAGAAATAAAAAATGTTAATAAATATATTATTGATAATTACTCAGAATACGAATCTTATAAAGGTTCTAAAATCTTTAAAATAAAAAAATAGTTAATTGCTTTAAAAGAAGGGAATCAAAATTCCCTTCTTTTTTCGTTCTATCAGTTAAAAATTATTATTACCTTTAGTAGAAATGTGACCTAAGATTTTTCCTTTATTAGGTCCTTTTTTAATTCTGTAACCTGTTGTCCCGCTGCCATAAGTCTCAACGGCAGTTTTTCTTTTTTCAATTGCTTTTTCTTTTTGTTCGTTAGAATGTTGATTTTTTATCGTCTTCATTAGATAGTCTTTGATCTTAAGCATAGGTTTACCTCACTGTTAAAGTTTACCTACTTTTAACTCATGTAGATGAGTCACTTTTATCCATGTGAATGGCACACTTGTTTTATAAGTGTAAAATAACTATAGCTTCGATATTAGAATAGTCAATGTTATGAAAATCAAAAAAACCCTTATATTATTGTTTTTTTTGCTCATCTGTAGCTCCACATATGCAAATATAAAAGTTATTAATGCTTTAGAAGAAGGTGGTAAATTAATATTTATTAGACACGCTTATGCACCAGGAGGAGGAGACCCTAATAATTTTGATATTAGAGACTGTTCGACCCAAAGAAATCTAGACACAACTGGTATTAATCAAGCTAAGCGTATAGGGCTATTTTTTAGGGATCACAAAATTTCTATTGATTCAGTTTTTTCAAGTGAGTGGTGCCGATGTAAAGACACAGCAAAAAATGCTTTTGTAGATTACAAGACCTTTAACGCCTTAAATTCTTTCTTTTCTACAAAATTTTCGAAAAATCGAGATAAACAAATGAAAGATTTAAAAAATTTTGTTAAAAACTGGGATAGTAAAAAAAACATAGTTTTTATAACTCATTATGTGGTAATTTCAGAAGCTCTTAATGAAACCGTAAGTTCAGGTACAATTATAGTTGCGAATAAAAAATTTAAAGTTATTGGTACTATAGAAACAAATTAATATGAATAAAGAAAATTTAAAAAAAATAACAGCTTTATTAGTCCATGTTGCAAAGATAGATGAGATTTACACAGAAAAAGAAAGAGAAATAATTAAGAATTTTATTATGTCTTTTTCTTACGATAAAAAAGACTGTGAAACTCTCTTACAAGATGCGGAAAAATTAGAGTCAGACTCTATTCAATTATTTAACTTTACTAGCGCTGTTAAAAAAGAAACTATAGAAGTTAAGACAGAAATTATCGAACATCTATGGACAATTATTATTTCAGATCAAAGCGTTGACCAGTATGAGTCTAGTCTAATGAGACGTATTTGTGGATTAATTTATTTTCCTGATAAATTATCTGGCGACATAAAACTTAAAATTTTAAATCAGCAATAAATTTATACGAAGTGCTAAATTCGAATAAATCGAAAATAGCACTTAATTTTATTTTATGAAATTAATTAGATTGTGAACGATCAGCGTTCATGATTTTAGTCCAAGCTGTAACAAAATCTTTAACAAATTTTTCTTTGTTATCATCTTGTGCATATACTTCAGCGTAAGATCTAAGGACAGAGTTGGAACCAAAAACTAGATCAACTCTTGTAGCTATAAACTTGGTTTTATTATTTTTACGATCAATAATGTTGTAAGAATTTTTACCAGTCGGTTCCCACTTGTATTTCATATCCGTTAAATGAACAAAAAAATCATTAGTCAAGGCACCAACTTTATCAGTAAAGACCCCGTGTTTAGATCCGCCATGGTTTGTGCCTAACACCCTCATACCACCAATTAAACAAGTCATCTCTTTTGCTGTAAGATTCATAAGAGATGCTCTATCAAGCATTAACTCTTCAGGCATTACAGAGTACTCTTGTTTAGCCCAGTTTCTAAAAGCATCATGAATAGGTTCTAATACTTTGAAGCTATCTTGATCTGTTTGATCTTGAGCAGCATCACCACGACCTGCGGTGAAAGGGACTTTCACTTTAGAACCAGCTTTTTTAATAGCTTTTTCTAAACCAACATTGCCCGCTAGGATAATTGTATCAGCAACGGTAGCACCTGTTTTTTTAGCTATGCCCTCCAGAACTTTTAGCACTTTACCAAGTCTAGTTGGCTCGTTGCCTTTCCAATCCTTTTGAGGTGCTAAACGAATTCTACCACCATTTGCTCCTCCTCTATTATCGGTTCTTCTAAATGTTCTAGCACTATCCCAAGCTGTAGCAATTAAGTCGCCAGTACTAATTTTACTCGCTGCTACAAGTTTTTTAACTTTTTCAGCACTATATTTCTTTTTTGCAGTTGGAACTGGATCTTGCCAAATTAACTCTTCTTTAGGAACCCAAGGGCCAATGTAATTTTTCTTAGATCCTAGATCTCTATGCGTAAGTTTGAACCAAGCCTTAGTAAACTGTTCTTCTAAATACTTTGGTTCCTTATAAAAACGTTCTGAGATTTTTCTATATTCTGGATCCATTTTCATAGCCATATCTGCATCGGTCATAATAGGATTGTGACGGATATTTGGATTTCCTAAATTAAC
>Ga0209711_10002120_pt1 | contig 18326 bp, 17 predicted proteins | sample ArcticOcean_MG_C_7_FD_187441 | JGI IMG/M metagenome (GOLD analysis project Ga0209711, IMG submission 187441) | Marine microbial communities from western Arctic Ocean - ArcticOcean_MG_CB11_88 (SPAdes) (version 2) | ecosystem: Environmental > Aquatic > Marine > Oceanic | place: Arctic Ocean... | reverse complement strand
TCTGACATTTTGTCAGAGATGGGATTGATGGAGCATTAATGGACAAGGCAAGATTCCCGGGATTCTACAAACTATCTATCAGGGAGAGACTTAAAAAGGTACACGAGAGCGGTTGGTTGTCTGAGGAGGATCTTCTTTCCCTTCGCGATGGGCATCATATGTTACCGCTCAGCCGAGCGGACAAAATGATCGAAAATGTGGTCGGCGTCATGGGCCTACCCCTTGGCCTGGGTTTAAATTTCAACGTCAACCAAAAGAACTACATTGTCCCCCTTGTTGTAGAAGAACCTTCGATTGTCGCCGCGCTCAGTTCAGCGGCAAAAATCTTTAGCGAGTCCGGGGGCATTCAATCTTCCGCAGAAGAATCCCTTCTCATTGGCCAAATCCAGGTAGTGAATCCACCGGATGCGGAAGAAGCACGCAACCAGATTCTGTTCCACAAAAACGAACTTATTGACAAGCTCAACGGACTTCACCCAAATATGGTTGAACGCGGGGGCGGGGTTAAGGACATCGAAGTAAGAACCTTTGAGCAAACAGAGCGAAACCCTCTGATGCTGATCGTGCATATCCTTGTGGATACGTGTGACGCGATGGGCGCCAACATTATTAATACGATGTGTGAAGAAATCGCCGCAGATATCGAAGCCCTGACAGAAGCTCGTGTGTTCCTGAGAATTCTGTCTAACCTGACCGATCGAAGTGTGGTCAAGGCACGCGTAATCATCCCAATCGAGAAACTGGAAGGCAAAGGCTATCCTGGCGAAGAGGTCCGTGACGGAATCATTCTTGCCTCTCAGTTCGCCGAGATCGACCCCTATCGTGCCGCCACGCACAACAAGGGCATTATGAATGGGATAGACCCATTAGCAGTAGCAACCGGTAACGACTGGCGAGCGATTGAAGCCGCGGCCCATGCCTATGCTGCCAGAAGCGGTACCTATTCATCACTGAGCAGATGGTACGCTAACGACGCTGGTGATCTGGTCGGCACCATTGAAATTCCAATCAAGGTCGGCATTACTGGCGGCTCTTTACTGGCTAATGACACTGCGATGATTAGCTATCGCCTATTAAAAGTTGGTAGCGCTCGAGAACTCGCCGAACTAATGGCAGCTGTCGGTCTGGCTCAGAACTTTTCTGCCATCAAGGCACTGTCAACGGAAGGTATCCAGAAAGGCCATATGTCATTGCACGCAAGAAGTGTTGCTGTCACCGCCGGCGCGCCCAAGGAACTATTTGAAACAGTGGTCAGCCATTTGATCGCCCAGGGTCAAATCACGGTTTCCGCGGCAAAGGAAATTATCCTCGAGCTGACGCAAAAGAATGTAAAGAACGAAATTAAGAAAAAATCTTCAACCACAGCAATGGCAAACGGCAAAGTGATTCTGCTGGGCGAACACGCGGTAGTTTATGGCAAGCCGGCTATTGCCGTCCCCATCAAGAACGCCGTCGTCGCCGAAGTCTCTGATACTGATCACTCGCCGGAAATCAAAGTGCCGGCCTGGGACATCGACGACAAATTGGAAGACTCCAATTCCATCTGGTGGGATGCTATTCAAGGCGTGTTCGAGCAACTGGGCATCGCAAACCAGAAATTCGCCGTACATATAAAGCCGAACATTCCTGCCGCAATGGGCCTTGGCGGTTCTGCCGCAACTGCAGTCGCTATCGTGCGCTCAGTCTCGAAACACTTTAACCTTCAATTGAACGACGAAGAAGTCAATCACTACGCGTTCCTTTGCGAGAAAGCGGCGCACGGCACACCCTCGGGTATCGACAATACCATCGCGACCTATGGGCGCCCCCTGGTTTACCAGACGGGTGAACAACCTCGGCTTGATATGATCGAATTTCCAAGACCTCTCAGCTTGGTCATTGGTATATCGGACCATCCCAGCCTGACCGTCGACATGGTTGCCGGCGTGCGCGACCGTTGGAGAAAGAACAGCACACTTTATGATTCTTTGTTTGCAAATTTTGCAGAGGTCGCTGAATCAGGACTCGATGCAATCAAGCAAGGTGACTACAAAGGCCTTGGTCATATGATGACGATTAACCACGGTCTGCTCAGCGCTATTCAGGTGTCTTCACCTGAATTAGATCGAATGGTTCAGATTTCTCGGGACTATGGTGCATTGGGCGCTAAACTGACCGGAGCAGGTGGTGGTGGCTCGATTATTGCCCTGTGCGAAGACAATCCTGAAGCCATCGTCAATGGTTTGACAAGAAATGGTTTCAAAGCCTTGCAGGTCACCGTATGACCAACTTTTATCAGCCAGGAGCGTTTAGCCTTTTGGTCAAGGAAGCTTTGCGCGGCCTGCCGGTTAATCCAATGACTGCGTCCAGGCGTAAACCATCTGAACTATTAACAGACTGCCTAAAAGAATGTCTTCTGTGATAACCGAAGTTGTTTCCTCTGACCTAGAAGACCTGATTCTCGTCAACGCTGATGACGAGCGTGTTGGCAATCTAACTAAACGGGAATGCCACCTTGGCCAAGGTCAATTGCATCGTGCTTTCTCTGTGTTCATCTTTAATTCAGCCGGAGAGGTTTTACTGCAGCAAAGAACCGCGCAGAAATTCCTTTGGCCTCTGTACTGGTCGAACGCTTGCTGCAGTCATCCAAGGGCCGGTGAAGAATCAGATGAAGCGGCGCATAGGAGGCTGAAGCAAGAGCTTGGCATATCGGTACCACTTACCTATCTGTACAAGTTTGAGTATCACGCCCGCTATCAAAATGTTGGCAGTGAACATGAACTTTGCTGGGTTTGGGTTGGTATCGCTGAGGCAAAGGATATCGTCCCAAACAGCAACGAGGTAGCCAACTGGCGTTTCTTTTCCAGGGAAGAACTCGACAAGGAATTATCCCAGAATCCTGAAAGCTACACCCCGTGGATGAAAATGGAATGGGAACGCATCTTTAAAGACCACCAGGATGTTCTTAGCGACTAAATCGTCACAGGCGTTCAGCGAACTGCCATTTTATTGTTCGGTTGTCTATCCAACAGCATTGTGATTCCATGGAGGTCTCTTAAAGGAAACAGCTAATGAACATAGACGGTGGATGTTATTGTGGCCAGATCAGATATACCTTTGAAGGCGACATCGCGGCGCAGATGCAATGTCATTGTCGCGAGTGTCAGTATATTACGGGCGGAAATCCCAACGTCTTCGTTATGGTCCCAGAGGCGACATTTAGCTACGTCAAGGGCGAACCCTCAGGCTTTAGTCGCCCGGACCTGGATAACCCCGTAACACGATTCTTCTGCCCCAATTGCGGGACAGCGATAGGAACCAAGGCTCCAGGTGCGCCTGGCGCGATGGTACTTAAAGTTGGCACGCTGGATGACCCTACGATTTTCACCCCTACGGTCGCTATATTTACAAGGGATTCCCAATCCTTTCACCATATTCCTGGTGACGTTCCAAGTTTTGAAGGACTGCCCGGTTAGTTAACTTCTGTCCAAAAACCTCGATTCTGGATACACAGTGTGCAGCATTTAGAAGATCTGCGTTAAAAACCTGTGCGTTAGGTCATCAAACGTTAAACCGGTAATAGCGCAGCGGTCTGCTGCACTGCAAGAAGCACTAGATAAGGAACTATCTTGAAAAAACCACTATATACGAATACCTACACACGTTATGTGCTGGGGGTCTTGGTTGTCGTCTATGTTTTTAATTTTATTGATCGACAGATTCTCGCCATACTCGCGCCGGCCATTAAGGACGACCTGCAACTGTCAGATACCCAGATAGGTGCGCTCAGCGGGGTAGCGTTCGGTATTTTCTACGCCACGCTGGGCATTCCCATCGCCAGGCTAGCGGACAGGTACTCGCGGGTAAACATTATCTCAATTTGTCTGACAATCTGGTCATTGATGACCGCTTTATCGGGCCTTGCAACCAACTTTGTGCAGTTGCTGATCGCCCGAATCGGCGTTGGCATCGGTGAAGCCGGCGGCAGTCCACCGTCGCACTCATTGCTAGCAGACTACTTTGCACCCGGTAAACGCGCGACGGCTCTCGGCATTTATGCCCTTGGCGTTCCCATAGGGATCCTCTTTGGTAACCTGGCCGGCGGATGGATTGGTGAAATATTCGGCTGGCGACAGGCCTTTTTCCTGGTCGGCGTGCCGGGCATCATTTTGGCGATCATCCTTAAACTAACGGTAAAGGAACCGCCCCGCGGGTACTCAGAGGAAAAGCAGGCGGATACCACAGTCGTCCCATTTAAAACTGTCGTGAAAACCATGTGGGGTTTCAAATCGTTCAAGTACATCGCACTCGGCGCTGGTACCCAGGCGTTTGTAGGGTACGGCGCTATTGCTTGGATGCCTTCTTTCCTGGTGCGCGCTCACGACCTGAGTATCGGTGAAGTTGGCACCGCGTTGGGCCTTATCATTGGTTTCTTTGGTGGTATTGGGACACTTTTAAGCGGTGTGATCGGAGACAAACTTGGCGCAAAAAACATTAAATACTACATGCTGGTGCCCGCTTACGGCTTCCTGATCGCAGTACCTGCAGGCGCAGCTGTTTTTCTGGTTGATGATCTTTATCTGGTGCTCGCCATTTACACGATCCCGGCATTCCTGGTAAACCTTTACACAGGACCAACCTTTGCGATGACCCAATCACTGGCTCCGCTGGCAATGCGCGCCGCAGCGTCCGCCCTGTTGTTGTTTATCATTAACATTATCGGACTGGTATTCGGTCCAACCACCGTCGGCATCATCAGCGATCTGCTGCAATCCAGCATGCAGATGAACGATGTCGAATCCTTGCAAATGGCGTTACTTGCGTGCAACTTCGTTTATTTGTTGAGCTTCTACTACTACTTTCAGGCCTCAAGGCACTTGGAAACAGACTTAAACGCGAGTAAACAGTCATGACTGCATTAACGGTTACCACTAAAAACGGGGTCAGGACGGTGACGATGAATCGTCCCGAGTCACTGAATTCATTTAACGCAGATATGATGGATGAACTTTGTCACTCTTTTCTGGATGCAGCGATTGACGACGCCGTTCGTGTGCTTGTCCTAACCGGTGCCGGGCGAGCTTTTTCAGCGGGAGCAGACTTAAAATCCATGGGCACGCCGCCGGACCCTTCAAAGAAGGACCTGCGGGCATTAATGCATTCTATGATCGATTTCCCCAAACCATTTATTACTGCGGCGAACGGCTTAGGGGTGGGCATTGGCATGACCATTCACGGCGTAGCTGATTTGGTGTTCATGGCAGAAAGCGCAAAGTTCCGGGCACCGTTTTCATCTCTTGGACTCACTGCCGAAGCTGCTAGCACCTATACCTTCAGCCGTTTGCTAGGACACCAGAAGGCATCCTGGGCACTATTATCCGGAGAGTGGTTCACGGCCAGGGAGTGCCTGGACATGGGCCTTGCGCTGGAAGTGATACCGGACGAAAACCTTATGCAGATTGTGTACGAGAAAGCCGAAAAACTGGCAGCCCTACCCTTGGCGTCACTCATACAAACCAAAAAGCTACTGGTAGCGCCGCACATTGAGGCCATGAAATCTGCTGTATATGCAGAAGGCGTAGGCCTTGCAAATCTTGCCGGAGGCGCCGCCAACCGGGAAGCGATTAAAGCCTTTCTAGGTAAACGAGATCCCGATTTCAGGGGCATATAGCGCCCCTCTGCAGGCTCAGTCCTTATCTCTGCCAAACAAAGATCCCAGTTTAGCCTTAAGGGCAGCTTCTGCTTCTTTGCGCAAATATTTACTCGCTGCAGTTTTCAGCGCCGCCTTGATCTTGCCCATCAACTGAGCGGCAATCTTCTCGCCGACTTCTTCAGGGGTTAAACCGTTTTCGAGTGTGCCAATATCTCTGAGCTGTAAGTTTTTCAGTTCAACCGACTGCGTTTCAATCTGGTCACTGCGCAACTCCATCGTGGCATTCGAAAAATCGATCTGCTTAATGGCGAGTTGAATATCAGCGTCACGGTTACCGGTATCGCCGGCGTTAGCTGGATCATCAGATTCCGGCATACCGTCCATCAGTTTTTGTATATTGGTTGTAGGGCCTTTTTGTTCTGCCAGAACATGAACACCGGCAACACTGATGTCGTCGATAAGGTAGACCGGCCCGGTAAGGCTAGCGATGTCGATCGTCACCGAAATCTGGTCCAGCGTAAAGAGTGGTTCGGACGAGAATCCGGGCGGGTTGGCCACCGTCAAACCGCTCAGCGTTGCCTTGCCTTCACTCAGGCTGACCTTAACTTCCCTTACCTGGACCCGGGTATTTGTAACCTCGGTACCGACCTCTTCGATCATGTTTTTAACGATCCCGTCCAGATTTTGAATCAGGTAGTAACCCGACCCTGCAACCGCAGCAACTAGAAGTACTGCAAAACCTGTGATAATTTTGTTCACGCTGACCCTCACAATTTGTTAACTGAAAAAGAAATCGAGGTAGGATAACAGGGAGCACGTCCCACTCAAACGAGGTTTGGGTTCAAATCAAGGATAAAGCTATACTGGTTCATTGTTTCCATTCCAACAACCAACGTCGAGATAAAAAATGATCGAATATCATAATCCTGAAGGGTCTGTCGGTATCGAAGTGACACCCTACACTTTGTCTGCTGTCATCCAGGGCGCCAACTCAATTAACGTTGGGTTCCTGGCGAATGGTTTCCCCGACTCTGAGAACTTTCTGCACGCACTAGAAGAAGCAATGCAGGAGCTTGAACCCGGTATTGAGGTTCATTCCTACAATAAAGGCAATGCATCAGTACCCGCGGACGATAAACTACTGGGTAATATCACCAATCAATGTCATGCCGTGGTCGCTGCCTACGGGCATTGAGGATCCTGCACAACCGGCACCGTGCGTGACGGAATAAATATTGCAAAATTGGGAATCCCTGCTGTAGCACTTGTGACAGACGAGTTCTGGCCTCAGGGCGACTTCGTTGCTGAGTCACTTGGCATGCCAGACGTTCCAAGAGTACGACTACCGCATCCGGTTGCCGGCACGGGCGTGAAAAACATGAAAAAAATCGCCGCGGAAGTGGCGCCAGCAGTGATTAAGGCATTAGAGGCGCACAATGGCTGATTTATTAACAGCTTCAGACGAGTCAGCGGCATTGGAAGACCTGCACACCAGAGGATTCACCGATGGCTTACCCGTGATTATCCCAACGCCAGCGCGAGTCAGTCGAATGGTGCTTGCGTCTGGACTTGAAGCGGATATGGTTCTGGGCACGATGGGACCCGGCCATGGCATCGCAACGATAGAAAAAGTCGCCGTTGCCGCCGTAATGGCCGGTTGTCTGCCGGACTATATGCCGGTTGTACTGGCGGCGGTAAAAGCCGTCATTGATCCGGCATTTGACCTAACTGAAATGCAGGCGACAACACATTGCACAGCGCCACTGATCATTGTGAATGGTCCTGCCAGACACACCTGTGGACCCATCTCATCCAGCTACGGTGCTTTGGGACCCGGCCACCGGGCCAACGCTTCCATTGGCCGCGCACTAAGACTAACAATGATCAATATTGGCGGTGGCCGCCCAGGAACTTCTGACATGGCCCTGCTGGGTCACCCTGGAAAATTCACTTTTTGCCTGGCAGAAGACGAGGAGAACAGTCCCTTTCCACCTATGCACGTGGACTTGGGTTTCGACCCCGACGACAGTGTTGTAACCGTCATAGGCGCAGAAGCCCCCCACTCTGTGCTTTATAGCGGTGACGGCGACGACCCGAACGGTTACAAGTCATTGTTGGCCATGCTGGCCATTGGCATCGCTAATGCTGCCACTAACAACGCAATACTGACCGGGGGTAGCGCAACTATCGTTTTAAATCCCGAACATGCCGATGTGTTAATCAAGGCAGGTCTGACCCGGCAGGATATTGCTGAAGAAATTCACCAGCGCTCGACCATCGCTGAGACAGCGATCAACAAGCTTGCTCCGGGGTTCGCACGCAAGGACTCGGGTAATCGCGATGCCTTTAAAGGCCCAGAACAACTGCTGATATTAATGTCCGGTGGAAGCGGGCTCTACTCAATGGTTATGCCATCCTGGTGCGCAGGTCCCCACAAGAACTCAGCGTCCAGCATTAAAGTTGAATCGGAATTCTTCTGTGAAGTTCCAGGTCTAGCAAACCTTGTAATCTAATTTATAACTGAAACTCCAAAGGACACTCATGAGCAATTTTCCAATGCCGAATGTTTCACACGACTTAACCGGGCAAGTTGCCCTGGTCACTGGCACAACTTCAGGCCTTGGCAGGCGCTTTGCTATCGTTTTGGCAGCCTGCGGCGCCAAGGTCGCGATAACTGGGCGCCGGGTTGAAAAACTGGAAGAACTGGCGAAAGAGATACGCGCATCAGGTGGTATCTGCGAGCCTATCCCTTTTGATATTACTAACGCCGAAGAAATCGCTCAGGTTGTCGACAAAGCAGAGTCCGCGCTTGGCCTGGTCGACATCCTAATCAATAACGCGGGAATCCCGGATGCCCAACGAGCGCACAAAATGAGCAACGAATTCATTGATTCAATGTTCGATACCAACCTGGTTGGCCCCTTTAAACTATCGTGTGAAGTCGCTCGCAGGCTGATCGCTGCAAAGCAGCCGGGACGCATGATCAACATTTCATCTGTCGGTGGGTTCAACTACAGCGGAAACGGCGCAGCACTTTACTCTGTAACAAAATCGGCGATCATACGGATGACCGAGGTGCTGGCGGTTGAGTGGGCAAGGAACAATATTAACGTTAATGCCATTGCACCGGGCGCATTTTCATCGGAAATGATGGATGGCATGTTGGCGCGAATGGGTGATATCGCCCAACACTTCCCGCGCAAGCGTATTGGGGATCCAGCGCAAATGGATTCCACGCTACTCTACTTTCTATCTCCGGCATCTGAGTTTGTAACCGGTACTTATATTAAAATCGATGATGCCCAAGGCGGACGATAAACGCCCTGTCAGACATCGAGCCCGTTGTGCGTGTGCAGAACCTTGAACTCGTACCTTAGACTCGTACCTTAGGCTCGTACTTTAGACTCGTACTTTAGTACCTTAGACAAAGGGAATAATCTTTTTCGCAATCGTCTCAAGTACCTCGAAACGGGGATCGAATGAAGGCAGGTTCATTACCTGATTAAGACCTGCCTCATTTAATGCGCGAAGCTTTTCGATCAACTCTTCCTGTGTGCCAATCAAACAGGTGGCCTGCAACAACTCTTTGGTCAAAAACTGCTGCTCTTCGGGAATTACCCAGCAGTTGTGACCGAGGTGAATTCGCTGGTGCCTGCGCTCTTCAGGAAAAGCTGACAGCAGTTTTGTATAATCTTCCCAGACACTCGCCACAGCATTAGGCGGCTGATAACCAAAATTTCTCCATTGGTCGTAGGCATAATGTAACGACGCCATCGCCATGGCACCGCATTCATGCTTGATTCGAGGGGAATCGATCGCCTCACCCTCTTCCTTAACAATCATCGCAGTCAGTGCTGTGGTGTAAAAACTGTCACGACTAAATTCTGCAGGCGCATCCTTCTCCAACATGGCCCAAATGTTTTCCATCATCGCCGCACTGCCTGGAAAAGCCATCACTGCCCCATCACCGTATTGACCGGCCAGCGCCAACGACCTGGGTCCAAAACCAGAGACATACATAGGGATAGTGTCTTCGAAATTAACAAACCCTTTATCCGGCATCACATGTCGGATGGGTATTTCAGTTTCACCCGCCGACATCATGGCCTCTTCTCCCCGCAAAAGTGGCTTTAATTCTTTCAGATACGATTCAAACTGCTTAATTCGGTGCGGCGGCAGCCCCATGATTCGCATGGCCGTGTTTCCCGCGCCTACGCCAAAAAATGTCCGCCCCGGCGCAATCGCATTAATGGTCGCAATGCCTGCCGCGTTGACCGCCGCTGGCCTGGTACCCGTAATCGCTACACCCGTGCCCAGTTTGATCGTTGAAGTTCGGTCTGCAGCTAGCGCGAGTGCCGCATAGCAGTCTGACCAAATCATCTGGCTATCAGCCAGCCAGGCATGGCTGTAGCCAAGCTCTTCTGCTCGAACAACGTAACCTATATCACCCACATGGCTTGGCACACATATTCCAATATCCATAGACACAATTAATCTACCTCGCTATCGCATATGCTATCCTCGCGAATACGAGCATAGGTTATTACTTTGATACTAAGCATACATGACATCGTCGCCCCCCGCAGACAACACGAATGGTGGCTGTGTGCCGCAGCCTGCCGGCACACGGCTAACATAACCTTGGGTCGCAGAACCATTACACAGCGCACTGTCATCGAAACAAAAGCCAATCGTGGCCGAACAACGTGTTGTGCTATTGCACCTGGCGTGTGCCAAACTTACCCCAGTTTCTTTTAGATAAGCGCATCTTGTACCAGTCTCTTTCCCAGTCCGCTGCTGACTTTTTCTCCTCGGCTCAACCCGAAGCACACAGGATTTTTCACGGTCGCGGGCAGCTTTTTGAAGGGCTTGAACACCTTTCTGTTGATTGGTATTCGCCCGTTGTTCTCATCACGACCTACGAAGAGATCGACGATACCGAAAAACTCACCAATGCAATTATTCAGCACGATACCCACTCGCAAATTGAGTCCGTAATGCTCCAGTACCGCAAGCGCAGGGGTACGCCGACACAATGTCTTTACAAGAACCCAATCAACCACTGCATCGTGGAGGAAAACGGACTGAAATATGAGGTTCAACCTGGCGTCAATCAGAATGCCGGACTCTTTTTAGACATGCGCCCGCTACGCCGCTGGCTTTCGCAGAGTTCGAAGGGTAAGAACGTTCTCAACCTGTTTGCCTACACTTGCTCACTATCTGTTGCGGCACTTGCGGCAGGTGCCCGCCAGGTTGTTAATGTCGACATGAGTAAACCGAGTATCAATTGGGGATCGCGTAACCATGCTTTAAACAATCAAGATCCACGATTGGTTAAGTCAGTGCCCAATAATCTGTTCCGTTCCTGGGGCAAGATCAAACATTTTGGCCCGTATGACACCATCATCATAGACCCTCCAACTCGACAGAAAGGCAGCTTTGACGTAGAAAGGAACTACGGAACCGTCCTCAAGAAACTAAAATCACTTTCGGCTGGTAAAGCTGACGTTATTGCTACTGTCAACAGCCCTTACCTGACGGACGACTTCTTGATTAACCAGTTTGCGCGACATGCACCGCAATGCCGGTTCAGGACGATGATGCCGGGGTCGGAGGAGTTTCCTGACAAGTTTCCCGAACGGGCCATCAAGATATATCACTTTTCAGCAAGCTGAAACCCGTTTAAAAGTACGTGTTTTAACCCATCGAACGCATCACAGGGATCGGGTTCGTTTGAAATCAATTATTGACAGGGAAATAGCCCTCGCTGCCTATAGAGCCCTTATAAACACAAGCTACCGGAACACCGATGAAACCCATTACCTGCATAGATGACTTGCAAGAAGAACATAAACGTCGTGTACCGCGTATGTTCTACGATTATGTCAATTCTGGCTCATGGTCAGAATCAACCTATCGAGATAATCAAAGCGCATTCAGCCGCCATAAATTCAAACAGCGGGTTCTTGTCGACATGGCCAACCGAAGTCTAACGACGACCATGCTAGGAGAAGAAGTCGCAATGCCAACTGCTCTTGCCCCTGTCGGACTGACTGGCATGCAGTGGGTAAATGGCGAAATCCAGTCCGCTAAAGCCGCAGAAAAATTTGGCGTACCCTTTTGCCTATCGACCATGAGTATCTGCTCTATTGAAGACGTTGCAGAATCTGTATCAAAACCATTTTGGTTCCAGCTCTATATGATGAAGGATCGCGATTTTATACGCCGACTGATTGAACGTGCAAAATCGGCCGGTTGTTCTGCTTTGGTGTTGACTGTCGACTTGCAGATTATGGGGCAACGCCACAAGGATATTAAAAACGGCTTATCGGTGCCGCCAAAAATAACCCTGTCGAGTCTTTTAAACATAGGGATGCACCCAGCGTGGTGCCTGAGAATGCTAGGGTCAAAACGCCGTTCATTTGGCAACGTTGTCGGTCATGCAAACGGCGTCGAACGACTGACCACACTAGCACAATGGTCCGCAGAACAGCTTGATCCTACTCTGACCTGGGACGACATAAAGTGGGTCAAGGACCTGTGGAACGGCCCCCTGATTATTAAGGGGATCATGTGTGAGGAGGACGCAGTTTTGGCCGCAGCGTCAGGCGCAGATGCGGTTGTTATCTCAAACCATGGGGGCCGCCAACTAGACGGTGCACCCGCCACACTTGATGTATTACCTGGCATTGCTAATGCCATCGGGGGAACGGTGGAAATATGGATGGATGGTGGCATTCGTTCGGGCCAGGACATATTTAAGGCATTGGCACTGGGTGCAGACGCTACCTTGATCGGCCGGGCCTATCAGTACGGACTTGGCGCGAATGGCGAAGCAGGCGTGACCCGCTGCCTGGAGTTGCTTGCGAACGAACTTGATCTCACCATGGCCTTTTGCGGCCTTAAGGATATCAACGCTGTCTCTGAAAAAGTACTACTCTAATATTTTCAGCACCTTACGAGGTTTATCTAGAAAAATGTTGCGCAAAAAGTTGGAAGAGATTCTTATTGTGACCACCGGCGGAACTATCGACAAAGTCTATTTCGATCAAAAAAGTGACTATCAGGTAGGCCAGACAATTATTGGTGGGTTGCTCCGTGAAGCACAGGTCACGCACCCGTACCGTATCGTTGAAGTACGACAAAAAGACAGCCTGGACCTTGATGATACAGACCGTAGAGCCATACACACAGCGATTTCAGGAGACCTATCCACCCTGGTTATTGTGACTCATGGTACAGATACCATGACCGAAACCGCGAGTTACCTATCTGATATAAAGGGTAAAACTATCGTCATGACTGGATCGCTGGCACCCGCAAGGTTTGCGATCACAGACGCTATGTTTAACGTAGGAATGGCAATCGCCGCCGTGCAGACTATGCAACACGGTGTCTATATCACCATGAATGGAACAGTTTTCCCGGCTAAGTCAGTCGTAAAAAATACCGAGATGAACCGATTTGAAAGCAGGTCTTGAGCGAAGACCCAAGTACCCTTTTCGCTAAATCGGGAGTCGCAGGGAGGTGACCGGCAGACTGGTTGATAAAGGTGATCTTCTCGCTGCCAGGCCGTAATCCTGGTCTTCTGAAAGCGCCAAACCAAGATACCCAAAGAGCTTTGGTGGGCATGAGGATTCTGCAACTCATTATTATTGTTATTGTTACGCAAGGATCGGCCCAGTTCTTCAAATCCCGTGCTAAACTCGCGCGCCATGCCAATAGCCACCCTAACAAACCTGTCCCTAGCCTTCGGTACTGACCAGATACTGAACAAAATTGAACTGTCGATAGAAAGTGGAGAACGGATTGCATTCACCGGCAGAAATGGCGCTGGCAAATCAACCCTGCTAGGTATCATCAGTGGAGCAGTAAACGAGGATGACGGTAACCTTTGGCGGGCAGGCAACCTTAAGTTCGTCACCCTGAGCCAAAATTTGCCCGAACGCACTGACATGACCGTCTTTGATTCGGTATCAGGCGTGTTTGATAAACTGGGCAAGCAATTAGCCGAGTATCATCACCTAACTGAGCATATGACTGGCAGTGAGTTGGAAACAAATCGCTTATCACAACTCCAAAGCGCACTTGACCACGGCGATGGCTGGAATATCAGTCATCGTATTGAGGCGACGCTACATCGGCTAAAACTTGACCCAGCGGCACCTTTATCGAGCCTGTCGGGTGGCTGGTTAAAAAGAGTTGCGATTGCCCAATCGCTGGTGCTGGAGCCCGATGTCTGGATTCTGGACGAGCCGACGAACCACCTGGACCTTGAAGGGATCCAGTGGCTGGAATCACTAATACTGGACTTTCAGGGTACCATTTTGTTCGTTAGTCACGATCGCCAATTGATGCAGTCAGTTGCCACAGCGATTGTTGAAATAGACCGGGGTAGCGTCACCCGATATAACTGCGACTACACAACGTTCATTGAACGACGCGAGAAAGCACGAGAAACAGAATCCGAGCACAACAAACAATTCGACGACAAGCTGAAAATAGAAGAAACCTGGATTCGCCAGGGTATTAAAGCCAGACGTACCAGAAACGAAGGTCGTGTGCGGGCACTAGAGGCGTTAAGAGAAGAACGCGGCAAGCGCATATCTACCAAAGATCTAAAACTGCAGGTTGATAGCGGCACCAGTTCCGGCAAAATCGTTAAAGAGGCCATAGGCATTGGAAAATCGCTCGATAGCAAACTGATCATAAAAGACCTGGATCTGATCATACAGCGAGGCGACCGAATAGGCATACTTGGCCCAAATGGTTGCGGCAAATCGACCTTGCTGAAAATTCTGCTGGAGGAATTATTACCAGATACGGGTGAGCTAAAAACCGGCAGCAAGCTACTGGTCGCCTATTTCGATCAGATTCGTGAACAACTCGACCAGGAGAGAAGCGTCCACGATTATATCGCCGAGGGCAGAGACTTCATTACCGTCAATGGTAAAGATACCCATGTCGTTTCTTACCTTCAGAATTTTCTGTTTAACCCGGATCAGGCGCGCGCCCCTATCCGCACTTTGTCTGGCGGGGAACAGAACCGCCTGTTGCTGGCCAAGTTATTTGCCCTGCCAACTAACTTCCTTGTGCTGGATGAGCCCACTAACGACCTGGACATTGAAACCCTTGAACTACTGGAAGAACTGCTCGTTGAGTACACCGGCACTGTGCTTTTGGTGAGCCATGACCGAACCTTTATGGACAATGTTGTTTCTAGTCTTCTGGTGTTTGAAGGTGAAGGGAAGGTCCAGGAACACGTTGGCGGTTATTCGGACTGGGTAAAGGGTTCTAACCCCAAACCAAACAGTAACCGCGGTAGTAACAAAGCTACAACACAGATGGGCAATCATCAGGACCGAAAAAAGCAAAAAGCGACCGACCAGAAACGACTTCGGGAACTGGACAAACTCACCACTGGGATAGAAAAGTCCGAGTTGGAGTTGGCACGGGTGAATCAAAAGATGGGAGAATCCAACTTCTTTGACCAGTCACTAGAGCAACAAACAGCGACTTACGACAAAGCTGCAGAACTTGAAACCCGCATTATGGCCTTGATGGAGCAGTGGGAAGCGCTTGAAGCGAATTAAACTGTGTGTCTGGAAATCGACTGACCCTGAATAACTGGTGTAGGATGACTGCTCAACCATAAACTGGAGCAGTCATGTCAGGCACAGATCACGAACAAGTATCGATCTATCCCTTCTCTGATGAAAAGCGAGAGGAACTCCTAACCAAGGCGCGAGAGTGTGTATTTAACTGGACAACCAGAGACGGCTGGGCGGTAGGCGTAATCCATGCATTCGTCTGGCGCGATGGCCGGGGGTGGATTACCTGCGGTGTTCATCGCCACCGGGTGTCTGCCATCCGACGCGACCCCCGCTGTTCATTGGTTGTCAGCGGCATCGCGGCGCCAGACGGCCCCAATGGCGCCATCACGATCAAAGGTCGCGCAATCATCCACGACGATGAAGAAACTAAAACCTGGTTCTACCCCGCCCTTGCCCGCGGGCCTTATGGCTCTGCTGGCGCGAACGGCACGCTAACACCCGAACAGGAAGCTGGTGCTGCAGCATTTGAGGAAAGACTCGATTCCCCGCTTAGGGTGATCATCGAAATCGTACCAGAGAAATGGATTACCCTGGACAGCGACAAAATGGCGGCAGATACCATGGGGCAACTAAACGATGACGAACGTGGCCCAGCGCTGGAAGCAGACTCAAAACGAATGCCAGACGAATTAAAAAAACGCGGCATCGAATAGCGCCACCTTATCGGCATCGATAAAGTCGTTATTGGTCCACCGATCAACGCTCTTTTTTTGATACTATAGTCAGCGGAAGAGCGTTGCACCCGGTGGTGTGCCCGGCCTTCAAAGCCGTTGAGCTGCTGTTAAAGTGGCTGGTGGGTTCGACTCCTACCTCTTCCGCCAAATTTTTTTAATACCCTACACAAAACAAGCGCTTACGAGCAGTTTTAGCTTTGAACTCCCTTAAGTACCCGCTTTGGTACCCAATATTTTTTAGACTTAAGCGACTACCCACTAATAGAAACACACTGGCCAATCTCTGGCGTTTACTTTCAACCTATCCAGCCAGCACGTCCGGCCCAGCCGCACCCACCACCCCCCTTACCCCCACTTCACCAGAAAGGGACTCCTAGCTACCTAGGTATTACTAATCTGGAGGCACGTGGGTGATTTTGGTTTAAGTAATGATGCTCTTAGTAAGGAGTTGAAGACCAATTACTCGCCCTTGAAGAAGTGTTCTCTGTGATAGCGAAGAAACTCAATCGAAATTTCATGCTTAGGTTGACCAGAACAACGAGAGCAGAACGTCAGTTAAAGCAGAAGCTCGAGACTCCAGATGATGAACTGGATTGGGATAAGTACGATTTGCCGCCTAGGATGCGGTGACGAATAAAGCTACCATTTTTTCGAAGCTAACCAGCTTCTACTTTGGAGATCTCTCCGACCTCTGAATTCTGTCCGTCCAAAAGCATGTATGCTCTGGCATAAGCGCTATCAATCGCATCTCCCGATAATCTGGGAAATGTTCGCTCAAGATCACCTACTAGCAAGTCCACCCTCCTAGCACTTTCTGTTTTTAGGTACTGATAACTCTCAGAGAGGAGCGAACGAGCAGAATTAACTAAATATTCATCAAAATCTTGACTCAATTTACCTTCAATATCAGATAAACCTGCACTTTCAGAGGACATCAAACTAACAAGCTTCCAGAGAGAAAGTTCATTCTGCACTTCCGCAAGCTTCGTTCTCGCACCCCGATCTACGAACTTGTACATATCATTACTTATTCGCTGATTGATCTTCTTCATCTGCACAAGAGTCGGATTCTTTATCATGTCCCAGTGCAAAAGAGCCCTAGCTCTGACAATAAGAGATGGGTGTGTAGAGCTACTATTGCTTTCTCTTATTGATTTAGAGGAATTCATATCGCCAAGTAGATTAGCAATATCGAATCTGATGAATTCATCTTGCAATCCTGAGAGGCTCTTTACGAGAGTACGCAAAGCAGGAGAAATTGATCCAGCGGCCAACAACCCTATCCTATCTGACGAAATCTCGGCGGCTCTACTCAGCCATAAATCCTCCTCAGACCTTTCAGCCATACCAACATGATGGAAGATAAAATGTCCTACCTCATGACCAAGAACAAACATTACCTCTTCGTTGCTTAGCTGATTACAAGCACCAGATGAGACTACCAATATGCATTTGTTATCCGACGTCAACCTGCAACTGGCATTAATGCTTGGATCATTGTTTACAAAACAAGCCACTAAATCCCTATCCACTCCACACCGATTAAGAACCTCCAGCAAAGTAGTTTCAAGCTGCGGCGTTAGGTAGGACGATACCTCCAAGCAAGAATGCCTGAATTGCTGGTATTGCTCAGAGAAAGGCGGCAGGGGGAGTCCTGCATCACCAGACCGATCCTCAACAAACCGGAATGACTGTGCGTCTATTTTAAAGCTACTCGCCATTTAAACCCGCTCTTGCACTCGAAACCAAATCGAGCATGCGCTGTGCATTATTACGCTCTTCGCCTGCATCCAGCGTAGTTAGTCGGTTATTCCACTTCTGAAACTCGGCTCTCAGCTGCTTCTCTTTTTCTCGCTTAGTCATCGAATCTTCAATGCCTAGCATGGCGAACGCATTGTTTTCCGTAGCTTGGAGGTTAGAAGACACCATCCTCTCATCCTTCATTCGATCGATTTCTTTCATATCAAGGCCAATCGAGGAGGCTATTGAGTTTATTACTCTAAGTTCAGACTCATCAGCAACACCATCAGCCACCATAACGTCCATGCAAAGCTCGATAGTATCGTATTTAGATTTTACGGTTGCAATCTCCGCAATCCGCTCACAGAGCGAAGACAAAGCTAAATCGCCGCTATCGGCCTCAGCATAACCAGTCTTGAGCGCCAAATTAAGTCGAGGCCGCATCTCCTCCTGCTGAGATTCGGACATCATATCTAGATTTTTCCGCATCCAAGCTTGAATGACCTGACCTTCAGAATCATCCAATGTTCCATCAGCCATAGCGACAGCGATTGCGACTTTGATAGCTAATTCACTTCCCTCTTTCTGATTTTCTGATTCCTCGCGATATCCTACATCTTCAAAATCAAAGGTGAATACATCACTGATAACCTTGAGAACCCCATC
>Ga0209711_10002119_pt1 | contig 18328 bp, 8 predicted proteins | sample ArcticOcean_MG_C_7_FD_187441 | JGI IMG/M metagenome (GOLD analysis project Ga0209711, IMG submission 187441) | Marine microbial communities from western Arctic Ocean - ArcticOcean_MG_CB11_88 (SPAdes) (version 2) | ecosystem: Environmental > Aquatic > Marine > Oceanic | place: Arctic Ocean... | reverse complement strand
TCATTTGAATGAGTTGACTCTTCAGCAGCACACAAAACCAGAACATCATCGGGACGCAGTTGTGAAGTCAAGCGGTATTGCCGTGCTTTATACTCATCAAGAGCAATCGGCATAGGTTGCGGGCCAATGTGGCTCATCGCAGCTTCGTTCATGACAATCCCAGTAGTTCGACCGTATTCAATAATTGCATTGAAACTTTTACATTCAGGAGTCATTAGGCTCATCGAAATCATTCGGTGAATCGCTTACAATCCATTTCGGCACTGTTGTTTGATTCGCATGACGTCTTGATGAACGAAGAAGAAAAGCAGCAGCTGCGACGAGTACGATGAGAACTGAAACAGAAATAAACAAGGTCTGAGCATTTAATAAATCAGAGGATGCTGCTTCAGAAATAAGAACTTCAAAAGTCACCTCACTGGTTGCACCATCATTATCTTCGACAATCAAACGAAAATTGTAGGTACCTGGTTCAGAAAAATCAGAAGAATTCAGTGTTGTGGTTCCTGAAATATAGGCAGCACCATTCACATACCAAGTGTAGAGTAAGTCCGAATTATCATTGGCAGTATCAAAACTTTTACTACCATTAATCTCCCATATTTCACCTTCCATGAGCGTCACTACAGAACCTTCCGTTACACCAAATGAGTTTAATTCAAGTTGGAGAACAGGTGCGATGTTGAGAACTTCAAATTCAATGAAGGAACGAACGAGCCATCCGGCTGAATCGCGAACTAAGAGATCTAAAACCCATACACCTGCGAGGTCAGGTTGAAATGAAACCAGGGTTTCGGAGACTTGTTCATGTGGTAGTAATGCTCGACGTGAGCCATCAGGAAGCATAAGTGTCCAAGAAAGAATATTATCTCGACCGGAATATCCATCCGAGACCGAAGCAGAGAAGGAGATTGGTGAATGCTCTTCAACTGTAATCATACTTGATACTGTTTCGACACTGGAATTTGGAACTAAAGTTCCTACAAGATCACAGGTCAGGGTTACATCCGGAGAATTCTGATCGATAAGTATCATAAAAAATTCAGTATTTGAAGAGCGTAAGAGTGCATCAACTATCGTGATACTATACATCCAGTATCCGTCAGACAAATTCAGATGTTCACGTTCAAAAACAAGTGATAACTCTCTTCCTACTTGAAGAGAACTGTAGTCTTCGAACACAGTCATTTCATCAAGACAAATAATATGTGCGGCGGAACACACCTCAAGGTGGATGAATGAATCATCGGAGCTTTGTATTGGAAGAATTAAAGGGACATTCACTACGAGATCTTCATTGGTAATCATATACAGAGCTGTTTTCAAACCGTGGTCAACTGTTCTGAAAGGCAAGATGTAGGGTTGATGATTGGTTAAGCCAAGATACACAATCAGGGATTGTTCAATGTTCCCAAGGTGAATGGTGTGAGGATGGTTTGAAGAACCATCTGAGATTAGGAACCCACATGTACAATTATACATGGTGACATTCAAATCAAGGCTCCAATCCCACTTACCTTCACCCACTGCCATTACATTACTTAATGCTCCAGATGCCAAAACATCCATTGATTCCACTGTCAAGTTAATCAAAAACCAATTGGAATTGGCGAGTGGATAATTCGAAGACCCGTTGAGAGACAGGGTATCGTCAAAGACAAGCCCATTCTCTTGGAAGATGGTAAATTCATTCCAATTCGAATTGGGCTTTGCTGACGCAAGTGGTGCTTGCAGGAGTGGAAGAACCAAACAGAAAAGTATGAACAATGCATACCTCTTGGAACTGGCCATGTTCTCTCCTCGTCATCCACCAAACATCAATGTTCGGTCACCATGTTTGGTTACAATTCGATTCACTGAGCAAATGGATCACACAACTCACCCTGTCCAGGATAACTGGTAGGATTTCTTGGGTTCGTATCCCATTTGAATTCACAGTAATTCACGTGACCATCACCGTCGGTGTCGATCAAACGGTCTGCAGAATCATCAGGATCGAATTGGAAGTGGAACTCCCACCCAGTAGCCATACCGTCATCATCATGATCTTGGTAATACACTTCAGGACCATCATCCCAGCCGTCACCATCAGTGTCATTCGTAATGGGATTTGTTCCATTCTGTTTCTCCTCGAGATTTGTATAGTTTTCGAGGTTATCATAAAATTTCTTACCATCAGGTGAATCTGGATCAATATTACAGTCCGAATTTGTCGAATCATTGTAACCTGAGCAATATTTCCTAATGAGCCCAGTACGATTCAACCCATCACCATCTGGATCTTCTTCACCGTCCATAATTCCGTCCAAGTCGCTATCAGGCATAGAAGGGTCCATCACACCACGAGCGCCAAAGGCATCAAGTGATCCATTATCTATCAAACCCAATTTGAGGGCGAGACCGGAATAATAGACTTCCCATCCATCGGGAAGATTATCGGAATCTGTATCATCATCAACAGGGTTTGTATTCCATTTATCTGGAGCCTCTGCGCCATTGGCAAGAGAGTCGTTATCAATATCGAAAGTATCATCTTTCATCGAATCAAGAGATGGGTCAAGAGCCCATCGACCATTACAGTTACAGAAACTGTTCAATGGAACTGTAAACCCAGTGAGGTTCATTTCAGAAACACTGAATTTCTTCTCATTGATGAAACCGCCAAGTGTATTGATCCAAACATAACCTCCAGCGTCCATACTGCAATCGTTATTTTGAGATGGTACGCAGCCCGGACGTTGCCATGTAGAGGTGGCAACCCATAGACTGTGAGAATTCGTGTTATCTTCTGTTGATTTAACTTGCATTTCCCAACCATCAAGCATTCCGTCAGAATCTGTATCGTTTTGCAAGGGATTCGTTGGATTTTGGAACGGTCGCGGAACGAATAAAACTTCATTGCCATCGACTAAGCTATCATTGTCTGTATCTGAGTTATTTGCATGAGTAAGGAAATTATCTTTACCAGCAATGACTTCTTCACCGTCCTCAAGACCATCATTGTCTGTATCGAACATACAGGGGCTCGTGAAATAAGCAACACCTTCCCATGAATAGCCACTTAAAGCCTCAATTTGGTCCAGTTCACCATCACCATCGGTGTCAGGATTCGATGCATTAGAACCGCCTGCACAGACATTAGCAAATTCATCATAGTCAGAAAGACCATCTGCATCTGTGTCAAACAATCCAGGATCAGAAGTGACCCATGTCTTGATTACACCGTTGTTAATGACCAAAATCTCCCAGCCCATTACTTCAATTCCATCAAGAAGACCGTCACCATCTGTATCTGAATTCAACGGATCAGTAGAGCGTCCATCAATGATTCCATCACCATTTCGGTCACGGGCATTGTATTCCATCAAATTTGTGAATTGTTCTTCAGGTTCAACTATTTCCATCCATTGAAATAATCTTGATTCAACAGCTAGACCGAGAGATACGTGGATTTGATACACATATCCCGAAACTGGTGCCAGCATAGCAATGGTTTGCTTTTGTCCACCTGCAAGAGTCACTTGGCCACGGGCAACCGTGGTATTTGCTTCGACCCAGCTGTCTTTAAGAACGTCAATACCAATGACAATTGTTGTTGAATCAAGAGTGCTGAAAAAGACACCTCCATCACCATCAACATCCCAACCATCATGGTCAGGGTCGAGATTACCGTTAGCACCATCGCGAGGGTGAAGTCCGTTGGATGATTCCCACCCATCGGGCATTCCATCAACATCAGTGTCGAGTCGCCAAGGTGAAGTGAAGTTTGTTGGCCCAAACAAATTTGCGACTTGATATTCTTCAAAATTGTTCAATCCATCTTCATCCCAATCGCCGTAGCCGTCCGATGCATTTGCTGGGTCAAGAACCATCATAGGATTATTTTGGGGGTGGTCGAGAACATTGGAGTAGCAGTATTCAAAACCATCTGGCATTCCATCACCATCAGTATCCCAATCAGATGGTCCGTTGAGTAATCCGTCACCATCCATGTCCATGAGGAACCAAGAATCTTCAGAACCTGCGAAAGGAGATGCACGGACGATCGGGTCTAACAGAGGGACGTTACAGTTCTCTCCAACACCATTTTGTAAAGTTGCAGTAAGAGCTCCAATTTCGATAATATCGTCAAGGAGGTCCATATCAGAGTCACGAGCAGTAGGGTCTGTACCATAAGTTTCTTCTTGGAAATTCGGGAGGCCATCTTCGTCTGTATCAAGCACCATATCGCATGAATGAGAACCCATTGCATTTGCTAATTCATCCCATGATGGTAAAGCACTTTCTGATGAATCATAGAATGTCGACAAGGTGTCTTCCATTGCTTGGTCGAGTAAAAGGCAGTCCCAGTTGCCGTTGAGAGGGTCAAAGAGTTGGACATCCCCACCAGGTGTTTGGACTGTCCGGGTGTACATCGACTCCCATAGGTCATTGAGACCATCGTTGTCAGTGTCTGAACGTTGTGGATCGGTTTTCAATTCTTGCTCTTGTTTGTTCGTAAGGCCGTCATTGTCGGGGTCACCGTTTGGGCCTTGTTCAGGGTCCGGCCAAGATTCGGTTTCATTTTCGATATTGGCATCGTCGGTGTCTTCTGCTTGAGAAGGGTCTTGAAGTAAATCTTCGGATTCCCCATTGTCAAGAGGATTTAATCCATGGGCGACTTCCCATCCATCACCCATTCCATCAAAATCAGTATCAAACAATTCAGGGTTTGTCCCGTATTGGGTTGATTCGAGTAAATCAGATAATCCGTCTTCATCGTTGTCACGAGCAGCACTGACAGAGGTGCCTGTACCAATCAAATCCTCTTCGGCGGCACTTTCGAATCCTCCAACACTCTCACTGGTTTGGAAATAACCCGAAAAACCGACGAAAAGAGACCCGAAAATCAATGTAGAGATGATTGCGGAATAGGCCATTTGATTGTGACTTAGAGACATTTTGAACACCGTGCACATCTGTGCAAAGCAATCGACTTGGTGTTTCGGTTATAGACCTTAACTCTTAATGTTTGAACTTGGTCGAGTAATGAAAGGCATATTTCATGAATCAGATTCAAGAGAATAGGAGAGAAGTGAAGTCAATTTGAGGATCCAATTACCATCTTTTTGTTCCACCTTCACCTTTGCTTTTTTACCAATCCCCCGCTGCCAAAAAGCGATAAGATAAGCACAGGTGAAAGGGAGAATTGGAGAGGGGTGAAGTTCAAACTCAATACCTCCCTGTTCATCAAGTAAAGTCGAGCGAATGAAAGTGCCGAAACCAAATGGCTGCAAATAAGCTTCATTCAACTGATCCCAACTTTCAATATCATGGATATAAATCGGAAGTTCACTTTTAGAAATTACTTGTTCAACTGCAAGAGAAGTGAGAATCATTGGAATCCAAGATGACTGCTGGAAATGATCTGGAAATTCCCAAGCATCAAGAATCTCGGGTCGAAGAACAAGCCCCTGCATATTGACATATTCAAAGAGCCTCTGGAAGAGACCTGATGGAAGAAAGCATGTGCGCTCACCCGAATGAGTCCAACCATGAATCACAGATTGAAAATCAAGTTGAACTGGAATTCCAGTCATGAAGGGGGCGTCTGTAAAATCAGAATCCCAGTGAAAAGTCGGAGGAGGAGGTGACTTTGAAATAGAACGGCTGTCATTGTCAAGATCAAGGTGAATTTGAACATTGGTAACTTGACGCCACTGTAATTTCTGACGACTCGTAAGCATTTGCTCGACCGCAGCAAGGGCGAAACCACTGCAAATTGGTGCAGGAAGATGTGAAAAAACATGTTGAGAATCAAATTTATATTCCCCCCAGCCTAATTGCAACCAACGTTCAGAGATTGACTTTACGAATCGCTTTTTCTTCATGAACCAACCAACTTGTATTGGTGGGGAACGGTTGAAAGAGTATTCTTCCTGATCTGTTGCTGCATGCATTAATTTTCGCCCAAGAGGTACACCTGTTTCGGATTCAAATGCATTCCACCAACGATGAAAGTCAACAATATTCCAGACCATCCAAGCATGTTCAATTGAATCTCGGATCGACCCATCAGTTACGCAATGAAATCGATTTTGTATCGATGCTAGCACTGAGGAAGTAGTTGAATTGAGATCATCTACTTTTGGCATTTTTCCGCCTCAGAAGGGATAACCGTTAATGTTTTCATCATTGAAACAATAACGAATCGTTTGGAAATCGGATTTGAGAAGCGATACATCCTGCTTCACGGCAGAAGGGTCTTCAGAATGAAGTAAAACACGAGCATACAGCTTAGCTACTTCTTGCATTTCTAAAGTGCCCATACCAACCCGAGTTAATTCCTGAACACCGAGACGAAGACCTGAGGGTGTCAATGCTTTGGTATCGCCAGGTAGCATATTCATATTGGTAATAATCCCTGCATCTTCAAGCAAACGTGCAGCTTTGGCACCAGCCCCTGAATCGGTATCTCCATGGCGAGTCAACACTTGGTGGGAGGCTGTATAACCTCGAGATTCGGCGAGAACATCAAACCCTTCAGCAGCCAATGCTGAAGCAAAGGCTTGACCATTTTTGACAATGTCATGGGCGTAAGCAGTACCATATTCTTCAAATTCTGCTAAAGCTACAACTTTTCCAGCGACGTGGTGCAAGTGGTATGAAGAGCAAACTCCAGGGAAAATTGATGTGTTTAATTTTCGTTGGAATACGGGGTCTTCACTTGAGGATAAAAGAAATCCACCTTGAGGCCCAGGGAACGTTTTGTGTGAAGAACCTGTCATGAGATCAGCACCTTCTCGGAGTGGGTCTTGGAAACAACCACCTGCAATCAAACCCAATACATGCGCGCCATCGTACATGACTGAAGCACCTACTTCATGCGCTGCATCAGCAATTTCCCGTAATGGAGTCGGGAATAAGAATACTGATTGACCAACGAGGGTCACGCGTGGTTCTAACTCACGAATAAGCGCACAAGAACCATCAATATCAGGCTCCATACGCTCTTCATTCCAAGGATATGTAGATAAATTCAGATCTCGAAGTCCAACTGCACCCATTCGAGCGTGAGAGATGTGACCTCCATCGGCTGTGGACACAGCGGTGATTTTGTCACCCGGTTTAGCAAGTGCTTTCAATGCACCAATATTCGAAACCGTCCCAGAAGTGGACTGGATGTTCGCAAATGGGGCATTGAAAACTTTCTTTGCCAATTGAATTCCAAGGCTTTCAATCGTGTCAAAGTCATCACACCCTTGATAATAACGCTTACCAGGAAGACCTTCAGCATACCGACCATGCAAGTCACTGGAGACTATTTTCTGAACCATTGGTGAGACTATATTTTCTGAAGCAATCATCCCAAGACCGTTACGATACAAGTCACCGCTTGCTTCAGTCGCTGAGAGAACAGTTTGTGCTTTTGAAAGAGTTGCTTGACTTGGAGACCAAGTTCCACGTTCACGGTGCATGTACCTTGTTTGTGAAGTCGGTCTTTGAACTCATTGTAGGGAAACAATGGTCAATCAAATGAGAGTAAATCATCATCGCTTTCCCGGGTTTCACTACGAATCTCTGATGGTCGAACATTCGGACCAGGGGTTTTACTGCCAATTCGAGTAGGTGTCGAAGGATTCATCCGCTGAGAACGTTCGGAGACGCGGGTGTTCGTTGGTATTCCTCTTTGCGACAAATTGAGATTTGATACGACACGGTTTTGAGTTTTTGAAACAGAACCAACTTGTGGATTCCTTCCAGATTTACCCAGGATATATTTCTGACGTCCACGATAGGCTACTGAACCAATCATTCGTTCAAGTACCGGGACATCTGATCCTTCTTCCTTCGGTCGTTTCAACCACCAACCTTCACCGAGTGGTTGTAAGCGGGGTGGACGGGACTTTGCCATGGTTTTCGCTTGTCTTTTCAATCGAGCTTTAACAGACTTTTCAGAATCACGGGGCAAGCGAACAGTCATCCAGCCCGGAAGACCAATATCAAGAACAACTCCATTGACGGTCACCAACATTCCCGAAAGTAGAAGATGTGTTCCAACCGGGATATTATCTCGCTCGGGTTGGACTTTGAATCGTTTCATCCGCTTTGAATAAGCAATCATAGCTTTTTGGTCACGGTGACAGATTACTCGACGTTGTTGGCGTGAAAATCGTTTTCCGCCAAATTGAATGAGGAATAATGTGAGCACAACTAACATTCCTTGGGCTTGACCAATTTCTTGTGAGACATAAATACCTAGAATTACCCAGGTTGGTAGTAATACGAGAATTTGAAAGATAGATTTCAATGTACTCGCACGATAAATTGGCGGCATTCCTCTGCGTGAGGCTTCATGAGATGCGATGAGTACATTGGCATTAATCGCTTCATCCATGCCCCCACGGACCATTAATCCTGCAACTGCATTTACAGGAGCGGAATTAATCCATTTCTTCATTTGCTTACCTTTTCCTACAGCAAGAGAGACCTCCATTTCTTCTTCATCGACCTTTTGCCCAAGTATACTACTCAGCGCTAACACACGTGGGTCTTGTGGATCGCTTTCCTTTAATTCAGTGAGAATCGAACGTGCACTGTGCCAATCACCTTTATCGACCAGACACAGTGATGCAGCAATTCGAGGTCGAACGCCAGTTGGCTCTTCACGTATCAACTTCAAAGAGAGTTCGAGAGCCTCATCATGCTTACGTTGTGCCCTTAGGAGTGAAATCATCGAAAGTTGAGCAACACGTGTTAAACGATCATTATGTATTGAATCGTCGTTGGAAGTTGGTTGCCATCCACGTAGCATTCGCATCAAAGCTTGAAGGTGATCAATACAGGAATTATTTTCCCAATCCCAGAAATCATCCTCAGTAACCATGCCTTGCCATGGGTCAAGCCATTCACAGACGAAAGCCAATAATTCAGGCTCGTCGTAACCTTCAGCTTGCTGTAAGCCGTGGAGTGATTCTCGTGCAGCATCTAATCTTCGAGAGGCCATATGGCCAACTGCAACAATCATTCGAGCTACATCGTCATCGCCACCGGCTTGTGCCAGAACCTTACGGGCTTCTTCAATGGCTTTAGGCCATAGTCCTCGCAAAGCAAGCTCCCACATGTGTGCTCTCGCCTTTTCATGCCTGACGAGAGCTGAATCGCCTTCAATCGAACGGCGTTGGAATTGAATGAGTCCATCGAGATCTTCTCGAATTGCAGCCTCATCAACGAGGTCTCGCATCCAATCACCTCCTGCAAACTTCACTGCACCTTCTCTTCGTTCATCAGGATTCAAATCAAATCGTAACTTCCGCAGTGGGGTGAATCGAATGATAGAAAGAAGCCAAGTGAATAAAAACACAGCCTGTCCAAAAGCAATAAACATCCACGTGGTTAACAGCATGTTGCCTTCATCAAACCCTCTACTTTGAAGTGATGATGTGAAGGGCATTAGGGAGTCAAATTCCTTATAACAAACCAGAACTAAAAGAAGAACGGTATATCCTGAAAAACCTGCAAATGCAAATGTCAGTTGGCGTGTTTGTGCCTTGACTTCTGTTCTGATTTCACGTGGAGAATCAAGTGTGACACCAAAGAGGCCTCCAAAGGTTTGCCCCCCTAAGACCAAGTTACGTGTTAATTCAAAGATGAATGCTAAACCAACAATGGCAATATTAAGTGATAAATAGAGAGAGAGAAATTGAGGTAAGGCTTTGATAAATTGCCAATGGAAAAGCAAATCTGAAATCAAATCAATTCTTTGATAAATCGAATGTCCGATTATACCACCAAAATTTAACACTTCTGTTGCATTACTCGGTTGATTGAACAGGACATAAAATACGGTTACAATTCCGTTTAATGCCGTTAATGGCATGGTCACCAAAAACATGACAAGGAGAAGAGAGAACAATCTATTGAAGAATCCTGGCTTATCTGGATCGATGGGGTTTGGGCGTCCGTTTGCAGTACGCCATTTGTTGATGATGAGCATGTTCCATGAAGCCCCCATGATTCGACCATATGCCATAATGGTAGGAGACATAAACGTAAGCATTCCCGCTGCTAACCATATTGGAGACAAGGTGTTGTCTGAGCTCGATTGAATACCATACAATAAGGTCGCAGTCGTTGCACCTAGTAGAAAAACAAGAGTGATTATTCTTCTGACAAAACTGGTGAATTTTCGCATTTTTAATTTTTCATTACTCATTCCGAGGAGTTGCGCATTCAGAGTTTCCCAAGGTGAAATGAGAACTGGAATGACAATTAAGATTCCAGCAACAATTAGATTTGGTAGATAATAAACCTCCGGTTCAATCATCAATTCTACAATCAAGATCAAAATACCCGTCATTCCCATCATATAGAGACCAATTCCGTAACCAACAGAACCTTGTTTGAGAAGGGTTCGGGCGTCAGCTAAACTTCCTGTGATTTTATGAACTTCATACAAATCATCATCAATTTCAAAGGCGACTTGAAGACTGGAAAGTTGATTTGGAATAAACCATTTCCAAACCGGTAGTGCGATGGCAAAAGCGACCAGAATCGGTAAAAAATAAGCAAACTTGATTTCTGAAACCTCTGCTATTTGATTTGCAGAAACTGGCTGGATGAAAAAGAACGCCAAAAGAGATGAGAAAATCAAGACACGGAGTCTCACACCCGACTTGCTCATACCTCTACGGCATCAACACTCTTCATCAAGGCATCGCCGTTGTAATTCAATCAATACGTCGATGCCGAATCAAAAAAGCTTCGATTCGATCAAAAGCTTCGTTGAGAACATCAACATCCGGCAGATATACAATTCGGAAATGCCCTTTGCCAAGTGATGGAGAAAAGCCGCTGCCATGAACAACCAATATGTGCTCTTCATGGAGTAAATCGAGGACGAATTGTTTGTCATCTTCAGCCCATTTCGCATCCGTTAGGCGCACAAACATGTAGAATGCACCACCTGAAGATTGTACTTCGAGTCCTTCAATTTCTGAAATCCGTTTGATGCAAACATCACGTTGGCGTACTACTTTTTCCGAGTAGCCCAACATCCATGTTCGGTCTGATTCCAAACCAGCAAGATACCCGTATTGAGCAGGTGTGGAAGCACATAACCGTGAGCGTAACATTCGCTCAATACCATCTCTGACATTCAACATACGACTTTTTGGGTCGTGAATTGCCATGTAACCAATTCTCCAACCAGGGGCATAATACACCTTTGAGACTCCATTAAGAGTGAAGACCGGGACATCAGTCGAAAGACTTGCAACACTTTTCTGAGTTCCTGTGAAATCAAGGCCGTCATAAATTTCATCAGCTATAATCATGCAATTAGGCCATTTGCGAGCAATCGATAACAATTGTTCAATTTCATCTTTACCAGCGACACTTCCACAGGGGTTGTTTGGGTTAATCAAAACTAACAGTCGAACAGATGAATCCATTTTTGATTCAATATCGTTTAAATCAAGTTTCCATCCATCATCTGGTCGAAGTTTGTATTCAATCGTTTTTGCGCCGTACATTTGCGGATAGGCCATGTAAGGTGGGTAGTGTGGTCCAGGCGCCAATACTTTGTCACCTTCAAGAAGGACAGATGAAAATATTATTTGTAGAGCCTCTGTGACACCATGACAGACATAGATGTCCGAATCCTTTGCATCCCAGCCCTTTCTTTGTTCATCTTCAGCAATTGCACTTCGTAACTCTGGCAAACCATATGATGGGGAATATCCGTTTCTTCCAGTACGGAGTGCATGAACATACGCGTCGACCATATGCGAAGGAGTCGGTAAACCTGGATAGGCGATTGGATCACCAATATTGAGTTTCAAAATATTGTGTCCTTGTGCTTCTAAAGCGAGTGCTGGGACTACGACATCACGAATTGCATACTCAAGGTTCGAAGCACGAGCAGCGACTGGAATCTGTTCATCGGACATAGCTATCATACTCCGGTAATCAAAAACGCATTTGAAGTTTGACTTTCAAAGTTGATGAAGTGCAAGGCCACCCATAGCTAAGACGATTTCAAAATCGCCTTCATCCACTGGTTGAACGGAGAGTCGCTGTCCTTTTCGAACAAGAAGCATGTTTTCACAGGCAGGATTCTCACGAACATCTTGTAACGGTACAATATTTGTAAACGCCTTTACCGCCTCAATATCAACCATCATCCACCTCGGGTTTTCAGGAGTAGCCTTTGGATCGAAATAGTTTGAATTAGAGTCTTGGGCAGTATGGTCCGGGTAGCCCTCTCGGCAAACTCTAGCTACGCCAGCAACATGAGGGGGTTTGAAATTAGAGTGATAGAACAATACGAAATCACCTCTTTTCATATCATCACGCATCATGTTACGAGCTTGATAATTTCGTACACCATCCCAATGAGTCGAACCATCTGCAACAAGTTGCTCAAAAGGGTAGACGTGGGGTTCAGATTTCATCAACCAGTAGTTGACCATGATGAACCCAAGGGTTGGGGCTTCTTTGTGTTGTTGTCACCAAGCATCGATGACATCATCCACTAAGGCTGCATCCAACACATCGACATCAAGACGCTTTTTCTGACCAAGGCCAAGGCGCTTAACCATTCCAGAACGACCGTCAACAGCACCTAGTCCGGCCTTTTCGAGTGTGACGAATATTGCAGGTAACAGAATGAGTGCACTGGCAGCAGCCACCCAAAGTAGTATCAGAATGACAGTAATAAACGGAGCAATCGCAGGAATCGGTATCTGGTAGGCAGTTAACATTCCCAATGTGGTTACTACCGCAGCTTCAAAGAGTGACATCCCAGTTCCGATGGCGGCAGTTCGAATCGCATCAAGACCACCGCCCAATTCGCGTATACGGTTGGATATGTGTATTGAAAAGTCAACGCCAACACCAACCAAAATCGACCCAATCATTACCGTGACAAGAGAGAGATCTACATCCATTTTCCACATGACTAACCATTGTAAAGCTACAGTCGCAATGACTGGAGAAGTCGTCCAGATTGAATACTTGATGTCCTTGAAAACGATAGCCAAGGTGATGAGGGTAAGAATAACTGCAAAGCCAAGAGAGGTCCATTGTGAACCAACAATCAATTCATTGACCTCAATAGTCGTAGGTGCAACTCCGGTCAAATCTGTTGCATAATCAGTCGGTTCAGTGCCTCTAAAGTTGGCTGTGAGTTTGTCAATTTGTTCGACACTTGAGATGGTGTCGGCGACAGGAAGATATGGCATATCGACTAAAATCAAACTTCTATCGAAATTCTCACTGATGAAAATCCCTCGAGTCTCATCTGTGATCGAAGAGTAAAACACATTCAAGAGAAAGACTTCGCTTTGTTTTGATGCTGGAAGGCCAAAGTCTTCAGGGGAAGTCAACAAATCCCAAAACGAGGCTCCACCTGATACTGAACTGTCCAATAAGATGGCAGCTGTATCCTTGACTGCTTGACATTCATCTGCCCCAGCACCAAGGCATGGAATTGCAATTAACAATTCACTGCACCCAGTACAGGCCACAGTTGGAGCAATTCCCGAGGATTTCATCAAAAATACAATTGAAACCGCAGAAGTATCTGGGACATCATTTAGAACTGCTTCCAATGAATCAATTTGTCGTAAATTTTCGGCAGGATCTTGCTGAGATACTTCAATTGAGGTATCACCGGTAAGGTTTGCTTGGACTAAGACCATACCCAGTTGGCCAGAGTTGAAGTCATCACTGTATTTGATCATCGCAGTGACTGAATCCTCATCATCTGGAGCCATTTTCAACATATCGATGTTTTCTTTCACGTTCGCTTGACCATAAGTTGCTGAAATCAGAATGAGTATACCAAAGAATGCAAGCACAGCGCGGTTATATTTCATAGGCACTTCAACGATATATACGAAAGGTTTGAGAGGTGGATGTTTTGGTTTTCTTAGGTCGAGTAAAAGCGTCAAATTTGGAACCATGAACATTGTAAGAACATAAACAACGACAATTCCACCGGAAAGAGCAATCCCTACCGTTTGAATCGGAGCCATTGGAGTGAATACAAGAGAGACGAAACCTATGACGGTCGTTATTGCAGACAAAAAAACTGCTTTTCCTGTTGATGAAAGAGCACCACGCATTTTCTCGGCCTTCGTACCGGCTTCTTCTGCGTAACGGTTAGTGATATGTAAACCGTACGAAACCCCAAGCGCGAGCAGAATTGGCCCGACAATAATTACCGTCATGGTCACCTCATAGTTGAGCCAACCAATAATCCCTAAAGTCCAAAAGACTGCACATAACGTTGGCAGACCAGAAATGATAACAACCTTTAGACCCTGAAGTGGACGTATTCCAGTGAGACCAGTTTGCAAAATATCGCAGTGGAATACAAACAGTCCAATGGCAACAAGTACGACTGCCACTGGGAAGATATTCCAAAACATGTCGAATGTACGTTCAGTAACGGCATTGGTGATTGGAACTGGTCCAGTTAACGTCATTGTAAGGCCTAAAGATTTCACTCCACGTGCCGTTTGTTCATCACTGAGTTCCCCCCAAATACATAATCCTTCTTCGACAACTGCTTGACCATTCGCATCAAATTCACATGGGCGCTCCATTAGGCTGATGTTTTTTAAGTTGCTTTCTGTTTGAAGAATAATATCCTTAGCAGAAATGGTATCGGATACAGCAATGGCCATAATAGCTCGATCTAATGTGCCATCAGGCACATCAGATTGACCCTCGAAGTTACATCCCACATTTCCGCACGAAATATCCCTCGCTAATTTATCGAGACCGGGTGTTGGAGACCCATCATCTTCATACATTTCATTAATGACAAGATCAATGGTATTTTGTGAAGGGATTTCGTAGCCACCACCAAGTTGATCATCCGTAAGTGCAATCAATCCATTGAGGTTTTCTGCAGCCACAGCCGATACACAATCTTCTTGACCAAGTCCACAACCAAGTTGGCCAAGTTCAGTAATGAACGCTTCACGTATACGTGGTGCACTCGAATTCACTTCTTTGAGAACCGTAGAAATTGAAAGAAGATAAATAACATCATCTTGGACTGGAATATTTGAACCGTTCGGATTCGCACAGGCAAATGAAGAGATGCAAGGATTTAATGTGTTTTCCACATAACTTATTTCTTGTAGAATTCGTTGGTCTGTTATGTTATAATTCCCATCATTCAACTCGATGTAAACGACCATGACGTTCGTCGACCAATCTTCCTCGACTAAAGCGAGTAATTTACCAACCTCGCTGTTATCAGGCAGATAGACTTCCAAATCACCGTTAACATTCAAATCTGTCTCATTCGGATCATCATCGAATTGGGTGAGATACAAATCAAAAAATCCAGAATGTGTCACAAAGAACAAAGTCATCAATAAAAAGAGGACAACTGTTGCAAGAGGGAATCGAGTGATTGCGCCGATTGCGCCGGTCTTTTCCCACTCTCGCCTAAATCGGACTGGAGCATCTAATACCGCATCAATAGCACTTTTGGAATTGAAATCCTGCACCCTTGCGGAAAGGTCGACGGCTCCGGATTGAATTCGTGATGCACCCGAGCGCCTCATACTGGCGAATCGGGAACCGACTTCTTTTTTGCCAGATTCATTTGGTTCGGTAGCATGTGCACTACTCGAGCCCATAGTTAGAGATTTTTTGGGGGGTTTTTTTTGATTACCTTCGACCAAAAGACTCTCCCCTATTTCGATGTGAATGGTAGACCTTCAAATGTTTACCGCAGGATTGTGTTCCAATTTTTCATATTGCAAAGATGTTGCTAAGCAGCATTGTTTGTCCGTTGGGTTCAAATGTGAACCGTTGTAGCGCTGTTTGGATTCGCATCATTCATGTGTGCGGAGCCAGGTGAGGCACATGCCAGACCCAGTATTAAACGATAAACGATGGTCAATTGACCTTGAAAAACGCATTCAAGAAGCCCACTCGGAAGACTCCATATCGTATTCCAAGAGATATGCTTTCAATCCCGATAGCGGCAAAGAAATATTCGTAATCGACACCCCACCTCCATATCCATCTGGAACTTGGCATATCGGTGCGGTCGCTCAATATTCAATGATTGATGTTCTTGCTCGTTCACAACGACTTCTTGGCAAGGAAGTCTATTTTCCATGGGGAGTCGACCGAAACGGCATCAATATTGAATTCACAGTAGAGAAAAATACCAAACGGAAAATGAAGACTTATGACCGTGCAGAGTTTTTGAAACTGTGTGAAGAAACGATTGAAACATTTACCCAAGCCATGCGGAAAACTGCCCGCAGAGTTGGACTTTCATGTGATTATGATCGTGAATATCTCACTGATTCTCCTGCTTACCGAACCGTTACCCAATCTATTTTCATTGAACTTTTCAAAAAGGGTGCAATCATCGAAGATTTGCGACCAAATATCTACGACCCTGTCGAAGGAACGACCATTGCGGATGCTGAAGTTGAACGGCAATCAAGGAGAACTCGCCTCGTCGATGTCCAATGGACCTGTGATGATGGTACTGAAATTGTCATCTCGACAACCCGTCCGGAATTGATTTGTGCTTGCGGCGTTGTTGTTGTTCATCCAGATGATGAACGCTACACTCACCTTATCGGTAAAACAATTCAACTTCCACTTCCAGTTGAAGGGCGCACAACTTCGGTTGAAATCCGAACGCATGCATCGGTTAAATCCGATTTCGGTTCAGGTGTCTTGATGGTTTGTTCATTTGGAGACCAAAATGATGTCGCTGTCTTCCGTGAACTTGGACTCACGCCCTTCCAAGCCATCAACTTAGAAGGCAAACTGACCGACTTAGCAGGACCGTTTGCTGGCATGAAGGTTGTTGAAGCTCGGAATGCAGCCATTGAATATCTCGAAGAACAAGGGAAATTAGTCAATGTCGTTGAACGAGAACAAGAGATTCCAGTTTCGGAGCGTGGAAAGAATCCTGTCGAAATAATCTTACTCAAAGAATGGTATGTCAAACAAACACATGCACAGGATCGAATGAAAGAACACATTGAAGAAATCGAATTCCACCCACCTCGTAACAAACAATTCCTACTCGACTGGATGGACAACATTAGCATTGACTGGCCAATCTCTCGTCGACGTTGGTACCATACTGAAATTCCAATTTGGTACAGTGGTGATGGAAGTAAAATCATTGTTCCACCGACTGGGACATATGTTCAACCATGGTGCCAAGCTCCCCCTGCAGGCAGTCAAGTCTTGTCGCGAGATACACGCGAAGAATTGGGCTCCTTTGAATCGATGAAAGATGAACTCGGAGAAATCATTGGTGAAGAAAAGGTATTCGACACCTGGATGGATTCATCCAACTCCAATCTTTTCGTAAGCGGTTACCTCAATCAACCCGAAGTTTTTGCAAAGGCATTCCCAACTGCACTGCGACCTCAAGGGAAAGAAATTGTTCGGACATGGCTTTATTATACGCTTCTCAAATCGAACCTTTTGCTCGATAAGCCTGGATTCAAACATGTTTGGATCGATGGATTAGGAATGGACCCTTGGGGCCGTAAAATGAGTAAATCACTTGGCAATGGAATCGATGCCGACTCTGTTCTTGAATGTGGAGCTGGTGGCCGAACAGGTTCATGGAAAGTGAAGGGGCCTGAAAAGACAGTGAGTCTCCGTGCCAACAAAATTGGCAGTGAATGTTTCCGACTTTGGAAAGCATGTGACGCACAAGTTGGTGATGATTTCCATATCAATCCCGAAGAAATTGAAAAGAAATACTTTGGTGTTTTGACAAAATTGTTCAATGTGGCTCGTTTTGCATCTCAATTTGAAATTCCAGAAGACCTCGAAACTGCTCCAGACAATTTGGCGGTTGAAGATCAATGGATTTTGGCTGAATTCAATGCAACAATGGATACGGTCAAAACCGCTTGGGAAAACCTCGACATTTACACAGCAACTCAGGCTCTCAAAACCTTTGGAACTGGCGTCTTACCGAGCCATTATCTCGAAATGGTGAAGTCGCGCCTCTATGATGATGATGTTGCCGCTTCATGGACTCTCCACCGGATTGTTCGAGACTTCATGTCAGCATTTACACCAGTCTGCCCGTTTTTCACCCACCATATCTCTGAAAGTATCTATGGTATATCTGCGGTTGAAGTGCATTCATTCCCTGCACCTGCTGACCCTTCTGTCTACTTAGGAACAGAAGAAGGCGACCGTTTGCGAAACCTTTCAGCAGCCGTTCAAACCTTTAACGGTGAGACGTGGAATTCAAAGAAGGAACAAGGTATTTCATTGAACCAACCAGTATCCGGTATAAAAATCCCAGACGAATTGTTGGACTTCA
>Ga0209711_10002115_pt1 | contig 18348 bp, 10 predicted proteins | sample ArcticOcean_MG_C_7_FD_187441 | JGI IMG/M metagenome (GOLD analysis project Ga0209711, IMG submission 187441) | Marine microbial communities from western Arctic Ocean - ArcticOcean_MG_CB11_88 (SPAdes) (version 2) | ecosystem: Environmental > Aquatic > Marine > Oceanic | place: Arctic Ocean... | reverse complement strand
AGCCGATTCGGAATTGGTATAGGCTGAGTCCGCAGCCTCTAGATCACCGGTTTCAAAGGCCAGATCGCCCAGAGACTGGAAACCTGCAGCATTGAGACGGTCCGCTGAATCTTTGCCGGTAATCCGAATGCCCCGCGAGAGGACCCCAACGGCCTGACTTCGCAAGTTCAGCGCCTGTAAGCTTGCGCCAATTCGTAACAGTGTTTCACGGTCGCTACTCGTTTGAGGGGCATCCAGCAACTCTGCTGCTTTGGTTAGGAGTGTGCCCGCTTGGTCACGAAGCCCGGCCGTCGTAAAACGACCTGCCAAGGTTTCTAAGGTGCTGACATCGTCGGTTGCGAGTTGCTGGGAATCTAGCAACGCCAAGGCGGCCTTTTCTGCCGCCTGATACTGGCCTAATTCTAGCTGCTCATTAATGGCATTGATTCGGCCAATCGGGATGCTGGCAAACAGGTTCGAGGCAACAGTACCCAGCAGCAAGAGTAGACCGAGTCTCGTAGGAAATGGCATTGTGTGTTCCTTTTTTATGACCGACAAGATGGCATCATTGTGACAAATTCTGGCCCAACTGCCTAGGGCTTACTACCTTCGGCGTTCAAACGCTAACTCGGTGGAAACAGGCTGAACCAGCCAATGTTCCACAGTGCATGAATTAACATGCAAACACCAATGCTACCGTAGCGATGCCTTAATAACCCCAAGTAGATTGACGGGATCAGTACTAACGCGCCGACCATCGGCTCCCGCGCGATCATATGAGCCATGACAAATAAGACGGTTGTGATGGCCATCGCTAGGTTGATCGAGATGCTCGCATCTGCGGGCCAAACCTTCGGCCATCGCCTATCAATGACCTCATACATGAAGCCGCGAAATACGTACTCCTCAAGGATTGGGCTGGCCACGCACAGCGCAAAAAACATTGGCCACTGCGGGATGACCCAACTAAAGCTAGGCGTTAGATCCCAATACCAGGAAGCGGCACCCCAAAGAAAAAGGGCGCCTATCAAGGCGCCCCAAATCAACTCGTGTGAATTACGCGAACGCGTCATCAAATCAACGATTCAAAAGGCTCGCAGCAAGGCGCTTTCGGAACAAACCGAGCGCGCCGAGCAACGCTAAGAACACCAGCCCAAAATCACCCGGGCCGCCTTCAGAGACACTACAACCACCGCCGACTTTCTTTCGATTCGAGGTGTCAGGAACGATAACAACTTTAACCGGCGCGGCTTCAGCAATCCCGCTTGGGTCATCATATTCGCCGTTCACGGAACCGTCTGCATCGTTCGGGCCACCATCTTGTACGGTGAGCTGTAGGCAAGTATCGCCTTCCGCTAATCCGTCAACATAGAGCTCGGATCCAACGGATGGACAAGCACCCTCTTCACCTGCCGCCGATGCAACACCATTATTATCATCGATGACGAAATCGAACCAACCTTCAGCTTCAGTGTACTTCCGCATAACCGCATCAGCAGGAATGCCGGATGCCACCGGAATGGTCAGTCGAACAGACTGTCCCGGTACCGGTAGATCTTGGACTTGGAAGTCATATACCCCAGCTGGATAGTTAAAGTCTTCATCATCGCCATTGCTCGGCGCTTCACCGCCATCGGCTCCACTTGCCGCGATGGTCTCTTCAGAGACCGCAATACCGGATGTGCCGGCCGCTTGTGCCGCGTCACCGATGACGAGTTTGACGCCTTCGTCAGCAGTCACAGACGCGGTACCGGCATCTGCATCCACGGCAATCACGTTGGTTTCTTCAGAGGTATCTTTACTATCTGGCACACCATCGCCGTCTGTATCTGCGTCAACAGCCTCGGCAGACACCCGAATGAGGGCTCCAATATTGAAGGTCTGATCTGCAACACCACTATCGGTGACAATTGCCGAAACTTCATAACCGCCTTCTATCAAGGCCGCCGGATCAAACTCAAAGGTAAGTGCGCCGGCGTCGGAAGTCGCAACCAGATTGCTGTCTGATGCGCTCCAGTCAACGGTGTGGGTGCCGTTTGGATCAACAATGCTGAGCGATACTATGACCGCGCCACCTTCGGCCGCCACCTTCCGTCCATTTTGCGCGCCCTGAGCTACTGACAGTTTAAGAGCCGGTGGCTCCTGAGTTTCAACAATGCTGATCACACTGGTCAAAGCTGAGCCCAGTACTGCGTTGGCAGCTGGTGCGCCCAAGGTCACTTCAATGCTTTCCGTACCCTCTTCGACGTCATCCGACAGAACAGAAATGGTCATAAAACCATCCCGACCTGACTCAATCACGATAGAGGCGGTAGAGACGGTGTAATCACTGTCTACCACTGCCGTACCACCCAACGTTACCGGGATTTCAACCGGGTAAGCTGGAGCTGGTCCGTTCAAAGTCGCTTTCACGATATAGTCCGCACCTTCAGCCGATCGTCCTTTTGGCGCAATCGATACCTGTGGTGAGATCACGACAGATTGCGTTGCCAGACCTGTGTTACCAGCCGCATCCGTCGCCGACCACGTGATCGTATAGCTACCCGGCGCGTAAGGACCAGGATTATCAGCAACGGGCGTGAGATCGCCATCTAACGCATCGCTGGCTGTCGCTTCCCCCAGGTCGGCCTTCGTTAGGCCACCGGTTGCGCCAGTTGCCACATCCGCCGGCGCTGTAACAACAGGCTTTACGTCATCTACATTAGGATCTTTCCCTTCTAGGTATTCGTCTAGATTGCTTCGGCCATCACCATCGGCATCAGCCTCAGCATCGTCCGCATTGGGATCAAGCCCATTATCGACTTCAAACAAATCGTCCATGCCATCATTATCAGTGTCGTTTTCTGCTGAAGCTGCGACAACCGTGACCGTCGAGCTGCTCTGGCCTTGTCGATCATCAGCATCAACCGCGCTAAAGGTCACTAAGGTGTCGCCAATAGCGAAAGTATCTGGAGCATCGTTCGTCACATCCAAGACCACGCCCGAGAAATCCGTTGCACTAGCGGCAGCAATAAACGCCGCAATTTGCGTTTGAGACGCTGGCACAGCCGCGCCGTCTAGCGACACAACCGTTATGGCGTCCGCAACCGTGACCGCTGGTCCGACCGTCACGAGTACTGTGACCTCGGCAGTTGCTTCATTGCCGCGCGAATCGGAAGACGTAAAGGTAATAACCACTTCACCCACTGCAAAAGTACTGGGTAACGCGCTGTTGGTAACATCCGTTGCGCCATCGACAATATCCGTTGCGGTGACGCCGGCCAACCAAGTCGTGACCCGGGCATCATCACTAGCGACCACTTCATCAGCCGCATCAACGGTTAGCACCAGTAAGTTAGCGCCCGAGAATTCTGGTTTCGTAGTATCGGCAACGGTAACGGGCACAGTACCCTCTGTTGCGTTACCCGCTGCATCCGTGACAACCACACCGACCTGGGTGACCCCAAACGCCAGGACTTCCGGCACCGCAGAACCCAACGTCACAACGGGCGCGTCATCCACGTTATCCGACACGCTGATCGCGGCAATAATACTGTCCGTGCTACCGGCATAGCCCAACTCGCCCGTGGCTTCCAAGGCCACCCCGGCAGCAGAAACAATGACTGGATTGGTGGTATCACTAACGGTAACGATTAAGGTGCCTTCCGCCATGTTGCCAGCTGTGTCGGCTGCTTTTACCGTAACGGTTGTCTCGCCGAGCGGAAAATTCGCCCCCACATCAGCCCCACCAACGGAATAGGCGACGGCCACCTGGCCATCAACGCTATCAAGCGCGCTCGCGGCGAGTATGCCGGCAGAGGGTGCGCCATTTTTGTCCACTGCGGACAATGTGACATCGGTCACGCCGCTTAGAACGGGCATCGTGGTGTCTGTAACGGTTAGGGTAACAACAACCCCCTCGGACTCATTCCCGGAACTATCCGATGCAATTAGGGTGATTTCATAGGTGCCTGGCGCAAAGCCTTCAGGCGCTGCGACCAGCTCTCCATCTTTTGTAACAAATGCGTCAAGGCTGTCAGTGGTAAGTGTATCTTTATTGTCTGTGACCGTGATGGTCGCAATAAATGCGGCCAATTCCGGTGTGTTATCTTCATTTGTTAACGGAAACCCTGCTTCAACGCTTACGCTGTTCCCATCTAAGGTAATCTCAGGTGGTGTTTCATCATCTTTGAAAATAACGTCGACCGATTCAGCTAGTGGGTCGAACCCGGCGGCCGTGTCCATCTGGAAATTCAGTGTGGTTTTTCCGGTAAACGCTGCATCTACTCGCCCGAATGTAAGTTCGTAAAGCGTAGCGCCATCTGTATGATCGATTTCAGGCCAAGGAATAGGTTCCGGACTTAACCCCGTTGTATTTTTCTGCAACCACGCAACAATGATCTTCTTGTCAGTTGACGGATCATTGTCATCGTCGCCGGCATCATCAGCAACGCCAACCGTAGGTGTGCCGCCAACATCATCATTCAGCACCAAATCGTCCGCTTTTAACAAGTCCCCATTGTAAAAGATCTTCAATCCCAGCCCGGTAGCACCGCTATTTACCGGATCAGTGGCATATTTAATAGCCAATACGACACTCTCATCAGATTCACCGAACGCAGGCGAGGATGGCGAAACCGATACAATCTGCTGGTCGCCATAGGCAACGGCTAGAGGCATCAACAACCCAATACAGCCCAGCCCAATAATACGTAGGAATATTTTTTTCATTTCCATCATCCTCATACTTTTTTCTTTCAGCTAATCCCTACACGGCTACATCCCGTGCAGAGTGCACTCCAAGGTTAGTGCCAAACGTCAATTACCTTCCGTCACTGGCATATCCCAACTTTAACATGCAAGTGCCTGCTTGCAACCCAATATATCTCAATATGAACAAGGCCCATCGCTGGTCATAAACTGGCTGCAAGATTGCGCGCATTCTGTCATTGAAATCTTCCTGGCAACACAACGACGCAATCGTTTCTTGCCTGACCGCAGGTTTTTGATGTTGGCTTTCCGCTCGATTTTAGCGGTATGACAACCGTTTTCGATGCGGTGACACCCGAAACCTTTGCTGTAACGGTTAACAACAGTCGGTTGGCATCGGGCAGCGCGCCAAAACTGAACGTCCTAGCCTCAGGCGCGCCCCGCTCAGCAACATTAGGTTTTGCTATTCGCGTAGTGCGTTCCTGCTTTTCAATCACTTGGGGCAAATCAATCCGCCAGTTGCTGATTGCTTGATTACTTTGTACTTCTACTACCAAACGATGATCATCAAGGGCCCAACGCTCTAAGACATACCGCACCGTAAATGGGCCTTGCGGTTTGGCGGTTCGAGATTGGGTTTTAGCGCTGTGATCTTGCGATCGCGCCGCACTTTGCTCAGAGCGGATGGTCCACAGCGGGCCATTGCCGTTAGCGCGCCTGCTAACCTCACCGTCGCTGACCCCCAGCGGGTTGGTCAACGGGATAACCGCATTAGCGGTTGTTGGGTCGGTTGCGGAAATGACTTTCGCCCCACTTGGGCCCTCAGGGTTCGCACTCGCCGTTGGATCAAAAGCCTTGCAACCGAGCAATGTCAGAACCGAGAGCATCATGAATAGGTTTTTCATTGCGGCACCACCTCCAAGCGCTGGCAATAGCGGCCAGAATCGCCAGTGCGCTGATAATTGTTGTAATCCTGCACCCAGGCCCAATATTGACCTTTAGCCAATTGCAATGTGTGCGACTCTAAACTGGGTTGTGCCCCTAGGTCACCTAACTCAGGCCCGACCAAGCCGGCGGCATTATAAATTCCAAAATCAGGGTCAGCTGTTGCGCCCTCTGGTTTCACGGTCGTAACCAATCGAACGGTATAGTCTCCTGCTTCCGTGACTTCAAACTGTGCAAAGCGATAGGCGCCCAGCTTATTGTCTATCCCGAAGTCTGGAAGCGCATTCTCGGAGGCGGCATCTTGGCACAGTTCGGTTGAGACTAAGCTGCTGTCTATGACTGTAAAGATGGGCAACGTGAGGGCCTCAAGGTTATCCACATCGGCATATTGTTTTGCTGAATTGGTTTCCCCCGTGCCGATCGGGTCCACTTGCATTCTACCCCGACCGATATCTTCCCGATCCAATAACGCCATGATTAAGCTGGATTGGTTGCCTTGCGCATTGATGACCCCAGCACTAAAGCTGAAGATCGAGGTTGCTGCAGCCTGCTGAGGCATAAAATCGATGAGGGATGCCATCATCGCTGAGATCGGCAACGCCACGTTGTCGTCATCCAATGCCCCGTCATCGAACAGGTCGTAGACCAAATACTGCGCGCTGTCCTCGGAATACCAGCCCTTGACCGCACCTTGGCCCTCGGTCAATTCGGTTTCAAGGGAAATACCAAACCCGCCGGCCTGTTGAGAACCAGAGGTGTCGATATAAGCGTCCCGCGCCGTTGCAAGACCCGAGTAGGCGTTGGCCCACCCTTCACTAAACGCAACTCGCATATCCAGCAGGTCGCCGCCGCCATGGTTGCCACCGATGCTGTCATCTCGGGACAAAATAGATTGGAAGTAATGACCCCACTCATGAACGATTACCGACTCGTCATATTCATCGGTGTCCACCTCGGTATCACCAAGGATCATGATGTAGGCCCCGGAATAATAGGAGGTTCCAACTGAACCCAAAGTGTTGGCAACGCTCCAGTAAACGTCAACCGGCGCAAAGACCAGCGAGTTGCGCCCGCTTAAGGCGTAGAGCGTTGCCGAAATCATCGAATCCAGGATGGCAAACGGCGCTGCCGCTCGGGTCGCGGTATATTTTGTAAGCCCCCAGCCAGACTCGGCCTGCAGGGTCATAGCCTCGGTCACCGCATTCGCGTTAACGGCCCCTGATTCCAAGACATAAAGAGGATAACTGCCTTCTTGATCTGCCCCATTATTGTCAACAATCCGTAAGCCCCAACTGGCAGTGCCATCGCCGGAACTCTCAGCATAAACGCGCACAATAAACGCTTGGTCAACCGCCACCGAGAAGGATACGCGGCCCGCTGCATCGGTTCTGAGGTTATCCGTGAGGATCTGCTTAGAATCGGCATCCAAAACAGCGGCTTTAGCAAACCGGACCGGTTTTTGAACCGTCTTTGCGTAATCCAAGCCTAGCGATCCGCAACTTGCCGATGTGCAATAGGGCACTCGGTCATAAACCACGTTAATCTCAATGTTTTTTGTGCCGGCTGAACCACCATCGGTGCCGCCGGTGTCACCGCTATCGCCGCCCGAATCAGTACCGCCGTCGCTGCTGCCCCCATCGGTACTGCCGCCAGAGGTGGCGCCGCCGGAATCTACGCCCGTGTCAGAGCCATCCGTACCTGAGTCGCCAGCATCGCCGGTCTCAGAGCCCAGTCCACCACCGTCATCCGAGCCACCACCTGATCCAATTGAATCAGGCAAGCGTTGCGCAATGTAGGTCTGTATTGCACTCGCTGTCGCGCGCTCAGCGGCCTCACCGACCGCGCCCGCAGTCAAGGCATTACCCGTAAAACCAAACAGCTGGCGAATGAGTAATAAACCATCGGTTAACGCTTTCGCCTCATCATCGCCGTCAATATCGAGCTCAGTCGCCGCATTCGTAAGATACGTTGCAATGTCTGCAGGCGTTGATCGTGTTGCACCACTACCCACGGCACCAGCGGTTAAGGCCTCCCCGCTAAAGCCGAACAGGTGCCGAATCACCAGCAGGCCATCGGTTAACGCTTTGGCTTCGCCATCGTTATCGATGTCGAAGGAGAAACAACCTGGGCAGGATGAGGCGCTCAGTGGGTCGGTGCCGGCAGCAACTTCGTCGGCGTCCGAGAAGCCATCATTGTCATCGTCTGGATCTTCGTTATTGCCAAGACCATCACGATCTGTGTCATAGGCTTCAAAGGGATCGTCATCGAACGCATCTGAGTTGTCACCAACGCCATCTAAGTCGCGATCTAACGTTTCACTGGCGTCTTCAGGAAATTTGTCGGCATTGTCACCGACGCCATCATTATCCGTATCTATCGACTCATCCGCGTCCAACGGAAACGCATCAAAGCCATCCTCTACACCATCGCTGTCTGAGTCTGTTAACAACGGATTTAGGCCTGATTGAATTTCAGAAACGTCGCTAAGCCCATCCCCGTCATCATCTTGATCCGCGTTGTTCCCGATACCATCCGAATCCGTATCAGCGCTCTCCGTTGCATTTAGCGGGAGCGCGTCCAAGCTATCACTGAACCCGTCTGAATCAGAATCCGCATTCAGTGGATCTGTCCCTAGCAACAATTCGTCCGCATCGCTCAGCGCATCGTTATCGTCATCCGGATCGGCATTATCACCAATACCATCGGAATCCGCGTCTTTGGACTCAGTCGGATCAGTTGGAAATGCGTCATCAGCATCTAATACATCGTCATTATCATCATCAGGATCGGTCGCATCGCCAACACCATCTCTATCCGTGTCGTATTCCACAATTGGATCTCTACCAATTTTCTGCTGCACCGTAACTGAATTGGTGTTCTCTTCAGTCGGAAAGGAGGTCAGTCCACTCTTACTCTCAGCGATCACACTTAATTCATAGCTGCCTTTCGCCTCGAAACCGCTCACCAGACCGCTCCAGCTTCCATCCTCATTCGCTGTTAACTCGGTATCGATCAGATCAACCAAGGGTTGATCTGGCGGTATGATGGGTTTGTCTGGCGTTGTTAGAATCACCCGAACCTTTTCAATAACGGTTCCACCGCCTACTGCGGCAACCTTGATTGGCACTGACAATTCGCCATTGAGTTCGCGTTGAACCTCGATTGCGCCCACAACAGGGAATTCACTTGCCTGAACGGCTCCTTGCCCAAACGCGAAGTCCTTAATGAGTAATTTATCTGTTTTTTCGTCACTAATACCGTTGCCATTGGCATCAAACTTAGCTGTTTGCGCGAACTGGAAACCCATTGCATTTTTCGCGGCGACAGTGGCCTCGGAGAAGTCTCCGCCGCTCCTGAAAATAGTCCAGAAGTAGTAAGAAAAAGATAAATAGCCATCACTCGCGAACCAGGCATTTTGTAGCGCAGCACTGCTGGTAATGACCAACCGATCGGTGTCGTCTTGCGAAGCCAGCAGTGGAATAAAGGACCCAGATTGGCAGGCATCATAAATCAGGGTCGATCGAATATCGTGTTTAGCATGCAAATCATCCAACCAAACCTTGAGATCACTTGCCACTAAAAAGGTCGACTCGTCAATCTTAAAGACACCATCATCTCCATGATCGACCATATAAATCAGTACGTCAGTGATCTTTTCTTCGTCAACAGCCGCCAAATTTTCGATTGCTTCTTTAATATTGGCAGCGGTTGGCAAGCCATCAACAGTTGCTCGAACTTCTTCGGATAGATACTCAATGTTGTCATCGCTCAAGCCCTGGGTCCGCAGCGCGTCGTAAGCAACGTTTGCCATGTTTTTCGTGGCAGTCCATAGAAAATTACCTTCATAAGGCCCGCCCCCAGCAATGATCAGCGCCCGCTGCCCGCCATATTTCGTTCGGCTTGAATCCAGCGGGTAGAAATCCAATTCATCCGAAACCCCGTCATTGTCGTCATCTGTATCGCAGGCGTCCCCCGCTGCATCGCCATCGGTATTGATCTGTTCTGTGTTGCCGAGCTCTGGGCAATTATCAGCATTGTCGCCAACGCTGTCCTGATCCGAATCTAAAGACTCATTCGCATCCTGCGGGAACGCGTCAGTATTATCGCCTACGCCATCAAGGTCTGCGTCTGAGTTTTCCTCAGAATCAAATGGAAAAGCATCACTACCGTCCTCAACGCCGTCGTTATCGTCGTCAGCATCTGCGTTATTGCCAAGGCCATCACCATCTGAGTCCACGGTTTCATTTGCGTTTTGCGGGAAAGCATCATTCGTATCAGCTGTTCCATCATCATCATCATCTGCATCACAGGCATCCCCAAAACCATCTGCGTCGGTATCGACCTGATCCGGGTTCGCAGTTTTTAGACAATTATCATCTTCATCAAAAATGCCGTCTTCATCCTTATCGCCAAATTCAATTGTAAAATAGTAGGCACCATCCGGCAGGAAACTTTCATTTGTTGAGTCTGATTCAGGGAGCACCCTCAAAAAATATGTACCACTTTGAATACCAATCGACAGCGTTTCGCCATTTTGACATGCCGTAAAATCACAAAAACTCGCGCCGAGAACGCCACCCGCTTGATTGAGCAATTCGTACTTCCAGCCGTTACTTTCGCTGAGCTCGCTTCGAAATGCGATCTCGAGCTTTGCGGTTTTATCAATCGTTATCTCGTAATAATCCGCATCGGACATGCTCGAGAGCTGACCTTCATACTCCTCATTAAAATCAACGATCTGCGAGGCCTCGATACCATTATTCGGCTCAAATTCAACACGACTAAAATCTTCATCCGCCGCCATGGTGAAATAATAGGCGCCATCCGGCAGGAAGCTCTCATTTATTGAGTCTGATTCAGGGAGCACCCTCAAATAATATGTACCACTTTGAACACCAATCGACAGCGTTTCGCCATTTTGACATGCCGTAAAATCACAAAAACTTGCGCCGAGAACACCACCCGCTTGATTGAGCAATTCGTACTTCCAGCCGTTACTTTCGCTGAGCTCGCTTCGGAATGCGATCTTAAGCTTTGCAGTTTCATCAATCGTTACTTTGTAATAATCCTCATCGGAGATGCCCGAGAGCTGACCTTCATACTCCTTACCAAAATTGACGACCTGGGAGGCCTCGACACTATTATTCGGCTCAAATTCAACGCGACTAAAATCCTCAACCGCTGTGATCTTAAATAAGTAATTGCCATCAGGCAGAAAACTCTCATTTGTTGAATCCGATTCGGGAAGCACCTTCAAAAAATAGGCACCACTTTGAACACCCACAGACAATGTTTCGCCATTTTGACAAGCCGTAAAATCACAATAGCTCGCGCCGAGAACGCTACCAGTTTGATTGAGCAACTCGTACTTCCAGCCGTTACTTTCGCTGAGCTCGCTTCGAAATGCGATCTCAAGCTTTACAGTTTTATCAATCGGTACCTTGTAATAATCCTCATCAGACACGCCCGAGAGCTGACCCTCATACTCCTTATCTAACTCGACGACTTGGGAAGCCGCGACACTATTATTCGGCTCAAATTCAACAGCACCAAAATCATCAACCGCCGTGATCGTAAAAAAATATCTTCCGTCAGGCAGGAAACTCTCATTTGTTGAATCCGATTCGGGAAGCACTTTCAAAAAATACGTCCCACTTTGAACACCAACAGACAGTGTTTCGCCATTTTGACATGCCGTAAAATCACAAAAACTCGCACCAAGAACACTGCCCGTTTGGCTTAGTAATTCGTACTTCCAGCCATTACTCTCACTAAGTTCGCTTCGAAATGCGACCTCTAGCTTTGCAGTTTTATCAATCGCTAACTTGTAGTAATCCGCATCGGCCATACTCGAAAGGCTGCCATCAACCTCGCGGCCAAGCTGAATCGATTCAGCTGCGTCAATCGAGTCGTTAGGCTCGAAATCAAGGATTGCTCTGTTTGGTAGCGGATTCGCAGACGCGAGTAGGCTCGTAACCATAAAAAGCGTTGGAACAAAAATGCGGATCATTAGTTGGCTTTCTCTCCCGTAAGAAAATACTTGGGCTGACAGCACCGCACCCTCTGAGAATGCGGCGTTGATTTTTTCGGACTTATTAAACGAGAATCGTTTTAAGAGGTTAAGGCCAAAGGCTAAATCAATCAAATCATGTTCAGTAGCGGTCCATCCACAGGATTGATAAATAGGGTTGTCAACCTGACACAACCTATATACCCGTAAACCGGCCCATCAAAGAAGACTGAACCTTAGACCACGGACCACACGACCTTAACCAGAAATTTACTGGCCGGGCGTGCGCTGCTCAATATAGGTCTCAATATCCTCTGCACTGCCCCGGTTAGCATTGAGACCAACCGCACCTGCGGTCAACGAATCTCCTGAGAACCCAAACAGGTACCGAATCAACAAAAGCCCATCTATTAAGGCTTTCGCCTCATCATCGCCATCGATATCGAGCTCAGTTGCTGCATTCGTAAGATACGCGGCAATGTCTGCAGGCGTTGATCGCTTTGCATCGCTACCCACCGCACCAGCGGTTAACGCCTCGCCGCTAAAGCCGAACAGGTGCCGAATCACCAGCAGGCCATCGGTTAACGCTTTGGCTTCTCCATCGTCATCAATGTCGAAGGAGAAACAACCTGGGCAGGATGAGGCGCTCAGCGGATCGGTGCCGGCAGCAACTTCGTCAGCGTCCGAGAAGCCATCATCGTCATCATCTGGGTCTGCGTTGTTGCCAGTGCCATCACCGTCCGCGTCAAGCGCCTCGAGCGGATCGTCACCGAACGCATCAGCGTTGTCGCCAACACCATCCCCGTCGCGATCTAACGTTTCACTCGCATTCGTTGGGAACACATCCTTGTTATCGCCAACGCCATCACCATCCGTATCCAACGTTTCGCTAGCATCATTTGGGAAAGCGTCTGCATTGTCCCCAACGCCGTCGTCGTCAGAGTCCAAGGTTTCCGCCGGATCATTAGGGAAGGCGTCCTGGTCATCGGTCACGCCATCGTCATCTGAATCGGTAGTGGTCAGTACTAGGTTGATTTTCCGGCTGGTAGATTGTGTGTTTTGATCCCCATCGGTCACGGAATAGGTGTGCAGATGGGTGTAGCCAGTTGCGCCCGTGGGCGCAACTGCGAGGGTTGTTTTAATTTGGCTGGTTAAGTCGCCGTCTTCAGCGTCCACCGCTTTGACGCTCAATGCGGCAATCGCGGCCTCGCTGGTGACCACCGCTGGATTTGCACCAACAACGGTCAGAACAGGTGAAAATCCGTTCGAAATTGCGGCAATTTGGTAGGCCGTCGTATTAAGCGTTAAGGCCGCGTTCGCGCCATTCAGATAATCTGCTCGCGCCACACCGCAAAGCATCGGGCCCTCGCGACAGGTTAAATCAGGCGTTGAAAAAAAACCGAGCGCCGCGGCATCTGCGAATGCCGTTGGATACGCCATAATGGTGACAAAATCGCCGGATACGCCGTAACCCCGGGACCAAGGAAAGGCGCCATCGGCATCGCCCTGTACCCTTGAATGCGCTAGGCCCATTAAGTGGCCGATTTCATGTGGCAGGGTCAGTTCGTCGTTATCTAACGCCACGACCCCAACGTTTTTACCGCCATTAAAAGCATTCATTCGATCGATAATGCCAGCCGCTAAGCCGCCTTGAAGATTGGCAAGGCCGCCAGTGTTGATCACATCTCCCATCCCTAAATGGATCATTAAATCGGGTTTTCGGGTCAGTTTTTCGTTAAGCGACGCAAACAAGCCCGAGCGTTGTTTCATTTGATCAATGAGGGTTTCCGCGGTGAGCCCTGAATCATCGCCAACGTCAATCTGCGCTAACCCGACCACTCGCACCGGTACGCCCGATTCTGTAAAAGCAAGATTGGCGACTTCCTGAAGCAACACCATGCGCGCATCAAACTCAGCCCCATATTCCGCCTTTACCGTTGAACCATAGGTGTACACAACTTCAAGCTCGACCGCCTCACGTGCATCTTGAACGGCCGGGTCGCTGCCAAGGAGGGCTTCATTAAAATCAGAGATGCCATCTGCATCGGTGTCGTTCAGCGCATCGGGTGCGCTGAACGAGCGCCCCAAAGCGGGCGGCGTTTTGATTTCTGCAAGCGAGCCCACCCAATAGAACATGACCTCTGATTCATTACGATTTACTTGAATTTGAATCTCTGTATACGTTTCATCTCGAGACAGGTGGTTGTCGAGCGCCTCATCCAACGCAATAGTGAGGTCAATGGCGGCGATACCCTCGGCGTTATAGGTGACGCTTTGGCTCGCCGAGCCTTTAACATAAAAACTTGAAATACCTGGCCCGACCGAAACAATGAATTCAAGAGTCTCTGATTTATTACTGAGCGCCGGGGCAAATAGTTGATCAACCTTTAACGTGGCGACGTCGTTAGAAACCGAGAACGTTGGTTCAGATAAAAACATCAGGGCCGCTTCATCACTATCGAGCAAGCCATAATCTGATGTTTGAGCTATTGTTTGCTTCTGTATAGAAAGGATTACCAAGTCATAAAGTGCTGGCGTGCTATCAACCGAGGAAAATGTCAGGCTCGGGTAGCCCGTGACACTCCGGTACAGATAACTGGGAAACCGAAGTTGCACAGCTTGCGGTTCACGACTGTAAGGCAAACTCGGAAGTCGGACAGCAATACGAGACGTCCAAGCGGTCGGGTCGAGATCTTCCAACATTGAAAACGCAACATCGATCGGCTCAGAGGCGTCAATTTCATCATTAAATACAACCGAAAAATTGGCCAGGCTATAGGTTTGGTTTTGAGGCTCAAAGGTGCACGGACAAACAATCGCGACCGGCGTTAAGGTTTCTGCCTGAATCGGCGCCACCAGAAGCAATGTCAAACCAAACCCAAAAACCCACTTTAAAAACATTATAAAACGTCTCGTCATCAACGCATTTCCGATTCTATTGCTCGCCTATTAGATGATTCTAACCGGGTCACCTTGGGGGGGGGCCGCTGCCGAATATCGTCATCTAAATTGATCATCTGCAGCGGGCTTAGTAGGCCGTTAAAGTCCGCCCCAGCATAGCGCATTAACCCTTTGTCGCTCTGAAGAAAAATATTCAACGTGGTGGGGCCTAGGGTCGCGATAAAGGCGCCGCCGCCTTCAACCAAACCCTTAATTAACAGGCTTGCGGGCTGATTGGCGACGGACTCGATCGCAACAACATAGTCTTCGAGCGCGCTCATTGATGATCCGCCTTGTAACGACACACGATCACCTGGCGCAAGGCTTAAAAAATCCGAACGCTCGGTCATCTGCCGAGGGGGCTCGGGCGCCATCGTTTGTGATCCGTTGGGTTCCTCAGCGGTGGCGATCGTCACAGGCTCGGGCTGAGTTGAAGCTGGGACCAATGGTATTGGCGAGATTATGCCGGCAGGTGCTGCCGGTTTTGGCGCTTGGTAAAACCAGCCAATGCCTACAATTAAGGCTAGCATCAAGGCACTTATCGCGACCACTTTTACCATTAAAAATCGACCCTTTAGGAGCCACACGTCAGCAACCAGCTTAACCTATTTAGGTCAAATTGAACCTGAATCACTTCCAAATACGATGCAGCGTCCCCAAATTATGGGCCCTGTTGCCTGCGCCATACCCAGCCCTTTTAATCCGAAGCCGGAGTCAAAGTTTGGATCTACCTTCTGCGCGTTCGATATGATCAAATCATGACTCAACACGCTTAGAGTCCGGACGCCATGCCAACGCCGATCGCCCAACACGCTTACCTGTCGCTTGCCACGAAGAAACGCAACGGGCAATGGGTCTGGACACCGATTTGGTTCGCGCAGGTCGCAAGCGGCGCGTTGGTTGCCTTTTCTGCCGGTAACGCCGGTAAAGTTAAGCGCCTCCGAAACTTTTCAGACATCCAGGTTAAAGCCTGTACGGTCAGCGGCAAGGCACTGGGCGCCGCAACCGCCGCCACCGCTCGCCTCACCGTCGCGCCGGATGAGTGCGCCGAGGCCTACCGAGCGCTGCACGAAAAATACGGCTGGCAAATGAAAGCCCTAGACTTTGTGAGCCGCCTGTCTGGCAACTTTCATCGCCGGCAGGTTTTGGTCATTGACGGCGCAAGCTGAGCGCGTCCTCACCCGGCTTTCTGAAACACAAGCATCGCATTGTTATTGGGCATGGTGACCGCTTCTTTGAACGCAAGATCGTGGGTTGCCGCCAGGGCCACTAACGCCCCCCGCTCCCACAAACCCGCGTCAGCATTCACCGAGGTCTTTAACCAGGCATCCAATTGAGCATTGCCGGCACTGGTAAAACCGTTTTCATTGAAAGGCCCATAAAAAAACACTTGGCCGGCAGACTCGACCGCGGCCGCAATGCCGGCCATGAGCACGGCCACCAAAGTCTTTGGAACATAGTGCACCAGGTTGGACGTATACACCGCGCCATAGCCTGTTAACCCTTCGGGCCAATGCTTCAGGTCGATGACTTTGGGCGACAATAAATTCGGCAGGTTTGCCTCCGTAATCCATTGCTGCAGTCCGGTCATGTGATCTGCTTGCTCTGAGGCCTGCCAAATAAGGTCTGGCCTTTGCTCGCCAATATACACCGCGTGTTGACCGGTTCCAGAACCCAACTCCAGTACCCGCACGCCCGTTGGTAATCGGTTGGATAGTGCGACCTCAATCGGCGCTTGGTTCCTTAGGCAGGCCGGGTTAAACGGTTTGTCATTCATGGTTCAACCTTGTGGTGACGATCCAAATGAAATCTTAAACTGAACAGGTTGAAACAAAAACCGGTGCCCTGGCGCTTAGGGTTTTATCTACACAGGTTTTTCAGGGCGGGCATCTAAGCTACCAATGTTTAAAAGGACAACAACCTTGATGTTTTATGGTGAATACGGCAATTGGCTAACGTGACGCTGGCCGCAAGGTTGCCGTCGAGGCTCAATAAGGGCTTTGGCTTGGCGAAGCGGATTAGAGATGACGCCGAAAAGACTCAAAACAGCTTGGATTCAACCAAAAATTCAGACGCCGCGAACAAGGCCCACGCCCAAGCCAAGGGGTTAAGCCGGGTTAAAGTCTAGGATCGACCAGGATCTTACCTTGGGCTTCTGGCGACGACAGCCGCTCAAAGGCATCCGCCACGCCGTCTAAACTCACAATGCCGGTAATCCAATCATCCACATTGAACGCGCCGTCTGCCAATGCCTTAAGGGTGTCGGCAAATTCTGCCTGGGAGTACCCCAAGACATACTGCACATTGAGCTCTTTGTTCACCGCAATGAGCGGCCGGGCATGATCCATTTCAAGACAAACCCCAACAATGATTAGTCGCGCGTCTTGGGGCGCCGCCGTAAATAATTGATCGATCATGCCGGCAACCCCAACGCAATCAAAAATCACGGTCTGGCCCGCTTTGGGCCAGGCTCGAGTCGTTAGCGGGTCCCCCGCTTTTGGGTCTAGCACAACGTCCGCGCCCAAGTGCTCGGCCATCATCCGTCTTGCCGGTGAAAAGTCAGTGGCATACACCGGCCCATGGCCTTGCGCTTTAAGGCTTGCGATCACCGCCAGTCCTACTGGGCCGCACCCGACAACCAGAACCTCTTCCCGGCCCGTGAGCCGGGCTTTGGCAACGGCGTGCCGGCCAACGGCCAAGGGCTCGGTTAAGGCCGCCTGCTCTGCCGTAACGCCGGCGGGCACCGGCTCCAAAAGCGCTTCAGACAACACCATGTACTCGCTAAACCCGCCGGGCGCTTGATCGCTGTAGCCCAGGCCGACCGTCTCAGCTCGGAGCAAAACGGGCATCGAGCAAACCAATTGACCCGCCGCATAGCGTTTCGTGGTGCCCGGGCCATAATCGATGATTTCAGCGCAGAACTCGTGCCCCAGCACGACCGGTTGATCGGTCGTTAATTTGAATCCGCCGCCCACTTCCCGAGAGGTTTTGATTAACGCATCGGTGTGCTTCACGGCGTGCAGGTCGGTCCCACAAATGCCGCAAGCACAGGTTCGAACTAAGACCTCGCCTTGTTGCGGCTCTGGAATGGGCAGGTCTTGTTGCCAAAGCCGGCCCGATTGCATCAAAACAGCCTTCATCGCTGATCCCCCGCCTGCGCCTGAATTCCGGGCGCAGGTGCTGTGCATAAACGGCGCGCTGCGTTTTGCCCGGAAACTAATCTGTTTAGAGTACGCCCTGCTTTATACCCGTGGATCAGTCTGGGTTCCATCGTCTGAGACTTTGACCGCCCAGCAAGACGGAACCGCGCCAGATTGCGCTCAATTAGTTTCATCATGCGGCACCGCCCGCCTGCAAACTCTGGGTTAAATCCGAGATCGTTTGCCAGCCGCTGTCATGATCAAGATCCAAACCCAGCGGCGTCATGATGATGTGCCCAACCCCCTGCTCGATTTGCCGGGCGTAGGCCGCTTTGATGGTCGCCAAGTCTCCCCAAGGGATGAGTGCATCGATAAAGGCATCGGATCCGCCATCCATAAAATCAGAGTCTGCAAAGCCTCGCTCTCGCCAAGCCCGATGGTAGTTGTCAAGCGGCAGGTAAATTTTAATCGCTTTTCGGGCGAGCGTCCGCGCTGCTTCTGGATCCTCTAAGAACACCGTGGGCTGCATCAGATTTAAACGGCCCGCGCCCAAGAGATCTTTCGCGGTCTTCGAATATTCAAGGGTTTGCAAATAGGTAAAGGCGCCGTCAAATCGCTCGCCGGCAAGTTTCATTAACTTGGGTC
>Ga0209711_10002112_pt1 | contig 18357 bp, 16 predicted proteins | sample ArcticOcean_MG_C_7_FD_187441 | JGI IMG/M metagenome (GOLD analysis project Ga0209711, IMG submission 187441) | Marine microbial communities from western Arctic Ocean - ArcticOcean_MG_CB11_88 (SPAdes) (version 2) | ecosystem: Environmental > Aquatic > Marine > Oceanic | place: Arctic Ocean... | reverse complement strand
ATATTCCAACCCTCTATGATGTTAATTAATATTGGGCTTGATAAGTCTTCTATCTGACTCAAATACTCACCTTCTAAAATTTCAAAATTGGTAATTGTGTTGTCTAGTATATTTGCAGCTGCTATTTGAGCTTGGTTTGCAGACTCTATACTAGCATTTAATTCTTCTTCTGCAGTTTGTGCAGCTAGTTCCGCCGATTCGACAGTAGAATTCAATTCGTTTTGAGCGATCACTGCAGCTTCATCTGCTGCAACTATTGTCGCTGTAAGTTCAGTTTCCATCGCTTCATAATTATTACTTAGTGAAGTGTAGTTATCTGATAATGTTGAATAGAGTTCATTTAAAATGGTAAACGTAGAATCTAAAGCCATGTATACATCTGTAAGATTGTACATCTCTTGTTCAGAGTCATTCAGATTTTCACTTAGATCGGTAGAAAGAGCTTGCCATGTTTGTATACATGCACCTTCCAGTTGACAAGATGCAGTGCTATCAAATTCAACAAAATGATCGTCTATACATCCAGGTAGACCTTCACAACTTCCGTCATCTTCTTCTGCTACTTCGTTGTAGTTACAGTAGCTTTCGTCCATACATCCATAAATAGTTACATTTAGATCTATTTCTGATATTACAAGTAATCCATTGGTTGTGTATCCAGGAAACTCTGGGTTTGTATTAAAGGCCATTACATCACCATTAGCATTAATAACAGCAAAAAGAAGTTCATTATCTCCAGCTAATAATCCTTCAATTTCTTCTGTTGATGAATCATCTCCCCATAAAGCCATGCTAAAAAAGCCACTTTGAATTTCTGTAAGTCCAACACATTCTGAAATTACTCCATCGTTGTTTAGATCTGAAAATGCCGCGATTGTACTTCCTTCTAAACCTAATGTATTATTCAGGTTAAACCCTAAAGTCATATTTGCACCGGTATTACTTGGACTAACGAAATAAGAGGCGCTTATACCTAAATCTGAAGTTTCTTTAGTACAAGAACCATCATCACAACCAGCAACATATCCTTGGTGGTAATATTCAGTATATGCATCATCGGTACAACCAGGGATTGTACACGAACCGTTCTCTATAGTAGCGTTAGGCGTATAATTACAAGCATCAACCTCAGTACAGCCATTTAAATAACAAGTTCCATCATCGTCTGTTGCTTCCTCATTAAAATTTTCGGCCCAAGTAGAAGTACATCCGTAAACACAAAAAGGACTTGTTAGTCCAGGTGAACCCTGTACCGCTAATCCATTTGTAGTATAGTTAAGAGGAGTAGACATCTCAACATTGTAAATATTGTTACCCTCTATTAATTGAAAGCTAATTGTTTCGTTCGCCATTGCACCATCTAATTCAGTTGTAGAGCTATCATCTCCCCAAATTGCAATTGAGGTTTGACTTACACCAGTTACATTGGCCGATCCAACCACTAACCCAGAAGAAGATATTGCAATTAAGTATGCCTCGGAATCTTCTAAATCCAATGAGTTGATAAATGGAGTTGTTAGCATTAGCGTCATGTTAGCTCCTGTATTACCTTGGTAAGGTGCAGGTATATCGCATTGTGCGCTTGCTAAAAAAGAAAATGAAATTGCTAAAATAAAGGAAAGTAATCTTTTCATCTTTAGGGGGTTTTAGTTGTTTTAAAGCAATGATTACTGCAAAAATTGAGCCATATATATTGCTTAATTTGCTTTAAGTAAATGTATGCTAACGGTTGCTTTTTCTCTGTCTGGGAAACTAAAAGAATAGTTAGTTAAAGGTTGTAGACCAGCATGTTTAGCTGCATTTAAAAAACAGTCTAATTCAATTATATACTGATCCGTATAACCATGGGTAGCATCGTATGGAGTACATAGTGTAGTTCCAATATTTCTAGAAGCTATTTGTGTTGGTATCGAGTGCAGTTCAACTAGTAGTAAACCATATTTTTTGAGGTAAGGTGTCCAAGATTTTAAGTGATTACTTAAGTTTTGAAATAGTTCATTATTTGGAACTCTTCGGCCACGAGATGCAAAAGCACCATCAGATTTACATTGCAAATTGGTTGTTTCTGGTTTTTCGTAAATTCTGTTATGATCTAAAAACGTACGTGTGTTTAATAAGTCACCTAATTCAATGTTGTGTTTTGTTTTCAACATTTTTGCAAGTGTTTTCGGATCGCTAATATCCCCAAATTCTACTTCAGCCCATATATCTGCTTTCTCCATAGTATTTCTTGTAGCTACACGAGCTTTTTTGTTGTAATCCACTCCAACTACAAATAATGGGTGTTTATCTAATATTTCGCCTCTTTTTGTTTTGTTATAAATCACATCAAAAACATGTTCTATAAAAGTACCATCACCACAGCCTACGTCAATAATTCCTTTGGGCTGTTCTTCGATGGGTTTATTAAAGAGTTCTATAATAATTTCATCTACCTTTTTGAAATACGTTTTATGAGCGCCGCCACTTCCCCACACATTCATGTATCTGTACACATGACTTTCGTGTCCTTCTGAATCTGTTTCCCATAATTCGTTAGGATCTCCAGTTAATAAAGTTTCCAGTTTGGCAAAAGTAGGTAAGTACGATACGGTTACTCCATAAGCACTCGCTCTCTTTAAATAGTATAAGCCTTTGGCGTTTAATTTAACAGCGGCTTGCATTGAATCTATAAAATCGCAGGTGCGTAAAACCTCTAAAAACCATCTAAAAACCTCTTTCGGGATTTCTAATACTTCAGCACTTATTATGGTATTTAGATTAAGAGCGTCTAATTTCCCATTGATTCCAAGACCTACAATTGTGGGTCCGAGTAAAAGGCCTTCCATATGTATATACATCCGATTCGTTATATCGCTTCGGTTTAATTTTTTGAATTCCATCAAATGTTCCCAGGCATCTTTAAGATTCTTACAATCTGTATTATTAGAAATGATGTTTCTAGGTCTTAGGGTGTAATTTTTTTGTAATTCATAAATTGGTTGATAGGCATTTACCTGCATAAAGGCTTCTCGACCCTCTGCTTGTAATTTTAAAAAGATTTCTTCTGTGGTATTATTCACTTTTCTAGATAAATAACCTTGAGATGCTAAAACTCGAAGTGCTACATTTAGATAACCTTCATTTACTTTTACACTAGAGCAGAGTTCTTTTAAAGTCCATTCATCCTTCGTTAGAAATAGGTCAATAATTTTAATATTTTTCAAAGTACAGATTGTTGGGATAAGTACCCAGCCGTCTAAATGGAGGAATATTTTTCTTCGTATTGCAGCACGTTCTAGTTTTGTGATTTCAGTAGTCATATTTTTTTAAATAAAAAAAGCCTTCCATTTTTATGGAAGGCTTTAAATTAATAGGTATATACAATTTGCCTCCCGATTAGAAAGTACAACAGTAATTTGTATTTGTTTGATTTTTCACTTTGATAAATGTAAAGAATATTTTTTGATTTTAAAGTTTCAGCATAAAAAAAAGCGGCATAGGCCGCTTTTTTTATTTCTTTCTAAAGTAAATTCTAATTGGAACTCCTTGTAGATCGTACATATCTCTCATTTTATTTTCTATAAACCGCTTGTATGGATCTTTTACATACTGTGGTAAATTACAGAAAAAAGCAAAGGTAGGAACCCTGGTTGGGATTTGTGTGATGTATTTAATTCTCACATACTTTCCTTTGTACGATGGTGGCGGTGTAGATTCTGTAATAGGTAAGAATCTATTGTTCAATTCTGAAGTAGAAATTTTTGTATTCATTCTACTATAAATTTCTACAGCCATTTCTACCGCTTTAAAAATACGCTGTTTTGTAGTTGCCGAAATAAATATAATTGGGTAATCGCTAAATGGAGCTGTCTTTGCATAAATCATTTTGCGATAACCCTCCATGGTCATGGTTTCTTTGTTTTCAATCAAATCCCATTTGTTAACCAAAACTAAAATTCCTTTATGGTTTTTTTCAGCTAAATGGAAAATATTTAAATCCTGTGCATCAAAACCAATCGTTGCATCTACCATAACAATACACACATCACTGTGTTCTATGGCACGAATGGATCTCATAACTGAATAAAATTCAAGATTTTCGTGAACCTTGGCTTTCTTTCTCAATCCGGCAGTATCTACTAAAGTAAATTCATTTCCAAATTGATTGTAATGTGTATCGATAGAATCGCGAGTTGTACCTGCGATATCGGTAACAATATTCTTGTTTTTCCCCATTAGAGCATTTACCAATGAAGATTTCCCTGCATTTGGACGACCTACAATAGCAAACCTAGGAAGATCACTCTCATCTTCTTCGTCTTCTTTCTCAAACGAAGTAACTAAAGCATCTAGTAACTCACCTGTACCACTTCCGTTTATTGAAGATAAAGGGTAATACTCTCCCAATCCTAAATTGTAAAATTCCATAGCAGCATCCATTCTCATGGCGTTGTCTACTTTGTTTACAACCACGAACACTGGCTTGTCTGTTCTGTGAAGTATTCTCGCTACATCCATGTCTAAGTCAGTTGTACCTGTCTCAACATCTACAACAAAAATTATCTGACTGGCTTCTTCAATAGCAATTTTTACTTGCTTGCGAATTTCACCTTCAAATACATCTTCAGAGCCTGTAATATACCCTCCAGTATCAATAACGGTAAAATCTCTACCGTTCCAGTCTGAAGTTCCGTAATGACGGTCTCTGGTAACTCCACTTACAGAGTCAACAATAGCTTGACGTCTTTGCGTAAAGCGATTAAATAACGTAGACTTCCCAACGTTAGGACGACCTACTATGGCAACTATATTCCCCATTTTGTGCTTATGTGTGGTAACCGAAACGCTTCAAGTCTTGATCGTTGTCGCGCCAGTTCTTTATTACTTTAACAAATAATTCTAAATAGACTTTTTTCTCGAAGAATACTTCTAAGTCTTTACGAGCTTGAGTTCCTACTTTTTTCAAAGCTTTCCCCTGATGCCCTATAATAATCCCTTTTTGAGTTTCTCTAGCTACGTTTATAATAGCACCGATACGGATAATAGTTTCTTCCTCTTTAAAGGCTTCCACAACTACTTCAACAGAGTAAGGAACTTCTTTTTGATAATTGATGAGAATTTTTTCTCGAATAATCTCTGAAACAAAAAACCGTTCTGGCTTATCGGTCAAGGCATCTTTCGGGAAATATGGAATTCCTTCGGGTAGTAAGTCCGTTATTTCGCCCATTATTTGTTCTACTCCAAAGCCTTCTATTGCAGAAATAGGCAAAATTTTAGCTAGGGGTAGTTGTTCTTTCCAGTGATCAATTGCACTTTCTACACCTGCTTGATCTGACTTGTCTATTTTGTTAATCAATAACAAAATAGGAATCTCAGTTGTTTTTAGGCGTTCAAAGAAACTTGCATCTTTTAATGCTTTTTCTCCAATTTCTACCATATACAAGAATACGTCGGCATCTTGAAAAGCAGATTTAACAAACTTCATCATACTAGACTGAAGGCTGTAATGCGGTTGTATGATTCCTGGAGTATCAGAAAAGACGATTTGATAGTCTTCTTCATTAACAACCCCAAGAATACGGTGTCTTGTTGTTTGCGCCTTCGAGGTAATAATAGATAACTTTTCCCCTACCAGCTTATTCATCAAAGTAGATTTACCCACATTAGGGTTACCTATGATGTTTACAAAACCTGATTTGTATTTTTTTTCTTCCATTGCGGCTGCAAAGATACGTTAAATAAAAGAGCGAAATCTTATTTATTTTCCACTATTCTAAACGCATTGAATGTATAAATCAAGACTCTATATCTGATAAACAGACTCTTATAAAAAAGATTAAAATATTAGTGAAATAGGTTTGTTTTATTGGAAGTCTTTGACCTATATTTGCACCGCGGGGTGGAGCAGTTGGTAGCTCGTCGGGCTCATAACCCGAAGGTCGCTGGTTCGAGTCCAGCCCCCGCAACTACAGAAAGCCACTTTTAAATAAGTGGCTTTTTTTATGGCTTCTATTTTGTGATTATTCCAATTGCATAAGGCTTAAAATAAAATTACGTGTAATTTATGGCATATTTATTGTCGTTTTTACAGAAACAAACTTTTTTACTTAAATGAATAATTGGGTAACATACTTAATAAGTAGTCTTTGTTTACTTATCGTTTTTTTTGGAGCACCAGAGTCCTATACAAATTCTACTGGTGCACCTGCAGGTTCTAGTGGCTCTTTTTCTGACGAACAAACTACATGTGAGAGTTGCCATACGGCAAGTATTGATAGTTTCTCGCTTGCCAGTCAAGTTTCAATTTATACTGAGCTAGAAGGTAGTGATTACTATAACCTAGGGCAGTCTTATTATTTTGCAATTACTGCTAGTTCATTAGGGATTTACGAGTTTGGATTTCAAGCATGTTTTGAGAATGAATTAGGAGAGAAAGTAGGTGAACTCTTATTAGCAGATGATATTGAAACTCAATTATTAGAAAACGGGAACTATATAACACATACAATTTTAGGGACTAATGCTTCAGGAGTAAAAACTTGGGTTTTCAATTGGGTTGCTCCTCTTACTCAAAAAGGTGCTGTTACTTTACATGCCTCTGTATTGTTTTCAGATAACAATGGTACAATCACAGGCGACCAAGTAATTTATACGTCTCAAACTTTTGATGAGCCAAATTTCGGCTGTACTCAAATTTCGGCTTTCAATTATAATCCGCAAAGCGATATTGAAGATGGCTCTTGTTTGTTTAGTATTGAATCTGAGGCTTTGAGTTTGAGTTTTCAGTCTTTAGATGTTGTAGGAGTTTTAGGAGAAGAGTTGCAAATTCAAATAAATGTACACAATAATTCTATTGAGGATTTAGTAGTTCATGTTTCTAGATCTACTATTAGTGAATATTACCCAACAAATTGGTTTTGTTGGGGCGCATGTTATATTCCTGCGGTAAGTGAGAGTGTGAATGATTTAGGAATTAATGCTGGAGGCTATATTGATGATTTTAGCGGACATATGCTATCGTATTCTTCTCCTGGAACTTACCCTATTGAGTATTGCTTTTATTCTGAAAATGCTATAGAAGATAGTATTTGTGCAACAGTAAATTTCACAATCTTAGGCGAGTTATTAGGATGTACCGACCCAAATGCATTAAACTTTAATCCTGTTGCAAATGCAGATGATGGGACTTGTATTCTGTTCCCAATTCCAATTTGGGACTTTGTAATCTCTTATGGCTATACACATACAGTTGCCATAAATACTAATGCCTCCATATTAATTAACGAGTCTCCAATAACAATTGGCGATTGGATAGGGGTGTTTTATGAATCTGACTCTGGTTTCGTGTGTGCAGGTTATACCGTATGGACAGGTAGTAACGTAAATTTAATTGTTCATGGATTTGATCCTGAGTCTGGACAAGGGTTCCCACTATCTGATGAGTTTAGTTGGCAAGTTTGGGATGCTTCGGTTGGAGTTAGTTGGCCGATGATTGTGGAGTATAGTAGTTTACAAACAAACCAAGAATTATTTGAAATAAATGGTTTTAGTTCCGTTATTTCTATGGTTAATGTAAGTCCAATTACCGAACAGGAGTTTGAGCTACCTAATGGATGGTCTTTGTTTTCAACCTATATGTCTTCTCCAGAAATGGATATTGTAAATTTATTCGATCCTATAGTAGACGATTTAATTATAGTTAAAAACAATACAGGTGAAGCTTATATAGTTGAATATCAATTTAACGCTATAGGTGATAATCAGCCTGGACAGGGGTATTTAATAAAAACTAGTTCGGCAGTAAGTTTTTCTGTTGAAGGTGCCTATGTGAAACCCGAGTTATTTCCTATTTCATTACAAGAAGGTTGGAATATGGTGGGCTATTTACATCCTGAACCCATTCATTCTGATGTGATTTTTCAAGAATTATTAGATCAAGATCTAATCCAAATAGTTAAAGATTATCAAGGAAATGCATTGATTCCAGATTGGGGATTTAACGGTTTAGGTATGATGAATCCTGGTGAAGGATATCAGCTTAAGGTTTTTGAAGAGTCTATTCTTCAATATTAATTTATAATAAGTAGCTACTCAACAAGCTTTTTGTAAATTGGACTTCTAAAATTATTCTATGAAAAAAATTATTGCAGGTGTGGTTGCTCTATCTTTGATGGTGAGCTGCACAAAAGATTTAGGTACCTTAACGAATGTAAGTACTAAGGATTTTAAAACAGACCTAAATTACGAACTAGCCCTAAAACAACAGTCGTTTACATCCAATTCACTAGAAGCTTCTGTTAACTTGGCTTTAAAAGCGGTTCCTAACTCTTCTTTTTTGAAGAATACTAAAGTGAGCTCTAAAGGTAAAAAAGTGACTATTGTAACTGATGTATGGTCTTTGTCTAAAAAGAAGAAAAGAGAGAAAAACAAAGATTTACAAGTAGACAAATACAAAAAGAAACCAAAGGGTCAGAACTCTGTAAGCAGACCTGATATGTCTGAAATATCTAAATTAAAAAAGGGAATGAAGGTTAGTTGGGATCATCCCAAAGCTGGATCTGGAACAGGAATGATAGTTAGTATATCTGGAATGTTAGCCCAAATAGATAAGGTTATTGGTAAAGACGGAAAACCGGGAAAACCATTAAAACTTCCATTAGAGGTTTTAAAACCACTCAAAAGAAAATAATCAAAAAGCCACATCTAATGTGGCTTTTTTTATAAATCTAATTCTTTAATTATGAGAAAAATTATTTTAATACTTCTAACTTTCTTGTCTTTCCATACGTTTGCTCAAAATATGGACGAAAGAGGTTATATAGTAAGAGAAGGAGAGAAAGCTCCAAGCTTTGAATTGAACTTGCTATCTGGAGAAACTCTAACAAACGATATGCTTTTAGGGAAGGTGGTTGTTTTACAGTTTACAGCTTCGTGGTGTAGTGTGTGTCGGAAGGAAATGCCGCATTTAGAATCGGAAGTATGGCAGCAGTTTAAAGACGATGACTTTCTGTTAATAGGAATAGATTTGAAAGAAGACGAAGCAACGACAAGAGCTTTTATTAAAACTATTGGAACTACGTATCCTGTAGCCTTAGATTTAGAGGGTAGTTTGTTTAACCTCTTTGCAGGACCTAAACAGGGAGTAACCAGGAATATTGTAATAGATAAAACGGGTGCTATTTCATTTTTAACGCGACTCTATGAAAGAGAAGAGTTTGAGGAAATGATATCTGTTATTGAACTAGAATTAAAGAAATAAAAAAGGAGCCATTTGGCTCCTTTTTTATTTTTTAGGCTACTTCTTGATCTGTAAGCTTTAAATAGATAAACGCTAAGGCTAACGATACCATTGGTAAAGCCACAAATACGCCTACAATAAGCGATAAGAAACCAATAATAACTATTGCGGTAGCTAAGACACACCAAACAAATAGTTTTACTGTTGATCCTTGGGTTAGTTTCCAGCTCGATTTTAATGCCTCATCAAAAATTTGGTCTTTATCTACAATAAATGCGGCTAAAAACATTAATCTTAGTGCAATATGAATACCTGGAACAATAAAAAATACAAGACCTAAAACAGTCGCTATTGCAGAAAGTAGGTAAGCTAAAATATAGTGAATGAAATTTCTAAAAGAAATTGTAAACAAATTCGAAAGATCAATTTCTTCGCCTCTGCTATGCATAATCATTATTTTCCAAATCCCCAGACTAAAGTAGGTACTCATAAGCATCCCGATAACCGTAATTACAGGAAAATAAATTTCTGAAATCCCTATGAATGTGTTGCTGTGAGAAAATTGTGGTGTTTGTTGTATAGAACTTAGTACAGCCATGATAGCTACTAAACCTGTAAATAATATTCCTTTTTCTTTAAACTTTCTCCAGCCAAACTCAAATGATTCTGTGGTCGAAATACTGTATTCTTTCATAATTTGATTTTTGATTAATAGTAAATTTAAAAAAAATAGTGGAACACAAAAAAAGGAGCCATTTGGCTCCTTTTTTATTTTACAGTAATATGTGCGGCAATTTCTTTTGCCTTATCTACAAGCTCTTCTACGGATTCTTTACCAAAAGTCAGTGCTACAGCCATTCTCCTATACGGTCTGGTAGTAGGTTTTCCGAATAGCTTAAAGTCGCTATTTTTATAAGAAGCAGCTTTATGAATGCCCGAAAATATTGGTTGATTAGTGCTTTCAGAATTAGCTAATACCACAGCACTAGCGCCATTTCTCTCTAATGTAATTTCTTCTACAGGAATTCCTAAAATCGCACGCGCATGTAATTCGAATTCAGAAAAATTCTGTGTATTACCTAAGGTTACCATTCCAGTATCATGTGGTCTTGGAGATAGTTCAGAGAAATAGACTCCTTCTTTTCCGATAAAAAATTCTACTCCCCAAATACCAGAACCACCTAGTGCAGAAGTTACATCTGCAGCAATTTGTTGAGCTTCTAATAAACGAGTGTCAACCATGGTCATAGGTTGCCAGCTTTCTTGGTAATCACCACGTTCTTGTCTGTGCCCAATAGGTGGGCAGAACAAAGCCTGTCCATTGTCTTGTGTTAGGGTAAGTAAGGTGATTTCATAGTCGAAGTTTACGAACTCCTCTACAATCACTTCTAGTACATCTCCTCTAGATCCTTCTAAAGCATATTCCCATGCTTTAAGAATATCGGCCTCTGTTTTTATAATCGATTGTCCTTTTCCAGAACTAGACATTAATGGTTTTACTACACAAGGCATTCCACAAATGGCAACTCCTGCTTTTAATTCCTCGTAAGAAGTAGCGTACCTATATGTTGCCGTTTTCACTCCAACTTCAATCGCAGCTAAATCGCGTATTGCTTTGCGATTCATGGTATAGTTTGCCGCTTTAGCACTGGGAACAACTTTTATACCTTGCTTTTCGTACTCGTAAAAACGTTCGGTACGAATGGCTTCTATTTCGGGTACAATAATATCGGGTTGATGTTTTGCTACAATAGCATCTAAGGCATCACCATCTAACATATTTATTACTTCCGAAGCTTGTGCTACTTGCATAGCAGGAGCATTATCGTAAGAATCTACAGCAATTATATATTGTCCTAATCGCTGACAAGCAATCACGAATTCTTTTCCTAGCTCGCCAGAGCCTAAAAGCATAATTTTATTTCTCATGGTGTAAAAGTAATTTATTCCACTAAATAACCCTGCTTAGGTTTTAGTTTAGTTCTTAGGGTATTTGCCCATTTTAGCTCCACAATAATGAAGGCATCGTACGCTAAATCTGTAATTTTTTCGGTTCCTGTTTCTAAAAACAGAATATTTTCTAATACACTAAATTCTTTGAGATGAATTAAATGGTGTTCTGCAATCTTAAGAGCATCAGGCCCACTAAAATTCCAAACTAATTTTGCTTTTTGAGACATTATGAGTATTTGTTAGTATTGATGAATTCCAGGACTGTATTTGCCAATTTTGTTGCCGCTTCAGGACAATTTCTAAACCATAGCTCAGGTTCAATTAATTCTAACTCCCCAAGAGCAAGTGAGTTGCTATTGTCGTAAAACACATCTACTCGAGCATACAAGGGCTCATGAGGGCATGCGGCTAGAGTCTTACTAGCGAAATCAATTTCTTGGGCTGTAGCTTTGTATTCTTCTACACTTCCTCCAAAATCGTCTTGCACCCTAAAGTCTCCTTTTTTGGCTTTTTTTAAGACAGCGTGAGAATATTCTCCACCAATCATGATGAGGCTAATTTCTCCTTGTTCTTGTATTCGGTATTGGAACTCTTGAAACAACATTGCTTCTTGAGATAGGAGTCTTTGTAAATTAGACTCGTGGTGTTTGTAATCGGAAGAGCTTACTAAATAAGTTTCTCTGGCAGCGCCGGCAATAGCTGGTTTAAGAACGGCTTTTTCCCAAGAAGTTTTAGAAAATAAATTACCAAGTGTTTCCGTGTCTCCTTTTTCTATAAATAAAGTAGCAGGAATGTTAATTTGTTTTTGCTCTAAGTCTTTAAGGTAGTGCTTGTCGAGGTTCCAATAAATAATCTCTGGAGTATTAATGAACTGTAAAACCTTTTGTGTTTTTGTCAACCACTTAAAGAAATCCTCAAAACGCTCAAAATAATCCCAAGTAGTTCTAAAAATCGCATAGTTGCATTCGCTCCAATCGAAATTTGTTGCGTCCCATGCTTTTTTAATAACCTTGAGACCTTTTTGTTCTAAAGCCTTTTTTACCAATTCATCTTCCAGAATAACTTGATCAATATACCAATCTGATTCTGTCGGATTCTCGTACCTCGAGTCGGTGAGTATTACTATATCGTAGCTCATTGGTTTGGGATCCTTTACTAGAAATTGTATTTAATTATTTTACAAGAGCGTTTGCAATTGTAATAATTTGAGACTCATTGTGTGTGCCATGACTTAAATTCACCAAATACAACCCTTGAGCTTGACTAGATAAATCGATCTCAATTTTATTTTTTTGATTAGGTGTACAGCCTTCTATATTCACATCTACTACTTTTTCGCCTAGTACAGTAAATACTTCTAACTTGGTGTTTTCTTGTACATGAAATTCTATAGAGAAATGACCATTACTAGGATTTGGGAATACAGAAAATGTATTGTTAATAGTTTCATTATTATTTAGTCCAACATAATTTAGTCCAGTTGTAATAGCTTCTACTACATCGTCGTAATTAATAGAACCATTGTTTTTGTTGTAGAGCACCGCATGGTCGCTTCCAGCTAAAACAACAACTTTAGGCATTCCATCAGTTCCGTAATCACTCATATTTATAGCCGTTGAAGAAAAGGCTATATGGTTTGCCATACTGTTTGTTGTTCCCCAATTTGAGATACTCGAACAACTCGTATTCGCATAATCATCTGTTAAGTAGAACTCAACCTTTCCAGGATGTGTTTCAGCAAAAGTCTGTACTGCATCGTATGCACGACTTCCAAAATACGAACAAGAGTAACAAGGCATAACCCAAGCTATAACGATTACGTTACCTTCATCTAAGTCATCAAAAAGAGTATGAGAAATACCTTCGCAGTCTTCTTCTGAAAAGTTGGTTGCAGTTTGTGCATTCGATTGAGAATTCAGACCTATTAAAAAACTTACAAAAATAAATAGAGGGATTTTCATGATCTATAGTTAACGTGTTCTCAAATATAGGTAATTTCTTCTTTCTTAATTAAGGAGTCGGTTCGTACGGGAAATCCATTTGAGTAAAGATTTTTTAAATAAAAAACCTCCATCGTTTGTACGATGGAGGTTTTTGTTTGTGGGCCCACCTGGGCTCGAACCAGGGACTTTCTGATTATGAGTCAGATACTCTAACCAGCTGAGTTATAGGCCCTAATTTAATCGCTTTTCACTAACAGTGAATTGCCATTTAATTAGGCTGCAATAATACGCATAATCTGTTTACCTTGCAACGAAATGGAGAGATATGCTAAAGGGAATAAAAAATATAATTTTCGACTTGGGTGGTGTTATTTACGCCATCAATTATAAAAGGACTATTAAGGCATTTGAGTCATTGGGAATCAATGATTTTGAAGCTGTTTATGCCAAAGCTGGACAGTCTGATTTGTTTGATAATTTAGAAACTGGAAAAATTAGTCCTTCTGAATTTTTTGTAGGAATCAATAAATTCTTGCCAAATACTTTAAGTGCAATACAAATAAAGGATGCATGGAATGCAATGTTAATTGGTTTTATGCCAGATGCAGTTTCCAAATTAAAAGAGTTGAATAAAACTCACCGTATTTTTTTACTGAGTAATACCAACATTTTTCACATCGAAGAGATTCAAAATACAGAAGGTATGGCTAGTTTTTTTGAGTTTTGTGAGCTCTTCGAGAAGGTCTATTTATCGCACGATATTGGTTTGCGTAAACCTCATACCGAAGTCTTTACCCATATTGTAGATGAACGGGGTTTAGAGGCCTACGAAACTTTATTTATAGACGATTCACCACAACATGTAGCTGGTGCCTTAAAGGCGGGTTTAAAATCCTATCATTTAAAAGATGGTGAGGAAATCTCTCAGCTTTTACCGTGAGGTGCAGGTTTTAAATTTTTGTCTAAGTGTACAAAAACTACCTTATCTAAGGTGATGATTGTTTTAAGGCTTTGTTTTACTCTTGCTATACATTTCACCGTTATAGAGCTCGTTCCAAAATCAGTGGTTTCAAAACCAATTTCAACTACATCGCCTGTAAAAGCAGGGTTGGTAAAGTTTATCTCCGACATGTATTTTGTTACAATATTCCGGCTGTCTAGTTGACACATAACATAAATAGCTGCTTCCTCATCAATCCATCTCAGTAAAGTACCTCCAAATAGGGTTCCACCTGCATTTAGATCTTCTGGTTTAACCAGTTTTCGTGTGTGATATATCATAGTTTATTCTTTAATTTCTTGGCAGAGCTCTACTAACATGCCATTTGTGTTTTTTGGATGCACAAAGCAAACCAATTTATTGTCGGCTCCTTTTTTAGGTTCTTCGTTTAAGATTTTAAAACCAAGACCTGCAAGGCGCTTCATTTCTGCTTTAATATCCTTTACCGCAAAAGCAATATGGTGTATCCCTTCTCCTTTTTTTGCAATATATTTGGCAATAGCACTTTCTGGATTTGTAGCTTCTAAGAGTTCAATCTTACTCTCACCTGTTTTGAAAAATGAAGTACTAACACCTTCACTTTCTACCTTTTCCATTTTGTATGGAGCAACTCCTAAAAGTGTTTCATAAACTGTATTTGCTGCTTCTAAATCTTTAACAGCAATTCCGATATGTTCAATTTTCTCTACCATTAGTTAAGGTTTTGCATATGGTGTAGTTTGTGGTATTGTCCTTCTACCTGAAGTAATTCTTCATGAGAACCCTGTTCCACAACTTGCCCATCGTTAATGACTATTATTTTATCGGCATTTTTAATGGTTGAAAGCCTGTGAGCGATCACAATAGAAGTTCTATTAGCCATAAGTTTTGTAAGCGCATCCTGAACCAGTCTTTCAGATTCTGTGTCGAGTGCCGAAGTAGCCTCATCAAGAATTAGAATTGGAGGGTTTTTCATTACTGCTCTAGCAATACTTAATCGTTGTTTTTGACCTCCAGAAAGTTTGTGTCCACCATCGCCAATATTATGTTCGTAGTCATCTTCGAAATTAATGATAAACTCATGTGCATTTGCAATTTTGGCTGCCTCTATAATTTTAGCTGGATCTGGATTGTCTATTCCAAGTGCTATATTATTGAAGATAGAATCGTTAAACAAAATAGCGTCTTGGGTTACAATACCCATTAAACCTCTTAAATCTGCTAATTTATAATCTCTAATATCTGTGCCATCTATTTCTAAACTACCACTATTCACATCGTAATATCTAGCTACTAAATTTGCAAGTGTACTTTTTCCACCACCAGATTGCCCAACAAGTGCAATAGTTTCACCTTTTTTAATAGTTAGATTAATATTATTTAGTACGGCTTTATTAGTATAGGCAAACCCCACATTTTTAAACCGAATAGAATCCTTAAAATCACTTATCGGACGCGCATCAACTTTTTCTTTTACTTCAATTTCTGCATCTAAAATTTCGCTAATCCGTTCTGCCGAAGCTGATCCTCTTTGTATACTATAATACCCTTGAGAAAGAGATTTTACAGGAGGTAGAATTTGAGAGAAAATAACAATGAATCCAATAAAAGCCTGCGGACTTAAGGAGCTGTCTAGTGGGTTTAGTTGGCTTTCGAAAATTAAATTCCCACCGTACCAAATTACAACTACCATCACCATTGTACTCAAAAATTCACTCATCGGAGATGCTAAATATCTGCGGCGCATAATACTCGACATAATATTTTGATGCTTCTCTAATTCTTCTTCAAATTTCCGATTAATTTGTTTCTCAGCATTGAAAGCCTTTATGACTTTAAGTCCAAAAATATTTTCTTCTATAGCCGACAATATCTGTGCAATTTGAACTTGCCCTTTTCTAGATTTCCTCTTTAAACTTTTTCCTATATTTCCGATAATAAGTCCTGCTATAGGGAATAAAAAGAAAACAACCAAAGTAAGTTTCGTGCTCATCATTAGTAGTAAAACGATTGAAGAGATGATGTTAACTGGGTCTCTAACAATCAGTCCTAAAGTACTCATCATAGAGGCTTCTACTTGATTTACATCCGTAGTCATTCGAGACATTAAATCACCTTTTCTTTTTTCAGAAAAATAAGAAATTGAAAGCAATGACATTTTGGTGTGTAAGGCTCTACGTAAATCTCTAGAAATACCTGTTCTTATAGGAACCAAAGTATATTGCGCTAAATAACGAGTAACGTTTTTAAGAAAAAATGCCAATACTATACCTACACATATATATCCAAGTGCTGTAGAGGGACCTACCTGTTCGATGGACGAACTCATCCAATAAGACAGGTAATCTTTTATCCAGTCTAGAGATAATTCTCCAGTTGGTTTTATGCTTACTATTTGTTGGGTATCGAACAATATTCCTAACATAGGGATCACCAAAGTGAATGAAAAGAGTCCAAATATTACAGATAGGATGTTTAATAAGGCATTTAGTAAGGCCATACGTTTGTATGGGTACGCGAATTTTAAAATTTTATAAAAACTTTTCATTTCGATTTATTCCTTTAAGGATTATTTAAAGCCTCTGCAAAGATACTATTCAATTTGATATAGATTAAATACTAAAGACTATTCTATGTGAACTTGTTTAAGAGCCTAGAACCAATTTGATTGCTTATCTTTGCCGCATGGAAAGTACAAGACAGAAAAAAGTAGCGCGTCAGATTCAAAAAGACCTTGCGCAAATTTTAATGACTAGAACAAGTTCAATCGCTCCAGGCACCATTATATCGGTATCTCTGGTTCGTATGAGCCCAGATTTGTCGTACGCTAAAGTTTATTTAAGCGTCTTTCCATTAAAAGATAAGGAAGCTTTCTTAAAGGCAATAAGTATTCAAGGTGCTGAAATAAGAAACGAATTAGGTAAATTAGTGCGTCATCAACTAAGAATAGTTCCAGCATTATCATTCTATATTGACGACTCTGTTGATTATGCTGAGAATATCGACCGTCTTTTAAAAGGTGATGACAATAATACAGCTGAGTAATCTTGAATATTGCTCTTTACATAGCACGTCGCTATTTATTTTCTTCAAAGAGTAAAAATGCCGTAAATAGTATTACTGCAATATCCGTTCTTGGAGTTGCTGTAGGCACCCTAGCTTTGGTACTTGTACTCTCTGTGTTTAATGGATTTGAGAGTTTAATCAAGTCAATGTATCAAGAGGTGAACTCAGATTTTGAGGTTCATTCTACCACCGCAAAAAACTTTGTATTCTCTGCAGACCAGCTTGAAAGTGTAAAGTCTCTTTCTACTTGGTCGAGTATTGAACAGGTTTACGAAGAAAAAGTGTTACTTCAGGTTGATGAAAAGCAGCATATCGCTTTATTAAAAGGAGTAAGTGTGTGGCCAAAAGAGGCTAGTCTCTCACTAGAAAAACATATTTTTAAAGGACAGAGTTTTAGAGAATATCCTGATGGATATTGGGCTATCATAGGTCAGTCTTTGGCCTATACCTTATCGGTTTCGGCAGAGAGTGTTCAAGAAGTATTGAAAGTTTTTGTGCCCAATCAAAATGCAAGCGCGAGCTCTTTTTCTGAACAAGCCTTTAAAGAGGAACAGTTTTTAGTGTCTGGGATATTCTCGGTACAATCGGAATACGATGCTTCTTATGTTCTGACTAATTTAGAAACCGTTCAAACTTTTTTAGAGAAGCCAAAACAACTTACAAGTGTAGCTTTTTATGTTAATGAATCGGTAGATTTAGAGAAAGTTCAAAAGCAGTTAGCTTCATTTTTTGGTAGTGATTATAAAGTAAGGAATCGTTTTCAGCAACAAGAGTTTTTATACAAAGTGTTGCAAACAGAGAAATGGGCAATATTTTTCATCCTTTCCTTTATTCTCCTTATCTCTACTTTTACCATTGTCGCTTCGGTAGTGATGATTGTTTTGGAAAAGCGTAAAGACATTTTTAGCTTATGGGCTATGGGGACTCCCGTAAAAACCATTCAAAAAATATTCTTTTACGAAGGTTTATTAATTACTGTTTTTGGAGGTGTACTCGGATTGTTTTTTGGAGTTTCATTGAGTTTGCTACAGCAACATTATGGTTTTATACAGCTTGGAGAGCAAGGGTCATTTATTGTAAATGCATATCCTGTAGAGGTGCATTTTCAGGATGTACTTCTTATCTTAGCGACTGTAGTAAGCATTGGTATGCTTATCACCATTATCCCTGTACGATTACTTAAAAGGAAGTTTATT
>Ga0209711_10002110_pt1 | contig 18370 bp, 16 predicted proteins | sample ArcticOcean_MG_C_7_FD_187441 | JGI IMG/M metagenome (GOLD analysis project Ga0209711, IMG submission 187441) | Marine microbial communities from western Arctic Ocean - ArcticOcean_MG_CB11_88 (SPAdes) (version 2) | ecosystem: Environmental > Aquatic > Marine > Oceanic | place: Arctic Ocean... | reverse complement strand
CCTGCTCCTACTTGACTAGTTGGACTTGAACAGTCACCGACACAATTACAAACTGTCCCAGTGAAATTTTCATGAGAGTTATTTCCTGTTGGTGTTGGTCCTCCTGTTAAAGGTGGTACGTTAAGTGACGGACACCCACATTCATTTGCTTGACATTGAGCCCAAGCTATTTGTTCATTTTTTCTCGATATTTGTACATTATTTAATGGTACTCCAGCTGAATTAACTCCTGAATTCAATTGACTAGTATTCCAATTAACAACGTTCTGTAGATGTTGGCAACCAACACTATCCCATCCTGTTTGTCTTAAACTTAAGAATTGTGTCCAAGAATTTTCTCCTCCAGTATTTAAGTTGTTATCAGCGCATGGTGTATTCCAAGAAATATCACATGCTGTTCCTGTATTAGGGTCTGTTTGACAAGCACACCCATGAGCCCCTGATTCATATTGTCCGGATTCTATTTTACACGCTAGTTGGTTTTGTTGGACTGGTCCAGCGGTTGGACATTTTGAATTCCAAATTCCTAGTCTTTCACAAATATATTCACATGCTTGTGGGGCTGGGTTAACAGGAGCCCCATTAACATAACCTCCCAAGGATGTTATTTTTGCCATAAACACTGTACTATACCAACTTCCAGCATTAGACCATTGTGTAGAATCACAGGTATCACAAGTTTGTGATGGTAAGGATGTTGCGGATCCTTGTCCAAAGTTTGTACTAACCAATGATAAATCATCTAAATTAATTATACCATCATTACTATCATAAACATCACCAGGTTGTAACCAATTATTAGTTACATAATCTATATCAGTTTGGTCTACAACACCGTCATTATTACTATCTCCTAATTGTTGTTCGTTAATTATAATTTTTTTGTTACGACTCTCAAATATCCTGTTAGATTTTTCTAAGTGGTCTCGTTTGTTAAATTTTTGTCTTCCCATTTTATTATTTATTATAATTCCATAATTTTTTCATTTTATTCACCTCCTCGTTTAACTTATCTTTTTTATCAGAAGTTTCATCTTTAGTTGGTGGTTTCTTTTCATCTTTCGATTTTGTCTTTGTTTTAATTGGTGCTTCAGGATCAATTAAATCTGGATTTTCCGGTTCATTCGGTGGTCCAATAGGTGTATTTCCTCCTGTTAATGGTGGCATATTAATCGTACACCCACATTGTGATCCTTGGCATTGTGCCCAATCTCTTTTTTCTGTTTTTCTTGCGATTTGTGTTGGGTTTAATGGCGTACCGTTACCTGTAACTCCTGAATTTAATTGATCAGTTGTCCAGTTAACAACATTTTGTAAATGTTGACAACCAACATTATCCCATCCTGTTTGTCTTTGATTTAGGAAAGTTGTCCATGAGTTTTGTGCTCCAGTTAGCAAATGTTGTTGTGCACAAGGAGTATTCCAAGAAATATCACATGCTGTTCCTGTATTAGGGTCTGTTTGACAAGCACATATTGGTGCTGGCATCCAAATTTCCCCTGGTGGGCATCCATTTGGAGGTGGATCACAGATTATTCCATTACAGGCTACATCACAAGCGGCTTGAGTAGGGTATATTCCCATTACATTTGGATCTCCCATTTGATATGCTCCCGCTGGGTGTGGACCTGTACATGAATTAGTACCTCCTGGCCCCATAACTCCTCCCATACACACATATTCTTGTGGACCTGGCATACCACAACAAGATTCATCTCCGTATCCAGTTGGTGGTTGTGGATTTCCTGAACAATCAACTGTTGCACTAGGGTCATACCCACCCAATAATGGATTTAGACACCCTGCTGCCATAGCGTCCATTTTATCGTACTCAGGGTCAAAACCCGGTTGTTCGGTCATTAGACCTCTTTCCCTACGTGATTCTAAAAGACGATTAGCCCTTTCTATGTTTTCTTGTTTTTCTAATCTTTGTTTTCTTCCCATTTTTTTAGTGTTTATATCTCTTCATCGTTATGACTGTATTCATGAGTTACTGTAGTGTGTGATGGAGTTGGTTCTTCTTCTGGAACGTCACCACCCTTAGGTGAAAAATTCTCAGCAGCTGTAAAACCAAGTCCCGCCATTACTATCCACTGTAACGATTGGAATAAATCATTATCTATAGTGAAATCCCAAAAGAGATTTGACGTATATCCTATTAACATAAATAATAGACAGATAAAAGTAACAAATCTCTTACTTGAGACCTTACCTTCACTACTTAACATGTTTTTGAAAAAATCCATAATTTTAATTTTTTTAATTAGTTCCAGAACATCAACTTTCCTATTATACCTAACAACGCGATCCAAATAGACCACAGTATTTTTCCGGTTGATTGTCTAAACTGTGTGTTTTTATTTACTCTTGCTACTGTACCATTGTCTGGATTTAGTAACACTTTTTTAATCATTGTTATATCTTCTTGCAATTTTGCCTGACCATCCTTTAAGTAAGTCATATCGTTTTTAACCAACTTTATCTCACTATATACTTGTTCGTTTGTTAATCTTCCCATTTTACTCTAAACCTTCTATTAACTGATGTAATTTACTAACATCGTTTATTAAACTTTCGTTTATATATTCCATTTCAGTTATTTTCTTATAACTTTTTTTTAGATTTGTGTGTAATGTGGAGTCGTCGTTTTCGACTATTTTAACCTTTAGTAATTGTGTTGCCTTTTCTTTATACAATTTGAAAAGTTTTTCGTCACCTTCTTTGTTCTCAAGAATCACCCTAAGTAATTTTTTATCTGACTCATTTAATGTACTATATTTTTCATTATATTTTTTACTAACAAGTTTACTCATCAGGGCTAACGGTATTGACGGTACGTCGCTTTCTTTTTTCTTTTGGTTGGTTAGTAAATTTTCTTTTATTATATTTTTTGACTCATGTAGTACATTAACATTCTTAGCGGTGTTCATTAAAAAACATAACTTTGATATTGATTCATTTAGTTTATCTTTTTTAACTTTTGTACCTAATTTTGAACATATTCTCTCTAATTTATTATTAGATCTAATAATTTCTCTATGTTTATAGGATTTTAATGAGTTTATATTTTCAGTTATATAATCATTAATCTGATTTTCATCTATAACCGATGTCTTAAGATTATTAAAAATTGTGAATTGATCAGAAAGGACTTTATCTGTTTTTATTGTGTTTATACACTCTTTGAGTATCTTGCTACAATCTTTTTTATTGTTTGCAAATTGTAAGGACGCTTTAGAATATATTGAATCTAGTAAATCACCAAAATTTTTCATACAGTATGTTTATATAATAAATATAAAACTATTCTAAAAGTTTGTCTAAATTTTGTTTTAGGTAATCGAGGTCTTCCTTGATTAAATTACTTTTTGTATTTTTACCTTTCTTTTTTGTATCAAAGTTTACGATATTAACTAGATTTCTAAAATTACTATCCTTTTCCATCATCATGTCATCATCCATATCAGCGTCTCCTCCACCACTTGGTGTTGGTGTTGAGCCAGTCGCCCCACCTGGTGTTGGTGGTTCATCTTCACTACCTTCAGCTGGTAAGTCTTCTCCCTCAGATGGTGCTCCATATAGTTTATCAACCTCATCAAAAATACCAGTACTTTTTATAATTTCAGAAGTATTTTCCATTTCTGCAGCTGCTGCTTTTTCCATTCTTTGTCTTTCTAAGTCTAGAAGAATATCATCATCACTAAAACCTAATATATTTTTCTTTGCCCAAGTCATAGAAGTTGCACCAAAACCATTACCAGCGTCAGATACCGAATCTCGATATAAAGCCACTTTTGATTGGAATTGTTCTATTTTTAACATTTCGGCTTGGGTTGATGGGTTTTGTAACCTTAATGTAAAGTTTTCTAGTTCGTCCTCAAATCCTAAAATATATAGATGTACTATCGCAATCTTATTAAGTTCTTGAACCATTGATTGTTGAACTCTATTGATTGTTCTAGCAAAACGAATGTCTTGAAGTGCTAGATTCTTTCCTTCACCCGCTGGTTCTTCAAAACCTAAAAATGGTTTTGGTATCCTTAGGGCTGAAAGCATTTTCTTTTGGATGTACTCAATATCAGCAATTTGGTCTAGATTACCTGCTCCAGGTAATGTTTCAATTGGGTTGGCAGCTCCGTCATTACGAACAGGGACAAAAAAGTCTTGGTCAACCGCTAATGCATTATATCTTAAATCTGCTTGACCTGTGGATTGGTCTATCGCATGACTTCTTTTGAAATTATTTGCTATTTTATTTACATATGCTTGTACATCTTGATCATCAATATTACCAACATTTATCTTAAAGACTCTTCTTTCCGGTGCTCTAGTTACTCTATATATCATCATAGCATCCTCAGATAATAATAACTGTTTCCAAATCCTTCTTACTTTTTCCAATAAAGAAGTCCCATATGGTAATCTCCTATCGTCTCCTAATAATCTAAAATGAGCAATCTCCCAAGCGTTAAAAGAAATTGATTTATTTCTCCATTCAAACTTTATATTCTTATCTTTTTCTTCTTCTCCCTCAACTCCATAAGTTCCAGCTTTTCGTGATGTTAAATAACTACTTTCATCCTTTCTTTCTATTTCAATATTAGGTAATTGGGAAGCTCCAATAATCCCTTGTTTTGGGTCAATTTTTAAGTAGACAAAATTATCACCATACTTACAGGTATTTCTCGTCCAAGCTGGTAAAACAGCATGTAGGTCAAGTACCTTATGGAAAAGATTGTCTAAAATATCTTTTATTCTACTAGAATCAGATTCCACAGTAAGTAAAGTCCCTGTTTCATCTGGAGTACAACTTTCTTCAGCGTATATGTCTAAAGCCGCCGCAATTTCAGGAGTAAACTCCATCGATTCGAAATCATAAAAAGAAGCTAACCTAGTAGTTTCATAATAAATCGCTTGGTTATATAACTCACTATCTACTTTATTCCATTGTCCTTTTAGGAAAGCTTGTTGTTGAGCTTGTAGTTTCTCCTGATCAAACTCCTCCTTTGATGGTGTTTTAAGTAATATTTTACTTGGGTCAACATTATAACTTGGTGGAGTTCTTCTCATCGCTCCAGCGCCAAATACTTGTTGTAATTTCTGATATATTGTTAGATTTCTGTCGGCCATTTGATTTGTGTTGTTTTAATATAAATACTTAATAGTAATAATAAACTAAAAAATTTATAATATAAACCTTAAGGACGTCTTCCTCGGCCCATATTCCCAAATAACCAACCATATTCTTTATACATATGTCTTCCGTCTTGACCCTGACTAGTAAAGGGGTCCATAGGGTTTGGAAATCTTTGTGTCATGTGTTCCGGGGTGTTGGATGGGGGTTTGGATAACGCCATTTTCTCACCCGCGGGTTTAATAGAATCTATGTGTTCGTTCTGAGTCGTAGTAGTCATCCAACTATCCATAATAGCTGCTGATTTATTTTTATTTCTTTCCATTTCCTTAAAGGTAGTACTTGCAACATATAACCCCATCGCTAACCCCCACAGAAGGTCGTCATGATAACCAACCATATGGTCAGGCCTACCATTTCTAAAAACAAAAGTAGTCATTTCTGCAATAGTTCTTTCAGAACGTATTTTAACCCTGTTTGTCCTAACCGACTCTTCCAACTCACTAACAACTATTCTTCTATTAGAGTCTATATTAAAACCTGGGTTTTTAGTTCTATCCCCGTTCGGATAATGTAGTTGGGCATATCCCATTTCTTTTAATTTTAAGGAGGTTGGTAACCCAACTCCTCCGGTAATGTCAATTACAACATAAGCGTTGTATCTTGTGCCTGCGTGCCACACATAATTTGCTAACTCGTCTGGTGGCATTTTTCCGTAATATTCCGCAACCTGTTCTTCCCCTTCCTCACAATCCAAACATATTACAGTAAAAGCACTAAAATCGTCAGATTGTCCAGTTGATACATCCACCCCCATAACATATTTTTTCCCTGGTTCTGGGTCTTTCCATATCCATAAATCTCGTTCTATACCTTCTTTCCTAATAGGATCCCTCCTATTCTCTTTTTCTTGTTGTTCTATCCATTCTTTATCGATAACAGTTTCCCCAGAACCTAAGAAATCACAATTAATTTCCTGATTAACTAATCTCATGTTACCATTCATTTGTCTTATCATTTCTAAATACCATGGTGAGATTGGTTTATAACCATCGATAACATACTTTTCGTATAGTTTAAGGTTTTGCGTTTCACAGGGAATATTTTCTTCCCCTTCTTTTTCCCATTCTAACCCTTTATTGAATCTTGGGTCTTCATACCACCTCATTTCAACAATCTTAAAATCATTTGTTCCTTTTTTGGCACCGTCATAGGTTGTGTGGTATATTGGGTCGTATCCATTAGGTGTTGATACGAGAATCGCGTTCCCCCCTGTTGAAAGTGAAGCTTGACAAGCAGCCCACACATCTTGTCCTCCTTCAATAAAGGCCGCCTCATCTAAAATTAATAATGAAGGTGTGTACCCTCTAAGAGCATCCGCTGAAGTAGCCACTGCTTTTATCTCACACCCATTACTAAATCTAACATGTTGTTTTGAGTTTGTGTCCCCTATATCTACAGATATCCAACTAGGTAACTGGGAATGGAAAACCTTTGCTTTATTGAGAAATTCCATAGCTGTTTCTCTCTTATTGGCCAAAATTAAGATTTTCTCTGGGTTATCTTTAGATGCAAATGATATTAACCAGGCAATATAAGCAGCGGTTAATGTGGATATCCCAGCTTGTCTATATTTTAGAACAATATTATAACGATTGTCCTTATAAGCTCTAATAGCGTCTAATTGTTTAGGGAATGGTTTGAACTTAACGTAAGTTCCTTGGGTCTTATCGAAGGTCTGTAAAAAATTTTCAATGAAATAAGCTGGGTCGTATTTACACTTACCCCATAACATTACTGTTTCTAACCTCGCGTTTCTTTTAGTCTCACCCATATACTATAAATATAAAGGACTTAGGAACACTTATAAATAGTCTATTGGTCTTTTAGGAATTGTAATTCTTCTGGGGTTAACGAATCCATTCCTTTTTCTGATATCTTATCTAAAAGAGAATCTATATCCATTTCCTCTTCTCCTATTTCTTCATCAGATGGAAATATATCTCTAATATTAATATCATCTAAAGCTTCCATTGTTCCTTCAAACCCAGGGATATCTGATTGTGGTTGTCCTTCTTCCTCATACTCACCTGTTGCATCTTCGTATTCGTCTTTTTGAATCTCGCTTTTAATTTTCTTCGCTAAATTTACCATCTTATATTTCCCTTCTGGACTACCCGATTGTATTTCTTTCATAAAGTCTAGGAATTCTTTAGCCGGCATTTGAATTATTTCGGTATATAGGTGATTTTTAACATCGAAGTCATCAGCATCAATAGAGTCAACGAATCTTTCCCATAGTCCAGGACCTAATCTTAAATCCCACATCTCATCTTCTAAAAAGTCTGTCTTATCCATAACTTTTTGTCTTAATTCTTTATCACCTGGTAAACCATGTAAAGAAAGATATTCCATAACTCCTTTGTGTAGTTCGTGTACTAATACTGGAAATGTCATCCCTTTTGCAACTACAGTAGGTGGGTCCGTAGAAAGATCAATCTTTTCTTTACCAAATACTTGAGCTTCTTCTCCACCACCACCACCCATCATATCTGGCATAATCCAGTACATTAAATCGTTAGCAGAGATTACCACACCATAAAGATTCATAAGAGTAGGGTCTATTTCATTAAGTTCATCACTAACCATATGGTACAAATACAGAGCTTTTTTAGCAGAACCCTGCATCATGGAATTAATAAACCTACGTTTAGATACTTCTAAATCTAATTCCTCCATGTACTCCAAAGTTTCTTCTTCCATTTCAAAAGAATCCTCTTCATCTTTAGGTTTTTGTTTCATATCATCCTTACTAAGTTTATTCATACCCGTAATTTCAACATCAAACTGTAAAGAACCTTCTGGTACGTTTAGGTCCTTAGTGACTATCTCTATTGCTAACTCTTCTAATCTATTTTTATTAGACCCTTCTATTCTTAGTGTATTCTGTAAAGATTGCATCATCATACCTTGTAAACCCATTAAATTTTGCATATCCGTCGCATTACCCTCAACTCCGGTATATCTCTTAAAAGTATCTACCACGTCTTTGAATCTTTTTGAGGCTATTAATTCTTCATAATTACTATAAACTTCCCCCTCACCCACTTTTGGGAAGGCTGGATGGTCTTTACCAAATGGAGTATCCTGGGATGATAATTTTCCTGCGATTTCAGGGTTAATCCTTTCTGGTCTATCACCATAATCGATAGGTGCTTCAGTTATAAATGGGGCTGATGATTTTAATATGTCTTTTTTCTTATAAACTTTTCCGTTTGCACCACCTCTTGTTGTTAACTCTGAAATGTATTCTAGTAATTTTCCTTTTTTCATTTTTGGTTTTTTGTTTTCTCCTAAACCTATCATATTATAAGCGTTTTGATTTTTTGATTGGTAGTCTACCATACTATCTCGAGGTACTTCCCCAAGACCGAATCCAGGGTTGGAATTAACCCCCCAAACTTGTAATTCTTTAATCCTACCATCTTTTTTATTCTTCTTTACCTTTTTTGGTAATTTTTTATAGTCTTTCTTTGTCATCTTTGATGCCAATTTCTCAGCAGCCTCAGGTTCGTTACTATATAAATACTTCATCTGGTCCTTACTTGCGAATTTCTCTTGTATCTTTGTATTGTAATTAACTTGGTGTCTTTCTTCTATCGTTTCTGGGTCTTCCCCAAGTTCAGGACCCCCTCCATCAAAATTATAACCTGACTCATGTTCATCCGAATCCCCATAAAAAGTACTAAACCCCTCATCTTCAAGATCTGGTTGTGAACCTAATGGTCCTTTACTTTGGAACGAATAGTCATCACCTCCAGTTGCGTCGGCATAACCTGATTGCCACCCTGACATCGTATCTTCAGTAACTGGAGTTGCTGAAGATTGTACTTTAGCTAAAAGTTTCGACCAGTTCGCCATTTCATTTTGTAGTCCTTTGAGGTTTAACTCACAATCCTTTTTTGCTTTTTCATCTGATGGACTTAAAGTTTCTCCCTGCTCACTAAGAGGTTCAATTAATTGTATTCTTTCTAGGGCTTTTTGTGCGTTGGAAACTTTTCTACTTTGCGCATCTTGTTGTTTAGTACTATTATCACTCTTTGTCTCACCAGCAACCTCTACGTCTTTTTGTATATCCGCTAATTTTATGGTTTTTAAGTTAATTTTTTTTTGTACTCCCGCAACTTTTTTTGCCTCGTAGTATTGTTTTTTTAGTTTACTTAATTGAGTTTTTAACGGATTTACTTGGGATAAACAATTAGTGACCGAGGCGTGGACAGTTTTTTTAGCCTCAGTTAGTTCGTCCGAAGTTGTATTATGATGTCTAATATCCGTTACTTTGTCGGTAAGGTCACCAACCAATTTAATATAGTAATTTAATTCTATCGTATCCGTATTTGCTTGATTCTTTTTGGCAATCTGTTTATAGATACTACTCAGTTCATTACCAACAGATTTACTATCAACACCTTTCGACTTTGCGTCTTTTAGAGCAGCTTGTGCCGCCTTTATTTGTTTATTAAGGTCCCTTAACGTACGGTTTATCGCGGTTAACGAATCCTGTTCATTTAATAAAGAATTTAGATTTCTTAGACCCATATTATTTAATTTCTAAATTTTTAGTTTTTGTTCTTTCTAGAATTATATCCCTACTGTAAAGTTTATCAGCCACTGATTGTGATTTTTCACCATAATGAAAAACCAATCTTTTAACACTTTCCATACCTTCAAAGTCATCCTCTAGGTTTTCCCAACCCAAAGATATTATATTATCAACCGCATCATAAACACCAAAGAAATTTGAGTCTTGTATGACGTTTAAGGTTATCTCACTAGTTGTTAGAGAAGACACTTCTTTTATAAAGTTAGGGTTTGGTGGGGACGGGAATCCATCAGCTGGGGTTTTATCCCACGATTCACCATCGACTAAAGGTAAATTAGTTTTACTGGTAAAAATAAATTCATAGAGATTTTCCCCTTTATAATTAACCCCCATTTTATTTATATAACAAAGATAGGTTTCCATTTATAAAATTTTTAGGACGGTCTAGTTTCAATATAAGAGTCTACTGTTTTTACAACAAAATCTCTTAGGCTTTGACTTAGGTCGGTAATCCCACCATCACTTTCTTCCCCATCGCCATATAACATATCTTCTTCCATTCCTTCCATATCGTCTTCAAAATCATCAATATCTAAGTCTAATTCCTGGTTTTCCATTCCACTGTCTAACCCATCAATTTCCATCTCAGTGTCGTCTTCTTCTTCAGGATGACCACCCGGCATTCCAATTTGTGCGTTACTAGTTCTCCCACCCATATCTGGCATATCAGGAGTTCCAGACATTTCGTCATCAGTACCTGCGTTTTTAACTTTCTTAATTATTTCTAATTTATCCTCATCTGTTAACTCACCAATATTAAGAGCGGAAAAAACAGAATTAACTACATATTTTGTTAATTCAGTATCTACCACCTGTTCTGCTTCGCCTTGTCTTAGTGCTTGACCTAATTTACCAGTAAGTGATTGTATTTCCTTCTCTGGACTTTCTTCACCCCCACCTAAATCTCTTTCTATTGATGACACTTCCGAGTCAAAATCAATTCCTCCTCCTGATGGTGCTGGTGATGGTACTGCTGGTGCCGGTGTTGGTCTACCTGGTGTTGGTCTATCTGGTGTTACCCCACCCGATGGCATTGGGGTAGGTGCTTTTGGTGGTGTAGTTGGTCCTACCGCTTTTTTTCTAGAATTGTCTACAGGTGCTGTTGGCGCTGGAGGTCCTGTCGGCACTGATCCAGTCCCTACCTCTGGGTTAGGATCTACGAACTCATTCTCCTCTTGTTCTTGTTGTCTATTTCCTGTCCTTATTACGTATTTTTTTTTACCTTCAGTGAATAAATCTACACCTTCTTCATATCCATAAGCCTCATTAAGAGAACCAAACATTAAATTCATTTGTTTCATTGCCTCAGCGTAAGAATTGTATTTGAAGTCGGTTTTATTCTTTAATCCATTTATATAACCATAATTCCTACCATTATGTTCTTTTATAATGTAATATGAATTTTCTTTTACTATTCCGTATGTTTTTCCGTCTACCGCATTCTTTTGTTTAGGTACAACTGGGTTTTTAATTACAGTACCATTAGTCATAGAATTCATTAATTCATGCATTCTATCTATTTGTGATTTTCCTTGTAAACTCATTTATTTATTCATTTATATTGTTCCTTGTCCTGGCCAAGTTATATTATTCATCGATCCACCTCCTATTAATACTTCACCTTGTCCAGATTGGTTAACTTGTGTTATTCTTCTTGGTGACGCACCTAGACCCATTTCAAATTGATTTGTCGTACCACCAATCATACATGGATTTGGGCAGAAACACCCAGCAACTAATTCACCGGAAGTGTATCTATCAATATCCCCTCCATTAAAAGTCCATCTTAACCCTTCTGTTGGTACAGCTAGTGTTATTGCGGTTACACCAGCACCTCCAGCCACTGTTTGAGTAGTAGTTATTCGACCAACAACTGCTGGTATTTGTAAATATAAATTTGTACAAACAAAACCAGTGTAAGGTCTATGTGATAAATCGATATCTATTGCCCCATATGAAGCGGTACCACCAGAAGTTCCTATAGTTAAAGCACCTAAATCAATAAGGTATTGAGGTAGACTCCCATTATAATTATTCCATGTGTTTGTTCCCATCTCTTAAATTCTTTCTATATAAATATATCTATTTCTTGTTATATTCTTTTATCGTCATTTTTTCATCATATGAATCCTCTTTCATATCATTTAACCTACCAATATACCCACTTCTTCTTAGGACTTTGAACACCAAATTTTCAATTGCGTACTCTCCCTTCTTATCTAACCCAATGGATCGATAGTTTTTTAATTTCTCTTTTAGTTTATCCACTAGTCCTATAACCTTATCATATTTTCCTTTTTTATAGAACTTCTCTATGTTGTCTATTTGTTTAGACCAAGATTTTGATTTCTTATAAACCTCATTCTTATCTACGTTTACCTCTTCTTTCTTAGGTTCGACTATCCATTCTTCATTTTTAACGGAGTAGACTCCGGTCGAGTGATGTGGTTCGTTTACATCTTGGGCATACACCTCAACATCAAAGTCCTTAATTGTTATATCGTGTCGTGTGTTCCAGATAGTTTTTTTCATGTTAAAAAAGTCGTCAACTAATTCATGGTCAGCGTCGACCTTATCGTAATCAACAATTAAGTGAAGGTCAAAGTCCGAATATTTTGAGTAATTGTAATTTGAGAGACTACCGGTTAAAGTGATATCTAATAATTCAATGTCCAATCTCAGGAATTCATAAAAATCATTAGCGATCTCTATTAATCTCTCATGAATCTCTGGTTTCATGGTATATGATTCACCTTTTTTAATCCAAACTTCTGGAGAAAGGGTATTATTATCTTGTAATGTGCTCGATGATGCGTTGTCTAAATTATAGTCTTCCATATACTATAAATATTAAACAAATTAATTAGTTTACTTTGGGTCTTTCGTATTCCCATTAATTGGTCCGAGTTTAGAATTTCTCTGAATCATTTTATTTATTAATTCTACTAATGGTTGGGTGTTAACATCAGCCACCTTATTAGTTGTGTGTTTATTTTTAATTTTACTATTAAGAAATTTTCCTTGGCTTTGTTCCCGTTCAAATTGTTCAAATAATTTCAAAGGAACATCCGTATATCGATATACTGACCCTCTTTTGAATACTACGTCTAAATCTCTGGTACCTATATGGTATATTGACTTAAGTACATTAGAAGAGTTATAGTAGGACTCAATGAGACCTTTCTTTTCGGTGATTTTTTTTATTAACATTTTATAATACTATTTTTTCTAAATTAGTTCGATAAGACTTAACTTCCTCTAATTTATAAATATCTCCTTTCTGGTGTCCACCTTCTAATGTAATAATAATTATAAAATTACCTGAAATTAACATAGCGGAGTTTTCGTGGATTATTTTCGTTTCTCCGGTAGGGTACGCAGTATTCTTATTCGTGTATACAATTAGTTCGATTTTTTTATATATTTTACTTTTGTCTTTGGTGATAGGGTCTATCATAATATTAGGTATTTATTTAATAATAATAGTTTTCTTTAATAAATAAATTCTTTATTAAAGTTAATTTATGACTATATTTGACCATATGAAAGAACTATACCCATTAAAAGAGATTATAAAAATCGGTCTAGATGTTGCCACTGTTTATAAATCGGAATACATTAGACCCATTCATTTATTTATGGGTATAATAAAACATGAAAGAAATAGTTCATGTGAATTATTACTAAATTTAGGACTAGACTTGGATTCTGTTACTAATTTATTAGAGGAACTATTAACAATCGATACAGAGAATAGAGAGTTACGAGTTGTAATTCCTTTTACAACTGACGCTCAATCCATTTTAGATCACGTTAATGACGAAAGAAAACTATTAAAAGATAATAAAATAAACTCTCACCATTTAATGTTATCAATTTTAGCACAAAAAAGCTCGGGAGTCTCGCGTTTTTTGCTTAAATTTGGTGTCGAATATAAAACCTATAAAAAAGAATTAAACAATATGAGTATGATGTATAATGAAGAACCGTTTGGTCAAGAGGAGGGGTCTCCCTCAGAAAAAAGCACCCCAGAAAAAAGTGCAACACCAATCCTAGACGCCTTTAGCGTGGATGTTACTGAAGAAGCTAAGGATGGAAAATTAGACACAGTGATTGGTAGAGAAAAAGAAGTGGATAGAATCGCACAAATATTAAGTAGGAGAAAGAAAAATAATCCCGTTCTTATCGGAGACCCTGGTGTTGGAAAATCTTCAATTGTAGATGGTCTAGCAACTAGGATTGTAACAAAAAAATGTCCTCGTCCTTTGATGGGTAAAAGAGTGGTTTCTCTCGATTTAACTTCTTTAGTTGCTGGAACTAAATATCGAGGTCAATTTGAGGAAAGAATAAAAGGATTGTTAGATGAGGTAAGTGGGGATAGAAACATTATTATGTTTATTGATGAGTTACACACTATGGTCGGAGCTGGTAATTCCTCAGGTTCAATGGATGCTGCTAATATCTTAAAACCAGCACTCTCAAGAGGACAAATACAATGTATTGGGGCAACAACTCTTGATGAGTATAGAGAACATATTGAAAAAGATGGTGCTTTGGAAAGACGATTCCAAAAAGTTATGATTGACCCACCAACTAAAAAAGAAACTCTTATCATATTAAATAATATAAAAGGAACTTACGAAGATTATCACAAAGTATCCTACACTAAAGAAGCTATTATTAAGTGTGTTGAGTTATCAGAAAGGTATATCACTGATAGAAATTTTCCTGACAAGGCAATAGATGTTCTGGACGAAGCAGGTGCGAGGGTCGCTGTCCACGCACGACCACCTAAAAGAATAGAAGAGGTTGAAAAACAGATTGATAAAATAAAAGAAGAAAAGAATAAGGTGGTAATTTCACAACAATATGAAAAGGCCGCAAATCTTAGGGATAAAGAAAAAAATCTAAAAACCGACTTAAGGAATTTTGTTGAACAGTGGGAGACACAATTACAAAAGGATCGTTCTGTGGTTGATGAGGCACAAATATTAGAAGTTATATCCACAAGTACTAATATTCCTGTGACTAAACTTACTGAAGATGAATCACAAAAATTATTAGCCATTGATGAGGTATTAAAGTCTTCTATTATAGGACAAGATTTGGCAATTAAAAAGGTTTGTAAATCATTAAGAAGAAATAGGGTAGGTATTAAAAACCCTAATAAACCTATTGGTAGTTTTATGTTTTTAGGCCCTACTGGGGTTGGTAAGACTGAGTTAGCGAACCAATTAGCAATAGAGGTATTTGGTAGTGAAGATTCATTAATTAGAGTAGATATGTCAGAATATAGTGAGAAATTTGCAACTACTAAAATGATTGGTTCTCCTCCTGGCTACGTAGGATATAATGAGGGTGGTCAATTAACAGAAAAAGTTAGACGTAAACCGTACTCTTTAGTTTTATTTGATGAGGTTGAGAAGGCTCACCCGGATATTTTCCACTCACTTTTACAACTCCTAGACGATGGATACATGACTGATGGTATGGGAAGAAAAGTTAATTTTAGAAATTGTTTAATAGTACTAACCTCAAATATTGGTATGAGGGAAGTGGATGAGTTTGGGGAAGGTGTAGGATTCAAAACTTCAAATAGTGAGGATCGTTATGAGGAACGGGTACAATCAATCATTGATAAGAATTTGAAGAAGCGTTTCAATCCTGAATTTATTAATAGGTTAGACGATATTATAGTTTTTAATAAACTTTCAAAAGCAAACATTTCTAAGATATTAGAAGTACACTTAGGGTTCCTTAAGGATAGAATGTTAGAAATGGGTTACATTATTAAAGTTACTAAAAGTGCTAAAGAACTTGTAATGGAAAAGGGTTATAGTGATAAGTATGGTGCTAGACCGATGAATCGGGCGATTTCTAATTACTTAGAGGACGCAATTGCCGAAGAAATGTTAAAATCCAAGGTTGAAAAAGGGTCCACTCTTTCTTTGAGTTATGATAAAAAATCGAATAAAATAAAAGTTAAGTTGAGTTAGTGCACATTCTTAAAATGCGCAATATTTATTATTAAAACAAACCCATGGCAAAAACTATCGTAAAAAAGAAAGATTTACAAAAATTAATCTCTGAATCAATAAACAGAGGGAGAGGAACAAGAAGTCGAAATTCTTCAATTAATTACAATTCTCTTAACGAAGATATTAATAGAGTACATAATAAAATTAGAATTTCGATTGTTAAGGAAGGTCTGAGAGGATTGAATATAAACAATTACCTACCAATACTTTCTGAGGATAACTCGGAGTGGCGTGGTGGTAGAAATCCTGGTTCATCAGCGGCTTCTGGTATTGAGGAGGTGATAAAAGGACTTAAAAAGGCTTACGATATGGTTACTGACAAAGCCACTGGTCACATGATTATGAACAGTATTACAAGGTTAAGTAACACATTAGCGGTTATTGGAACTTATGTTGGTTCTGGACAATCACAAACAGAGGTAAACCCTGAAAGGTTGTATCAAGAATTAAGCCCTATCCCTTATCCTGCTGTTGAAGCGGCTGAAGAAGGTGATGAAGCGGCAGTAGAAAGAATGAAAAAATCTTACATGGATGGATTTTAATAAAAACTTAATATAGAATAGAAAAACCCCTTTCGGGGTTTTTTTTATGCTTCGTTTCTATCTTCTTCGGTGACGTTACCCCCTCCACCTAACAAAATGTTAATCAGGATTAATGGTGATAAGAATGGTGATTTCAAATAGTGAACGAAAATATAAAAATTGAACCATCCGTTACTTGGAGTATTTCCTCTCTTCTCTTCGAATCTTGAGTAATTATTATACAACATTTTTCCGTTAACTTGGATGAAGTAAGTCATAATTAAAGTTGAGATTAGAAGGTAGTAAAGGATGTATTCAAACATAGTATTTATTTTTAAGTGATTAATATTAAGACAAATATACAATAAATTATTGATAGTACCAAATTAAATGAGTAAAAAGAAATTCGAAACAGTGACTATTATTTCTTTATTGGAGTGTCTATTATATTATACGACGAATCCATCTCAAAGGTTTCGGACAAAGGTGGAAAATTTAACCTTGGTTTTTGATTCTCTCCTTAAGTACTGAGATTATCCCTTGTTGTAAACCTAATAACATATCTTTTTTCATTTCTTTAGGTAAGTACATTATACCACTAATATTAGTTATACATTTATGACCTCCGGAATTAGCTTGCATAATGTCCCAAGCGGAAACCCAAGCAGATTTTAATATTTTTTGTTGTTTATTAGAAAGTTTATTTTGTGGTTTGTCCATAATATTCTTAAATAGATTTACATAACTGGAATCTTGGTTTAAGTCTATACCTCTTACATTATCCCCATAAAAAGCTTTAAGGTCAGATAGTCCAAAACCAGCACTAAATTCTTCTGTTTTACGTTCACTAGTCCATTTAATTCTATCTACCGTTATTTTTTCGTTCTCTAAAACATTTTTATAGTTGTTCATAACCTCCTGCGCTATTTCACCTAGATTAACACCTTTTAGACTTCTTTCTTCCTTAAAAGGGTTACAAGAAGCTTGGACTAATCCCATTGGCCACGCTATAACAAAGAAATTAGCATCAGGATGATTCTTAAATGGTACATAACGATCATACGACCCTGGTTTCATTAAATAACCTCCCCCATATTGTGAAATAATACCATCTTCATATGTGACCTTTTCACTATTTTTCTGTCTTTCGATGTAATCTGTTTGGTTTTGTAACATTTCTTCCGGTGTTGCATAACCTTTTTCAGCTGCAATTTTTTTAATATTAATTAATATGTTTAATAATGACGGTGTTGAGTTCATAACTAAACTCTCTAAAAAATCAGGTTTATTTTTATATGCTAGTAATAATTTATTGGTTAGAAGTCCTATCATCTTTTTATTTTCAGAAGATGGTTTTTGTTTGTCAATGTTTAACATAAAGTTCATTACGTCTTCAGGTTTAATTCCGTGTTTAACAAAATCTGCGGAATCTACAGCTGAAATCATCGCGATGTCTTCATTAGAAAAAATGTCACTAGGACTAACAACTTGAGAGATAGTTTCTACATTAGAACGAGCCCCTCTAAACTGTGTCGACGTGTCTTTTTCTACTCCTGATTGAGAGTCATGGTGATCAGTGTGAATTGTAAACTGTGGCTTACCGTGTGCAAAATCAACAAGAACCGGCATAGTATCACCTGTTGCGTCTGGTTTTTTTACTTGGAATTCTTTTTCGCCGTATTGTATTACGTGGGAATCCACTGTTTCGATTCCATTATTCTTTAGATATTCTCTCATTGCGATTGCTGTCGCAACCCCGTCCGTGTCCTGGTGAAAATATATTTCAGCCTTATGATATCTCTGAGACAATTTCTTAATATCTCTAATACCAGTCTCTTTTAATAGAACCCTGTCTATTAAACGATTTATTTCTGATTCGGTAAGTTTTATTCGCTCCATATAAAGATAAATACTCTAGAAACTATCTTTATTTTTTTAACACTAAAGATTCTTGTTTTTGTTTATTAGTTATGGATGTTGATACCGTGTTTACTATTTTTTCTAGGATTAGATA
>Ga0209711_10002106_pt1 | contig 18401 bp, 26 predicted proteins | sample ArcticOcean_MG_C_7_FD_187441 | JGI IMG/M metagenome (GOLD analysis project Ga0209711, IMG submission 187441) | Marine microbial communities from western Arctic Ocean - ArcticOcean_MG_CB11_88 (SPAdes) (version 2) | ecosystem: Environmental > Aquatic > Marine > Oceanic | place: Arctic Ocean... | reverse complement strand
ATATTAAAAGGCTCTAAGTGGTTCTATGTTGACTATGGATACGCATCAAATATATTAAAAGATGTATTTAAGAATTATAAGAAATATATACCAGATGCAAGAAAGCAAGCTAGACTAATAAGAGAAGACTTTAACTTGGATGAGATGACAAAAGCATTCGAGGGGATACTTAATTCAAATCTTCCAAAGTTTGCAAAAAAGATTAAATTAAATGTACCAAAATTGGAGAAAGTAAATGGATAATAAAGCTGAATGGGGTATAAGCCCAATAACAAAAGAAAAGCATGTAATTGTAGAATTTGATGATAGGCATGGAGAATCTAAGATGTGTGTTGGAAGTGGATTCTATACAAATGAAAACCCACTAAATTACAAAAAGAATCCAAAGTTTGATGTTGACAAGTATGAAGATAAGATGCCAGAACTTATGAAAAGTCTAAGGTTTGATGATGGAGAATCTTATTGGTATCCAACAACTATACAGACTCAGAAAGGTATGGTATATCCAGAAGGCACTAAAGATAAGTGGGGTTGGTCATACACACCAATTAGCAAACTAACAGAAGAAGAGTCTTCTAGTGTGTCCCAGGGAACACTTAAGTATGAGTCTAAATTAGAAACAAAAGATACTAAGCATTTTAAGAGATTCTTGGAGGCATGTAATGAAATGGGCGAGGTGAAGTTTTAATGGCTAATCAAAAAGTAGAAGGAAGATTAAATGAACACCTAGTCCGCGTAAAGGCTAAATATCCAATTAATTATGGTACGCTTGAGAGGGGCATGATTATTGAAACAAGATATAAAGGTTTGACTGGAGGAAGTAAGAGGCAAGTATTAGTTGTACTAAATGCCGAGCACTTAAGGAAGACTCATTGCCTGTCTTTGGATAAAATAACATTTAGTAATTTTAATAGATGGGTTGAAAACGTAGGTGTAAGGACACTAGTTAATCCTGAAATACTTGCAGTAGATATACCAATACTAGAGATGACAGCTGATCCAAGATCTTTCTATAAGACTATTCTAAAAGCAACAACTAGAACAAATTCATTTGGTATGGGCGATGCTTATAGAACATTCTTTACAACAAAGCTAAGAGGATTGCAATTATTAGATTATAAATTTAACAGTAAGATAGAAGAACAATGGCGAAAGAACTCAATATAGGATATATGATCCTTTGTAAAAATGAAGGCAAATCATTAGAAGAATTACTAAAGCAAATTACAGAACTCAAGGGACCAAATGATAAGATCTATGTTGTTAGAGACTCTAAGGGTGATAATAATAAGACAAAGTATATCTTGGAAAGCTATAAGGATGAAATTATATCATTTGAAAAGCCTATAGAAAAGGCAATCCATGATCAAAAGAATTGGCTAGCAAAGCAAGCAGATACAGACTATCTATTTTACCTAGATGCTGATGAATTGCTTGATGATAGATTCTATATGATAGTACACAATCTTATAAATACAAATGATGTTGATGTATTCTTTTTACCAAGAACAAATATAGTTGAAGGCCTAACAGAGGAGTACAGAGCTTCAAGAGGTTGGCAGCTAGACAAAGAAGGCAGAGTAAACTGGCCAGACTCTCAAGATAGGCTATTCAGAAATAACAAAGGCATACACTTTAACCCTATACCTCATGGAAGATTAATAGGCCAAGACACATTTGCAACATTGCCTGAGGAAGAGCTATATGCAATCTATCATAAGAAGACACTAGAAAAACAAGTTAGTGATAATGCTTGGCATGATAATAAGGAAAGAGAAATGGGGCTAAGGAAATGAAAATACCAATTATAATGTGTAATTGGAAGAGGACGGATAATATACCTAGAACTCTTGCAATGCTAGAAGGCCAGACAAATCATGAATTTAAGCTATATATTTGGAACAATAATGCAGAAGACAAAGAGAAGCTAGATGAAATTGTAAAGATGTATAAGCTCTCATATAAGATAGATGTACAACATTCAAATAAGAATGTAGGTGGTATTGGAAGGTTCTATTTTGCAAAAGAGGTTGCAAATACTGGGTATGATGGACCATGTATATTTATTGATGATGATGTTCAATTTGGTGAGGATATGGTGGAAACATTTATTAGTGAATTTAGACCAGACACAATACATTCATTTTATGCGCACAAGATCAAAGACTCTTATTGGGATAAGGAGGGGATTGACACTCCTGGAGAGGATGTTGATTACTGTGGTACTGGTGGTATGATATTACCAATTCGTGTGTTTACCGAAAACGAACTATTTGAAGAGCTACCAGAAAGGTATAAATTTATTGAAGATCTATGGCTAAGCTATTATTTTAAGTATAAATGTAAAGGTAGCCTAAAGAGATCTAATAATAATTTCATATTAGAATCAGACCAACACGATCAAGGGAGGCAAGAGGAACTTAGATCAAGAAAGGATGAGCTACTTGAATTTTGTAAGGATAAGTTTGTAAGAAAAGAGACAAGGCTATCAAAGAAGTTTAATGGCATGTTTGAAGAGACATATGTTATAAATATGAATACAAGACCAGATAGGATGATGAGGTCTAGTTCTAGGCTAAAAGATCTATCTATAAACTTTAAAAGATTTGAGGCAGTAAAAGGTGACGACCAAGCTAATCACCCAAATCTTATGCCTGGCGAAGTAGGTTGCTATCTTAGCCACTTCAATATAATATCAGAAGCTAAGGCTAGAGGGTTAAAGTCGATTCTCATACTAGAGGATGATGTAGTATTTACTGACAATGTATTGGAAAAATTCTTTGAAGGCTATAAGCACATACCAGAAGATTGGGAGATGATCTATCTAGGTTGCAATCACAAAAAGCCATATACAAGAATAAATGATAGGGTAGTAAAGTGCAACTATGCATATACAACATCAGCTTATATTATAAAGGATACAGTATATGATAAGCTATTAGAAGCAACAAGGTTTGTTAACAGGCAAATTGATGTACAATATGCAGAGTTACAAGCTGCTGGGCAGATAAATGCATATGCTTTCCACCCTTGGTTAATGTATCAAGAGGATGGATGGAGCGACATACAACAAAGAAATGTAGACTACGGAATGATGAGAAGATGATTAAAATAAACATATGGGACACAAATATTGCCCATGCAAATAGCTGGAAAGAAGCTGGTCTAATGTGTGGCATAAGAATACCAGACTCAGACTTAATTACAGGCCCTAAAGACACTATGTGGATTAGAAATCAAAAATCACATGATGGAATAACTGTATTTACAGATAGTCACTTTAATAGAAATACAATAAATTCTGTTATTTCACCAATAAAAATAGGTCTTATAATGGAACCAATTGCTCATAGCTATCAACCTTATAGTGATATACAAGATGTTGAAGATTTATTAGACTTTATATTCACCTTTAATAAGCAATTAATTGACAAAGACCCAGACAAATATAAGTTTATCCCTGCAGACTGGTGCTCTATAGAGGCAGCCTCTCACGGAGGCAATGAAAAGTCTAAGCTTGTATCTATGTTAAATTCTACAAAGGTTGGAATAGATAGGCCTCTAAGGCATAGGGTTGTAGAAAGATATAGCAATAAAATAGATACATTTGGTGGAGGAACACAAGTTGACCTAAAGTCGGACACATTAAATAGTTACATGTTTTCAATCGCAATGGAGAACTCAATAGATGACTTCTACTATACAGAAAAGATAATTGATTGCTTTATAACAAAAAATGTACCTATATATAGAGGTGCAAAGAACATTGGAGACTTCTTTGATGCAAGAGGAATAGTCCAATGGACAGATATAGATGAATTGGAAGATATATTAAATGATATTTCACATAAAAAATATAAGGAAATGTTGCCGTATATCAAGGAAAATTATTATATTGCAAAAGGATATATAAACCCAGATGATGTACTACTAAGACTAATACAGAGCTGTAATAATGACAATAAATTTAATACAATAAAAGACTTTAGATATGACAAAAATTATAAAATTTAATAAAGAAAGGTATCCATTTGATAAAATGGTTGCCGATCTATATGATGTACCATTAAGTATATTAGATGACAATCTAGACCATACAGGTGGAGACTTAGGTGCTGATACAGATTCAAAATGGCACACAAAGTTTTATGACAGACTAAGACAAGGCTGGCCAGAGTTTATAGATTTATATGAGCTATTTATTAAGAAAGAATTAGCACCAATGTTTACCAGCGAAACTAAAATGATATACCAAAAGTCTCCATCATTTAGGGTTAACCAGCCAGGAGGTAAGGCTGTTTATGTGGCTCATTGTGATGGAGATAAAGATCATAAGCATCCATCTGGAGAGATTAATATACTAATGCCTTTAACTAAAATGTATGGTAATAATGGAATGTATGTTGAGTCAATGCCAGGCCTAGGCGACTATAAGTCTCGTGAGATGGAGTTTGGAGAAGTTATAATGTTCTATGGAAATAGACAGAGACACTTTAATAGGTTTAATGACACAAAGCAAACAAGGTGTAGTTTTGACTTTAGAATTGTACCACCTTGTAATTATGATGAGGGATATGAATTAGAAAGTGCAACTATGAATAATAAATTCATCATAGGTGGGTATTATAATATAATGGACAAATAATATGTATACAAACTTAGAGGATATTATAGAAAGACTAAAGGGTCAAGGCTATGACATAAGAGACCCTTGGGATGTTGTTGATGCATTTGAAGATAAGGTAGCAAAATATGCAGGAAGTAAATATGCAGTATCATGTGATAGTTGCACAAATGCAATGTTTATGTGCTTAAAATATCTTGGTGCAGAAGGTGAAATTTCTATACCAAAAAGGACATATCTTTCAGTGCCAGGACTAATATTACATGCAGGCTGCAAAATTAAGTGGGATGATAGAGAATGGAGTGGTGCTTATCAGCTAGATCCCTATCCTGTAATTGACGGCGCAACAAGGTTTACAAGAGACATGTATATAAAAGGCACATATCACTGTTTATCATTCCATATAAGAAAAATCTTAGGTATTGCAAAAGGTGGAATGATCCTAACAGATGACAAAGATGCAGCAGATTGGTTTAGGCTTGCAAGATATGAAGGTAGAAACAATAGGCAACACCATGACTCAATAGATGATATAGAAATTCTTGGTTGGAACTTTTATATGCCACCAGAACAAGCAGCAAGAGGCATAGAGCTTTTTGATGAATTACCACAAATAAATAAAGACTCAGGAGGTTCTTGGAAATATAAAGATTTATCAGGATACTCAGTTTGGAGAAATAAAAATGGATAGAATATTAATAACAGGCGGAACTGGCCTAGTAGGCTCAGCAATAAAAGGTGATGTGCATTTAGGCTCTAAGGATGGAGACTTAAGAGACATGTCTGCAGTAAATAGTATATTTGAAAAATATAAGCCTACACATGTTGTTCATTGTGCAGCAAGAGTAGGTGGTGTTTATGGAAATATGATTGCAAAAGGTGAGTTTTATTATGACAATGTTATGATAAACACAAATATCCTTGAGGCATGTAGAATTCATAATACTAAAAAGGTGGTATCACTTCTTTCTACATGTATATTTCCAGATAAAATAGACTACCCACTTACAGAAAAGAAAATTCACTTGGGTGAACCACATTGGTCAAATTACGGATATGCATACTCAAAAAGGATGCTAGATGTACAAGCAAAAGTGTATAGAGATCAGTATAATGTTAACTTTGTAAGTGTTGTACCAACAAATGTATATGGCCCAAATGATAATTTTAATCTAGAAACATCTCATGTATTACCAGCATTGATACATAAGTGCTATCTTGCAAAAAAGAATAATACACGCCTAGAGATATGGGGTAGTGGAAACCCACTGAGAGAATTTATATATTCAGATGATATTGGTAGACTAGTTAATTGGTGTCTCGAAAATTATAATGATAGTGAACCTATAATTTTATCAACATCACATGAGATATCTATAAAAGAACTTGTTGGTTTGATAGTTAAGGCAATGGAATTTAATGGAGAGGTAGTCTTTGACAGCACAAAGCCAGATGGACAATTTAGAAAACCTGCAGATAATTCAAAGCTAATAAATTTAATTCCAGACTTTAAGTTTACACCAATAGAAGAGGGGATAGGAAAGACAGTAGAGTGGTTTGTAAATAACTATGAGGAGACTAGAAAATGATAAAACTTACTGAGGATACAATAAGTAATAGTGATATAGATGGATTGATAGATTGGTTAAAAACATATCCACAATTAACAAAGGGTGAGCTAACACCAAAGCTTGAAAAGAAGTGGTCTAATTGGCTAGGAACAAAGCACTCAATATTTTGCAATTCAGGTTCTTCAGCAAATCTTTTAATGTTGTGGGCACTAATTGAGGCAAATAGAATTACAAGAGATGCAAAAATAGTTGTACCATCTGTAGCTTGGGCAACAGATCTTGCTCCTGTGATACAACTTGGGATGACTCCAATATTATGCGATTCTAATTTAGAAGATTTATCTGTTGATATAAAGCATTTGAAAAAAATATTTATAGAAACAAAACCAGATGTATTATTACTTGTATCTGTATTAGGTTTGGTTCCAGATATGCAAAAAATAACTGAATTATGTGATGAGTATAATGTAATACTTTTGGAAGATACATGCGAAAGTATGGGGTCAAATTATAAGAATCAAAAATTAGGTACATTTGGATTGATGTCTAGTTTTTCAACATACTTTGGACATCATATATCTACCATAGAAGGGGGCTTTGTGTCAACAGATGATGAAGAGTTATATGAGGTACTAAAGTCAATAAGAAGTCATGGATGGGATAGAGATGCAAGCGAAAAGTATAAAAATGAACTAAGAGGCAAATGGAATACATCAGACTTTAATTCACTATATACATTTTATCATTCAGGGTTTAATCTAAGATCTACAGATCTACAGGCATTTATAGGCTTAGGTCAGATAGATAAATTGGATGATATATGCATAAAAAGAAATAAGAACTACAAGCTTTACCAGGAATATCTTGGCCACAAAGCTTACGATCGAGGTTTTATTTCAAGTTTTGCATATCCCATAATAAGTGAAAGAAAGAATGAAATAGTCGAAAGGTTAATTAAAAATGATATACAAGTTAGGCCTATGATTTGTGGGTCAATGGGTACACAACCCTTTTATGTAAAAGAATATGGAAGGCTTGAGCTACCTAATGTATCTATAATTGATAAATGCGGATTCTATGTCCCAAACCATCCAGACTTAACAGACAAAGATATAATAAGAATAACAGATATAATTAAAGGATATAAATAATGAAAAAGGTTGCACTAATTACAGGAATAAATGGACAAGATGGTTCATACTTGGCAGAGCTATTAATTGAAAAGGGATATGAAGTCTGGGGAGTTCTAAAGAGAAATTCAGTAGCAGAAAACCAAACAGCAAGAATACCTGAGCATATATTTAAGCAACTTAAGCTTGAATATGCTGATATGTTAGATATGTCTTCATTAATTAGAGTATTACAATTGTGTAGGCCCGATGAAATATATAATTTAGCAGCACAATCACACGTAAGAATTAGCTTTGATATGCCAATTTATACAACACATTCTATAGCAACAGGAACTCTAAATCTATTGGAGGCAATGAGAATTGTATGCCCCAATTCCAAGCTTTATCAGGCAAGTAGTTCAGAAATGTTTGGTAATAATATAGATGAGGATGGATACCAAAGGGAAACAACACCTATGTCACCAGTATCACCTTATGGTTGTGCAAAGGTTTACGGATATAATATTTGTAGAAATTATAGAAATGCCCATGGTCTTAAGATTTGGAATGGTATTCTATTCAATCATGAGTCTCCAAGAAGGGGTACAAATTTCGTAACAAACAAAGTCTGTAAAGAGGCTGTTAAGATTAAATTAGGATTATCAAATGAATTAAAGTTAGGAAATTTAGATGCTAGTAGAGATTGGGGCCATGCAAAGGACTACGTTTATGCAATGTGGTTAATGCTACAATCTGATACACCGGACGACTATGTTTGCTCTACAGGTAAGTCACACACAGTAAGAGATTTATGTGCATATGTTTTTGGAAGTATGGGTATGGATTGGAGTCAATATGTTAAACAAGACAAAAAGTATCTTAGATCAGAGGAGCTTGAATGGCTAAAAGGTGATTGCTCAAAAATAAAGAAAAATCTAGGATGGAAACAAGAATATAATTTTGAATCAATGCTAGATGAAATGAATAGCTATTGGTTTAATGAATTGGCAAAGGGAAAATATGGTAAGTTGTAAATTATATGGAGGTCTAGGAAACTATATGTTTCAAGTGGCAGCAACTAGAGCATATTCAGTAGAACATAATATGCCAGATTGCTATCCAATAGAAAGTGCTGTAAGAGTTCATAGGAATGCTTCAGATTATATAGATACAATATTTTCTAATCTTAATGTATATGATAATTTTAGCTGTGCAAATGTATATAAGCAAGGTCGATTTACTTATTCAAAAATACCCCAATATGATGCTGTAATACTTGATGGATACTTTCAATCAGAAAAGTACTTTGTAGACTATAGAGATTTGATACTAGACTTATTTAAGCCTACGAAAGATGTACAAAGCTATATAGATAATAAATTTGAAAATATTGACTGGGATAATTCAACATCTATACATGTAAGAAGGGGAAATTATCTAAGCTTACAACACAATCACCCCGTTCAAGATATAGACTACTATTCAGAGGCAATAGGTGTATCTGAGGGACATAAGTTTGTTGTATTTTCAGATGATATTGACTGGTGTAAGTCTGTGTTTGAAGGAGATGCATTTACATTTATAGAAGGTGAGGAGGACTATATGGATTTATATTTAATGTCACAATGTAGGAATAATATTATTGCAAATAGTAGCTTTAGTTGGTGGGGAGCTTGGCTAAATAATAATAATGATAAAAAGGTGATAGCACCAAAAAAATGGTTCGGAAATAATCTAACCCACGACACATCAGATCTATTACCAGATAGTTGGAGAAAAATATAATGGACTATTTTATTATAGGTACAGGCGAAAGTGAAAGTACTTCATATCATGATGCAAATTTACTTGGAAAAGACAATGGCTTTGGAGTATTTTGGGCTGGAACAGGCTTAAAAAAGTTGATGTCTATAGTAGACAAGCAACCTGAGCTATTAGAATATATTAAGATAAAAACAGAAAAGAATGAAACTATTACAGTAGAGAAGTTTCTTGAAAATATAAAGAAGCTAAAAATTAGGATACAAAAATGAAAAATTTAGTTGGCAAGAGATGTAAGATGCTTATATCTATAGAGGATATTAATGGAATGCTATTAGTAGGTAGTAAGGTAAAGATAGAGGAATATATTGACAAAGAAAATGTCAGAGTAAAAGACATGTCAGGCCGAATCTTCTGGGTAGATATTAAACAATTAAATGTCTAGCTGATATTTATTACTGTTAATAATCAAAAAGTTTTACATGAGGAGATATATGTATACAAAAGAACAAATCGAAAAAGCTGTAACTTCAAAAGGCTACAAGTGGTTCGAGAATGGTGACTTAAATGTCAACATAGTAGGCGTACGAAATGACGCAACAGCAGGTAAGGTAACTAATAAGTTTGATGATCATATCACAATATCTTACAAAATAGATGGTGAATGGCAATTTGAATGCTATAAGTGCACTACAGATCCTGGAGACAATTGGATGGACAATCCAATGATGGAAAAAGGTTGTGCAATACTAAAACCAGGCCAATATAGAAGCTCACATAAGCTTAGGCTTCATGGTGGAAGATATTTAGCACTTGGCCAACAAAAACCAGTAACAGTCTACAGAGATGCAAATAGAGATTCAAACTATGATCTAGATGAATCAAAGACTAATACAGGCTTGTTTGGAATAAATATACATAGAGCAACTGCACTATCTGGCAAAACATCTACATATGTAGACAAATGGTCAGCAGGTTGTCAAGTTATAGCATCTAATGATGACTGGATGGAATTCCTAGGAATATGTCAAGCAGCAAGAGAAAAGTGGGATAATAACTTCACATACACACTGATAAATAGTGGTGATATAAAAATAGGAGAATAAAATGGCTAAGAAAGCTACAGTAAAGAAGGTTGCAAAAAAAGTTGCAAAAAAAGTTCTGGATAGTACAGAGATTGATGAAAAGATTGTCATGGAATATTTAGATCACAAATCAACATATGACTTAATAGCATGTTATATTAAATGTTATGGTGGATATGTATTAGCCGTAGGCGCTGGTTGCACTTTTGGTGTTGATTGGAGATTTGGACTAGGTTTATTAATTGCTACTGCAGGATGGGCATACTGGACTGTATGTGGTTGCAAACTTTGCAAAGGTGCAAAGAAAGGGAGTTGTTGTAATGAGTAAAGATAATTATACAGAAAATGGAAAATTCAATTCAAAGAAATGGATAGCTGATAATACAGTTCCAATTGTTGAAGCTGGAATGGACAAGACCTTTGAAGGTGAATGGGAAGCTAATTGTAAGGCATTTCATAGACATATAGGAGAAGAGCTAAAAACTGCTAAAGGTGCAGACAAAGGTGTATTAAAAAAGATGTTGACAACTGTAGCAACAGTAGCTGGATACCCTAAGTTAATGGGTAAAATGTTTGGATACGAATAAAAGGTATTATATGAAAAAGTTATTATTAGTATTGGCTTTATTGCCAACAATGTTATTAGCACAGAATAGCTGGGTAAACATTCAATACTTATCAGACAATTACCCATCAGAGATTAGTTGGGAAATTTTAGATGGGTATGGATCAGCTGTAATAGAAAGTGACTCTAATTATATATTAAATTCACTTTTGGATACAACAATAGCTTTGGATGCTGGAACTTATACATTTAATTTATATGATATTTTTGGTGATGGTTTAGGTGCAAGTCTATTTGGTGGAACCGATGGTTCATTCTTAATACAAAATGATTGTCAAGATACATTAGCATTTGTTGCTGGAGACTTTGGAACATTATATACAGATACACTAACTATTGCACCTTGTGCTCCACCTGCTCCACCAGTACCTGGATGTATAGATACAAATGCATTAAACTTTGATTCACTAGCTACTATCAATGATGGTAGTTGTACTTATCCTGCCTGTGGTGGGATTTTGTCGTCTAATGCATATCAAGATTGTTTACCAAACAATGTAGCCTTAATTATATTTGAATGGACTACTGATACAACAAATCCTTCATGTGAAACTGTTAAAGTATGGTATACAAATGAAGATGGCGTTGGACCATATCAATATGGAGTTGCTCCAAATACAACAGAGTTTCAAGTAGGTGCAGGTAATGGCCAAATGCCACCTAATTGGTCAGTAGAACATTATTTACTAGTAGAGTTTGCAGATGGTACTATGTCTGATACTATTGCATATACTCCTACTCCATGCATATTAGGATGTACAGATCCACTTCAACCAACTTATAATCCATGGGCTACTGAAGATGATGGATCTTGTGCAGGAACAACATGTGATACAACTACACAATATCAAATAACAATGGAAATTACATTTGATAATTGGCCAAGTGAAACTGGTTGGACAATGAATAGCTTAGGAGTTGTTGGTTCAGCAACAGCAGGTAGCTATGACTTTAATGATATAGGACAAACATATACATATAATTTCTGTATAGATCAAGCTGCTGGTTTTGAATTAGAAGTTACTGATGAATACGGTGATGGACTCGCAGGTTCAACATCAGGTGGAACACTAGACGGTATGATAGTAATATATAATTGTTTAGGAGATACTATTTGGTACATGGACAATCCAGGCTTTGGAGACACTCTAACTGCAGCAAACTTATTCGGAACACCATGTGCTACGGTATCAACGACCAATGGATGTACAGATGATGGCTATCAAGAATTTGATCCATTAGCAAATACTGATGATGGTTCATGTACTAACTTACACACATACGGATGTACAAACTCAGGAGCATTTAACTATGATCCTAATGCTACAATAATGGACTTAATACCAGATTGTAATTATGAGCTTTGGATAGGAGATGCTGGAGGTGATGGATGGGGTAACTCTTATATAGGTGTATATCAAAATGGTATAGACTTAGGAACATATACAATGGGCCCAGGAAATTATCAAGATACATGGAATATAATATTAGATCCAGGTGTGCCAGTAGAAGTATTCTACTTTGAAGTTGGTGGGCCACAACAACCACCACAAGAAGTACAATTCCAGACTTGGCACAATTCATTTAAGTTAACAAATGCTAACGGTGTTGAACTAATGTATGAAGGCCAGAATCCATTTGCAAACAATGGGCAAGGAGCACTTCAAGGGTTTAGTTCTCCATTCTATACAAAATATACAGCAATACCATTCTGTGGGACATATTGCATACCAACAATATTGGGATGTATGGATTCAACATCATTTAATTATGATCCACTTGCAAATACAGATGATGGCAATTGTATAGCTGAGATATTAGGTTGTACTAATGATTTAGCATTTAACTACAATCCATTAGCAAATATAGATGATAACAGCTGTGTATCAATAATTACAGGTTGTACTGACACTATAGCAGATAACTATAATTCTTCGGCAAATACTGATGATGGTTCTTGTTATTATATAGGTTGTACAGATAATACAGCTCTTAATTATGATCCAAGCGCAACAGTTAATAATGGGTGTGTTTATCCAGTACTAGGATGTACTGACCCAGATGCATTTAATTTCAATCCATTAGCTAATGTAGATGACTCAACATGTATACAAGTAGTAATTGGTTGTATGGATAATACAATGTTTAATTACGATCCACTTGCAAATACTTCATCTGGCAATTGTGTTCAATTCATAAATGGGTGTACTGATGATACTCAATTCAATTACGATCCACTAGCAAATACAGACAATGGAACATGTTTACCTTATGTATATGGATGTACTGATCCTACGTCACTAAATTATAGTCAACTGGCAAACACACTAGATAACTCATGTTGTTATATAGGAGGTTGTACAGACACAAGTGCACTTAATTATGACTCTGATGCTTGTATTGATGACAACTCTTGTATAACAATAATTACTGGGTGTACTGATGTAGGTGCATGGAACTACGAACCAACAGCAAATGTAAGTGATTCAACTTCATGTCTATATAATGCAGGTTGTTATGGAGGGCCAGGAATACCTTATTGGTTAAATGATGGGTGCTATGCTTGGGTAATTGATGTTGATGACTATTGTTGTACAAATAGTTGGGATGCTAGTTGTCAATCAATGTATGACTATTGCCAGCTAGGTTGGCCAACAGGAATAGATGACATATCAGCACTAGGAATAGTAGTTTACCCAAATCCAACTAATGATGTGTTAAATATAGAAACAAGGCTTGATGTTAAAGTAGATTTATATGATATGATGGGTAGAACAGTATTAAGTGAGACAGGAAGTAATACAATAAGATTAAGCTTAATAAGCCTCTCTCAGGGTACATATAATATGGTTATAACACATAAAGAAAATAGATATAGTAAGAGGATAATTAAACAATGAAAAAGCTATTAGTAATTTTATTAGCACTATGCAGTTTACATGCAAGTGCACAACAGCCAAAATTTGGAGATGCTCCGGTAGAAAGAGAAAACAAGTTTGGGGCAACTCTTAAGAAGACATTTAAGTTTGCAACATTTTACGGAGCAGTTAACGGAGGGAATTCTGTTTCTGATGTAGATGTATTTTCAGTAACAGATGGACTACAAACAAATACAGTAAGGACTCCATTTGACTACTCAATTACATTAGGTGTAAGAAAGATTGCAAGGTTAGGCTATGAGAATAGAGCTAATACATTCTATAATGGTACAGAGAACTCATTTAGTGATGCCGCTACAATTGGTAAGCTTAAGGGGTTTGAGTTTTTATTTGAAGCTGATTATACAAGGCAACAAGGTACAAACTTCCTAAACCAAAACCACTTCTTAAGGTATGTTGCTAATGACTGGATTGCAAAGGTTGAATACTTACAGGACGGATTTGCAGACATTAAATACTTTGAGGCTTCAGAGAGGTATAGATATAAGGTTGGAAGAAAGCTATCATTTAATATAGGTGCAGTACAGAGGCTAGCAGAACCCTATGGCTATGACCCACTTGAAGAGTGGCTATTATCTAATGGCAATCTACATTATACAGAATTAGCATTACAAGAAGGGTATTCAGTACAATTTGATGGAGCAGGAGGTATAACATATCTTAACCCATCTGGCAACGAAGTAGCTACAAGCACAGAGGTCTGGGATGCTGTTGTTATACCAACAATGTTGTCAAACTATACAGAAAACAAAAGAAATGAGTTAAAAAGCACACTACAGCACTCAGTTGTTATAGGCTTTGACTTCTATCATTATACAAAAACATTTTGGGTACACTCATGGGGTAATATAATGCCATACCATTATGATGATGGAGGTGAATTCTCATACCACGCATACAATGAAGGCCAATGGACAGACTTCTCTGGTGGCCTAATTTTTGGATATAAATTTGATAAGCACTTAGGGTGCTTTATAGAAGGTAAGTATAATAAGTACTGGAATCGTAATTGGCATGACTTTAGCATAGGTGTAAATTACGTGATATTTTAGGAGAAAGAAAGGATGGCAAAGGATTTAAACGAAGACACAGGATTTAATGTAAGTATAAAGACACTTGCAGGAATTGCAGTTGCTATAGCGACTGTTGTAGGGATGTGGTTTGCATTACAGGCAGACATACAAGAGGCAAAAGAGCTACCAGTACCTCCACCACCTGATGTCACTAGAATGGAATTTGACATGAAAGACAAAAACATACGTCTTACTATACAAAACACAGCTGAGGATGTTGAAGAGTTGAAAGAAGATCTAGATAGAATCGAAGCTAAAATCGATAAATTAAGATAGGAAAGAAAAGTTATGAAAAAGATTATACTTATATTACTGTTAGCAATGCCACTAATATCACTAAGTCAAACACTTAAGATAGGCAGTGAACTCACAGTAGTACACTTTAATGCAGGTTGGAACTCATCAAATGATGTAGAATGGGTGGGTGAACTATCAGATTGTAAATTCAAAAGGTGTGATATAGCTACAGACACAGAGGCTCAGAATGAGTTTGAGATAGTAGTAGTGCCAACAATAATTATATTCTCTGATGGAGAAGAAGTAGAAAGGTATCAGGCTGATATATCATTTACAATTAAAGCAACAAAAAAGGAAGTGCAAGAGGCCATAGACGAAATTTTAATGGACTCATTTTGATATTTATTATAAATTAAAAGGGACTAATATGTTTAATATATTTAAGGATGATAATAACTGGAATGAAAAAGCTATTGTTGGCTTTATTGCATTCATTATTATGTGTTTAATTATGATAGCTGATCTAGTAACAGGCTGGGTTGGCAAAGATTTGGTAATTAATGAGTTTGTATATGATTCATTTGTATTAGTTGTACTAGGCTGCTTTGGAATTGCAGGCCTTGAAAAGTTTGCAAAGAAATAGGAGATAAAGATGTCTAGAAGAAAAAACGGTGTTAGAAAAGATTGGAAGAAGAAATTAGAAGAAATTTCTATGTTAAGAAAGAAGCTTAAAAAGTCTCCAGAAAATAGCTCAATAAGAAGCAAGATAAAATCTTTATGCTCAAGTGTTGTAATGCCAAAGAAGGGAAAGAAATAATATGATAAAACTTAAAGATATATTAAATGAAGACAGAAACGATCCAACTAAAATGTTTGATCAGTCTACAGTTAATAAGATAGCTGCTGATATTAAAAAGATGGTTAACTTCAAAGATGGATATAATACATCTTTCGGATACAGTGAATATAGATTTGGATCTGGTGGTGGAGGATTTAGTTTCAAATGGATGCATTATAGAACTATGGGTGGACAAATTGGAGCATCTTTCGATGAAAAGTCTGGTAATCATAAGTATTACTCTTACAGTTGGTATGATAAAAAACGTACCGGTAGTGCAGATGTAGATAGTATGAAGCCATTCAAGTTCAAAGGAAAGCCTATGGAGTGGAAAGACTTCACAAACGATCACTTACTACAATTTTGGAAGAAAGTTAAGGGCGACATCAAGAAGAACGAAGCTGGAGCTCGAAAGGCATTAGAAGGTGAACAAAAAGCTCAATCAGACTATTACGGAAAGAAAGCTGACACGGGTAGAATCGGCTACGGACTAACATCCCAGCCAAGAAGATAGTATGACTAAACTAAGATCTATATTAAGTGAAAGTACTGGGCAAAGAGGGAGACAACGATGTGTAGATGCAGTATACCCACACATTAGTAGGAATCTAGGTAGAGCTAGACGAGGTACACCAAAGGTTGAATTTCATACTAATATTTATGCAAGAGTATCTGGTGTAGAAGGAATGGAAGGTGAGGCTAACCCACATGCAGAATATGACTGGGAAAGCAATAAGATCTACTTGTATACACCTAAAATGACAGATGAAGAAGAAATTATCAGAGGGCTGTTACATGAATATACTCATGCAACTCAAGATCCTAAGAAGATGAAAGTATATCGCAAGCTAGGATACAAAAAGAATCCTTATGAGATAGCAGCATATAAAGCAGAAAAGAATTGGAAAAAGTATATGGAGTATATAAAATGAAAGCATTAAGTCACTCAAGGCAGACAAATAGGCTGCAAGAAGCATACGAATTCAAAAATATCAATAAAAGTGAGCATCAAATAAAGCTAGCAATTAAAGATGTTGAGAAAAAAGCAAGGCTAAAAGCCAATAGAGACAAACCATTAGAATATGTACAGTTATCATTAAATAGAATAATGCTAACTAAGGTTTTAGGTCGTGGTAAGTTAGAAAAAGAACACCAAGCTGCATGGAAGAAGTTAAAAAAAGAATACAATCTTAAAGAATCAGTTAATGAAGCTAAAGACAACCTATATTTACAGTTACATAAAAAGTATGCTGATCAAATCAAAGGCCTTAAAGCAAAGAAGATTAAAAAATTAACCGACTTGGTAAGTGTGCAGCGTTGGGCTATGGAGGACGTGCATGATACACCTGGACATGACCATAAAGCAATGTCTAAACAATTTAATCATGAGCGTAAGTTATTCAAGCAATATATGGCTGGTGATAAAACTGTATCAATAAAAGAATCAAGAGATCCCGAGGCAATTAGAAAAGAATATAAGCAACTTAAGAAGCAATCAATAAAATTTTTACAAGATATGTGGTCTAGAAGTAATAAGGTAGGTAACCCAAAAAGCTTAGATAAAGCTGGGTTGATATCTGATATACTAAGGGATAATCACGGTAACAAATATGTTAATAAGGCATTTGAAAGCAAATTAGCTGAAGGTAAGGGCCAAGCTCTAGCAGACAAATATGTTGCTAAGCTTAGATCTGAATTTAAGAAGCTCAATGATGGTGAGTTAGATGAGTTTAAGAAAACTATTGCAAAGTCACTGGATCTAAGCTAAGATGATAAAACTAAAAGACATACTATCAGAAGGTCTATATGATCAAGGTATATTTAAGGCTGTGTTCACTGCTGGCGGCCCTGGTAGTGGAAAATCACATGCAGCCTCTTCGCTATTTGGAATGCCAGAAAAGATGCCACATGTATCCTCAAATGGGCTAAAAGGTGTAAATTCAGACCAGGCATTTGAAACATATATGAAGAAGGCTGAGATACCTCTTGACTTAGAAAAGCTAACAACAGGGCAGCAAAGTATTGCTATGGATCTAAGAAGTAAAGCAAAAAGTGTAACATTTAAGAGGATGAACACATTTATTAATAGTAAGTTAGGCATGCTTATTGATGGCACTGGAAAGAACTACGATAAAATATCAAAAATGAAAGGCAAGCTCTCTGCAAAGGGCTATGATTGCTTTATGATATATGTAAATACAGATCTAAGCGTAGCACTAGAGAGAAATGCAGCTAGGGAAAGAACTGTACCAGAAAATTTAGTAAAGAAGGCTTGGCAAGAGGTTAGCAACAATCTAGGTAAATTTCAAGGATTATTTGGTGCAAATAACATATTAGTAGTTGACAATAGTGAATATAAAGAATTCGAAAATATAATAAAAAAGAATGCTAGGGAATTTGTAAGAAGACCCATTCAAAACCACGTTGCAAAGCAATGGATAAAGAAAGAACAAGAGCTAAGGAGAAGATAATGAAATTACCAGGAAATATAAAGTTAGGACAAGTGTTTACAGGATTCGGCAAGGCATTTGCTAAT
>Ga0209711_10002102_pt1 | contig 18414 bp, 22 predicted proteins | sample ArcticOcean_MG_C_7_FD_187441 | JGI IMG/M metagenome (GOLD analysis project Ga0209711, IMG submission 187441) | Marine microbial communities from western Arctic Ocean - ArcticOcean_MG_CB11_88 (SPAdes) (version 2) | ecosystem: Environmental > Aquatic > Marine > Oceanic | place: Arctic Ocean... | reverse complement strand
TGCCGCTCAATGTTTGTGGACATGGGTAGTTGTCACCTATTTTGTCGAAAAGGGCGAAGACCTTCCCTTTGATACGTCGGCCGTATTTGGCATTTTAACGGCCACGCTTGGTTTCATTCTGCCGTTGCAATTAAACGCAGCTCTCAATAAAAACCATTCTTGTATTGATAATTACAACGCCTTTTGCGGCGATGTCTTGGCCTTTGCGTGGGAATGTGTCGGTCTTACCAAAGGCGACAAAGTATTGGTTCAGAAAACCGCCGAACTCGAAAGTATCTTTCACATTCTGGTAGCCATGCCGGCGCTTGTAAAACATCATTTTCGCGGCACTGTGGACATGAGAAAAGTCACAACGTTGAAGGACGCGTCTCTCATCGATCAAAATGGTTCTAAAAAACAGCAGGAATTGCATACATTGTACACGCGTCTTATTTCTAGCCAAGAAAATGGCATGTGTGAAGTTGAAATTTGCTTTATGAAATTGTTGGACTACATCAAAGACTTTGCGGGTGACAAGCCTGTTGACCCTGTACGCAAAGATTTGCTGACGACATGGAACAGAATATACGGCTCTTGGGGCAATATGTCCAACATTAGTGGATACACTCCTCCTAGCATTTTCTCGTACGTATTAGACGTTGCACTATTACTGTACTCCATCATGCTCCCGTTAACATTATACAAACAAGGTCTTAATGCTATATGGATGGTCGCCGTAGTGTCTTATTTTTTCTTGGGGTTGAATATAGCCGGCAAGCGCGTGGGCAACGCGTTTGTTTCTACCGAGGATGCCGCCGCTGGGTTCCAGAACGTCACTGGTTCCCAAAAAACTGCGACGATTGCGATTGGTCAGGTATGGGGTGCAAAAGAAGGTATCGCCTCAAACTATCACCGAACTGCACTAGACTATTTTTAGATATATAAGGATAACATACACATAAGAATGTCTACATGTAATAATTGTAAGGGTTGTGGTCTAATACGTACTACGTTTAAATGTGGCCATTGTGTGGTGAACAGATGTTATTTGTGTGAGAACGTCAATAAAGTTTTGGAAGAATGTTCAGCATGTCACGGTACTGGAAAATCTTCAGAAATGGAAAATCTTCAGAAAGGGCACAGGGCACAGGGCACAGGGCACCGGTAAAATCTTCAGAAAATAAATGTTGATTCAAATGTACCATTAACATTTAAACAGCATATTTAAAACGTAGTATTTCGATTATAAATGGAATATTTAAAGTTTTACATGGCATGTTTCGCTATTTGTACAGAGTTGGGAAAGAATGTTCATTCCCGTTTTAATTTCGGGTATCATTTGACCCAGTTCTAATAAAGACCTTCGCATCTCGGGCATGATCACTTGGACGTCTGATAACGTCGTTTTTACTTCTGGTGCAATGACAGCTACCGATGTGACCAATACTATCATCAATATTAAATGAGTAATAAGTAAACATCCTACACAAATATATGTACCAGTATTTGTACGTATTTGTTCTTGTAAAGGTACGAATTCTGTTTGCATTTCTATGTCAACTTTCACTATTATATACTCTTGTGGAAAAAATGTTTTCCATGTACGAAAAAAATGATGTATGCCAATAACCCTAACAATATAACACTCGATAAGTTACAATAATAGTACAGAGCGGGTAAAATAAATTTTTGATTTGATTCAAATCAAAATTTATCATGGAATACGCTGTCAATATGCCTTTTACGACACAATAACCAGTGTCCCGGACGCTACCCCACCGACTGTGAAATTCGGATACAACGACGTGGCCCTACACACTCGCAGCATGGAGTGGCACCATTATTCATGCACATTAGCCCCTGCATCCAGCAGCTTCGACACCACCTCGGTCTGGCCCTTCTGACTCGCAACGTGGCGTGCAACCATCAACAATATGGACAAGTACTACTGCTCGCCAACGGGTAAAAAATATAGGTCTGTGGCAGAAGTTATGTATCACTAAACATCTACATCGACGGTGTGTTTGAGGGCGTATTTCCGTTTTTGATTTCTTCCTATGTTTCGGATATCGCTATCGCGTTTGGAAGCAACGTCTTATTTACATATAAAAACATTACTCGAGCGTCTCGAATATGAAAGCTGACATTTGTTTGATAAAGTTACTTTAAATTTTTTCGGACGCGTTCAATAGCAGTGGAGACTGTTTTCACGCGAATGCTCAGAAAGGCGTGCATGAGGCGCACGGGTTCTTGTGCCCATTTATACGTCAGTGTGGGCGCGGCGTCATATATAATTTCATATGTAAGCATCGTGTACACTTGCATGAGTAACTGTGGGGGTTGTCCAATAATAAAATCCCACAGTTCAAAAATTTCTTCAAAGTCCACCGTTTGTGCAAACCAAATCATGAACCATCGACAGGTAATGAGAGACGAAAATGCGTCCACGTCGTTGTCTAATATAGATGTCAATCGAGGTCTATGTTTCTTTAGTTTGGCAAAGAAATTCGTAATCCAGTGCCTTCGTAACCAATGGAACCACGCGACATTAAAATCAGGCATGAGCGGGCGAATGAGTCCTACGATTCTGGCAAAACACCACCACGTGTCTGCGTCAGCGTGTTGTTCTTCTTTAAACGTATATAATAATATAAGCATGAAATAATTAAATCCTTGTAAATAAGAATCTCCTCTGTGTACGGCGGCATAAGACACGAGCAGTGCTTCCAGTCTTTCCGTGTTTTCCCGCGCCCAATGTAGGGCAGGATATGTTCTGGGTAGGTCGGCGCGAATGGTTAACAAAATTGTCATGGGAATATCGCGCCGACCTCGAACGTAGGTATAATAGATGTCTCGTTTTTCAGAGACATCTGCCCCTATCAAATAACTTCTCCATCGCGATGCTCGCGCGGATTGCATTTATTGTTACTGACTAAAATAAATAGTCTCCAAAACGAATCCATTTTTTTTTGTTCAGACGACTACTTGAGCCGCGAATATACAAGTAAATATGCTTCGTACTACTGTATTTCTTGCTGTCGCTACAACCGTTATGGGAATCGAATTGACTCCGGACACTTGGGATACTGAAACTACCGGTAAGACCGTCTTTCTGAAATTCTTCGCACCGTGGTGCGGACACTGTAAGGCTATGAAGCCCACTTGGGACACCCTCATGTCTGAATTTGAAGATTCTTCGACGGTACTTGTCGCCGACGTTGACTGCATTGGCTCTGGTAAGGAATTGTGCAATACGGTGGGTGTACAGGGCTTTCCCACCATCAAGTATGGAGACCCTTCCAATTTGGAGGACTACAAGGGTGGGCGCGATGCTGATTCTCTGAAGAAATTCGCTTCTGAGCTCAAGCCGTCTTGCAACGTCGATACTCTTGAAAACTGTTCAGACGAACAGAAGTCAGCCATTGATACAATTAAAAGTCAGGCGGTAGAAGATTTGAAGGCAACTGTGGAAGAGGAAGCCGACGCCCGCAAGGCCGCCGAAACACTTTTTGAAACATCTGTTAAAAAGTTGCAGGCCGAGTACCAGGGCCTCGTTTCACAGAAAGAAATGTCTTTACAGAAAATCAAAGACAAATATAACATTGGACTCGTCAACTCGGTTCTTAACGCCAAAAATAGTAACAAAGATGAACTTTAAGTATATAAAGTAAAAATAATAATTTGATGTGGGTTATTCTTTATTTCACGTGTCTCTGTTATATTTTTACGTGTCTCTGTTATATTTTTTGGTATTCACGTTCTGACCAGCATCGCCGCCTGTTATTAATCGATTTGATAAATATGCGCAAAATACACCGTATCCAATGGCGTCACCGCGGTCGTAAATATAATATAATATTGACCTCGAAATCGGTGGCGAGGCCCTCTCGCAATCACCGCGTGGGTATTCGTGAGGTCAATGGTATCATCATAAAACATTTTTGGCTTGAAGGGAAACTTTGTAATACTGATTCCTTTGACATGAAAAATTTAAAATTTAATCGTCCATAATTTTGGGCGCGACGTACAGCGCCAAGCTGCCGAACGTGTCAAAATTAACTTGGATGCGCGACGGCTGTTGATTAGAAAACCCCACAAAACATTGTTCTCCACCACATCCTGCGAAAACCGCCAGGGAGCGTGTCGAATGGAAAGAGAGCGCAATATTCACTTCGTTGCGAAACGCTGACAATCTAATTCGTTCACCTCCGATGGGTTCGGTATGTTTTATTTCACCGATTTCTGTAGATTCCGAACTGCATACAAAATTCTCCTGTGTTATATCAAAGGCGACGTCACCTTTGGTCATTTGTACTTTGTCGAACCAATCGCGTAGAACAGCGGTGGATACAATGAGGGCTACGTCGTCTTCCAGTTCTGGGATGTCCAGCTGGTCGTCCTCGATATCAATGGAGCGCAGCATAATTTCGGTTTTAAAATCTTGGTCGGACATTACAATCGTGAGAGCGTTCATGTCCGAAGCTTTCCACGTGACGACGGTAGCTTTTGCTTTCTGTAGGACATTGGTCAGCACTTCTGTATATATACCAAACACCATGGGACGCGTACACTGATACGTCTCGAAATATTGGGGTGACAGCGCCAGTTTCACCAGTGATGTTTTACTAGCGTCCATAGACATAATTGACAACCCTTCGTCGCCGAATGCTACATTAACCATTGTATTTGTGTGTTGTACGGATTTGAAAAGTTTCAAACATTCTGAGGTAGATTTCCATGTACAATTCATTTTATTTTTTTTATTCGGATTATATAAAATTGTTTACCAATGATGTACATATGTTGAAAAATAACTACCGCTGACTATAAATGACGGATACTTTACAAAAAACATGGGTTCAAAATTCAGCCGATGTCTAGGACTACAACCATATGTGCAGGTACACGAAGATTATATAACCCACCCCGGTCAGGTCGTCACTAACGATATGAAAACAACCATCGTAGTTGCATTAGACGATGATTACGGAGAAAATCCGGAATCAATTTTTTATGAAGGAACCGAAGTATAAATAACCTCATATACAGAGAACTTCCATGTCTACGTTTATCCAACAACTTGTTCAAAAGCGCGATGGTTCCAAGCAGCAGTATTCTACGACCAAAATAGAACGGTTTTTATCCGACCTGGTAAAAATACGCCCGTCGTTGACCGAAATAAATGTGTCAAATATATGTTCGAGGGTGGCCACAAGTATTTCTTCCAACATGTCGACACATAAATTGGCCACATACGTCTCGGAAGTGTGTGCCGCAATGACTGTCACACACTGGCAGTACGGCGTCCTCGGCGGTCGTATTTTAATCTCCATGTTACATCGTTCAACCACTAAAAACTTTGTGGAATGCATGCGTATGTTGGAGAATATTATGGAACCATCCTTTGTTGCGTGCGTAGTCGCACATGCCGATGAACTAAATAACATGATACAGCACGAACGCGACTACCAATATGATATTATGGGGTTTAAGACATTGGAACGTTCTTATCTACTCAAGAAAGAAGGTATCATTGTTGAACGACCCCAGTACATGTTGATGCGCGTGGCCGTCGCTTTGCATCAACATGACATGGAATCCGTCAGAGAGACGTACGAGGCGATGTCTCGTAAATTATATACGCACGCGACGCCAACTTTGTTTCACGCTGGCATGCGTCAACAGCAGTTGGCGTCGTGTTTTTTAATGACCATGGTCGATGATTCCATCGAGGGAATTTTCGAAACGCTCAAGCGCTGTGCACTCATTTCCAAAAGTGCCGGTGGCATCGGTCTATCCGTCGGTAATGTCCGCGGCGGCGGTTCGGCTATTCGTGGTACCAATGGTGTTTCAAATGGCCTCGCCCCGATGCTCAGAGTGTTCAACGACACCGCCAGATATGTTGATCAGGGAGGCGGGAAACGTAAGGGCTCGTTTGCCATGTTTCTGGAACCACATCATCCCGATATTCTCGAGTTTTTAGAACTGAAAAAGAACCACGGTGTCGATGCTGAAAAAGCCCGCGACCTGTTTTACGGACTCTGGATATCCGACTTGTTCATGCAGCGCGTCAAAGACAACCAACCATGGTCGGTCATTTGTCCAACGCAATGTCCAGGTCTGCAAGACGCTGTTGGTGATAACTACACACAATTGTACGAACAATGCGAAGCCAACGGAAACGTTATCAAAACATTTGATACGGCACGCGAAGTGTGGTTTGCCATCATCGATTCGCAAATTGAAACGGGCACTCCCTACATGATGTACAAAGACCATGCCAATCGCAAGTCCAACCAACAAAATTTGGGCACAATTCGCGGAAGTAATTTGTGCTGCGAAATTATCGAATACACGTCTCCCGACGAAACTGCGGTCTGTACACTGGCGTCCATCGCGCTGCCGGAATTCTGCTCTCCATCCGGCTTCAATTTTACAGAATTAGAGCGTGTGACGCGTCTAGTAACGCGAAATCTCAACCGAACCATCGACGTGAATTGGTATCCCATTGAACAAGCGAGAACGTCGAACATGAAACACAGACCCATCGGTATTGGCGTGCAGGGCTTGGCCGACTGCTTTCAGATTTTACATCAGCCGTACGATTCGCCGGCAGCTAGACAACTCAACAAAGACATCTTCGAGACGATTTATTACTCGGCGCTCAGCGAATCGATTGCTCTCGCTAAAAAGGATGGTACGTATTCGACATACCAAGGGTCACCCTTTTCACAAGGACGAACACAAATTGAACTGTGGGGGGCCACTGCCTCAGATGCACGACACCCATGGTCAACCCTCAAGCAAGAATTGTTTCAATACGGCACACGCAATTCTCTATTAACAGCGCCCATGCCGACAGCCTCCACGGCGTCCATTTTAGGAAACACGGAGTCTTTTGAACCCAGGACATCCAACTTGTACACGAGACGCGTCTTGTCGGGTGAATACATCGTCATCAACCGTTATTTGCAACAAACACTGGCGGCACGAGGTCTCTGGTCGGAAGACATGGGGCGCAAATTGATTGCTCACAGAGGTTCGGTGGCCAACATCGCAGAAATACCGGACGATATCAAGCAGGTGTATCGCACCGTCTGGGAAATATCGCAACGGTCGATTATTGACATGGCCGCTGACAGAGGTGTATACATTGACCAGTCACAATCCCTAAATATTCACGTGGAGGAACCGACTCGCGCCGTGATGACATCGATTCATTTTCACTCGTGGTCGAAAGGACTCAAGACGGGACAGTACTACTTGCGGTCGCAACCGAAGGCAAAGGCACTACAGTTTACAGTACAGGTTAAAAAAGAAGACGAGTGCATGATGTGCTCTGCTTAAAGATAAATTATTTTTTTTCTATAAAAATTGTAATGGTTTCAGATATGTTAGTGGTTTTCCCTCCGCGTCTGAAAATTTCTTACTGTCCTGTTTTTTTGGTTTCGCGTGCGGCCAGGCAATCGACACTATTAACAGGCCAATCGACAGATAGTGCAACCACTTGTTATATTCAACTTCACACGCCAAATCTGCGTACAAATCGGCCTGACCGAGCGCCGCACCAGATGCCGCAGTGCCCACAATCACTGTCGCAGTCCACAATGCGATGGCACCGCGCTTTGTACGAGACATTTTTTTTCTTTTGGCCCAAACCCAAATACCATTGAAAATAAACGACCCGAAGAGACTCACGGACGCGATAATCGGGGCCGTCGATAGTTTTGTATCACAATTCTCGCCCAATTCACTGGCGAAATACGCTTGTAGACCTGCTGCTGCGACCATCATAATCGAAATAAGTATAAATATATAATCCATTTCTATTTTACAGAAGTGCCTAAATAGTTCCATTTTTTGTTACGGAGAATAGTTAACAATTCCGCGATATCGTTTTTGACAGACGCGTCTTTCGGCTCCTGTTTGAGGGCCAGTAACAACCCACGGACAGGGTGTTTGTGGTCGGGTCTTTGGTGTTCATATACTAAATATACGCCTAAAGCATGACCGAAGACCGATATTGTAAGCATGCCCACGTTATTACTCGTTATAAATAGGATATTCACAATATGCACTATCGTTTTCAAGATGTTAAACCCGACAAGTGTACACATGTCTCTGTCTTTGGGAACTTTTGACAAGGCTTCGCGGTGAAATTGATGTATGTTCGTATCCAAGTAATGTTTTCCGATGAGAATGCCAGTATATACGACGAGCATTAGGACGTACAACGGAATGCTTTCCGATTTATAACCGAGTATATTCATTTCCGTCGACAAGAACTTGGACATATACTCGCAGGCAGACCCGAATAAATATTCCACTTTTGTTATTCATAATTGTGATTGTATATTTGTTCCACATAATGACCAAAAAATGCAATCGCAATCTTTCTGGACAGCTGTTGGAGCGGCCGCCGATATGTTCGAGGCCGAGCCCGTCGAAGGGTCGTTTGACAAATGGATGTCTCGTCAATGGCCTGATTTCGAAGATATGTGTCTGCAAATGGCTAAACATCACTATATAATCCAGACGGCGCACCGACAATGGCGCCAGGAGAAACGGACGGAATTTATTGATTCCATTGAACGCGTTCGATTACAAAATTTGTGCACACAAACAGGTCTTGAACCCAACGAGTTTGTCGAACATGCTTTTCTTAGACATAAAAATAAATGTTTAAATCAATAAATGTAGCGCAAGGAGGAGCGTGGAACCCAGACAACACCGTGCTTCATACGCCGGCGTAAAATCATCAACGACGAGAAGCTTCGCGTGGGCGCGTGCGAGACGTGCGGACGCGTGGTCACCCCGGAGACGTGCAGTGCTTCGACTGGGCCCACAGAGACCGCGCCACAAAGACCATTTGCACACAAAGACCATTTGCATCAAAAAACTGGTCTACACGAACGAAGAAACCTTCCAAAAGCAGTGGCCGATAGAGCGGGCCAAGTGCACGCTCTTGTGCTGCCTATGCCACAATGATGAGACAAACGAGGAGAACAAAAGAGCTAACTTAATCGCGTCGAGTAAAAGAAAATACAACCAAGGAGAAACGAAAGAGATTTAGCGTGCGCAAGTAACATTAAAATGAAACTGTAAATTTTATTTTCTCGGTATTCCAAAAATCTATTTTTCTATTTTTCAAATTCAAATTCACAAACCCTGGATTCGCGTCAAAGTATTTGAGACCTTCTTGCGGATATTCGGCATAATACGCCGACGCACCTCCGCCCGAAATAATTTGGCGAATGCCACGCCACTCGAGGTACTGCATGTTGTGGTCATGGCCCGAAATAATGCCGGTCACATTGTGCTTGTAATACAAGTGCGCCATCTCGGACTGGTAATCAAAATCGACGTCGTGATGCCATCCCGCCGTGACAATCGGGTGATGCGCCACAATCCATTTACAACCGGTTTTTTCAGACAACAATCGATCAAGATGCTTAAATTGTTCCCCGTCTATTTTTTCACTGTCGGCGACGACAAAAAAGTGTTCTCCAAGGCCGAACGAATACACGGCTGCCGGCATATGCCAGTGCGGATGGTCGATATGCATTTGCGCGGTTATATTTCCGTGGTGGTCATGGTTTCCGAGCGCGACAAACCATGGCTTGTTTGGGGCGTACACGTCCAGCCACGATTCATGCACTTGTGAGTCGTCCGCATTCGTCAAGCCGTTTGGGTAAAAATTGTCGCCCACTGATATAACGGCATCCGCGGGCACATCCTTCATCTTGCGAGCCACATCACGTTGAGAAAATTGGCCCTTGCGCCCCCAATCGCCAATAATATGAATTGCCGCCACCGCCAATAGTTTCAGCATTTGTTTGTTCGCGGTTATATTTATACGAATTTATTGAGCATATTCGATTATTTAAACGCACTGCCATCTATGAAACAAAAAATGTCTGACGTGAAGAAAGAGAGAAATGCCAAGCGCCGCGGCGCCAAGAAGAAAAGAGATAAAGAACGCAAGCGCGCCCAGACGACGAAATATTCGTTCGTGCAAGAATTTCAGCAGCAGGAGCTGGGAGAACAATCGGAAGAGCAAAAAATAGAAACCCCCGTAAAATAGAAACCCCCGTAGTTAACGATTAAAAAAAAAGAACTATATATTTCTGATTGTTTTTGTATATTATGGCCGAAACCAAAGAACAATGGCCCGACTCGAAAATGAGTGAGCCGGCAAAACAACAACTGTCAGCCATCATAGCTTATAAAAAAAAGGACAACGCTTATTCCGATTTATCACGCTTCAGATGGACAGTATGTGATTCTTGGACAATCCTAAACGATGAAAAAAAAACGAATGAGTATGAAAAAGGGCGCCTGTTTTTAGTCAAAAATGACGTAGGTTATTGGTGGATGAAGGAAGAGCCGGGCGGCGGTAATCAAAAAAATACTCGACCACCCAAAAATGACGGCGCCCCTGACGACAATCGCATAAAATATAGAGCAAAAATAGTTGAATATATGGTCGCTTTGTATAGGGGACACGTGATTGGCACAAACCCTGCCTCACAGCTTTCCGAACAACAAATTCAGATTAAAAAGGACGTCCGCGCCGCCAATCAGGAGAAAAGGACGGCTAACACGAGTGGTTTTGTTGACGCGGACATCCCAGAATTAAACCCCAGGTGGCCTAGAAATGGATACATATATATTGGCGAAGAGTGCAGAGGCAAGGGGTGTAAAGAGACAGGTAGTAAAAGAATCGTCTTGCTAGCATTTTACGGAGGAAAGATTAGAGGCGTCGGGACAAAATTCGTGTCGATTTTTTTACCCCAAATGATTGATGACACGACACTGCCACAAAATATCACGAAATTCGGCAGGCAGTGGGTAGATGATTATGAAAATTATTGCACAATCTTCCAAGACGACTCATGGGAATTTCAAGATGTGTTCCGTAGTCTAAAAACAAGAGAGTTGTCATCAACTTTTCCACCGAGAAATAAAAATTTCGAGTGGGACAATTCGAATCAAGTTAAAGCATTAATCAAAGAATTTAATGCGAAACGTTTTGAATTGTTGATTCGAAATAACGAGACCGTCGAAGACATGTTATTCCGAACAAAATTTAGGTTGGCCAGATTAATGAGTTTCGGTGGAAAGGGATTCAACGTCAGAAATGATGAATCCGTGCCGGCCGTTTTAAGACAGAATTCTGATGAATATCATCATGAAACGCCTTTGATATTTTTCCCGTCAGAACAAGGAAAAGAAAGGAAAGGGATTATAGATAGCCTTGATGACATAAATTTGACAACAGACATAGGTACGGACAATGCTATACAATATCGCGAGCTTCTCGAATGTGTCGACAATATGTGCACGGTGTTGACACATTCGAACGGTGCGTTGGTTTCGGATATCGAAAAGACTAATATTGAGGAAAATACAATCGATAAAATATTATGGCCCATACCATGTGAACAGTGTAAACGCGGAAAGATGACTAACAAACCATTCTTACACGTGTGGTATATTTTAATCGCTGCCATTATTGCGGCGGCCGGACTGGGTATCAACAGTGCCCCCACAGTCGTTGCTTCCATGTTGGTGTCTTCAATGATGGAACCTATCAAAGGTATGGCCACCGCCCTGCGGTTCAACTATTACCAAAAACAAGGTTGGAAGCGTGCTTTGTGTAGGGCGGCCGCGCATTTTTTCTTGCTCGCGTTTGACATAGGCATATGTTTACTTGTTGGCGTTGTCGCCGGTTTTATTTTTACGGCCGAGCAATATACTGAGGATAATTGCACTCTCACAGAACAATTCGGTGGCAAAACGGAATGCGTGGCTAAGAAAATTCAACTGGTCGGCGAAATGCACGGACGCGGTGAATATTCGGGCATTGCGGTTGCTGCTCTCGTTGCGACTGTTTCGGCACTGGCTTTGGTGACCGCTGATAAATCCGACAACAAATCAGCACTCGTGGGCATTGGTATTTCGGCGTCTTTATTGCCACCAGCGGTTAATGCCGGTATGTTATGGGCCATGTGGGGGGATGACTACGAATCTAAATCCGGTTCAAACCTAGGAACGCGGGGATGGATATCTTTAGCATTGACGGGTGTGAATATTGGAATCATTTTATTGATCTGGACAGTGGGTTATTGCAAAGATGATAATGAGAAATATATGTGGTGTTGTAAAAATAAAAGGAAATGTTTATCGTTAGGGTGGTGCTGTGCAACGGAGGACGTCACGGCCGGGACAAACCCAGCGGCCGTTGGTATGCAACTGCCCGGTAAGCAACTGCCCGATCAGTTTTCACAAAATAACCCCATGAAGCGCACAAAATTGTTTATAGAAGATGAAGAAAATACACCACTATTAAGATTTTAAAATATTTATTCTTTATTGTTAACGCTATTGTTCTTTGTTGTCGCGTTTACGTATGGCGCACATAAACCCGTCCAATGTGTTGTAAACGACAGGCCCTTTCTCATAACGGGCCCTCACTCGAATGTCACCAAAATAATCTTGCCATTGACAATTCAATTCTATCCACGCGTTTCTGTAACGCTGTTTAAGAAGGCGCCCTTGCAATTTTTTCGGCATAGAGCCATTCCATCGGATGGTCACACGTGCTTTCTTCAAGGCGGTGATTTGTTCTTCCTGTTGTTCGTAAATGAATCGGGCACGCTTGTTGGTTTTTTTGAAGATGGACATCGTGTCTGCATTCTTCGCCCGCTCATCTTGTAATGCAAGCTTCAATTTGGTATTCGATTTCGCCAAGGAACAATTGGCACTTAGAACACGTCTGTTATTCTCGCGAAGCGCAATTATCTCCTGTTGTTCTGAGCGCTGGTTATTACCAAGGGCAGTTGTTAACGTCGATATTTCGCTTGCATAGTGACCATGGACGTCGGCGAGCTCGTCTTTAGACATCTTCAATTCGCCCTTTAAGGTCGAAATTTCGTCAGAATATTGACTTTTTAAAATGTTCCATGTGGCGGCCATACCCTCCTGTTGCGTGGCGGCCATACCCTCCTGTTGTGCGAGATTGCTTTGCGCCACTTGCAAATCATCGGCTTGCTGCATGACATCCGCGGCCAGAGATGCTACTTTAGTGTTCGCACGGTCTAATTCTAATGATTGTCCATCAATCTCTGTTTTGTAACATTCGGTGGCAAGTTTGAATGTATTTTTCGTGTAATTGAGGTCGGAGAGTGTCTTTTCATGGGCTTGACAACATGATTCTTTCTGGACGCACATTTCTCTGAATTGTTTGGTTCTCACCTTTAACTGTTGGTTTGTTTCTTTGAGCGATGACCGCAATTTGCAGACAGCTTTCTCGTGGGCTTGCGTTAAAGAGTGCATCTGTTCCTGGATTGTGAAGAAATGTTTTTTGGTTGTCGCCAAATTTTTGGCCAAGTCATAGCACTCTACTTTCATTTTGGGAACCAACGTATGCGCACGCGCGCTTTCTTTACAGGACGCGCACACGTAGTCCTTCTTGTCCTCAATATTAATTTGACACCCTAAATGCGTCCATTGACCACATCGTTCACAACCAACGACGTCGCAGTCTTCAGGGGTTTTATTGCAGTCGGGACATGTCCATTCAACAGTGTCCCAGCAATCGGAACAGTACTGGACAGAGGTACTAGCGTCCGCACAGCAAATGAGTGACATCAACGAGACGCTGGTCATGCGCTCTTTGCATCCGTGGCACTTAAACGCGTCAAAGTTGTTGTAGACACGAGTATCACGCCCGGGCTGCTGCCATTGTTTGATGGTCAACATCATTTTTTGTTTTAAAATTTGAGTTGTATTAAATTTGATTTGAATCAAATCAAATTTTTCATTTTTTGTTTTTCGATTCAAACTGGTGGAGCATTTTTTGACGGGCTTGACGGGCTTGACGGGCACACGTTTAAATTAAATGTCCTATATATAGTTGGAACACGATATTAAAATGGACGACGACGAAAACGCGGCGGCCATGTCGGATGAAAATGTCGAACGTATGGAATGCCGTTTTGTAGAAGGAGAAACGGTAGAATTTTATTATAAGAGAAAATGGCGCCCCGCCACGGTATTGTCTGTGAATAATCTTATCGTAGATGAAAGTATAGAGATACAGAGAGATTCCGAAGAATCGTTTAAAAGTATCAAAGATGGCGGTTTTTATTTTTTTATAAAAATAAAATATTTTTATAAACATAAAATGTGCGACGCCAATGTACTACAGACGTCCAACAGACTGGCTTTCACAAATACAAATATTCGCAAAGGCTGTCGTTATTATGACAGGATGTTGTATTGGATACTCGACGAACCCAAAAACATCCAAGCAATGCGGCGCGACAGAGAAAAGCATCGTCTGACAGCGGTGCACGCGTTCCACACAGGGCTTGCGAGGATTCGGAACAAAGACACGTCGGGCCCGAGAGCGCATTTCTCCCAGTATATTAGTACAAAAACAATAGACAGTAAAAATATAAAACCAAGTGGTACAAAAAGAAAATAATTTAGCGAAGGTACGCGTGCCTTTAGGTTCAAATTGACATAACAGGCCGATGGCCATTCGAGGGTTGCGACCATTTGTACATCATGTTCAGACTACTTGTTAGCAGCAAAAGTTCAGCTGTTGTGAAAAGATTTATTGGTACGTGAATTTGCCCGTCCTTTGAACGTCGGACTCGTGTCGCCTCGTAAAAAAGACATAGACAGGACTAACCCTGTACCGGAATGGGATTTTGGCGACATGTCGGAAACAACCGTAGTTTCTCCTCTTGTAGAAACAAAAGAAGAAACAAAAGAAAAAACAAAAGAAAAAACAAAAGAAAAAACAAAAGGAGAATACTAGATTTATATACATGTTCTATTAATCTTTGTGCACTATTTATAAGACGATATTTCATTCAAATGGTTCAATATGTCCAAAAAGTACACAAACAAGATACAACGGGTATCTATTTATTACTAGTTTTTTTTTCTTTGATAGCATTAACATTACTAAGCGTTGTAATATATAATTGGTGTAAACGTATAGAGAAACAAAATAGAGATACTGAAAGAAAGGCGTGGAAAAAGGCTCGAGAATTTGCTCATCGCGTGGCAAGAGAACAAGGGATACCATCGGAAAATGAACCAAAAGTTCCACTTAAAAAAAAATTAAAGTTTGTCTTTTGATTCAAATCAAAAGACAACATGAAACCATTCGACCATGTGATTATCGCGGGGATGGAGTTCATGCTCTGGTATAGAAACGACGGGTCGGCCTTTTTTGAAAATAAATGTGACGAATGGTATGCCCTCGACTCAGAAAAACGAAAGGTGGGTATTTCAGAGCGTTTAGCGCACCACTTACCCTCACAATGTACTCACTATGACATATGGGTGCACCAGCCCAAATTTTTTGGCGAACGTCTGATTGACAACAAGTGGCACGAATTCGAGATAAAAGATGCCCAGATGATATCGGACGTCCAAAATAATCGCACATGTGGTGAATTTACAGAGAATGGAATCGTTTGGAAGTGGAATATAAAGGATTTGTCACTATTCAAAGACAACGAAAGATGGCTTTTACGTGTTATGACACCAGGTGGATATTGGCTATAGTATAAAATGTGGAGTATCGAGAAACTCACACATTTAACTTCACATACTTAACTTTAACATATATGTTTTACTAAAGATTGTATGACCGCCGGCCCTATTTTACGTTTTGTAGTGACTTGTATGGTTCTCAATTGTTTCGGGTTTGTGCGTAATTGTTCTTGTAGTTCTGTCAGAGTGGGCCACAGCGCCACAAGCTTGGTCGCAATACGTTCCGAAACGCTGGGTATAGACATCAACATCAACAAAAACACGTTTTCCTCTTTACGTTTGCGTTTGCTCAGCAGACTTTTCATGCCAGAACTACCCTTGATGTCGCGGCCAATTTTCTTTTGCAGAGACAGCAAATGCAACGTCGTATCTTCGAGGCCACGCGTTTGTAGCACCCACATCTTGTCACGTAACATCGTGTTCCATATCGCGCTGGACAACGTTTCGGGCGGTTTATTTTGGTGGTATAGACTGCCCTCGATAAGGTAGACGACGATGGCACCCGATGTCGCGAGACGCGCCTTTTGTTCACGCCAGCGTCCGTCGGTAATGGACGCGGCAAAATCGTCCGTTCTTTTGCGCTCAATGATGCATCTTGTGCCCTTATGTTCGATGATAATGTCGCCCAAAGGTAAACGCTTGACTTTGAACGTGGCTTTTATGGCGGTTAGTTTTTTGATGAGGTCATGTTCGCGGTCATCGACAATCATTCTTTGTTCATTGTTTCAACGAAAAGTATGATCGAAAATGTAAAAAAAGATTCAAGACGGAATATAAAGTGCGTGGGTGTCTGACTAACAAATGGAGTCCTTACAAACAATTAAAAAAAACTTTGTTATTGGCAATGGTATATATGATATATGTGTATCTATCTGGTGGCCCATGACGCACGACCTCATTCGATATAATCCACCATGGGCGCGTACGTTCTTGCTATTGTGTGGCGTTATTCGGCTTTGGTTAGCACAACACAAATTGCAGGCCGTCAAATGGACGTACGCCATGGAAGCAGTCATCTGTCTACGTTCTAAAAGAACGCGCGAGCTCGGTATCTGTTACTATTTATTATCTATGATTCTCTAAAAATCTGCAAAATTAAACGCTTCCAGTTTATCTATGTACTCCTTTGTTTCAACAAACCCGCCGATATACCGCCTGTTCAAAAACACCATGGGAAATGCCCTCGGCGTTTTTCCCGTCAATTTGTCCACAAAAAACAGGAAATTTTTACGATCAGACGCCAAATACTCGTCTGAAGAGATTACGTGAGCATTAGGAATGAGTTTTTTCACGTTTCTACAGTACTTGCAATTGGATTTCGTGTAAATCGAATAACCATCCTTGGGTCTCACAAAACTCATTTTTTAGTAGAACATTTTTTAAATAATGCTTTTTTTTGACCAGTGGATTCTTGCTTGTATGTGTCTTCTTCTGTGGAAACCAAAATAGGATTTTCTCTCAAAAAGCGCTTTAAAAACTCCACTGACGAATATTTTGTGAACAACTCTTTGCTGTATTCTTCAATAAAAACAAACTATAGTATTTTAGATATTAACAAACAATTAAAGTGATTATGGAAATTTATTTGTATGGAAATTTATTTGAGCGGTACTTTCTTGGCGTGTTTGAGTTCCTGCGCTTTCTTGGCTCTGTGCGCGGGTTTATCGTGTGCATTCGCCAGGATCGGCGCCGTCGCGCCCTTATGATGTTGACCTTTCTTGGGACTGTCAAAACAACACACTTTTGTATCGGGTACTTTGTAATTGGCTCCCGGTTCGTCGCATACTGGACTGTCCGCTCTACCAAATGTCCATTCATTGGTAGTACAATCGCTGATTTTGATACAATTTCCTTTTATATTTTCCCTCCGACCATCGCATTCTGGCCCATCTCCAAAGGCGTTGATAGTGGCAAATAAAGCAGTTGTAACAATAAGAGAACGAAACATGTTGTGCCACGCGGTGTGGTGTATTTATACTGATATTCACTTAAAAAAGTGTTATATTTTCCAGTTTAAATCTAAAAAAAAATTTATTGTACACCAATTTGGATGAATTGTATTTTGCTTTCCGATATGCATCAAACGTTGGAGATCATTTCACACATCGTTGCGTCTTTTATAGATAAGAAAGTGTATGTTCAATCATTTCCAACGGCAAGCGAGTGCCTTCTTTTAGCAATAGGGAAGTCATAGGCTTGACCACTTCTGGCAATGCCGATGCGTGCGCACCCATATGCATGAGATAGCGCGCGATAAGTTCATTCCCCCCCAACAGAGCACAAGTAAGTGCATTCCAACAAGGCCTATTTGCATACTCTTGTTCGTCGAAATATGGGTCAAAATCGATGTCAGCGCCAGCGTCTACAAGCATCTGAACAATCCCTGCGTGGCCAAAAAACGCGGCCGCGCACAGTGGTGTTAGGCGCGGTGTCCATTCGTGCGAAAATGGCATCAAACGGCGTTGCCAATTTCGATGAAGCCTTTTGATGGCTCTAATTTCCCACGTTCGTTGGAAATCAATAAAGTGGTCGAATTTATTAATGTCGACGTCGGCTTTCAAGAACGCTCGCACTTTATTTACCTGTCCCATGGCGACCGCAAGAACAAGTGCCAACGATTTAATGACTGGGTTGCCCCTGTAATGGTTGAGAATGCATTGAACCGTATGGAGGTCACCATCATATACAGCACAGTGGAGGTTCATTTGATTCAAACCCAAAAATCGGCAAAAATTTGATTGCAATCAAATTTGATTTGATTCAAATCAAACTCAACCCCATCGGCAAAAATTTGATTTGATTCAAATCAAACCATCTTCAGCATAAAAATTTGATTGCAATCAAATCAAACCATCTTCA
>Ga0209711_10002097_pt1 | contig 18462 bp, 14 predicted proteins | sample ArcticOcean_MG_C_7_FD_187441 | JGI IMG/M metagenome (GOLD analysis project Ga0209711, IMG submission 187441) | Marine microbial communities from western Arctic Ocean - ArcticOcean_MG_CB11_88 (SPAdes) (version 2) | ecosystem: Environmental > Aquatic > Marine > Oceanic | place: Arctic Ocean... | reverse complement strand
TGGATTTGCAAATCCTAAAATGGGCGAGTGGATAGACGGAGCGATCGATGCAGATTTAGCCGTGAAAGGAGCATTTGATGCAACTGCCCAGTATCGCGAAGGCCCCCGTCTTATCAACACAGAGGGTGGTACTTATCTTTGTCCTACAATCGTACATTGTGAATCGATGGCTCATCCGCTTTCCAATCGGGAATTCCTTTGCCCTTATGCAAGTGTGGTGGAAGTGCCCCAAGCAGAAATGCTAGGAGCTATTGGTCCGACCTTGGTAGTTTCTGCGATTACGAATGATCAATCATTTAAGAAAAAATTACTGGCTGCTTCGAATATTGAACGATTAAACCTTGGCCCGATTTCAACGATGAAAATTTCCTGGGATCAACCGCATGAAGGAAATATGTTTGAATTTCTTTACAAGCGCAGGTCGATCGGAATGGCTGCATAAGAGAAGGCTTTTGTCTGGGGTAATGAAAGAAGCGAACGTAAATAATTTCAGCGAGGACTCTTTTTTTACTGAGAACGAGAAAGCTACCCAGCAAATTATTTTTGGAATAGGGGCAATCAATCGGGCAGGGGAAGCGTCCAAAAAATTAGGAAGTAATGTACTGCTTGTAACTGACTCGGGTCTTTCCTCTGTCGGACACCCTCAAAAACTAAAAGCTATTTTAGAACAGTCGAATTTGAATGTCACTCTTTTCGATCAATCTACAGAGAACCCGACTGAATCAAGCGTACAAAGCTGTGTTCAAGTTGCCAAAGAAGCTCAAGTTGATTTAATCGTGGGCCTAGGAGGCGGGAGTTCTATGGATACGGCAAAAGGCTGTAATTTTATCCTGAGCAATGGAGGCAAGATGTCCGACTACTGGGGGATAGATAAAGCACATAAGCCAATGCTTCCCCTGGTTGCGATTCCTACCACCGCAGGGACTGGAAGCGAATGCCAGTCGTTTGCTCTGATTTCAGAGGATCAAACTCATAAGAAGATGGCTTGTGGGGATAAGAAAGCCCTTCCGCAAGTCACAATACTTGACCCTGAGTTAACCCTCTCCTTACCTAATTCAGTAACCGCTTGTACCGGAGTGGATGCATTGGCACATGCACTTGAATCAATCGTCACCACCAAAAGAAATCCAAGTTCTATTCGACATGCCCAACTTGCCTTTGATTTAATTCAAGAAAATTTACCTTTGGTTTTTCAAGACCCTCAGGATTTGGAAAGCAGAGGTAAAGTATTGCTTGGAGCTTCACATGCTGGTGCAGCGATAGAAAGAAGTATGCTGGGAGCGGCTCATTCAATGGCGAACCCATTAACTGCCAGTCGTGGGGTAGTACATGGAATTGCAGTGGGCATGGTATTGCCCGAAGTTATAAAATTCAATGCAGTACAAACAGAGACTAATCATATCTACGCAGAAGTTGCGAGAAAGTCAGGACTTGCCGGACTGGGTAGTTCAGATTTCGAAGCGACTCAATCTTTGATTGATCGGGTTTCCCAAATTTTGAAATTGGCTAATATTCCATCCTCATTGGAAGAACAGGGCTTTATGCCTACTGATATTCAAACTTTAGCCTTGGCCGCGACTGAGCAATGGACGGCTAATTTTAATCCTCGCCCTCTAGAAGAAGAAGATTTTAAAAATCTTTATTCCCAACTTTTTTCTTCGATTCCTTGCACAAGTCAACCGATTCAAGCAAATTGATTATGACCATGAAAAATCGACTTTTACTTTTATGCACTCTTGTTTTGGCGATGACTTGCCAAAGCTTTGCTGAAAGTAAGCAAGTTGGGAATGATTGGCCTCGACATCGAGGTGGTCCAGAATTGAAGGGGATTTCCCAAGCAAAAATTGGAACAACTTTAGAACTTGATTGGGAATTTAAAACGGGTGATTTTCTTAAGTCATCCGTGGTTGTATCTGGTGACCTTGCATTTATTGGAGCAGATACTGGTACTCTATTTGCGCTATCAATAAGTAAGGGAAAAGAAGTGTGGCAGTACAAAACCAGTCTTGGGATTGACGCCCCGCCTTTGGTTCATAATGAAATTGTTTATACAGGCTCAACGGATGGATTTCTATATGCATTAGATGTTAAAAGTGGAAAATTACTATGGAAGTATGAAACGGGTGGTGAGATTATGGGGGCGGCCAACGAAGCAATTCGACCGAAATCTAAAGATTCTGTTTTAGTTGTTGGAAGTTACGATAATTTTGTTCATTGCGTGGACGCACAAACAGGAAAGCTAATTTGGAAATTTGAGACTCAAAATTATGTCAATGGAGTCCCGACAATTTATGAGGATAAATATGTTGTTTTTGGAGGATGCGATTCCGTGCTTTATGTGGTCGGGTTAGAAGATGGAAAATTAATTCGATCAGTAGAAGTGGAGGCTCCAATTGCCGCATCGGTTTCAGTGTCAGAGGGTATTGGTTATGTGGGAAATATGGATAGAGCGGTCATGGCATTTGATCTAGAAACGGGTGACATTGTTTGGAATTATCGACAGAAAAGCTTTCCTTATTTCTCATCGCCTGCGGTTACCAAAACTCAGGTTTTAATTGGGGGGAGAGATAAGGGACTCCATTGCATTAATCGAATTTCTGGTAAGCAAGAGTGGCGATTTTCTGCCCGAGGTCGAATTGATAGCTCGCCAGTGGTGGTCGATGATAAGGTGGTATTTGGATCAATGGATGGAAAACTCTACATTCTTTCTTTAAAGGATGGAAAAGAGGTTGCATCTTACGAAGTGGGCGAACCGATTTCCTCAACACCTGCTGTTTTAAATGAAAGAATTTTAGTAAGTTGTGAAGATGGAAATGTTTATTCATTTAAATCAAAATTAAACAAATGACAGACTCGACTTTTATTAAACCTGATTATCAGACTGAGGATGAAACCAAGGCTGGAAATTATTTCGTTTCAAATTACCCCCCTTTTTCCTTTTGGAACGATGAAGATGTCCCCTGTGTAACTAGCCTGCTTAATAGCCCCACTGCTGGCACCGCTCCGTTGGGACTGTACTACCATGTGCCTTTCTGTCGAAAGCGCTGTCATTTTTGCTATTTCAAGGTGTATACAGATAAAAATTCTAACGATGTTCGACGCTACCTTTCGGCCACAATTGAAGAATTAAGAACTTACGCGGAGTCGCCTTATGTTAATGGTAGAAAACCAAAATTCGTTTACTTTGGTGGTGGTACCCCCTCATATTTATCGGCCCAGCAACTTACCGAATTAACCGATCAAATGAAAGCGGTTTTGCCTTGGGATGAAGCAGAGGAGGTCACCTTTGAGTGTGAACCTGGCACTCTTTCTGAGAAGAAGCTTAGCGTAATTAAAGAATTTGGAGTGACTCGATTAAGTTTAGGGGTCGAGAATTTTAATGATCATATCTTAGGAATTAATGGACGGGCACATCGTTCGAAAGAAGTTTTTCAAGCTTATGAATTCGCTCGAGGACTTGGTTTTGATAATATTAATATCGATCTGATTGCAGGCATGCTCGAAGAGACTGATGAGAATTGGTCTGATTGTGTGGATCAGGTGGTTAATTTATCCCCAGATTGCGTAACCATTTATCAAATGGAAGTCCCCTTCAACACGGGTATTTTTAAAAGCATGAAAGAAGAGGGCAAATTAAGCGCCCCGGTTGCAGATTGGCCAACCAAGCGACGATGGGTAACAGAAGCTTATGCAAAATTAGAAGAAGCGGGTTATACAATCACCAGTGCATACACCGCCGTAAAAAATCCCGAATCGACCAAATTTATATATCGTGACCGTTTATGGGCAGGGGCTGATATGCTTGGGTTAGGGGTTTCTTCCTTTGGTCACTTGGGTGGTATTCACTATCAAAATATAACCAACATTGATCATTATTGTGACTCAGTTGAGGCGAAAAAAGCTCCGGTCCGTCGTGCCTTGATGACGCAGGAAGAAGAACGTTTTATCAGAGAACTCATTTTACAATGGAAATTGGGCCGGGTGAACAAAAAATATTTTCTTGAGAAGTTTGGGATTTCCGTAACCGAACGATTCTCTTCCATTCTCTCGAAATGGAAGGAGAACGGCGATTTACTAGAAGAAGGAGATGACCTTATTCTTTCCCGGGATGCACTTCTACGTATAGATTCTTCACTTCATGGATTTTTCTTACCCAAACATCAGGATGCTCGGTATGTATAATTTTAAATAATGGCAAACCTATCCAATTTTTCTCCCGAACTTCTTTACCCCCTTAGTTTTATCCGTCGGGTTCGGGGTATCCCAAAATTAGTTTTTCAAGAAGTGGATGCACAGGAAATACCCGAGCCCTATTATTCTTTATTAGTACATGAGGGAGATATGACCTCTCGCTTGGAAGCGTTCCACGAAGATGAAATCAAGGTGCGAAGATTAAGTTCCTCTAACGATGGGAAGGCCTATTTTCGTGAAGTTGTACTTGAAACCATGGGTACTCAAAAAGCCACAGAATACGGAGCTATTGAAATCACCCTCCAAAATTTAGAGGAAGACCTGAGGGCAGTTGTAATTGAGGCTAAACAACCACTTGGGGCGATTTTAAATGAAGCCCGTATTCCATATTCCAGTGCCCCCCGAGCCTTTTTAAAAATAGTACCAGATAATGCGATCATCGAGGCATTTGGCTCGGTGGAAGCCGATCATTTATATGGTCGAAGTAATGAAATTACCTCTTATAATGGTAATATTATTGCACGCATTGTGGAAATCTTACCCTCTCTTGAAGAACTTTCTTAATTTGTAAAAGTGCTGAACCTGATTTGAATGTTTAACTATCATGATATCCTTAAAAAAACATTATGATGCAATTGTTGTAGGTGCGGGCCCAGCTGGTTCCACAACAGGTGCACTGCTGGCAGAAAAAGGGCACGATGTATTGATCGTGGAAAAAGAAAAATTCCCCCGTTATCATGTGGGAGAATCTTTGATGCCATTTTGTTATTTCCCATTGGAAAGATTGGGCTTGGTGGATACGCTTATGGAGTCTGCCAATCCGAGAAAGTACTGTGTTCAATTTGTACGCCAGGATGGATTTCTCTCGCAGCCTTTTTATTTCTTTCAACATTTTGATCATCCATCTTCCACTACTTGGCAAGTCTGGCGTTCCGATTTTGATAAGATGATTCTCGATAAAGCTCGGTCAAATGGAGCCTCGGTAATGGAGGAAACAAAAGCAAAGGGTCTGATTAAAAATGGGGAACGAGTCGAGGGGATCAAAGTAGAATCAAAAGAGATGGGATTACTTGAGCTTCATGCCCCTATCGTGATTGATGCATCAGGCCGTGATTGTTTCGCGGCTCATAAAGAAAATTGGATGGTTCGCGATCCTGAACTCAAGAAAATTGCTTTATGGACTTATTATAAAGGGGCAAAGCGAGATCCAGGTTTGGATGAGGGTGCAACTACAGTGGCCTATCTTCCAAACAAAGGATGGTTTTGGTATATTCCCCTGAGTGGTGACATGGTCAGTGTGGGGATTGTGGCCGAGCGTGATTATCTTTTTAATGGTTCAACCAAGGATCATGCCGAGATTTTTCAAAGGGAAGTACAAAATAACCAATGGATCAAAGAACATTTAGCAGAAGCGGAACAAACGGGCGAGTATCGGATAACAGGTGAGTATTCTTATCGAAATCGTTATTGTGCGAGCGAAGGCCTTGTCCTCGCTGGTGATGCCCTTGGCTTTTTAGACCCGGTTTTTTCCTCAGGCGTATTTCTGGCCTTAAAGAGCGGAGTTATGCTCGCCGATGAGATTGATTTAGCTTTGAAAGCAGGTGATTTATCAGCGAAGAGCTTCGAGCGTTATGGAAAAATGATGCAATCCTCGATTGAGACGATGAGAAAAATTGTCTATGCCTTTTACGATAAGGATTTTAGTTTTGGTGACCTCGCTAAGCGAGGGGAACATTTACGTGCCGCTTTGACTGATTGTTTGATCGGGAATGTGGAAGATAATGAATTTCGTGAACTCTTTGATGCCATGTCCGACCTTGCTGAATTACCAGAACCCATAGAGCATGGCTTGACCACATCTTCGTGAAACTTGCTTTTCTGACGCCAGGCACCGGTAATTATTACTGTGGCGTTTGTATGCGCGACAATTCACTCGCTCGTAGTTTACTCGACGCGGGGCACGAGGTAACGATGTTACCCACTTATCTACCTCATTTTTTAGACGAAGAACCTGCTTCAGAAGAACTCCCGATTTTTTTTGGAGGGATCAATGTTTACTTACAGCATAAATTTTCTCTTTTTCGCCATACCCCTGCCTGGTTAGATAAAGCGTTAGATAATAAATGGCTGTTAAAAAAAGCGGCCGGAAGAAGTGGTATGACCTCTAGTAGGGATTTAGGAGAGATTACATTATCCACATTTCAGGGAGAAAACGGCCCACTGGTAAAGGAAGTTCGTAAAGTGGTCGATTGGTTCAAGCAACACGGTACGCCCGATGTCATTTTATTATCCACCATTATGCTCGCAGGAATTGGCAAAGTACTTAAGAGGGAATTGAATATTCCCGTATATGGTTTTTTACAGGGTGAAGATTCTTTTCTAGATTCCCTTCTTCCGGAATACAAAAATCAAGCGTGGAAATTACTATCTGCTGATGTCCGCCAATTAAACGGATGCCTTGCCCCTAGCCGTTATTTTGGAGAATTGATGACAGATCGCCTAGGATTAGATTCAACGCAGATACAGTATCATTCCAACGGAATTACCACCCAAGGGTTTACACCGGTCGAAAAACCGCCGACAGTCCCAGTCCTGGGATTCCTTGCCCGGCTTTGCCCACTCAAAGGATTAGATATTTTGGTCGATGCTTTTATTATTCTAAAGAAATCCAAAAAGTATTCAGATTTACGCCTTGAAGTCGCGGGCGGGATGACGGATGAAGATAAGCCCTTTGTCGATGAGCAAAAGAATAAACTTAGAAAAGCGGGCTATTTTGAAAGTAGCGCATTTCATCCCAACATTGAACGGGAGGAAAAATTATCCTTTTTGAAGAATTTAAGCGTTTTTTCTGTACCCTCACGCTACCCGGAAGCATTTGGGTTATATGTAATTGAAGCGCTTGCTGCGGGAACCCCAGTCGTGTTACCTCATAGCGGTGCCTTTCCAGAAATTGTCGAAGATACCCAAGGAGGAGTGATCTATGAAAATAATGACCCTCCCACATTGGCCCAGTCGATTGAGCAACTCCTTGATGACCCCGAAGGGAGTAAAAAAATCGGACTTCATGGCCATAATCAAGTCATACAGAAATATTCCAACGATTCACTTGCCAACTCTTTGATCGATAATATCCTCGCCCCTGCGTTAACCAATTCCTAAATCTATTCTTTTATGCCCACCGTACATTCTATTTTTCGTCGAGTTGAATTCAGTGAAACTGACTTGGCTGGTATCATGCACTTCACCAACTTTTATCGCTGGATGGAAATCTGCGAACACGAATTTCTTCGCAGTGTCGGCTTATCTGTTGATATGGAAGATGAAAACGGACGCTTTGGGTGGCCCCGGGTTAAGACTTCTTGTCGCTTCAAACGCCCCTTGCGCTTTGAAGAGGAAGTTGAGGTCAAATTAATCGTTACCGAGATTCGTGACCGTTCGATTGCCTATGCCTTTCAATTTTGGAAAGATGAAAACGGGGAACGGGTAAAGGCCGCCGTAGGGGAAACGATTGCAGCCTGCGTTCGTTTTGACCAAGCGAGTGGCTCTATGGCACCAATCCTAATCCCTGATACCTTTAAAGATAAGGTAAGCCAAAAGGTCTAAACCCTTCAAAGAGAGAAAAATCAAAATCATGCAATTTTTATACTACGCATTAATTACAGTTGTTTGTTGGGGAACTTATGGTGTGTGTATGCACAATGGTTCGATCAATATGGGAGATAAAGAAAATGGTCGGATTATGGCTTTTTTATGGGTCGGATTGGCTTATTTCCTCACTGCCGTGATTGCCCCTTTGATCATTCTTAAACTGAAGGGAGGGAATATTGCTTTCTGGACATTTCCGACGAGGGGTTGGCAATGGTCTTTGCTTGCGGGAACACTGGGCGCAATCGGGGCCCTTGGTGTCCTACTTGCTTTTGGCAAAATGCCTTCACCGGCGTATGTGCCCGTTATTATGTCGATTATTTTTGCGGGGGCACCGATGGTCAATGCGATTGTAAGTACCACAAAAGAGGGAAATTGGTCTTTTGTAAAATGGCCTTTCGTACTGGGAATTGCCTTAGCTGCCTTGGGGGGATACCTCATTACTAAGCATGCACCCAAGCCGCCCAAAATTCCATCGGTCGCGGTGGCTCCAAAATCGTAACCCGTTTGTGATGATTCAATCAGCTGATTTACAGTCTGCTGATCAGTGGAAAGCAGATCGATGGTCTAGATTACTGGGTTTAATAGAAGAAATTGCTGTTCATAATGGTTTTCAACAAAAGCACTGGCCCAAGAATAAAGGAGGTGTGGAGCTTAAAGATTTTACCCAGTTTCAAGAAGAATGCCCATTCACCACCAAGGATCAACTAGCAAGGGATCGAGCTGAAAACCCGCCTTATGGAACGAATTTAACTTATCCCATAAATCAATACACTCGATATAATCAGACAAGCGGTACTTTGGGAGAACCAATGGCTTGGTTGGATACTCCAGGTGATTGGCAATGGATGTTAGAGAATTGGAATGTAGTATTAAAAAATGCTGGCGTTCGAAAAGGGGCAAAATGTTTTTTCGCCTTTTCTTTTGGGCCATTTCTAGGTTTTTGGACCGCTTATGAAGCGGCTATGCAAAGAGGTTGCTTATGTATCCCGGGAGGTGGACAGAGTAGTGAACAAAGGCTTAAAATTATTCTTGAGCAGGGGGTCGAGTATCTTTTTTGTACCCCAACATATGCCTTACATTTACTTGAAGTGGCCAATGAAGCGGGGATTGATTTATCTGGGAATCAATTACGATCTATTATTGTAGCGGGAGAAACTGGTGGAAGTGAGAAGGGGATGAGAGAGAAAATTTCTAAGCAGTGGAATGGCGTTCAAATTTATGATCATTATGGAATGACTGAAGTTGGACCAGTTGCCTATGAAATCCCTGGTCAATTGGGAGGTTTACGAATTATCCAAGAAAGTTATTTTGCGGAGGTAGTTGATCCACAATCTGAACAATCGATACCGAACGGAGAACTCGGAGAACTTGTACTTACCACACTGGGACGTGTAGGTTGCCCAGTTTTGCGCTACAGGAGTGGAGACTTGGTTAAAGTAGAGGAGGGGGTGGATGAAAAGGGAATATCTACTTTTGATCTGATAGGGGGTATCTTGGGTCGCGCCGATGATATGGTAGTCGTTCGTGGGGTGAATTTGTATCCAGCTTCAGTGGATGCGGTCATTCGTAAATTTGATGAAGTACAGGAGTATCGAGTTTATAAAGAGAGAGTGGGTTCGATGCTTGAACTTACGATTGAAGTGGAGGCAAGTCTTGAAGTTGCCATTTTAATTGAAGTCGCATTAAAGGAATCATTTTCACTTCGTATACCTGTAGAATCAGTTGATCGCGGTACCTTTCCGCGATTCGAAATGAAAGCAAAAAGGTGGGAAGACAAATAAACAGAGAAAGAATCAATTTATGGAATCATTTTTAAAACTCACAAATTTATCTAAAACTTATCCTTCACCCGAAGGAGAAGAACCCGTTGATGTATTTAGTGGAGTAAACTTGGAAATCTCGAAGGGCTCCTCTGTTGCTATCGTCGGTCCATCAGGATCCGGGAAGAGTACGCTTCTTAATTTAATTGGAACTCTTGATCAATCCGATGGTGGAGAGATTTTGGTTGATGGTAAAGTAACTGGAAGCCTTACGGCAGACGAAGCCGCAAGTTTTCGTAATCAATCGATCGGCTTTGTTTTTCAGTCTCATCATCTTTTACCTCAGTGTACTGTTTTAGAAAATATTATGGTTCCTTCATTAGCTGGACTGAGTAGTAGGAAGGGAAGCGAATTGAAAGAACGAGCCTACGGATTACTTGAAAAGGTGGGGCTGAGTCATCGAGCCAATCATCGACCTGCAGAAATTTCTGGTGGTGAAAAACAAAGAGCATCAGTTGCACGTTCTCTTATAAACGAACCTAATTTACTGTTAGCGGATGAACCCACTGGGGCATTGGATAAGATGAATTCCGAAAAATTAATCGAGTTGTTAATTGAGCTGAATCAAACCCTTGGGCTTACTCTTTTAATGGTTACCCATTCGCTTGAGATTGCCAAACAGATGAAGCAAACCTACCTGATGGACGAGGGAAAACTTAATCTGTTTGAACAATGAGCTTTTGGAAAATAATAGTTAAGAATTTATTTTATTTCCGTCGACAACAAGCGGGAGTAGCGATGGGGGCAGCTTTGTGTGCTATGGTATTAATTGGGGCATTAATGGTGGGCGATTCTGTCCGTGCGACTTTAGCAAAGTTGGCAGAAACGAGGATAGGGCAGGCGGATATGGCTTTGTTGGCCACCGATGGATTCTTTCGTGAAGAATTGGCAAGGGAGATTGCCACCAAGTTAGGAAACGAGACCATAGTGGCTCCCATGGTGGTGACTCGTGGAACTGTTTCTTTGCCCGATGGGTCGAAGAGTGTCGCAAATGTCCAAGTTCTTGGAGTGGACGAAAGTTTTTGGAAATTAGCCCCTGATCCAGATCATACGCCTACGGGAAGATGGGCGGTCAAAAAAAATTATCCACCTTGGGATACCGGTTTCTTTTACGCGAATGAACGATTATATAAACAATTAAAAGTAGTAGATCAAAGCAGGCTCATTTTACGGATCGAAGAACCAAGCCTTTTTTCAAGAGATGCACCTCTATCGGGTGAGCGAGATAATAAATTTGTTTCTTTTAATGGAAAACTAGGCGGCTCTGTTAATGCGGATGGCTATGGCCATTTTGGCCTTCAAGGAAATCAGAAGGAACCTCTTACTCTATTTGTTCCTCTAAAAACGCTGCAAAAAAGAATGTTTCGCTCGTTTGATGAAGAGACTGGAAATACCCAATTTTCCAATTTTCTTTTACTCGGAAAGACAGGAGAGGGCCATATCGATGAAGAACAGGCAAGAAAAGCATTGGGACAATCCTGGAGTTTAACCGATGCGGGAATCACAGTTAAGTCGATGGGCGATCAAGCGAATTTTTCCATTCGCACAAGGCAGGTATTTCTTAATCAATCTATAGAAGCCGCCGCCTTTTCAATAGATTCAAATGCGACCGGCGTCCTTACTTATTTGGTAAATACGATTGAGTCAGAAGTAAGAGATGGTAATGCCAGTGGATTAATTCCTTATTCAATGGTGAGTGCGACTGATTCGAAATCGGTGAGTTTTTTACCCGATGACTTAGGGAACGAGGAAATAATTTTAAACCAATGGGCAAGTGACGACTTAAAGGTAAAAATTGGTGATGAGATCACTCTGAGATATTTTTCAGTTGGAGAACGTAGAAAATTACTGGAGGAAACAAAAAAGTTTACCCTGCGAGGGATAACTCCTATTCCTGGAATTATACCGGAAGGTGAGGAAAGCGATTGGACACCTCAGTTCCCTGGCTTAGCAGATGCGGATTCATGTGGGGAATGGGATACTGGAATTCCCATCACTCATAAGATACGTCCAAAAGATGAAGAATATTGGAAAAAGTATCGAGGGAGTCCGAAGGCTTTTATATCGTTGGAGGCAGGAAAAGAACTTTGGTCAAATCGATGGGGTTCTTTAACTGGTATTCGATTTGCCCAAGAAATTCATTCACGGGACATGGTTGAAAAAAAGTTAAGAAATTTAATTTCTGCTGAACAGGCGGGGTTGTTATTTCAATCTTTGCGCTCGGATGCAAATGCGAGCCTTGAATCACCTGTTGATTTTGGGCAATTATTTTTATCATTCAGCTTTTTTGTTATAGTCGCCGCGTTAGCATTAACGGGAATGCTTTTCGCCTTTTCGATTGAGCAGAGAAATCGGCAAGCAGGCTTGCTCCTTGCTCTGGGTTTATCCAAGAAAAAAGTCAGACTACTATTCCTGGGCGAAGGATTTTGCGTTTCTTTAGTCGGAGTTCTAATTGGAGTCGGATTGGCGGTACTCTATGGACAATCGATATTAAGTTTATTATCGGGGAATTGGAGCGGTGCGGTGTCGGGTACTACTTTTGAATACAATGCTCGTTTACAATCTATTTTAAGTGGTGGATTAGCTGCATTATTCATGTCCGTTTTCGCCATGGCTTGGTCAACCCGGCGGCAATTAAAATTTGAACCCATAGAACTTTTATCTGCTGGTGAAAATTTACTTTCAAATGATTTGCTTAAGAAAAAAAGGAAATGGAGTCAGACTCCTTATCCATCGATAGTCTTTCTTCTTGGTGCATGCGGTTTATCTATAACTACAGATTTTTCTGCACCTGGTGCGTCGGAAGGTTTTTTTGGAGCGGGTGCGCTACTTTTAATTTCAGGAGTTTTTTATTTCCGTTTTCACTTGGCAAAAAATTCAAACAAGAAAACTGAATTAATTGATGCTCAAGGTTTATCGAGTAGAAATATGGGCCGAAGGGGTGGTAGGAGCTTAGTCACCGTGGCTTCAATGGCAGCAGGCACTTTTTTAGTGGTGAGCACGGGTGCATTTCGAAAAGGATCACCTTCTGATTCTGCCAATCTTGATTCTGGTACGGGTGGATTTGCACTAGTTGGCGAATCGGCATTACCTATTTATGATGACCTGAATGGTGAGGAGGGTCGCATATTATACGATTTGAATGAAACCTTGTTAGAAAATACGCAAGTGGTTCCTTTACGGTTACGAGCAGGGGATGATGCAAGTTGCTTAAATCTTAACAAAGCAGTCCGACCTATAATTTATGGTTTAAATCCAGATGAAATGCTTGGTCGATTTTCTTTTGCGAATGGAGATTGGGCATTATTAAAAGAGCAACTACCCGATGGGAAAATACCTGCGGTGGTAGACCAAAACACCATGATGTGGGCTTTACAAAAAGGAATTGGCGATGAGATTGAGTTCCTCGATGGGGAAGGAAAGTCTTTTTCTGTTCAATTAGTTGCGGCGGTTAAAGGTTCTATTTTACAAGGAGCTCTTTACATTTCCGAAGAGCAATTCGTGAAGAAGTTTCCCCAGCAAGGCGGGTACAGAAGTTTTTTACTGAGTGCACCTTTGGATGAGACCGAAACGATAAAGAAATATTTAGAAGAAAAATTTTCAAACTATGGTTTCGAATTGCAAAAATCTATTGAACGATTATCCGAACTCCAGAAAGTAGAAAACACCTACCTTTCAATTTTCCAAGGACTTGGAGGGCTTGGTATGTTGCTGGGCACAGTCGGTTTAGCGGTAGTAGTTGCAAGGAACCTAATGGAAAGAAGTAAGGAATTTGGCGTAATGGAAGCATTAGGTTATCGCCTTAGTCATTTACGAAGTCTTGCATTTTCAGAACATTTCACCCTCGCATTATGGGGACTTGGGGTTGGTGCGATCTCTGCTATTCTTGGGGTTGCTCCAGCGATTTTTGGGCGAGTGGGGGAGTTGCCCGGGGCGGGTTTCATTTATTTCTTCTTAAGTTTAGTACTTTTATGCTTTTTATGGACTAAATTTTCGGTGAACATGATTTTGAGGAAAAGCCAGATTGAACATTTGCAAGATGAGTAAAATTAAATTTCTAAACAAATCATGAATACTCGGTTTATTTTTCTAGCAGTTTTTAATATGATATGTTCGCAGATTTTCTGTGCTGATGAACCCGCACCAGGAAATCTAAAAAACAAGGATTCATGGACGATTGAGTTTGAAGAAAACTTTTCAAAATCCCCGAACGAGGTTGAGCCAGAAAACCTGTTTATTCTAGATGGAGAATTTTTGGTTAAAGCAATCGAAGGTAATAAACTATTAGAATTATCGGGTAGTCCAGTTGGGGACTTTGGTTTCTTATTTGGTCCTCGTGTAAAAGAAAAAGCAATTGAATTACAGTTTTCTTTTTTCTCTAGTAAACAAGGACGCAGATTCCCAGCGATTGCAGCGGGAATAGGAGGAATGAGAGGCTATCGATTTCGCTGGAATGCATCCTCTCGAAAAATACTATTATTTCGAGATGATGTATTATTAATGGAAAAAATACAGCTATGGGAAAGTGGTTCATGGTGGCAGATCCGTTTCCAGATTCTTCCCCTTCCAACAGGAAAGATCCTCTTACGTTTAAAACTTTGGCAGAAAGAAAAGGAAGAACCGGAATCCTGGCTATTGGAACATCAAGATCAGTTCTTATTTAAAGGTGGAAAATGTGTGCTTTGGGCCTTTCCATACTCGGGAATGCCAATTCAGTTTGACGATTTAAAAATCCTTTCTCTCTAAAAATATTGCAAGGTCCGATTCAAAAATTTTATTTTAGGGCTTGGTTTGCTTGTAGAATTTTCATTTGTCCGCAAACTCAATTTAAATGGATCGTTTTTTTCCCAAGCTAATATTCTTTGTATTCTTTTTATTTTCCGTACAATTACATGGGGATAAATCCTCAAAAATAGAAACCACTTATGAACAGGTTGTTCTACCAATTTTAGAAGAATATTGCTACCGGTGTCACGGAGATGGAGAGAATAAGGGACATGTGTCTTTAGATTTTGAAATCGAAGGAAAAGATATATTTAAAGATGTTAAGTTATGGAAAAAAGTTTGGGAAAATGTCTATCGTCATAACATGCCCCCAGCTAATAAGCCTCAATGTAATGATAATGAGATTGATTTAATTCTAAATTGGATCGAAGAGGATATTTTTGGTTTTGCTTTGTCGGAAGAAGACCCTGGACGATTGACTATTCGACGATTAAACCGAGCAGAATATCAAAACACCATTCGGGATTTATTTGGAGTTGTTGTTGATACCAAGAATTTTTTCCCTCCAGATGATACAGGTTATGGTTTTGATACAATAGGAGAGGTACTGAGTTTATCGCCTATTTTAATGGAAAAATATATGGAGGTGGCTGAAAATGTTTTATCCAAAGCGTTTGGACCACCGGAAGATTATTCTTTGAACAAAAGTTTTTATGTTCCGGAGATGGAAGGCGGACAGGAAACTAACGGCTTTCGAGTGCTTCCATCGAGAGGAAAGATTTTTACAACTATACACATCCCTTATCCAGGAAGATATTCTTTTACGATTGAAGCAGGGGCATCTAGGGCAGGAGATGAGTTGGCAAAGTTGGGAATTGAGGTAGCTGGTGAATTTATCAAATCTCTTGAAATAGATGCTGAGTATCCATCTACCCAAAAATATACTTTTGAATTGGATTTTATGCACTCAGAAGAAGTTTCCTTTGCAATGCTTTTCCTCAATGATTTTTACGATCCAAAGAATCCCAATCAAAGGTTTAGAGACCGAAATTTATATATTAGAGAATTGAACGTAAGTGTTAAGAGCTTAAACGAAGAACACTTTAAGCAAAAAAGAAAATTAATGCTTGGTGAAATCATAGATGATGAACCTAATGAAAAAAAAGTTGAACGAACTTTAGCGAATATATTGTCAAAAATATTTCGTAGACCCCTTGCGCCTCTTGAATTGGAAAGGTATTACAATCTATTCCGTAAAACAAAAGCAACAAAGACATCCTCTTTTTTTGCCTTACGGGTTGTGTTAAAAGCAGCTTTAGTCTCGCCCCATTTTCTTTTCCGGGAGGAATATCAAGCACATGAGAATGACTCTCAATTGATCTACAAGCTAGATGATTATGCGCTTGCGAGTCGCCTGTCTTATTTTTTATGGAGCAGTACCCCTGATGAAAGGCTTATGCAACTAGCAAAAGAAAACCTTCTCTCCTTAAAATTGAGAAGGGAAGTAACTAGGATGATACAGGATAAAAAATCGGATGCCTTCGTAGAAAACTTTGCAGGCCAATGGTTGCAAATCCGAGATTTGGATTTAATTGATCCTGATCGAAAAAAATACCCGCTTTTTTCTTTAGAATTACGTGAATCAATGCGAAGCGAAACGGAAACTTTTTTTGCTCATATTTTACGAGAAAACCGCTCAATCTTTGAATTTATTGAATCTAACTACACTTTTGTGAATCAATCGATGGCGAACTTTTATAATTTCGACGGACAATTTGGAGATCGATTCGAGAAAGTAGTTTTCTCGAAAAGAGATCCAGCATCAAGGGGAGGTTTTTTAACACAAGCATCTATTTTATCCATTACTTCCAATGCAACTAGGACATCTCCGGTAAAAAGAGGACGCTGGATTTTAGATAATATCTTAGGTGCTCCACCCAAAGACCCTCCTCCCGGAATTGCAGAACTAGAGGATTTTCAAGAACATAATACAGAAAATCTTTCTTTTCGTGAACAAATGGCGATGCATAGTAAGAATGTATCTTGCTCATCTTGCCATACTAACATGGACGCGATGGGGTATACTATGGAAAAATTCGATGCAATTGGAAAATTAAGAGATTTTGAAAATGGAAAAGAAATTGATTCAAGTGGGCAACTAGGTTCTGGAGAAAAAATTGATGGCGTTGAGGATCTTAAGGATTTTATTATTCAAAAAAAATCAGAAGCTTTTATTAATTGCCTGACAGAAAAACTGTTAATTTATTCTATAGGTCGTGGTATGGAATACTATGATCGTAGAGCAATAAAAGAGATAGTTCGTCGTACAAAAAAAGAAGGTGATGGATTTGGGGATTTAATTTTTAACATTATTCAAAGCAATCCTTTTTTACTGCGAAAAGGAGGATGAAAATTAATAAAAATACTCGATCTAGTTATAAAAAGTCTCAATAGTAAGACTTTAATCTATTATGTTATATGATTGTTAATGAGTTAGGTCGAAGAGCTTTCCTCCGTGGTCTGGGTTCATCTATTTCACTGCCTTCCCTTTGCCTTCTTGAACCATCTAACTTGAGTGCTCGAGAAAGAGATTCCATTCCGTTGCGGATGGGTTTTGCATACATTCCCAATGGCGTGATTATGGAAAATTGGAAACCAAACGAACAGGGAAAGAAATTTGAGCTTACATCCACTCTTCAACCTCTAAAGAATAGAAAACAGGACATTCAAATATTGAGTGGATTGGATCATACTAAAGCAAATGCAAATGGAGACGGTGGGGGTGATCATGCGCGGGCTAATGCGACATTTTTAACTGGTTGCCAAGCAAGAAAGACGGCGGGTTCAAATATTAAAGTGGGTAAATCAGTCGATCAAATTGCGGCAAGCCATATTGGCGAACAGACCAAGTTGCCCTCTTTGGAATTAAGCACTGATCGTGCGAGAAGGTCGGGGAAATGTGATTCTGGATATAGTTGTGCGTATCAATTTAATTTGTCGTGGAAAACAGAATCAATGCCCATGTCACCTGAGTCGAACCCAAGACTAGTTTTCGAGCGTTTGTTCGGAAAATCTCAATCAAAGGATGATTTTAAGGCAACTGCTAAGAGATTACGCTATGATAAAAGTATTTTAGATTTTGTGTTAGAAGATGCGAATCAACTTATGGGGCGTATGGGTAAGGATGATCGTGAAAAAATTGATGAATATTTAGGTGCGGTTAGAGAACTTGAAAAGAGAATCGAGAAAAACGAGATCAACGAAAAGAATATACCAGAATATCAATCACCGGAGGGTGTTCCTAACTCATATAAAGAACATCTTAGACTTATGTACGATATGATGGCATTGGCATTTCAAACTGATAGCACGCGTGTATCGACATTTTTACTTGCCCATGATGGAAGTAATAGAAGTTTTCACGAAATAGGTGTAGCCGAGGGACATCATAGCCTTTCTCACCATAGGGATAATCTTTTAAAAAAAGAAAAACTTGCAAAGATTGATCGTTTTTATATCGAGCAATTTGCTTATTTCCTTGAAAAACTCTCCAGCATAAAGGAGCAGGATGGAAGCCCTTTGTTGGATCATTGCATGATTTTATATGGTGGAGGAATTAGTGATGGTAACCGCCATCGTCATGTTGATCTACCTGCTATCCTAGCAGGCGGAAAAGCCCACGGTTTGGAGGTGGGAAGGCATCATGATTTTTCTACTAGAGGGAACAAAAATGACTCGAAGTTAAATAAAGAAGGTCTCGGAGTTCCAATGACAAATTTACACCTAGGACTTTTGCAAAAAATGGGAGTAGATGCGGATCAAATTGGAGATAGTACTGGTAAACTTATAAATATTTAATTAATTGGACTTAGTGATATTCTGATACTAATTTAACATTAAAGGTCTCATCGATTTGAGATCTATTATCGGTCGGATAAACTTGCAAATAATTTACTTTTACAGAATTATAAATTTTCTGTGCTTAGTTTTAATCGAGTCTTTTTTCTTTCATTGGGAAGTGTATGTTTTCTAATGATACCTTTTTTTTGGCTTGCTTTGTTTTTTGATTACAAGGCTC
>Ga0209711_10002096_pt1 | contig 18466 bp, 14 predicted proteins | sample ArcticOcean_MG_C_7_FD_187441 | JGI IMG/M metagenome (GOLD analysis project Ga0209711, IMG submission 187441) | Marine microbial communities from western Arctic Ocean - ArcticOcean_MG_CB11_88 (SPAdes) (version 2) | ecosystem: Environmental > Aquatic > Marine > Oceanic | place: Arctic Ocean... | reverse complement strand
ACAACGCAACTCAAATCAGGTAAGTCTTTTTGGTGAGACTGGTGATGATCTGCCCGAACCACGACTTTCTCCGGTAGCCAATTGGTTGCCCGCGGAGCAATTGACAGAAGAGTTTAAGGCGATTGGATTTTATTTATCTGGCCACCCGCTTGATGATTATATGCCCTCACTGAAACGTTCGGGTATTATCACATTGGATCAACTTATCGAAAAAGCAAAAGATGGCCCGCTTGTGGCCAAGCTGGCAGGCATCGTGGCTGGTCGGCAGGAGCGCAAATCGGCGCGCGGCAACCGCTTTGCTTTTGTTCAACTCAGCGACACCACTGGAAATTATGAAACTACCATGTTTAGCGACACGTTGGAGGCATCTCGGGTCCATCTTGAAGCAGGGTCTAAGGTTGTCTTGAGCGTTGAGGCCACCATGGATTCAGAGCAGCTCAAATTGTTGTGCCGTTCGGTGCAACCCATAGATGGTGCTGTCACACAGGCCGGCGCTTCTGGGCTGCGGGTATATCTAGACAACACTTCTGCCATTGAATCTGTAGCCACAGTGTTGCGTGAAGCAATACGAGCCACAAAAAGCGGTGCTAAAGGTCCCATTTCTTTTTGCCTGCTCAACGACAGCTTACCCGGCGAAGTAGATATGGAGTTAGGCCAAAACTTCCCTGTCACGCCGCAAATTAAAGGTGCATTAAAAAGTCTTGAGGGAGTATTGATGGTAGAGGATCTTTGAGCCTTTGTGACAAGCTTAGCTTTGCCATAGTCTCCTGATTAGTAATGTGGTGGCCGTTCATCGCCTAAAATAACGGCACCGCCACCATCGGGCCCACGTCCCGCAGCCCGTTGGACCAGATGATCAACAATCAAGGTGAGACGCCTTAACTCGCTGTCTTGCTTGGCCATTACATCGGAAAGCTCTTCCACCGTTAGCGTTAAATAGGCGATTTGTTCTTCTAGGGCTTGTGTCATGATGGACATGTGCGGGATAGCGCGACATGGATCAAGTGGAAATTTAGCGTATGCTGCAGTTACGCTATGTCAACTCGCATGTTGCCCCTCGGCGCTGGGCCGGCTAAATGCAGGCCAACGATTATGAGGTTTATTATGGCCAAACAGAAAAAAGAAGCAAAGCCCAAGGCGCTCCCACCGAAAGGTTTTTGCGATTATTTTGGCACTGATGTGTCTGAGCGAGCCAAAATGCTACGTCAGATTGCGGATGTTTATCACCTTTACGGTTTTGAACAGCTCGAAAGTAGCGCAGTAGAAACTGTTGAGGCTTTGGGTAAATTCTTGCCGGATGTGGATCGTCCCAATGAGGGTGTGTTCGCTTGGTTGGAAGATGAGGCTTGGCTGGCGCTTCGCTATGATCTTACAGCGCCTTTGGCGCGGGTTTACGCCCAGCACCGCAACGGCCTTCCAAGCCCATACCGCCGCTTCGCGATGGGGCCGGTTTGGCGAAACGAAAAGCCTGGACCTGGGAGGTTTCGTCAGTTTTACCAATGTGATGCAGATACGGTCGGGTCCGCCAGTATGGCTGCTGATGCTGAGATTTGTATAATGCTCGCGGACACGTTGGAGGGAGTTGGCATAGCGCGTAGTGATTATATTATCCGCGTCAACAACCGCAAAGTGCTCAATGGCGTCATGGAGGTGGCTGGAGTGCTGGATCCTACTAATCTAGAAAAATTTACAGAAGCGCGTGGCATTGTCTTGCGAGCAATCGATAAGTTGGATCGTTTGGGCTTGGAAGGAGTAAGTCAACTTCTGGGGGCTGGGCGCAAAGATGACAGCGGCGATTTCACCCAAGGCGCTGGGCTTACTGCCTCGCAGGCTAAGACTATCATGGGGTTCATGGAGGCGCTCGGGGCGACTCCGGCTGAGACACTTAGTAACTTACGTGCGTTAATCAAAGGATCTGCGATTGGTGAAGCCGGTGTGGATGAGTTGGAACAAATATCGGATTTGGTTATCGCGCAGGGCTACGGCTCTGACCGTATTGTTTTAGACCCATCGGTTGTGCGTGGTTTGGGCTATTATACGGGCCCGGTTTATGAGGCTGAGCTGACCTTCGAAATAAAAGATGAAAAAGGCAAACCAAGGCAATTTGGCTCTGTGGCAGGCGGTGGACGCTATGATGATCTTGTGAAACGATTTACTGGACAGGAAGTGCCTGCGACTGGAGTTTCCATTGGTGTGGACCGGTTGCTCGCTGCGCTTCGGATGAAGGGGCGTATTGAACCCGTGGCATTGGGTCCTGTGGTTATCACTGTGATGGACCGTGACCGAATGAGCGATTATCAGGCTATGGCCTCAGAGCTACGCACTGCTGGAATTCGTGCCGAAGTATATTTGGGGAATCCCAAAAACTTTGGCAATCAACTGAAATATGCGGACAATCGTAAAAGTCCAATCGCCATTATTGAAGGTGGGGACGAAAAGATGGCAGGGGTTGTGCAAATCAAAAATTTGATCCTTGGGGCACAACTGGCCAAGGATGCAACTCTGGAAGAGTGGAAAGCCCTCCCAAGCCAAATAGAAGTGCCACGCCAAGAGTTGGTGGAACAAGTGCTTAACATGTTGGCGGCGCAAGGCGCCACAGAATGAGCCGATTGCGTACAGAAATTACACGGCTCTCGGCGGTGTTTCAATCAGCTGGGGCCATTCGGATTGAGACGGATATCCTGCAACCTGCGAATGTGTTGTTGGACTTATATGGTGAAGACATTCGAGCGCGGGCCTACGTGACCGTGGATCCGCTCCGGGGCGAACAAATGCTCAGGCCTGACTTCACGGTGCCTGTGGTGCAGTGGCATATGGCTGAAAGCGCAGAACCGGCGCGCTATACGTATGATGGTCCGGTGTTTCGCTATCAAGACGGTGACACCAAGCGTACAGCTCAAAGTGAGCAGGTGGGCTATGAAGTTTTTGACCGCGGCCCTGCAGATGTAATTGAGGCAGAAGTCTTCGCTTTATTTCACAAAACTCTAGCCCCGTATGGACTAACGGCATCGACTGGAGATGTTGGGCTGTTAGTGGTGGCAATTGATGGTCTAACTACTTCAGACGCCCGCAAAGCCGCTCTGCGCCGTCACATTTGGCGGCCGTCCAAGTTCAAAGCTTTGCTTCGCAGGTTTTCTCAACCGGTGTTAGCAAAAACTCTGGGTGCAGGTGGGCAGCAGATAGGGCTGCGCGAATCTTTTGATGTTGATGAGCGTTTGGTGCAATTGGCTGATGAAGCTGCCGCACAGCCGATCCCACAAATGGAAATCGATGCATTGAATGATTTGCTTGAGATTAAAGGCAGCCTTTTGGATGCGTTGACGCAACTACAATCTTTGGCTCTGCGGCTGCCTGTAATTACATCTGCAGTAGACCATATGTTGGCGAGATTGACCGCTTTACGTGTCGCAGGTGTCGATGTTTCACAGATTGGTTTTGAAGCTGCCTATGGGCTGACAGCCATGGAATATTATGATGGCTTCGTTTTTGGATTTTATGCTAACCAGGCTGGCTGGCCAGCCGTTGCCTCCGGGGGGCGCTATGACGCCCTAGCGCGAATTTTAGGACAGGGGCGCGATGTCCCAGCCGTTGGAGGCATCATTCGGCCCGAGTTTACTGTGCGGTTACTCGAGGGAGACATGCAATGATCAAATTAGGTGTGCCGTCCAAGGGAAGGTTGATGAAAGAGACTTTTGCGTGGTTTTCTGCGCGAGGTGTCCGTTTGTCGAAATCTGGCTCGGATCGCGAATACGTAGGCCGTGTGGATGGTGTGGCTGGAGTTGAATTAGTGCTGCTAACTGCTGGAGAAATTCCGCGAGAACTGGCGGCAGGTCGACTGGACATGGGCGTGACGGGTACAGATTTGGTGCATGAGAAATTGGCCAATTGGACAGATGTAGTGGCACCTATGGCTGAGATGGGCTTTGGGTTTGCGGATTTAATTATAGCAGTACCAGCCTGTTGGCGTGATGTGACCTGCCTGCATGATCTGGACGCTGTGGCGGCCCGGTTTCGTGCGCAACAAGGTTTTCGGCTACGGATTGCGACTAAATATCATCGGCTGGTGCGTCAATTTATGACTGCGCAAGGCGTTGCTGATTATCAGTTGGTCGACAGTCAAGGAGCGACCGAGGGTGCTGTAAAAAACGAAACTGCCGAAGCTATTGCTGATATTACCAGCACTGGGGCAACAATCGAAGCCAATCATCTCCAAATTTTGGAAGATGGCTTGGTTTTGAAGTCACAGGCCACACTCTGGCATTCTAAATTAGCGCAGGGAGATTGTAGCGCATTAATTGAGAAGATAGGGATAGCGCCGTAAAGTTTGCGCAATGATGCAAACCTAAGACAAAGCGCCCGATAGATCGCGTATCAAGTCTTCGGGGTCTTCCAAGCCTACTGACATCCGAAATACACCGTCTCCCGCATAGCTGCGGTAGCTCTCAAGCTGAGTACCAGAGAGGCGGAAGGAGGAGTCCATCAATCCTTGTGTCTCCATCCAGAAAATTAGGCTGCGGTGATGGCCGAGTGATACGGCGTAATGCACAATTTCCAACCGATCGATCATTTGCTGTGCAATTTTTCGTCCGATTGTAGCATCACCCACCTGAAAGCTGACCATGCCAGACGTGTTGGACATTTGATTTTGGGCTAAATCATACTGTGGATGGCTTGTGAGGCCGGGATAAATCACTCGGGTGACCTGCGGTTGCGCCTCCAGCCATTCGGATATTGCTTGCGCGCCAGATTGATGCGCTCGCATACGCATTGGAAGTAATGACAAACCACGCGCCACCAACCAAGCGTTGAACGGAGACATCACACCACCATGGTGAATAGCGCTCTCCCCTCGAATTTGTGAGATTAGGGCTTTGCGCCCTGCCACGGCGCCACCAACTGCATCACCATGTCCGCCAACATACTTGGTGACGGAATGCATAATTAGATCGATGCCCAAAGCCGCGGATTTTTGCCCTAGCGGCGAGGCAAAAGTGGCGTCGCAGCTGACCAAAGCACCAGCATCATGAGCTAGTTTGGATACCGCGGCTAAATCTGTAAGGCGGCCAATTGGATTAACTGGAGATTCCGTGTGAACTAGTTTTGTGTTTGGGCGCAGTGCGGCCGCAACCGCTGCAAGATCTGACATATCAACAAGGCTGATGTTAATGCCAAATCTTGGCAGGGTATCGCGGGCCAGTTCGGCTACACCGGCGTAACTCACATCAGAGATCACTGCGTGATCTCCTGCAGATAAAAATGTTAGGAAAATCGCAGTTGCTGCGGCCATGCCGGAGGCCAAACAAATGCAATCTTCAACCCCCTCTAAAGCGGCCATTTTCTGCTCCAGCATTTGCACAGTTGGATTGCCCCAGCGTGCATAGAGGAAATTGCCATCGTCTTCGAGATTGTGGGCGGAAAATCCAGCAACTTGATCTGTTACGAAGGTTGAGGACATATGCAGAGGTGGGGCTGAAGCCCCTGTGGTGGGATCTGGAGTTTCACCTGCATGAATGGCTGTGGTCATTAGGCCAAATTTTGAATTTGCGCGCTGCATTCTACGCTCCTTTTGCTGCTGCATCTTTGAGGTCGCAGCGCTGCAAAAGCCTTTATGACCTCGCGCAAACAAAACCTGACAAAGGTTGTACTTGTCAAGCGGTTACAGGATTCCAATGTTTGCCAATGCTGCCTGTAAATCTGGTGGGAGGGCGTCGTCGTGAGGTCGCGATCGGCTCAAGTCTGGTGGTGCATCCGTGGGTTGCAAATAACGCCAACCTTGAAACGCGCGCTTGGGCGTTGCGGCGACGGACACCAGCTGGGGGTCTGACACAACCGCACAGCGCCTGATGCCATCAGAACCAATCACTTCGTCTAGCCTTAACACTGTTTGCCGGCATAGGATGACACCCTTAATTACCCAGTATATGGACCCACCATTGAGCAGCTCATCGCTACGCTTTGGCCACATGCGGGTAATGTGTCGCGGTAAGCCGTCGTTGGTTTGAGCTCTGGGGCTGGCTTGCCATTCGGCCAAGTTATCCAGCGTTTCAGTGCCAACACTTAATTTTACCAAGTTTATGGTCTTCGACAACTTGTTACCCCACACATTGTGTCTAGTATCCAAATAAGCAGAATTTCAAGTAGGATACAAGTTGACCTTTTGACCCTCTAGGCGTACTGTATAGAACTACTTAGTCGCTCATTTGTGGAATGGTTTATGACTACCTTTGCTGCCCCTATCGCCGAACAAATTTGGGATATGAAATACCGCTTTAAACAAGCTGATGGCACTCCTATTGATAAAACAGTTGAAGACAGCTGGTATCGAATTGCAGGCGCTTTGGCTTCGGTTGAAAAATCTCCTGAAACTTGGGAACCCAAATTTTTTGATGCGCTTTCGGATTTCAAATTTCTGCCTGCGGGCCGGATTACTGCTGGTGCGGGTACTGAACGCAGTGTAACTTTGTTCAACTGTTTTGTTATGGGGACGATCCCAGATAGTATGGGCGGTATCTTTGATATGCTCAAAGAGGCAGCGCTTACCATGCAACAAGGTGGTGGTATTGGCTACGATTTCACAACAGTTCGCCCAAAGGGAGCCAAAGTAAAAGGTGTCGCTGCAGATGCCTCTGGCCCACTTTCCTTTATGGATGTTTGGGATGCGATGTGCCGTACAATCATGTCCGCGGGTAGCCGTCGCGGTGCAATGATGGCCACAATGCGCTGTGACCACCCTGACATTTTAGATTTCATCACTGCGAAGCGTGATCCAGCACGACTGCGGATGTTCAACGTATCAGTCTTGGTGACTGATGCTTTTATGGATGCTGTAAAATCTGATGAACCTTGGGATCTGGTGTTTGAGGGTGAAGTGTTCCAAACGATGAAAGCCGTTGATCTGTGGAACCAGATTATGAGCTCAACATTCGAATTTGCCGAACCTGGTGTGATCTTCATTGATAGGATTAACAAAGCAAACAACCTGAGCTATTGCGAAACTATAGCCGCGACCAACCCTTGCGGTGAGCAGCCTTTGCCACCCTATGGCGCTTGCTTGCTTGGCTCAATCAACATGGCTCGCTTGGTTTCCAAGCCTTTTGTCAAAGGTGCTAAGCTGAATGAAGCAGGCATGGCCGATTTGGTAGAGACTGCAGTTCGGATGATGGACAATGTAGTTGATGCAAGCCGCTTCCCGCTGGAGGCGCAGCGGTGTGAAGCTGAAGCCAAACGCCGGATTGGCCTTGGTGTGACGGGCCTTGCAGATGCATTGTTGATGGTTGGCCTGCGTTATGGCTCGGAAGAGGCTGCGGTACAGACCGAGTCTTGGATGCATCAAATTGCGCGTGCGGCCTATTTGGCCTCTGTGGACCTTGCCAAAGAAAAAGGTGCGTTTCCTTTGTTTGACGCCGAGGGCTACTTGGCCAGTGGTGCTATGCAGGAAATGGATTCAGATGTACGCGACGCGATTGCCCTGCACGGTATTCGCAACGCATTACTGACCAGCATCGCGCCAACCGGCACTATAAGCCTTTATGCGGGCAACGTATCCTCTGGCATCGAGCCAGTGTTTGCCTATGCCTATACTCGCAAAGTGCTACAAAAAGATGGATCGCACACCGAAGAAGAAGTAATCGATTATGCTGTGCAAATGTGGCGTGACAAAATGGGCGATGCTGAATTGCCCGATTACTTTGTGAATGCTCAAACCTTGGCACCATTGGAGCATGTCCGCATGCAAGCAGCGGCTCAGAAATGGGTGGATAGCTCAATTTCTAAAACTATCAACTGCCCAGAGGATATCAGTTTTGAAGCTTTTAAAGATGTCTATATGGCGGCTTGGGATCAAGGCTGTAAGGGCTGTACAACGTATCGCCCGAATGCGGTAACCGGATCTGTTTTGTCCGTATCCTCCGAGAGCGAGAAGGCGCCTGAGATCGATAAGGGCGCTGATGTAGTTTATATCAACGAGCCGTTGAGCCGTCCCGAAGCATTGGAAGGTCAAACCTATAAGGTAAAATGGCCTGACAGCGAGCATGCGATCTACATCACTGTTAATGATCTGTTGCTCAATGGTCATCGTCGTCCGTTTGAGGTGTTTATCAATTCCAAAAACATGGAGCATTTCGCTTGGACTGTGGCTTTGACACGGATGATTTCAGCTGTTTTCCGGCGTGGTGGTGATGTGAGCTTTGTGGTTGAAGAGCTCAAAGCGGTATTTGATCCGCGTGGCGGGGCTTGGGTGGATGGGAAGTATATCCCATCAATCTTGGCGGCTATAGGCGGCGTGATCGAGCACCATATGATTAGTACGGGTTTTATTGCCGGCGAAGGCATGGGGTTGAAGGTCGATCCGCAAGCGGAAGTAGTGAACCTCACGCAGTCACGCGGGGCCTCTTGCTCCAGTTGCGGTCAGTTGAATCTGCGTATGGTTGAGGGCTGCATGACATGTGGCAGCTGTGGCTATTCAAAGTGTGGTTAAAACCCTAGGTGGCTTTTCTCCGCTTTGTTTCAATCCAAAACGCAATCGCCTACTGGGGTCTGCAGATTTTGTAGATGGTGGGGTAGTAGTTCTCGCGACCAGAAGTGATGTCTCGTTGTTTAATAATATTTGTGTTAGATTACTGTAGTGCTATGAATATTCCTAAGGATTCAACTTCTTGCTCAACATTTCTTTTTAATAGGACGAAAAAAAGTGCCCCATATTAATAAACTGCAAGACATCTCTAACGTAACGCCAATCACCGATGATTTAGAGGGTTGGGTAGTTACTGAGGGTGCGCCAACCATGAAAACCTGGATCCTCTACACCAGCCATGATGAGAGTATGATCTCTGGTTATTGGGAGGCAACCCTAGGATCCTATCATGCGACCTATACTGACTATGAGTTTGTGCACATTATTGCCGGTAAGCTGATCATCACCGGGGATGGTGAAAGTTCTGTGGAACTTGGCGCTGGTGATGCTTTTGTTGTGGAGCCTGGTTTCAAAGGGACATGGCAAATTATTGAGCCGATCCGTAAGCATTTTGACATTAAACTCAAATAGAAACGGGCTTCGTTACTAATGCCTCTCTTCATGACCTATATCGTTTTTTTGGACTAGGAAGCCTGTATCATTGCAATATGTATGACGTATAGAGATACTAAGGAGGACGGATCATGGCGAAGTTGGAAGTCCTATATAATGCTGAATGCCCTATATGCAGGCGTGAGATTGAGCATTACGAACGCCTGTCTGGCGATGAGGTCGAATATATCAAAATTACAGCCGATGCTGCGGCTGATTGGGGGCTGACCGAAGATCAAGCAGCACAGCAATTGCATGCAAGGCGTGGTGGAAACCTGATCATCGGTGTAGATGCATTCGTAGCCATTTGGCAGAGGTTACCTTATTTTAGGGTTATTGCCCCAATTGTGAATTTTAAGCCAATCAAGGCTTTCTCTTCGTTGGTCTATCGACGGATTTTGGCACCACTGCTGTTTGCAGCTCATAAACGACGCCGGGAAAGGGCTAAGTGAGTGGGCCATCATTGCGGCCTTTTCAAGTGGTATCGGCATAGCTATTTTTGCTCTGCCTCTATACTTCCCACCTAAAATAGCCTAGCCGCCCATTATTGAGCCTCGTTGAAGAAGGCTTCTTGGGGTTTGTCGGTCCATGGGGGGCTGCAGCGCCCGCATGACATAGAAAGATATTCTTGTGAAACAAGCTCTAGCTGACGCGCTGCAAAAGCGCGGCTACGAAACTTTGACTCCTGTCCAAACCGCCGTCACGGCCCCCGAATTGACAGACGCCGATTTGCTGGTATCTGCACAAACGGGCTCTGGTAAAACCGTAGGCTTCGGGCTTGCCATTGGCGATAGCCTGTTGGGTCAAAATGAGTTCTTTGAACGCGCCTCCAAACCTCTGGCTTTGGTCATTGCACCAACCCGGGAGTTGGCATTGCAAGTGAAACGTGAGTTGCAGTGGCTCTATGGTGAAGCGCGGGCAACGATGGCCTCCTGTGTAGGCGGTATGGACATGCGCGATGAGCGCCGCACTCTAGAGCGGGGCGCGCATATTGTTGTGGCCACACCGGGTCGTCTGCGCGATCACATAATGCGCAAATCCATTGACCTGTCCGAATTGCGGGCCGTGGTCTTGGATGAAGCTGATGAGATGCTGGATCTGGGTTTCAAAGACGATCTGGAGTTTATTTTGGGCCATGCGCCTGAATCCCGCCGCACTTTGATGTTTTCGGCCACCGTGCCAAAATCCATCGCAACGCTGGCAAAATCCTACCAAAAGAATGCGGTGCGCGTGTCTACAGTGGCAGAGAAATCGCAGCACACAGACATTCAATACCGGGCTTTGAGTGTTTCGGCGCGCGATATGGAAAATGCCATCATCAACGTTTTACGCTTTTATGAAGCGCCAAATGCGTTGGTCTTCGCCAACACACGCGTGATGGTCAATCGCCTGAGCACCCGTCTGTCAAATCGTGGGTTTTCTGTGGTGAGCCTGTCAGGTGAATTGAGTCAAGCAGAGCGCTCTCATGCTTTGCAAGCAATGCGGGATGGTCGTGCGCGAATTTGTGTGGCTACCGATGTGGCTGCCCGTGGCATCGATTTGCCGAACCTTGATCTGGTGGTACATGCCGAATTGCCCACTAACTACGAAATTCTGATGCATCGTTCTGGCCGAACTGGCCGGGCCGGGCGCAAGGGCATCTCCGCTCTGATCGTACCACCATCGGCGCGCCGTAAAGCTGAGCGCATCTTGCAAGGTGCAAAAGTTATAGCTGAATGGGCTGTGCCCCCTTCTGCGGATGAGGTGACAGTCAAGGACCGTGAACGTTTGTTGGCCGATCCAGCTTGGCATGAAGAGATCAGCGAAAAAGACCAAGTGGCTGTTGATGAGTTGTTGTTCCATTTCAGTCCAACCCAACTGGCTGCGGCATATTTACGGATCTACACCGCCAAGCAATCCGCACCTGAAGAGCTTTCAGCTGTGGATGCGCGTGACGCCAAAGAAGTGAAACCAAGACGTGCTACTGATTTTGGCCCTACCATCTGGTTCTCTGTTCCCGGTGGCCGCGCCTCAGGAACAGTTCCTGGGCGCCTGTTGCCGATGATCTGTAACGCCGGTGGCATCACTAAACATGATATTGGGGCGATTAAAATTCACCCAGATGCGTCCTTCTTTGAGATTAAGCTGGCCAGTGTTGAAGGTTTCAAAAAGGCTTTGGGCCCAGATATGACCGCAGAAGACAATGCCGTGGTGACTGAATTAAAGGGCCCTCCTGCGGATGTGCCTTATGAGCGGTCAAGTTCCCCAAAGCCTTGGGCCGACAAAAAACCACGTGCCAAGGGGAAGCCCAGCGGCCCAATTGAATGGAACGATGCGCCAAGCCAAAAGCCGCGCAAGTCAAAACTAAATGAGGGCAAACCTCATGCGGGCGAGAGCAAGCCAAAATATAAGCCTAAGACAGCGGCTCAAACTCGCCCTGATGGTGTGGTGGAAACCTTCAAGAAAAAACCCAGTGCTGCTGTGGTTGCGTCCAAACTATATGCAAGTAAGCCGTCGAAATTTTCTGGTGGGCCCAGTGGCAAACTCGGTGGTAAACCTGCAGGCAAGCCCACAGGTAAACCTGGTGGAAAGTCCGCGAAACACGCGGGCAGTGCAAACCCAAAGGCGGGCAAGCCCAGTGCCAACGTGAGCAAACAGAAATTTGACCCGGGCAAGCCAAAGCGCAAACCTGTATGAATTCTCTGCATCCACGCCGGGTCAGAGCACTTTTTTGAGAAAATTGTAGCAAAAGGGATTCACAAGCAGAATCACCTCTGTTACGAATAGGTAAGATCAAATCAGCGCAAGACTGAGCAGTGACGATAAGCAGGGCCAATACGCCACCGGTGCGATCTTAGGGTCGCATATAGAAGTGGACGCAAGGCTCCGCGACCAATACTCCCGCGAAGGATATTGATGAAAGAGGAGCGCAGTAAGGCGTTCCTCTTTATTCTTTTCGAGGCTAGGCCGCTTGAGACTCGAATGTAAGATGTTTTACGGTCCGCCTAAGCACTTCGGCTCACTTCCCAGCTTGACATTAAATCGATTGGCTGGCATGCGCCCCTTATTGGTGTTGGTGGCCCCCGCAAGGGGATGCCTGTCGGGGTTCGCCCAAAGGACAACGCCCTTCATAGTGGCCCGTGTAGGGCTTCGAACATATCTGAAGGAGATCAGCCGGTGACAAAACGTACCGCTGCCAAATACAAAATTGACCGTCGGATGGGTGAAAACATCTGGGGTAGGCCTAAATCACCCGTAAATCGCCGTGAATATGGCCCAGGCCAGCACGGTCAGCGTCGTAAAGGGAAATTGTCCGATTTCGGTATTCAGCTGCGCGCTAAGCAGAAGCTAAAAGGCTATTATGGCGATTTGACCGAGAAGCAGTTCCGTCGCATATACGCTGAAGCTGAACGTGTAAAAGGCGATACTGGCGAAAACCTAATTGGTTTGCTGGAACGCCGTTTGGATGCAGTTGTGTATCGCGCAAAATTTGTTGCAACAATTTTTGCAGCTCGTCAGTTTGTTAATCATGGCCATGTGCGTGTGAATGGCAAAAAAGTGAATATCGCGTCCTACAACGTCTCTGAAGGCGACGTGATTGAAGTTCGTGACCGCTCCAAACAGATGGCTGTTTTGCTTGAAGCTACACAGCTGGCCGAACGTGACGTCCCTGACTACATGGATGCTGATCATACAAAAATGACTGCAACTTTTGTACGCATCCCTGGTCTAGGCGATGTACCTTATCCAGTTGTTATGGAGCCGAACCTCGTGGTAGAATTTTACGCGAAGAACTAATCTTCGTCAGATTGATTTCAAAAGGCCGCCACGGGAAACCGCAGCGGCCTTTTCTTTTGTGTAATTGACGTTAGAACGATAGAAAAAGGGAATATCGTATGACGCAGCCAAAACCTCAGCCCGGAATACTGGACATTGAGCTATATGTGGGTGGGAAATCCACTGTGCAGGGCGTGCAGGATATTCTCAAACTATCATCGAACGAAAATCCCAATGGGCCGCCTATATCAGCGCAACAGGCTCTTGTAGCGGCCGCGCCCTTGATGCATCTCTATCCGGACTCGGATCACAGCGGGTTGCGGAGTGCTTTGGCAAAATTGCATGGGCTTTCGATTAATAAAATAATATGTGGTTGTGGCTCGGACGAATTGATAAGCTTTCTGTGCCAAGCCTATTCTGGCCCTGGTGTGGAGGTGATCCATACGTCCCATGGGTTTTTGATGTATAAGCTTTACGCTATGGCGGCTGGTGCCACAGTTGTGCCTGTGGCCGAAACAGAGCGATATGTGGATGTGGATGCTATTCTGGCGGCGGTGACATCACGCACGGGAATAATATTTGTGGCTAATCCAGGCAATCCAACGGGCACAAAAATCCCAGATACCGATATCGTCCGCTTAATAGCATCCACGCCGAAAGATGTGTTGATTGTATTGGACGGTGCCTATGCGGATTATGTCGAAGGCTGGGATGGTGGCGCGGGTTTTGTAGAGCGTCACAGCAATGTGGTGATGCTGCGCACTCTTTCTAAAATGTATGGTCTTGGCGGATTGCGCGTGGGTTGGGGCTACGGGCCGCAACATGTGATCGACGTGTTAAACCGGGTGCGTGGCCCATTTAATCTCTCTGCACCGGCCTTGATCGCAGGAGAAGCAGCGGTACGCGATCTAAATTTTGTGACCACACACCGTGCACAAAATAACTTGGCCCGTGCTTGGTTGGCGACTGAATTGGCAGCTCTTGGCGTGGCTTCAGATCCATCTGAGGCCAATTTCATTTTGGCGAGGTTTGTCGACAAAAACCATGCGGAAGCCTGTGATGACTATCTGCAGACTATTGGTATTTTGGTGCGCCGGGTTTGCAGTTATGATCTGGCGCATGCACTGCGGATTACTGTGCCAGATATGGCTGGTTGCGTCCGAGTAGTGTCTGGTGTGAAAGCCTTTTTGGAGCAAGTAGAATGAGCTATGATCGCGTTGCCTTGATTGGGCTAGGGCTGATTGCCTCTTCGATGTTCTGGGCCATGAAAAGGGCCGGAATGTCTGGGCATGTTACCGGCTATGCGCAATCTGCTGAGACTCGTGATACTGCGCGCAAAATTGGGCTTTGTGATACGGTGTGCGATGATCTGACCGCAGCAGTGGCCAATGCCGACTTGGTGGTGTTGTGCGTGCCAATTGGGGCCATGGGCCCGGTTATGGCCGAGATTGCACCTTATCTAAAACCTGGTTGCACGGTAAGCGATGTAGGCTCGGTGAAACGCGCAGTTATAGATGCGGTGAAGCCACATATAGGTCCGAATATCCACTTCGTTCCAGCCCATCCTTTAGCGGGAACAGAGCGTTCCGGGCCAGAGTCTGGCTTTGCTGCACTGTTCGATAATCGATGGTGCCTGTTTACACCGAATGGGGCGGATCGCGAGGCTGTGATAGCTCTATCGACCTATTGGCAGGGGCTCGGTGCTAATGTTGATGAGCTGGACCCAGACCACCATGATCTGGTTCTTGCTGTCACCAGCCATGCGCCACATTTGATTGCCTATACGATGGTTGGTGTCGCAGATGATCTGCACCGGGTGACCAATTCTGAAGTAATCAACTACTCAGCCACTGGATTTCGGGATTTTACTCGGATTGCTGCCAGCGATCCGACCATGTGGCGTGATGTGTTTTTGTCCAACAAAGAGGCCACATTGGAAGTTTTGGGCCGATTTACTGAAGAGCTTTTTGCGTTACAACGCGCAATCCGAACTGGCGATGGTGATCTTTTGCATGACTATTTCTCACGTACTCGCGCAATCCGTCGCGGAATAATCGATGCGGGCCAAGACACTGATGCTCCGGATTTTGGGCGCACCAAGAGCTAGAGTTTTTTTGTAACTGAGCCTACTGTTTCCGTACGCTGTAATTTAGACTATAAAAGAAATTAACTGTTTAATCACAGATAGCGAAATGGTGGTAAGCAATGTGGGTATTTGGATACGGCTCCTTGCTATGGAACCCAGGGTTTGAACCTCTAGAGCAAGTCCGCGCGGACTTGCCGGGCTATATCAGAAGCTTTTGCATGCTCTCCATCCACCATCGTGGTACTGAGAAAAAGCCAGGTCTGGTGCTGGCACTGGATCAGGCCGGTGCAGGCGCCTATTGCGCTGGTATGGCTTTGAGGGCCTCAGAAACGCAGGCTGATCAGGTTTTAGAATATTTGCGCGCCCGTGAGTTGGTTTCTTCAGCCTATGAGGAAAAATGGATCGATCTAAAGTTGGTTGATGGCCGAAATGTGCGGGCGGTGACCTACTTAGTGGACCGCAACCATGTGCAATATTGCCAATATGATTTAGACCATCAAGCTCGCATTATTGCGGGCGCTGTAGGTGGGCGTGGGCCTAATCCGGAATATTTGTATAATACCGCTGAATTGTTGCAATCGTTGCAAATAGCCGATCCAGAGTTAGATTATCTAGCAAGAGAAGTCTCAAAGTTAACGAAATCTGTATAACGGCTTGGCTTAAAGGCTGTTGCGAAGTAAAGTTAAATCTTAGAATTTTTTGAAGGCAAGGCCTCACCATGGATCATATACGCCGAGATCAAAACCCGCAGTTTTCACAACCGTTTAGCCAGATTTTAACCATGCTGGCCATTGTGGGGGGGGTGTCGGCGTTGAGCTATCTAGCCTATCCAAGTGTTGGTCCAACATTTCTGGCAAATCCCTATTTGAACATCTTCATTTTGTTTGTATTCATTATCGGCGTCGCCACTTGTTTTCATCAAGTGTTGTCATTGATTTATTCAGTGCAATGGATTGAGGGGTTTGTCACCCAGCGTGACGGGCATGACGTGGCCAAGCCACCACAATTACTTTTGCCATTGGCCAGTCTGTTAAGGGGCCGTGGTGCGAGAATGCAGTTGGGCTCTGCTTCGTCGCGATCAATTTTGGATAGCGTATCCACGAGGATTGATGAGCAGCGTGAATTGACAAGGTACATTACCAACACGCTTATTTTCCTGGGTCTGTTGGGAACATTTTATGGTTTGGCCACCACGGTGCCTGCTTTGGTGCAAACCATCCAATCTCTGACGCCCGTAGACAATGAAAGTGCAGTTGATATTTTTTCTAGACTGCAGCGTGGCCTAGAAGGCCAGTTGGATGGCATGGGTGTTGCCTTTGCTTCCTCTTTGCTCGGCCTTGCCGGGTCGCTTATTGTTGGGCTTTTGGAGGTGTTTTCGGGTCGGGGTCAAAACCGCTTTTATGGCGAGTTGGAAGAATGGCTCTCCACCATCACCCGCGTTGGTTTTTCTGGCGGTGAAGGCGAAGGTGGTGGAAATCAGACGATGCTGGGAGCGATGATGGAGCAGATGTCTGAACAGATGGACGGAATGGCGCAGATGTATTCGCAAACTAGCCAGGGCCAGGTGGAAGTTGAATCGCATTTGATTGCGCTCACCTCAACGATCGAAAAATTGACTAAAAAACTTGACCAAGGCCAAACGCAAGCCTTAGAGCGCGTCGCCACTAGCCAAGAGAGGATGATTGCGCGGATGGGCGAAAGTGGTGGTGATGGTATTGATGCTGAAAGTCGTATGCGCTTGCGCTCGATAGATGTACAAATGTTGCGAGTTTTGGAAGAAGTTTCTTCCGGACGGCAAGAAAGCCTGTCGGAAATTCGCAGTGATCTTGCAAACCTTACGAAGGCTATTAGGTCCCTCGCACGAACCCCCAATAGCGACAAGGGCTAGGCATGGCGCTTTCCCGACGCACCGGTGTAAGGTTTCAAGCCTCAATTTGGCCAGGATTTGTGGACGCTATGACTGGTCTGTTGCTGGTTTTGATGTTTGTGCTGACCATTTTCATGGTGATGCAATTTGTGCTGCAAGAAACGATAAAGGGCCAAGGTACCCGACTGGAAGAACTGAACCTCGATGTTGTACAAAAAAACGATCAACTGCAGGGGTTGGCTGTACAAATTTCAGCGCTGGGGGACGCACTCGGCTTGGAGCGCGCCAGTGCAGCCAATTTGCGTGACCAGGTTGCTGGTTTGGATTCATCTTTGGCAAAAGCTAAAGCGGAAGGCCGCGGCCAACTTGCTCTTATCTCAACACTTACTGCGCAGCGTAAAGCGCGCATAGCTGACCTCAACACTGCGAACACTCGAATTAATGATTTTGAAGAAAAAGTGGCCAATCTTCTGAACTTACAACAACAAACCGACGGCGATATCGAGAATTTTAAGCTTCAGGTATCAGAGCTACAAAATGCAAAGGCACAGGGTGACGCAGAGATCTCTAATTTTGAAACCAAAGTGGCTTCCTTACTGCAAAAGCAGGCCTCGTCAGATGGTCAGATTACTCAGCTTGAAGCCGAGCTAACTTTATTAGTGGCGCAGTCTATGGAAGATGTGGCTCGCATTGTTGATGTGGAGAGCCAAGTGTCGGAGCTTGAGGCACAAAACGTCTCCGCTAATGCAATGATTGTAGGTTTTGAGGCGCGGGTGCGGCAAATGCTGGCTAAACAAGCCCAGGAAGCTGACAACACCGCTGTACTCGACGGCGAACGTGCCAGTTTGCAGCAATCTTTGCTCGCGGCACAAGCCAACATCACAGCCCAGATTGAAAAAGCTGCTTTGGCTGAAAAACAGCGTGAATTGATGGATGAAATGTTGGTTGATATACGTCGCGACACTCAAGTTACCAGTGCCAATCTATCTAATACTTTGGCACTTCTTGCCTCCCAGCAGGAGCGGACCACAACGTTAGAGCAAGCCAATAAAGCTCTACAAGAGCAGGCCAAAACCCTGAATAATGCTCTTGACGAATCTCAACAGGAGATGGTGGCTGCGGCCATACTACGCGAACGTCTGTCGGAGGCAGATGCTGCGCTGACACAAAAACAAATCGAGCGCTTATCGATGGCGGCTGCGTCGGAAAAGCTGCGTAAAGATCTAGAGAATAGCGAGGCAGCTCTGTCGTCTTTGACCCTGCAGCTGAACGATAAACGTAAAAAGGCTGAAGAAACACTTGCGCTGCTGGCAGCAGCCCAAGTAGCGAATGTCGGTATGAACGAAAAGCTATCAACAGCATTATTGGCGTTGGAAGCGGCCAAAGCAACTAAGGAATTATCGCAAGGCCAGCTTGCCACTTTGGAAGAGCAAGGGGCTGTTACAACACAAAGGCTACAAGAAGCGTTGCTGCGGTTGCAAAAACGCGAGGCGGAACTGCAGACTGCGCGATCTCTACTTCAGGGTAACGTACCTTTGCGTGAAGCGTTAGCACGTGCGATTGTTGCGCGTCAAAGTGCAGAGCAACAGCTGACGGAAGCTGAAGTTACAACGGCCCTTTTGGCCACCGCCCAAGCAGAGTTACAAAAGTCAGAACAAATTTCAACCGAAGCGCAACGGCAAATGGTTGTTTT
>Ga0209711_10002090_pt1 | contig 18506 bp, 18 predicted proteins | sample ArcticOcean_MG_C_7_FD_187441 | JGI IMG/M metagenome (GOLD analysis project Ga0209711, IMG submission 187441) | Marine microbial communities from western Arctic Ocean - ArcticOcean_MG_CB11_88 (SPAdes) (version 2) | ecosystem: Environmental > Aquatic > Marine > Oceanic | place: Arctic Ocean... | reverse complement strand
AGGTAATATCAATTGATTCGCGTGCTTCAATAACAGATAACGCTCGATATGTTTTTTGTGCAGTATCAATTTTTACTGGCATAGCTTTAACTGCAATGATTCTTGTTTTACTCATGAATTGCGCAAAGCCAGTATACTTTAAATATAAAGATACTCCGCCATAAAGAAGGCCAGAAATAAAAATAAAAATAAAAATCTTAAATACACTCAAAGATTTTAAATAATTTATGATTTTAGACAGCATTGCTCAACCTTCCATGTTATAGCTTATTCTATCCATATTAGTGACGCAATTCTACCAGTATTAGTCTCACCCCTATATGAATAATATAAATTTGCACTTTGATATGTACACATTTCATCTGTAAATATTTTTTTAACACCCGCATCTTTTAAAAAAATTTTGGCTGTTTTCTTTAAATCAAGTCCCCAGTGCTCTTCATCAACTCTATTAAATATGGTTGCAGATATTATTGATAATTTTTTATACACATCTTCTCGGACTAAATAATTAGTTGAACTGATGGAAGGACCAATCCAGCATATGATTTCAGAAGGATCATTAGAAAATTTTTTGATAAATTTTGTTATTATGCCATTATCCAAACCCCTCCAACCCGCATGTATTACCCCAACCTTTGTTCCATTTTTATTACTAACCAAGATAGGCAGGCAGTCAGCAGACAAAACAACACATGGTAAACCAATCGTATCCGTGTAAGATCCATCGCATACTAACCCTGATACTGACTGTTTAAATTTTCTTATACTTGTACTATGTATCTGTTTCATCCAACAAGGTTCCATTTGTAGATTTAAAGATTTTTTTATATCTTGCCTATTTTTTCTAACACTAGTTTGCTCATCACCTACATCCAAACTCAGGTTAGAATCTTTATATTCACCTTTGCTATACCCCCCTATACGTGTTGTAGAAAAAGCTTTTATATTACTAGGAACTTCCCAGATTACTGGTTTAATCTGTATCGGCATAACTATGTTTCTCGATCAATGATTGTATTTCTAAAAATGAATCTGGCGGCGAAGACTCTATAAAAAAAATTTCTTTTGTAGATGGATGCTTAAATTCTAATGACATGGCATGTAATGCATGACCATTATATAAATCTAAAAATTTAACTAACTCTGTGTTTTTACTAAAAATAGATTTTCTAAATCCATATAGCTTATCACCAAGAACTGGATGCCCAATAAATGATAAATGTACACGTATCTGATGTGTTCTTCCAGTTACAAGCTCAACTTCAATTAATGATGCTTTGTCAAATCTACGTAAAATTTTAAGTCGTGAAATAGATTCCTTTCCAGAGAAAGTTACTGCCATTTTTTTTCGGTTAATCTTATGTCTTCCTATTTTCTCATCTATCATACTTATATTTTTTAAAATTCCAGATGTAATAGTTAAATACTTCTTGGTAATGGATCTATTTTGAATCTGTTTCGTCAGATGATTATGGGATTGAAGTGATCTTGCTATGATTAATAATCCAGAAGTCTGTTTATCTAGACGATGTATTATTCCAGCCCTAGGTACATTTTTCAATTCAGGATATTTAAATAATAAAGCATTTTGTAATGTACCTAAGTAATTTCCAACTGCGGTATGAGTAACCATTCCGCTATTTTTATTGACAATTATAAAGTCATCGTCTTCATGTAATATATTTAAGGCTATATCCTCTGGGATAATATCTATTTCTTCATTGGGGTGAACCTCTATCTCGATCTCAGACTTAATCGAAATCTTATCTTTAGGGGAGCAAGTTTTACCATTAACTAATATTTTTTCTGCATTAATCCAATTTTTAATAGTTGATCTTGAGTATTCTGGCAAACGTGATGATATAATCTGGTCTAGCCTTAGATTGTTTTCTGGCTCAATATCAAACTTATAAAAAGTGACATTTTTCATGGTGTAATCTCACGTAACTAATCTATAATAACAAAATGAAAGCAAAAATACTCCTTATAAACCTTATCTTTAGTACATTATTATCGAGCTGCTCATACTGGGAAGGCGCTTTTAAAGAGCCAGACCCTACCGTAGGCATGTCAGCTGCACAAATATATGGAGAAGGAAGGTCATTTCTTGATGCCGAGGATTACCCAAATGCCATCCGATATTTTGATATACTAGAGGCTAGATATCCATTTGGCATATATTCAACGCAGTCAATGCTTGATCTAGCATATGCATCGTATAAATCAAACTTGAAAGCAGAAGCAATAGTTGGTTGTGATAGATTTATTAGATTGTACCCAAATCATCCAAATGTATCATATGCATACTACCTGCGAGCCTTATCAAATTTTAATATAGATCAAAATTTTTTGACCGAACTATTTGGCCAAGATCCATCAAAATATGATGTATCAAAGCTAAGAGAATCATTTGATGACTTCTCTGTAGTAATAAATAAATTTCCAGATAGTAAATATGCCAAGGACTCAAGAAATAGATTGTTTTATATTAAAAATATGATGGCGGCCAATGAATTGTATATAGCAAAATATTATGTTAAACGGTCAGCTCATGTAGCAGCAATAGAAAGAATAAAATATCTATTAGTTCATTACAATGGGACACCTAGCACAGAAGAAGGTTTGTTGATTTTAATAGAGAGCTATAAGTATTTAAAGATGAATGATTTGGCAACTGACACAGCTAGAGTTTTAAAAGAAAATTATCCTGACTATACAGTAATGAATAAAAATGGGATTGTAACAGTTAAGAAGAAGATTAAGGTAGTCAAAAAAATAGAGACTCAGAAAGATAATGGGTCAAGTTGGTTTGATTTCTTGAATATATATAACTATTTCTAACTTTTATTTTTTATTATACAAACAGGAATGGTTTGCATTTTATGGATATTCTTTCTTCTGATACTTAAGTATTTTTCTCTGTGAGCACTATCTGGATTTGACATAGCTTCCTCTAATTCTTCATATGTTAGACCAAGCTGTTCCTCATCTGTTCTATCATCATCCCATAAGCCATCAGTTGGCGGAGCACTTAATATGTCATTAGAAATATTTAATTCTTTTGATAAAGATCTCACCTCGGACTTAGTTAAATCTGCAATAGGAGATATATCAACTCCACCATCACCATATTTGGTAAAAAAACCAACACCAAAATCTTCAACCTTATTACCTGTTCCCACAACTATCCCCGAGAAAGAAGCTGCCGCTTGATAAAGCAACATCATTCTTAATCTAGACTTACTATTAGCAAAGCCTAAGTCATTAATGAAATCAGATGCCACGCATGTCTCGTAAAATTTATCAAAAGTATCGCTCAGATCAACCTCGCAGACTTTAATATTATTGTATTTAGATAATAGAAAATCACAGTGGAGCTTGCTTAAAGACAGGTCTTTGGTTTTAAGTGGTATCTTGATTAGTATAGTCTGGACACCAGTCATGGCACACAAAGTACTTGTTAAAGCAGAATCAATACCTCCAGATACTCCAACGACTAAACTCTTTATATTATAATCAGAAGATTTAACGTAATCTTTGATCCATTCCACTATATGCAATATCACTTTACTATTGTTCATATGTAAGGCCTTATATGTAATTAAAAACCAATCATTGGTTAATATTTAAACTAGAATCATATATTATAGTCTATAATAATAAAAGAATACCATTCAAAATTTAAATATGCGTATAATCATACTACTTTTAGTAATATTTTTAGTCTACATAATAGCAAAGTCATTGCTGGCAAAAAAAGCAAGAGGCATAAAAAAGACAATTAATAAAATTCAATATTGTAGGCATTGTAATACGTATATAACAAATGAAGATTATTGTCTGAGTAATAATATTGATTATAAGAACTGCAAGAATTATAAGTGAGATTGAGATGAATAGAAGACCATTACTGTTAACGCTAACTATAATTATGTTTATAGGAATATTGCTGACAGTTTTTTTACGATAAAACTATGCAACTAATTATAATTTCTGGGAAGATAGGTTCTGGTAAATCAACTTTAAGCAAATGCTTCCAAAAAAAAGGTTATTACTATATAAACTCAGATAGTTTTGCAAAAAATATTATTCAAAATAATAAATTTATTATAGATAAATTAAATAAAGAATTTGATATTTTAAATAATGAAAAAAAAATATCTTTAAAAGATTTAAAAAATATTCTTCTATCTTCTGAAGAAAACAGGAATAAGATTAATTCAATAATTCATCCTTTTTTTTATAAAGAATTAAATCTGATACTTGGTGAGTCTAGTGAAAAAAGGATAGTTCTTGAGTTGCCACTAATTGAGACAAGTAATAATATTGAATATGATTTTAAAATAGTTTCCATTAAAACAAATTTAAAAACAAGGGAGCAAAGATACTTGGCTAAACCTAGCTCTAAAGCTGAAGATTTTATAATTTTAAATAAATACCAAAAAAGTTCAGAGTATTATGAAAAATATTCTGACTATGTTATATCCAATAATGGTACTATAGAAATATTACAAACAAGGTTTAATAAATTATATAGTAAATTTAAAGAATGAATAACTTATCAGATAATCAGGTTTCATTATACGAAGAACCTGTGCAAGAAAAAATTAGAAAATTTATTAAAATTGAATTTCTATTGAACAAGATTTACTATTTCAAAGGTAAGGATGATAAGAGTGAAAATTATATTGCCTTATTAGCACTTTGTGAGCTATATGAAATTTTATCACGCAGTGATATAAAATCTGAACTGATTAGAGAAATTGAAACACAAAATAGTTATTTCCAGTTGATAAAAGAAATGCCTCAAGCAGATAGTAGCAAGCTAAACTCAGTTCTAGAAAAACAAAATATTCTTTTAAAATTGATTTATAGTAATGAGGTAAATTACTTAGATCACTTAGGACGCGATATTCTTTTTAAGACAATATTGAAAAACTGCTTTACTCAATTACAGCCAGCTTCTATTGATTTTTGGTTATCAAGAGATATCTTGATCAGAGAAACACAAATAGATTTATGGCTTGAGCCATTAATATTTATCAAACGTTCAATTGATTTTATCTTAGAAATAGTAAGAAAGTCTGGTAGATTTGAAGATAGAATGGCAGAAAAAGGATTTTTTATAGAGAAACTTGATCCAAAAAAAAATGTACTTCTTGTTAGAGTAACGCTAACCTCTGATTTATATTATTACCCTCAAATCAGTGTAGGTAAACAGAGATTAACTATAATGTTTATGACCAAAGATGATAAGAATAACTTAGTTCCATATCAAGAAGATTTGAGCTTTATATTAACCACTTGTTCTCTTTAAATATTAATTCCAAAAATCACTTATACCTGATACTCCAAAACCATTATAAGTCTTGCATACTTCTAGATCACTAATCTTTATTCCACCTAATGCAAACACTGGCATATTTGATAAACCTGAAATAACCTTAAAATCCTCCCAGCCAAGTATACTTTTACCATATTTTGTATAAACTATTGGAGATAAAATAATAAAATCAAAATTATGTTTATTAGCAATCATGACATCATTAAAGTTATGGCATGATGCAGAATAAGTCAATATTCTTTTTTTTATATGTTCGCTATCACTATTTATTTTATTTAGGTCTTTAGAGGTATAATGAATTCCATCAATATTAATATTCTCAAGATTATCACTAAATTTTTTATCAATAATTAATGGCATATTATTTTTAAAACAAAGTTCAGATAATTTTTGAGCTGTAAGATTATAATCTTCTATAGAATACCCAAATGATCTTAATCTAATAAAAGAATTGGAAGTATTAAAGTTTTTAAATTTTTTAGATACACCATCAAAGTCTATTGGTGTGATAAAAAATAATTCTCTTAATTTTAATCTATTTAATATTCTAGTAGTTGATTCAAGAAATAGATGATTAGCTGTAATAGGATCAGCATATAAAAGATTCTGTTTTTCTTTAGATTTAATTTTTCCACTATACTCAATAATTTCAAATATATGCAATTTTACAGATAGATGTTGATATAGATGAGTTATTTCCCCATGATATATATTCTTTTTAATCTGTATATCTAGCTCTTCATAACATTCTCTAATTAAGCATTCTTCTGGATTTTCTGTTTTTTCTATCTTCCCGCCAGGGAATTCATAGTGATGGCCAAACGGTTCCTTTCTTCTCTCTGAGAATAAATATCCAATATCATTCTTTATAAGAGCTATTGAACACTCAATATTATTTTTCATAATCTATGTTGTGTAATCAGAATTAATATGAACATATTCATGAGATAAGTCAGATGTCAAAACTGTATGAGTATCTTTTCCAGAATTTATATAAAGATCTATTATTATATTTTTTTGCATCATAGATTTGTTAAGTTGCTTTAGATTACATTTTTTAGACTGCAAGCCATTCTCAAATATTATTTTATTATTAATTTTTAGAGTGACTTTATTTTCATCAAAATTAATATTATTAATTGACCCTAGTCTTGCAATAATTCTTCCCCAGTTTGGGTCTGCTCCATACATTGCAGTTTTAATTAAATTAGAATTTGCTAAACTATAGGCTATTTTTTTAGCCTGCAATGCATTATATGATTTATGCACAGTTATCTTGATAATTTTTGTTGCACCTTCCCCATCCTCAATTATCATTTTAGATAAGTCATGGCATACATTTGCTAATTCATTTTCTAATATTTTTAAAATTTTAGTGTTGATACTAAAATCAAGCTCTTTGTTTTCACCTGTTGAAATTAGCATCACAGTATCATTTGTAGACATGTCACCATCAACTGAAATTGTATTAAATGAAGAGTTGACTGATTTTTTTAAGATTTTTAGTAAAAGTGATTTTTTTAAATCAATATTAATAGATATAAATGATAGCATTGTTGCCATATTAGGCTCAATCATTCCAGCACCCTTACATATTGCATTTATCGTTATCTTAGTTTTATTTAATAAAAAAGATCTGGTGATATGTTTACTGAATTGATCAGTAGTCATGATTGCTGAGGCTGCTTGCTTCCAAGTAGATTTAAACTTAAAATCATGATCTTTTATAGACTTCATAATTTTATCAATTGGTAACTGTCTTCCGATTATACCCGTTGAAGATAATAATACATTTTCCTTCAGACAGTTAAATTTTTTAGATATTGATATTGTACATTTTATAGCATTTGCCATTCCTAGCTTTCCAGTGCATGCATTAGCGTTTCCTGAATTAACTAAAATATACTTTGGGTTAGATTTAGATGCATTATGCTTAGATAAAATTATAGGCGCAGCCGCATATTTATTCTTAGTTGATACAACTGCAATTTTCGAAAGTGCTGGCAATTTAAAACATACTGCATCTTTCTTCTTCTCTTTTACACCTATATTCAAGATATCAATTAAAACTTTATTACTCATAATCTACCACAGCATCTTTTATATTTTTTACCAGAGCCGCATGGGCATAATGCATTTCTTGAAATATCAGTATTATTTTTATTTATATTAACATTTAAAGCTTTATCTTTTATTAATTTATCTGAAGCATTTGAATTATTTACTTTTATTTTAGTTAAGATCTTAATAGTTTCAAGATTATTTACAGATAGCATTTCTTCAAACATTTCAAAAGATTCTCTTTTATATTCATTTTTTGGATTTTTCTGAGCATAGCTTCTCAGTCCAATGCCTTGTCTTAGATAATCCATAGCATTCAGATGATTTCTCCAGTCTTCATCTATTACACTTAAAAATATATTTCTAATTAACTCATTTCTATCTTCTTTAGACAAAATGTCAAGATTAGACTCGATTGAGTTAAAAATAATATTACGAATATAATTTTTAAAAGTTACCCTTCCCTCATGATCACCATTTTTAATAATCTCAGAACTTTTAATCTCAATAGAAAAATCACTTTTAAACTGCTCATTAATTGCGTCATAATCCCATTGAGATGATGGTATATCTAGCGGAATATAATTATTTATTAAATCCTCGCATGTAAAGCTCAAAATATTATTATAAATAGATGACAAGTCATCAGCTGATAGAATATCATTACGTTGATTATAGATTACCTTTCTCTGCTCATTAGCAATATCATCATACTCCAGGAGTGTTTTTCTTATGTCAAAGTTATATGCTTCAACTCTTTTTTGAGCATTCTCGATTGAGCTAGAGACCCACTTATGCTCTATAGCCTCACCATCTTCCATGCCTAATTTTTTCATGATTTCAGTAACTTTGTCTGATGCAAATATTCTCATTAAATTATCTTCTAGCGATAAATAAAACCTAGATTCTCCTGGATCCCCTTGTCTACCTGAGCGTCCTCTTAATTGGTTGTCAACACGTCTAGACTCATGTCTTTCTGTTCCAATAATATGCAATCCTCCAATTTTTTTAACATCATCTGGGTTATCAAGAGAGGAACTTAGCCCATCATTCTTCATATCTTTACCGCCTAGGACAATATCTGTGCCTCGACCAGCCATATTGGTAGCTATTGTTACCGCAGATAACTTACCAGCCTGTGATATTATTTCTGCTTCCTTTTGATGCTGTTTAGCATTAAGAACATAATGTTTTATTTTTTTTACTTTTAAAAGCTTTGAGATATATTCTGATGACTCGATAGAGGTTGTTCCAACCAAAACGGGCTGCTTAGTAGCATGAATGGTTATTATATCTTTAATGATTGCCTCATATTTATCTTTTACATTAAGGAATACTAAATCAACATGATCTTTTCTTATCATTTTTTTATGTGATGGTATAACAATAACCTCTAAGCCATATATTTGTTGAAATTCAGTTGCTTCTGTATCAGCAGTTCCTGTCATACCTGATAATTTATCAAATAATCTAAAATAATTTTGAAAAGTTATAGATGCGTATGTTAGATTTTCATTTTGTATTTTTACAGATTCTTTTGCTTCTACCGACTGATGAAGACCTTCTGACCACCTTCTTCCAGGCATTTTTCTACCTGAAAATTCATCTATAATAACAATTTCATTATTTTCTACTACATAATCAATATCTTTATGATACATTAAATTAGCTTTCAAGCTTGCATCAACTAGATGTAGTAACTGTATGTTTTTAGGATCATATAAAGTTTCATTATTCTCTAATAAATTATTTTTGACAAAAGTATTCTCAATCTCTTCATGACCATCTTCCGTTAAAGAAACAGATTTTTGTTTCTCATCAATTGAAAATAATTTATCATCTTTATTTTTAGTTATTAGTGATTGCGTAACTTGATTAATTTTAAGATATAGATTGCTTGATTCTTTTGCAGATCCTGATATCACTAATGGTGTTCTTGCTTCATCTATTAAAACAGAATCAACTTCATCTATAATTGCATAACTCAACTTGCACTGTACTTTTTGACTTAACTCATAAGTCATATTATCTCTTAAATAATCAAAACCAAACTCATTATTAGTTCCATATATAATATCAGATTGGTATGCTTTCTTTCTCTCTTCTGGTGTCGAAGCGCTTGTGATAGTTCCAACCGATAACCCAAGATAATTAAATATCTCACCCATCCATTCAGAATCTCTTACAGCTAAATAATCATTTACTGTAATAATAAAAACTGGTTGACCGGATAATGAATTCAGATACGCAGGTAATGTAGAAACTAGTGTTTTACCTTCACCAGTTTTCATTTCAGCTATTTTACCAAAATGTAATCCAATTCCTCCTAAGAGTTGCTCATCAAAATGCCTTAGGCCTAAAGTTCTAATAGAAGCTTCTCTAGTCAGCGCAAATGCTTCGGGTAAAATATTGTCAAGATTATTGCTTTCCTTGTACTTTTCTCTCAATAAGCTAGTTTCTGCTTGAAAATCTGATTGAGTAAATTTTTGATATTTATCTTCTAATGCATTAATTTTTTTTACAAAAGGTGCATATTCTTTAAGAATACGGCCATTTCTACTTCCAAAAATCTTTTTAATAAAATTAGATATCATAATGTTTTATATAAGTTTGCATGTAATGAGTTAATTATCGTACAATCATTATAATAGATTATGAAAAAAATATCGTCATTCATACCTGTGCATGTTATCAATAAGAATGCTTTAATCAAAGACTTAACTTCTTATATTTCAGATGTTTTTCCAAAGGATGTATTTGATAATATCGAAGTGGGTTCTGTTAAAGATAGCGTGCTCATAATAAGCTGTAAAAATAGTTCAGTTGCAACACTTATGAGATTCGAAAAACAGAAATTTATTGATCTATTGGATGGTAATAATATTTGTAAAATTGACGATATAAGAGTGACTATTATTGATTATGACTGAACAATATAAGGTTCAGGAGTGCTATAAAATATTGGAGACTTTTCATTATCTTCAATAGTGGCTTCTTCCCAGGCATCTGTATTATTAGCTAATTCTCTTAACAAGAGATTATTTAAATGATGACCAGACTTATAAGCAGAAAAAGAACCAATCAAACCATGTCCCAATAAATATAAATCACCAATAGCATCTAATATTTTATGTTTAACAAATTCATCTTGAAAGCGCACTCCTTCTTCATTTATGACCTTATAGTCATCAATAACTATTGCGTTATTAACACTTCCACCTAGTGCTAAATTATTTTTACGTAATAATTCGATATCTTTAGCGAAACCAAATGTTCTGGCACGACTTACTTGGCTTAAGTACGACACAGATGAAAAATCTATTTCAGACGACTGCGAGCTTTCATTAAATGCTGGGTGATTAAAATCAATTGTGAAGGCTACTTTAAATCCATCAAAAGGTTCAATTTTTGCCCATTTTTCATCTTGTCTCACTTCAATCGTTTTCTTTATCTTAATGAATTTTTTAGTATCATCTTGTTCTTGGATACCAGCAGATTGGATCATGAATACAAATGGTCTTGCGCTGCCATCCATTATTGGTACTTCTGGACCATCAAGCTCTATCAGAGCATTATCTATGCCTAAACCTGCTAGAGCAGAAAGCAAATGTTCAACTGTTGATATTTTAGCGGTTCCGTTTGAGAGAGTTGTAGAGAGTCTTGTGTCATGTACATTCTCTAAAGAGGCTTTAATTGGATCAGACTTAAGATCTGTTCTTACAAAGACAATGCCTGCATTTACTCGTGCTGGGTTTAAAGTTAAAGTTATCTTTTTCCCAGTATGAAGCCCGACTCCTGAAGCCTTAATTTTACTCGATAATGTTCTCTGTTTAAGCATATATTTAGTATGTATATTATAGTAATTTTTAATTAATGTTAAGTAATTTTAAGCTTTTAAGCATAGTTTCAACAATATACATTATCTAATAATTAGACAGAATATTAATACTAAAGTTCTCGTTGAAAATAAACTGAGAATTTTTTCCAAACTACTTCCAGATATTTTAGGAATGGATTGTCAGATATTTGTCTATGGGGCATCTCATTAAGCTTTTCATCTTTGTATAATAACAAACCAACAGCCGTTGCATATCTTGTCTTTCCGCTTAAATTTTGTATTCCAGTTATTTCCTTTGGACTCCCTATTCTTGTTGGCATCAACAATTTATTTTCAGCATACGTATCTAGACCATTTAGCTTGCAGCCTCCGCCAGTAAAGACAATACCAGCTCTGATCTTTGAGACCCATCCACTAGAGTTAATCTCCTCTTCTATCTGTTGAAATATTTCATCTACTCTGCAAGTAATAATATGTGTAAGAATCGGTTTGTTAACTTCAGATTCAGGTTTATCAGAAATTGATGGTACTGGTATATTAATTTGAGTGTCATTTGGCTCATTAATTAAACTACCATACTTCTTTTTTATATCTTCAGCTGCTTCAAATGAAGTACGTAACCCTATTTGAATATCTTTCGTAACCATTTGGCCGGCAAGAGGGATTACAGCAGTATGTTTGATATCACCATCAGTAAAAATTGCAATATCCGTAGTTCCTCCACCAATATCTACAAGACACACACCTAAGGATTTCTCTTCATCTGTTAAAACTGAATAACTAGAGGCTACTGGTTGCAATACAAATTCATCAACTTCCAAAAAACTGTTTTCTATGCACTTTGTTAAATTTTTCTTAGCAGTTGTTGAGCATGTGATGACATGGACATTTGCTTCCAACCTTTTTCCAGCCATTCCAATTGGCTCTTTTATGCCCATTTGTCCATCTATAGTAAAATATTGAGGTATTCTATGAAGAATTTCTTGATCAGCGGGTATACTGATATCACTTGCGCTTGCTATGACCTTATCTTTATCTTCTTGTGTGACTTCATCGTTTAGAATATTAATAGCTGCATTACCATTATAGCTTTGAATGTGATTTCCAGCAATTCCAGTAATTACTTTAGTAAATTTGCAATTAGTCATGGTTCTAGCCTGATCTTTTGCTTTTCGAATACTTTTTACAGTTGCATCAATTTCAGAAATAACACCTTTATTCAGCCCATTGCATGCTTCTTGACCAATGCCCACTAATCTTAATTCCCCATCTTCATCATAGTCAGCAACTAAACATAAAACTTTAGTAGTTCCTATGTCCAAAGCAACGATAAATTCATCTTTAATTGTAGTATTTGTCATGCTTTATAATATCATTGTTTACTGTACAGCAAAACCTGTAGGGTATCTTAAATCAATATTCTTTCTTGTTTTTCTAGATTTTTGAGTTAATAAAAACTGATCATATACAGATAAAAACTCTTTCAGCTTTGATTCATAATCCCCATGACGCACAGAAAATCTATATTTTGAAGTTAGTATGACCATCATGCCATTGTCTTTAGACAATTTAATGATATTAATATTAATTTCAGATAGTATTTTTTGAAGATCTAAGTATAAGTTATGCATATAAACTTTATCATCTTCGCTACTAGAGATTTCCAAAATATTTTTAATAAGATATTTACCACTTTCAATAGCAAAACCTTCTTCATCTACATATGATAGATTATTCCATAAAAATAAAGGCTTAAACTCAGATATCTTAACTGTAATTCTATGCGGAGGATCTAGTATAATTTGCGCATTTCTTATCCATGGATCCTCTTCTATTTGATTCTTTAATCTCCGTAAATCAATTTGGTAGATTTCTTCAGAAATATAGTTTTTCAAGATATCATCTATTCTAGATTCATTACTATACTCAAATGTTCCTTCTTTAAAAATATGTTTTACAGGATTTGTACCAAAAAAAATAGGATAATTATAAGCGCTAATAAACAATACAAATAAACTAAAAAAAATAAAAATTCTCTTCATATTAGTGTTTTAAAAGTAATAAAAGTAATTGATCATACGATAAGCCATTCTTCTTTGCAGACTTAGGAACTAAACTGTGATCAGTCATACCTGGTATAGAGTTAATCTCAATTAAATTAATTGATGCGTCTTTATCCATAAAAAAATCAACACGTCCCCAACCAGAACATCCTGTGCTATTAAAAGCTTTCATGCAAATTAAGTCAATATTTTCATGAACATTTTTTGGAAACTCAGGAAATGAAAAAACAGTATCACTATCTAAATACTTAGCTTCATAATTATAAAATTCTCTCTTTGTTTCTATTTTAATTACTGGGAAAACTTGATTATCAATGATGGGTGCAGTGTATTCTGGAGCAGTAATAAATTCTTCAATAAAATAATCACATGAATTTATATTATTTAGAGAAAGTTTCTCCAATATATCTACAGAGCTAGATGAATAAAAATCAATGGTATTAAATATTTTTATACCTACACTTGAACCAGATTCGCACGGTTTTAAGATAAATTTATCATCAAATATTTCCTCTATTTCTTTTGAAGAAATATTATTAGATAGTTTTAGATAATTTGGTGTTTTTAAACTATTTCTCAGCCAAACTTCTTTGGTATATACCTTATTAAATGAAAGTTTTGATGACTCTGAGTTTGAACCAATATATTTAATAGATAACCTGTCTAAATAACTTTGCACCAGGCCATCTTCACCGCCAGTACCATGAATCAAATTTAGTACAAGATCTATATTATTAGATTTAATAAATTCAGAAAGCATATTAATATCATTATTTTTAAAATCAAAAAGAAAAGCATTTAAGTTACTACTCATGAGTGAGTTATAAGCTGATTTACCACTATCTAGAGACACTGGTCTTTCATCAGACCAACCTCCACATAATATTCCAATATGTTTTCCAGCTAACTTATTCATTATTATTTTAGTATATACAAATCTCTCTGGTTACAGATATATTATATTTTTTTTTAATTAATTTTGAAACATATTTGATTAGCTGAATGAGATCCTTGCAGGAACCACTACCATCATTTATAAAATAATTACAATGTTTTGTTGATATATATATTCCACCAATTTTTCTTCTTTTAATGTCAAGGGAATCAATCAGTGAACTTGCCGGAATATTTTTTGAAGGATTCTTGAAAATGCAGCCTGATGACCACTGCTTTACAGGCTGAGTTGCACTCCTATATTTAGAATATTCTTTAAGAAGATTTTTCTCAAATACCTTTTTTTTATTTATAACCAATAATACATCTAAAAATAATAAAATATTATTTTTATCAACACTGCGGTAAGAAGTTTTAATTTTTTTACATAGAATATTCTGTATGCTACCTGCCTTGTTAACAATATTAACGGAATCAACAGAATTCCATATTGATTGTTTAAACGCACCAGCATTCATAGCTAATGCTCCTCCAATTGTTCCTGGTATTCCATGAAGAAATTCAAAACCAGCTATAGACTGTTTATGACAAAACTTTGCAAGTCTCGCGCATGATATGCTAGCAGCAACAGATATATACTTACCATCAATGATAGAGATATGGCTCTTATCATATTTACTTAAAGAAACAATATCAGACTTATATCCGTTATCTGAAAATGCAATATTTGAACCTTTGCCAATAATTAGTGTTTTTGGTAATAATAATATCTTTTTCAAGTTAGCTATATCTTCTATAGATTCTGGAAAATATATTTTTTTTGAATTGCCACCAATATGAATTGTTGTAAAATTTTTTAAAGATATATTTTTTTCTATTATCATGCTTTATTTAATAAGTTTTAAAGAATCTTCCATAATAATACTTATAGCATTTGATGGAAATATATTCTGTATATTTTTTGATAACATATACATGCGCTTTTGATCATTTAAGAGAATATTAGCAATAGTGATAAAATTCTCAATAAAATCAATTTTCTCTTCCAACAAAATAGCAGCAGAATTTTTAGCTAAGTAGCTTGCATTAAAGAATTGATGATTGTCTGTTGCATGAGGGTATGGAACTAATAAAGCTGCTATTCCTATTTTTGCTAATTCAGATATAGATGTTGACCCAGCTCTACATATAACCAAGTCAGCCCAATCATATAGCTTATCTATTTTTTCAGAATATGTTAACACAGTCGCATCTATAGAATATTTTAAATATTTATTTTTTACTAATTCCGAATGATTAGGGCCACTAATATGTTTTATAGAGATATTAATACTATGAAAGTGAGAGAAGGCAAAAGGCATGGTGTTATTTAGAAATGCTGCACCTTGACTGCCTCCCATAACTAAAATATTTATGCAAGGATTGTTATTAATATATTTTTCTTCTGGTTTTTTTACTTTATCAAATGATGGCCTCACAGGATTACCTGTATGTAATATTTTTTTATTATTTTTTTTAAAACTTAAAGGAAATGTTTCGTAAACACGTTTGGCAAAGTAATAATTAATTTTATTAGCTGTGCCAGCTATTGAATTTTGTTCATGAACTACTAATGGTATTGATAATAGAAAAGAAGTTATTGAGGCTCCAACGCTAACATAACCTCCAAATCCGATTACCAAAGAAGGTTTATGTTTTTTAAGTAGTCTGAATGATTCATATATAGATCTTAAGAAATTAAATAGGCCTAGTATTTTTTTCAATGATGATTTTCCACGTATCCCCTGAGAACTCACATGTTCAATAATTATCGATGAATTATTTACTACTCTATTTTCAAGCCCATTCTTAGTTCCAATCCATAAAATCTTATAACCAAGCTTAATGTACTCTTGCGCAATAGTATACGCAGGGTATACATGTCCACCGGTGCCACTAGCTAAAATTGCAACTGTTTTCATATTGAATTAATACCCTCTTTTAACAGCATGGCTAATTTGTTGACGATTTTCAATTTGTATTCTAATCAATAGACCAATAAAAATAAACATCATTAGAAGATTAGTCCCTCCATAGCTAATGAATGGCAAACCCATCCCTTTAGTTGGAGCCAAACCCGTATTGACCATTATATGTATTAAAGCCTGATAAGTAATAAAAAAACCTAGCGTAAAACTTAAATTTGAAGCAAATCTAAGGTTATTGTCACTTGATTTATTAGCAAGTCTGATAATTCTAAAAAAAACTATACTAAACAAGATGAGTACAATTAAAGAAAAAAATAATCCCAGCTCTTCAGCAATTAAAGCAAATATAAAGTCATTATATGATTCGGGTAAGTAGCTTAGCTTCTGAACACTAGAACCTAACCCTAAGCCAAAAAACCCTCCTTTCCCAAATGCTAAAAGTGATGCTATAAGTTGATAACCACCCCCAGACTGGTCGTCCCAGGGGTTCATGAAGGATACAAGCCTCTTAAGCCTATATGGAACATAGAGTATTAATGGAATAGCTGCTAGAACAGCCAGTGATATATAAGAAAATAAATATTTTAAATGTAACCCCGCCACTAACATTAAAGAAAAGAATGTGAAAACAAGTAGCGCTGTGCTTCCAAAGTCTTTCTGATAAAGAATAATTAAGGATAACGCAACAATCATGAATAAACACTTATTAAAGCTCTTATTCACATCATGCTTGACAATAAATCCAGAAATCCAGAACATCACAAATAATCTTGATACTTCAGAAACCTGTATAGTTATGAAACCTAAATCAAGCCATCTTTTTGCCCCATTTATTTCTTTTCCTAATCCAGGAATAAAAATTATCAATGAAATGATAAAAGAAAATAATAAAAAATATTTTCCATAATCATAATAAAAACTTAGTTTAATTTTAGAGATTATGACTGAAAGAACTACTCCCATAGATAAATAAATTAAGTGTTTAGTAATAAAATAATAAGGATTTGACTTCTCATCCAACGCATAATCAAGTGTGGCTGAAGTGATCATTATCAGCCCTATAGATAATAAAGCAACAAAACATATGATCAAAGTATGATCTATGCCTTGGCTTTCACTAATTAATATATTTTTTTTAATGAAATCACTTAACAAAATTTTGAACCGCGGAGATAAAGGCAGCACCTCTTTCTTCATAATTTTCAAACATATCAAAACTTGGACTAGCAGGAGATAATAAAACATTATCATTAACTGTAGAGTGTGATCGTGATATCTCAACAGCAGACCGAATACTCTTGGCATCAATCGTTTTAGTAGTTATCTTTAACTGTTTCTTAATGTATTCCTTATTTTCACCAATAAATATTACAAGTTTAACCTTCTGATTTATTAGAGAGCTTAATGACTCATAACTCATATCTTTCATTGACCCACCAAGTATTAAAATGATTTTCTCATCGATACACTCCAAAGCAGCTTTTGTTGATGCACAATTTGTAGATTTTGAATCATTATACCAATTTATATTATCTGATGACTCAATCAGCTCTATCCTATGAGGTAAATAATTAAAATCATTTAAAGCATTTAAAGAATTCTCAATATCAATCTTAATTATATTCAATACAGAGATAACTCCTAATATATTCTCAAGATTATGCTTTCCTTTATATTCTAGATTTTTATTTTTAAAATATATTTTTAAATCATCATAGTGTAGATCTTTAATTATAGAACCATTAATCATAACTTCTTCAATATTAGTTATACCATAAGTCTTAATGTTTTTTATATCATCAATCAAATGATCAATTGAATTTGAAGCTAAAGAAAAAGATGAATCTTTATATATTGATAATTTTACCTTTGAATAATTTTCTATATTTTTATGTCGTTCTAGATGATCATAGTCAATATTTGTAATAACACTAATGAATGATTTTAAATCTGACATATACTCAAGTTGATAACTAGACAATTCAAGTATAATATAATCATAAAAATTATTTATGATTGAAAGAGGAGGTATTCCATTGTTTCCGCATGCAATGCAGTTATAACCTATTTTATTAAATGCATGTTTTAACATTGTTACCATGGTAGTCTTTCCATTAGTTCCGGTAACAGATATTAGTTTACTATCACAGTATCTTTTAAAAATATCAATATCTGTTATCACATCAATATTATGTCTCTTAATATCTTTGAATATCTTATGATTCTTATCTAGACCTGGACTAATTATTACTTCATCAATATTATTTAGAAAATTAACTGGGTATTCTTTAAAATAAATAGAATTAGGATTAATATCTCCAAAATCATAACTAATG
>Ga0209711_10002088_pt1 | contig 18507 bp, 12 predicted proteins | sample ArcticOcean_MG_C_7_FD_187441 | JGI IMG/M metagenome (GOLD analysis project Ga0209711, IMG submission 187441) | Marine microbial communities from western Arctic Ocean - ArcticOcean_MG_CB11_88 (SPAdes) (version 2) | ecosystem: Environmental > Aquatic > Marine > Oceanic | place: Arctic Ocean... | reverse complement strand
GAAACAAGAAGAGCGTAAGTGATCTGATATTATTTTTAATTTTGGGTCCATCTTAATTTCAAATTTTGACAATCCGGGGTCAGACCCCAATTTGTCACATTTGACAATCCGGGGTCTGACCCCGAATTGTCAAAATGGTTAGACGATGTGTATTATAACTTCAACTGCAGGCCTTTTGCTCATAAGATCTTCAAATATTGTAACTATTTTTGATCTTAGAGTTTTAGTTAGCTCTGCTTTAACAGTATCCATTGCTGAGTTTCTAGCTTTTGTGCGCTTTTTCTTTTTTAAGAAACTTAAATTAAGGCCATTGCCATTGTTAGATTTGCGATTTGTTGATTTCTGTCTGAAGATTTTTGTTATTTCTTCTCGGATAATGTTTTGTGCAGTGTGGTCAGACTCTAAGTCGTAGGATCCAATCGCTTGTATTGAAGGTTGTGATAGTATCTCTAGCGATTCATTAACAACTACCGATACAGTAACAATTCCAGAGGTTTGAAGTTTTCTTCTTTCTCTAATAACTGGACTGTTAAAATCTATTAGATTTCTGCCATCAATTCCGAAATAGCCGCTTTGAACAAAGCCAACTACTTTTGAGTTTGAAGGGTTTTCTTTATCTATTTTGATAACACTACCATTTTGACTCTGTATGGCTTTCTGGATATTTGCGTTTTCAGCTATTTCGCAATGTGCTTTAGTGTGAATATATTCACCGTGAACAGGAATCGCTAGTTTTGGCTTGGCTAGTTCGTACATTTCTTTTAGTTCCTCTTGGTAAGGATGACCAGAAACGTGGACGAAATGATCTTTTTCTGTTATGACGTCTATTTCTTTTTTTGATAATTCACTAAATAGCTCAAATATTTTCTTTTCATTTCCAGGAATGATTTTGGAAGAAAATATCATCAAATCTCCTTTGGTGAATTTTACGAATCTGTTATTGTTAGTAGCTATCTTTCTAGTAGCTGCCATTGGTTCTCCTTGGCAACCAGTGCAGATAAATAAGATTTCATTTTTTTTGTAATTCTTAATTTCGCGATCTGAAATAAATTCATAGTCACCTTGAAAGTAACCACTTTGTTTACCGACATCGTGAAGTCTTCTTAGAGAAAATCCTAGAAGGACAACTTTTCTGCCAACTTCTTTGGCTATTGTGGCTATTGTTTGAATCCTTGCTAGGTTAGAAGCAAATGATGCAACACCTACATAGCCTTTTCGGCCTTCAATTAATTTTTTTAGTGAATCATGCAATTCACCTTCCGATCTAGAATGACCGGGAGATAGAGAGTTGGTTGAATCACAAGTCATTGCAAGGATTTCTCCTCTGTCGCCATATGATTTGATTAACTCTTTTTCTGAAACGTCGCCGACAACTGGATCAGGGTCAAATTTCCAGTCTCCTGTGTGCAAGATATTTCCTTTATGAGTTTTTATTATCAGTGCCTTCATTTCAGGAACTGAGTGGGTAAGGCCAACAAATTGAATTTTGAAAGGATCTAGGTTTAGATCTTTTGTGCCGTCTACTATGTGGATTGGAACTTTTTTGTGAAGATTAAATTCTTCAAGTTTTGTGCGTAAGAAATTGGCAGCAAAGTTTGTTGCATATACTGGTACTTCAAGTTGTTCCCACAAATATTGAACAGCTCCTAAGTGGTCTTCATGTATGTGAGTTAGAACTATACCAAGTAGGTTCTTTTTATTTTTTCTGATGAAAGAGATATCTGCAGTCATCATGTCTATTCCTGGAATATCTTGTGCGAAACCAAGTCCACAATCAATCATAATCCATTTACCGTCTAGATGGTATAAATTGACGTTCATGCCAATTTCGTTTGCGCCACCAAGAGGCAGGAATAATAGGTCGTTTTTGTATTTTTGTGCGTTAAAATTCATTTTAGTTATTTTTTTTATATATTTTATACATCCCTTCTAAAGTTAGGTTGGGCTCGTAATGGTCAATCAAGTTTGATAGGTCATCTTTGAAAAGTTCAGCTAGGCCACCAGTAAAAATATGTTTTGTTTTTTGGCCATATTCTTTCTCGATCTTTGCGATTAGTCCTTCAATTAAACTAATATAGCCATGGTATATCCCTGAATTTAAAGCTTCAAGGGTATTCTTGCCAATGACGTTTGTTTGTCTTTTGAGTGATATTTTGGGTAACTGTGCGGTCATTTCATGAAGTGTCTTGATCGAAAGGTTGATTCCTGGAGAAATTACTCCACCAATGTAGTCTCCTTTCGCGCCGACAACGTCAAATGTTGTGGCTGTTCCAAAGTCAACAATTATGAGATTATTGCCAAATTTCTTGGAAGCAGCGTAAGCATTGATTATGCGGTCATGTCCTACTTCTGATTTGTTTTGGACATTGATCTCAATATCGATGTTGGTTTTATTATCGCCAATAATGAGTATTTTATTGGAGATGGTTGTGGAGGTGAATTTCTTAACGGCTTCATGTATCTTCTTTGTTAGTGTAGGAACAACAGACCCTATTATAACGCCAGTGATGTTTAGACAGTTAATCTTGTGAGTTAAGAATATCTCAACTAGATCAACTGCGTAGTCGTCAACATTCTTGCTGATATCGGTTTCAATGCGCCATTGATGTTTGATTTTGTCATCCTCAAATAGTGCAAATACTATATTTGTATTGCCGATATCGAAAGTCAGTATCATAACTTAATATTTATACGATTTTGCTGCAGGCAGTTTCTATTCTGCTAAGAGCGTCTTTTAAAAAGTCCGTTGAGGCAGCATAAGAAATTCTGAAAAATCCTGGGGCGCCAAATGCTACACCAGGAACCACGGCAACTCCTGCTTCTTCTAATAGGTAAGATGCGAAGTCATTATCATTGCCAACCTTTTTGCCATTTGGTAGAGTTTTTCCAACTAATTTTTCACAAGATGGAAAAACGTAAAATGCGCCATTTGGTTTATTGCAGCTAATTCCTGTAATGCTGTTTAGTAATTCAACTACCATATCACGACGTTCTTGGAAAGCTTTCTTGCTACTTGCAATATAATCTTGAGGGCCGTTTAAAGCTTCAACCGCAGCTGCTTGACCAATTGATGATGGAGAAGAAGTGCTTTGAGATTGAATCATAGACATTGCTTTGACCAATTTTGCATCTCCTGCTGCATAGCCGATTCTCCAGCCAGTCATTGCATAGGCTTTTGATACGCCGTTGATAACTAGAGTTCTGTCTTTTAATGCAGGTTCTACATTTATAATTGAGGAGAATTTTAAGTTATCAAATAATAAATGTTCGTAAATATCGTCACTTAAAATGTGGATGTTTGGATATTTTAATAATATATCAGCTAGTGCTTTTAATTCTGCGTCAGTGTAGCAAGACCCAGTTGGGTTGCTTGGAGAATTTAGGATGATCCATTTTGTTTTATCAGTGATTTTTGCTTCTAGATCAGATGGAGATAATTTGAAATTATTAGAAGCGGTAGTTTCGGCTATTACTGGTTGGCCACCGGCAAGCAAAACCATGTCCGGATAAGATACCCAATATGGGGCAGGGATGATTACTTCATCTCCAGGGTTTAAGCTAGCAACTAACGCATTATAGATAATTTGTTTAGCGCCGGTACTAACAATAATTTGGTTAGTCTCATAGCTTAGTGAGTTTTCATTCTTGAATTTATTGATGATGGCTTTTTTTAGTTCTGGAGTTCCGTTAACGGCTGTATATTTAGTTTGACCTTGATCAATAGCTTTTTTAGCTGCTTCTTTAATATTGTCTGGAGTGTCAAAATCTGGCTCACCTGTTCCTAGTGAAATTATGTCTTTGCCTTGCGCTTTTAATTCAGCCGCTTTCATTGATACAGCTATAGTTGGAGACGGTTTAATATTGCTTAGGGAAGATGCTAGAAAAGACATTTTTTGTTATTTAATTAGAGTTGACATTTATTGTACACGATGGCTTAATTATAGGGGTGCTACTTCATTAGTTGCAATTAATTTTTTTATCATGTCAGGAACAGTTAGTACAAATCCACTATTTTTAGGTTTAACTAGACCACCAATGCTAATGGGTGTTAGTTATACTTTTGCTGCGTTAAATGGGATTTGTTCACTTCTAGCATTTATTTTGACAAATCAGTTCTTTTATCTCTTAGTTTTACTGCCAGGACTACATATGGTTGGGTGGTTTATTTGTTTGAAAGAACCAAGAGCAATTGAACTATTTATTGCTAGAATGTCAAAATGTAATATCTGCAGAAATAGATTTTATCATGGTGGAACTAACTCATACGACGTCTATTAATTTTTGTATTAATCGCTGATTCTTGGTGATTTTATCGTTCTTAGAAATTTTTAAAATTCACGTACTAAATGTACGCTAAAATTTTTAAAATTTCTAACGCCTCAAAATCCCTCAAGACTTAGCAATTACTACTAAAAATTAAACCGGCTACTAACAGATGATAACTATCAAATAAATTTTTAATATTTTTAAAGAAATGAATAAATATAGAACTAATAATTGTAATTCTTTGTCAAAATCAGATATTGGCAAGAAAGTTAAATTGTCTGGGTGGGTTCACTCTAAGAGGGATCATGGTGGATTGTTATTTATTGATTTGAGAGATCATTATGGTTTGACTCAGTGCGTTTTGAATCAAGGTGATAGTGCACTTAACGTTGATGAGATTGCAGCGATCAAGCTTGAATCTGTTATTACTGTTGACGCTGAAGTGGTTGCTAGAGATGCAGAAGTTGTTAATAAGAATATTAATACTGGTGAGATTGAAGTTAGAGTTGAAAAAATTATTGTTGAATCTTTGGCTGATCAAATTCCTTTTCAGGTTAATGCAGCTGAAGGTAATGAGAATGACAATTATCCAGAAGAACTTCGTTTAAAATATAGATTTTTGGATCTTAGAAGACAGAAGGTACATCAAAATATTATTTTGAGATCAAAAGTTATTTCTGCCATGAGAGAAGAAATGACTAAGAGAGAATTCTTAGAGATTCAAACTCCTATTTTGACTGCTTCTTCTCCAGAAGGAGCTAGAGATTATTTAGTTCCAGCTCGTTTGCACCCAGGTAAGTTTTATGCTTTGCCACAAGCTCCACAGCAGTTTAAACAGTTATTGATGGTTTCGAGTTTTGATAAATATTTTCAAATCGCTCCTTGTTTTAGAGATGAAGATTTAAGAGCTGATAGAGCTCCAGAATTTTATCAGCTGGACATGGAGATGTCTTTTGTTGAGCAAGAAGATGTATTTGAAGTTATTGAGCCAGTTTTAACAAATATTTTTGAGAGATTTGGTGCTAAGAAGGTTTTAGATGAAAAGTTTGAGCATGTCACATATGAAGACGCAATGCTAAAATATGGATCTGATAAGCCGGATCTTCGTAACCCTATTATTATTTCTAAAGCTACTGAAATTTTCAGAGGTTCTGGTTTTGGTATTTTTGCAGGCGCCATTGAAAAAGGCGCTCATGTTAGAGCAATACCGGCTCCAAAATGTGGATCAAAGTCGAGATCTTTCTTTGATAAGACGATTGATTTCGCTATTTCTAACGGCGCTAAAGGTTTGGCTTATATCATCTTGGATGAAGAAGGCAAAGGTAAGGGACCAATTGCTAAGTTCTTAAGTGACGAGAAGTTGGAAGAATTAAAAGAATCTGCAAATTTAAAGGCCGGAGATGCGGTTTTCTTTAGCTGTGGAAAAGAAAAAGAAGCAGCTAGATTAGCTGGTTTGGTTCGTGATAAGCTAGGAACTGATCTTTCTTTGATTGATGAAAGCATTTATAAATTTTGTTGGATTGTTGATTTTCCAATGTTTGAGTTTGATGAAGAAAAAAAGAAAATTGATTTCTCGCATAATCCATTCTCAATGCCACAAGGCGAAATGGAAGCTTTGGAAAATGAAGATCCTCTTACCATTAAAGCTTATCAATATGACATCGTTTGTAATGGAATTGAGCTTTCAAGTGGTGCCATTAGAAACCATAAGCCAGAAATTATGTATAAGGCTTTTGAATTGGCTGGATATGGTAAAGACGTAGTTGAGAAAGAATTTGGTGCTATGATAAATGCCTTTAAATTTGGCGCTCCTCCTCACGGTGGAATTGCTCCAGGGATTGACAGAATTATAATGTTATTGGCTGATGAGCCAAATATTCGTGAAGTTATTCCTTTCCCAATGAATGGTAAAGCACAGGATCTAATGATGTCTGCACCTGCACATGTTCCAGAAAGGAATTTGAAGGAAGTTAATATTGAGCTTTCTAGAAAAGCGAAAGAATCACTAACATAAAAAGGAGTTAGTGTGAAAAAAGATTTTGACTTAACGAAGAAATTACCGCCTTATATATTTTCATCAATTTATGAGCTAAAGCAAAAAGCCAAGGCTAAAGGTTTGGAGATTTTGGACTTTGGAATGGGAAATCCTGATTCTGGTCCTCCACAACATGTGATGGACAGATTATCTGAATTATCCAAAGATCCATCAATGTTTGGATATTCTGTTGTTGGTGGCGTTGAGCAGCTAAGAAATGCTAATGTTGATTATTATCAAAGAAGATTCGGAGTAGAATTGAGTGCCGAGAAAAATTGTTTGGTAACTATTGGTGCTAAAGAAGGAATTGCTAGCTTGGCCACAGCTATTTCTAGTAGTGATGATTACATTGTTGTGGCTTCCCCTTATTATCCAATTCACAAATTTGCTTTCGAAATCGCTAAAACTGGTGTGAAAGAGATTTCGGCTATTTCTGGTGCGGAATTCTTACAGAAGTTCAAGAACCTTGTAGAAAGTGAAGAAAAAACTCCTTTAGCAGTTATTGTGTGTTTCCCATCGAACCCGACTACAGAAAATGTTGGTTTGGAATTTTATGAAGAGTTGGTAGATTTCTGTAAGCAAAAGCAAATTTATATAATTTCAGATTTGGCTTATTGTGAGCTTTACTTTAATGAAGAAAGCAAACCACATTCAATCTTAGAAGTTGAAGGTGCGATAGATGTTGCCATTGAGTTTTCAAGCACCTCAAAAAGCTATTCCATGGCTGGTTGTAGAGTTGGTTTTGCCGTTGGGAATGAGAATTTGATCAATGCACTTTATAAAATTAAGTCATATTTAGATTACGGTTCATTTAACCCTTTGCAGATAGCAGCTGTTGATGCGCTAAGCGAGAAGAGTAATGATTATTTGCAAGATTTGAGAAAGAAATATGAAAATAGGGCGAAGTTCTTGGTAGATATATTCCAAAGAGAACTTGATTGGGAAATTAATATGCCAACAGCAAGTATGTTTTGCTGGGCAAAATTGCCCAAGAATTTTTCAGCTTCATCATCATTCGAGTTTTGCAGGAAGTTAATTGAAGAAACAGGAGTAGTATTTTCTCCTGGTAGTTCATTCGGGATTAATGGAGAAGGTTATGTTAGAATTTCTCTAATCCACAAGGATGAAGATGTCAAAAGAGCTGTCGGCAGACTGAAGGAGTTATTTTTAAAATAAATGGTGCTTCCGGCATGATTCGAACATGCGCACATGGTTTAGGAAACCAATGCTCTATCCCCTGAGCTACGGAAGCTAATTTATGCTTATATTTTATACCTATACTTCTAGAATCTCCAGTGTCTTTAGTTTTAGATGGCGCGCATTCGCGCTTGCAAACGCAAGATTTTTCTAAATTCAGCTATGCTTCATTAAGAAAAATTAAGCTTATTGTACTCATAGTTCTTATTTTTCATAGGATGAGTTGCAATCATTCAAAGATGATTGTCGAACATGCGCACATGGTTTAGGAAACCAATGCTCTATCCCCTGAGCTACGGAAGCTGATTTATTTTTACCAATGTACTTTATTTCAAAGATTTTTTTAAAACCAGATCAATTATATTGTTTGTTTTTTTACGTATTGATGAATTACTGAACCGATTAAAGTTTGGTAAGGTATTCCAATATCTGAGGCTTTTATTTTAATTTGGGATAAATCGTCTTCATTAATTCTAAGGCTAATCAATTTTTTTCTTTTTTTCTCTTGTGCTGCTTTGGTGATTTCTTTAATTTTTTGCTCTACATTTGGAATAGATTTTGGATTCTTGTTTTCTATATAATCTATTATTTCTAGTTCTTCTTTACTATAATTTGTTGACATTTTTTTCTCCGTATTTTTTATTGTATTTCCTGCTTGGAACTATGGTTTTAAGAATGATCTCATCATTATTTTGTAAAAATGGAACATAATAAGTGTAGTTTTCTTTCTTAAGAATAAGAATTTCTTGTTTTTTTAAGAAAATTGTTTTTTCTTCGTTCCAGGTAAACTTATAATTCATGTTTTTAGTTTAGTTTATGGTGAAATAACTATTGTAGTTATAATGTATATATAATGTATAGTCAAATTTAATTATTATGATAAATTTTAAAATTTTAACTCTATTCCCAAACTTATTTCCGGGTCCTTTGGGTGAGTCGGTTACGGGGATTGCTTTGAAGAAAGGCCTTTGGGGTTTGGATAGTTTTAATATTAGGGATTATTCTAAGGATAAGCATAAGAATGTTGATGATACTCCTTATGGAGGAGGAGCTGGTATGGTTTTGAGAGCGGATGTTGTGGGTGGCGCTATTGAAGATGTTAAAAGTAAAAAATCAAAGATTATTTATTTGTCTCCACGTGGTAAGAAGTTTGACCAAAAGGTAGCGCGACGTTTAGCTAAGGAAGAAGAAATCATTTTACTTTGTGGGCGCTATGAAGGTGTGGATCAAAGGGTTTTAGATGAGTATGAAGTTGAAGAATTGTCAATAGGTGATTATGTTCTAAGTGGTGGAGAAATGGCTGCTTATGTTGTGGTGGATGCGGTTCTAAGAAATATTGATGACGTTTTAGGCGCGGATGAGTCTTTGAGTGAAGAGTCTTTTGGTTTTAAGGATGGTGATGAGTATGAGAACTTGTTGGAATATCCGCAATATACAAGGCCAGAAGAATGGAGTGGTAGGATGGTTCCAGAAGTCTTGAAGTCTGGGCACCATGCTAATATTAAGAAGTGGCAGAAAGAACAGGCGGTTGAGGTGACTAAGAAAAATAGGCCGGATTTGTTGGGTTAGATAGATGTGTCTTTTGGGTGGTGAATTATTAGGTAATTATAAATTATATAGTTTTTTGGGACACTGTGTGATGGAGTACTCTTTTTTATAAAAATTGTCTGGTGATCTTGGTTTTAAGGATGTTATCTTTAGGATGATTTTTTTATTTAAAAATATTTTAGATTATTATGAAAGATTTTGTAAAAGATGAAAAGTTGTTGAGTTCTTATTTAGAGAATGATGTTGAGTTCTTATTTAGAGAATGATGTTGAGTTGAGAGCTAAAAGGTTAAGGATTGGATTGATTTTGGCGGTGACTTTTTTACCTATTTTTGCTATTTTGGATTTTGTTGTTTACAGAGACGCATTTAGTAATATGGCATTTGCTAGAGTGGTTTCTGTTGCAATATTAGTCGCTTTTATCCCTTTGGCTAAAAATAATAGATTTATATCCGTTAAGTTTTTGGGTGTAATGTGGGCTGTAATATTATTTTTGTCTATGGATAGCCTCATAATTATAACAGAAGGTGTATTTTCTACTTATTATGGTGGTTTGATGCTGGTAATAGTTGCTCTTACGGTAATAATGCCTTGGACAATTATTGAAACCATAATGATATGTGTGTTGATGGTAACATTATATGTTGTCGCTGTATATATACATGCTTATACAGGTTTGTATCAGATGAATTATATAAAACTGGCAAATAGTTTATTTTTCCTGATAGGTACTAGCATTATATGCGTGACGTCATCTTATTATAATTGTAAACTACGTTTTAAGGAATTCTGTCTTAATTATGAATTAGGCCTAAAGAATGATGAATTATTTGAAATAAATAAAATAAGGACAGAATTCTTTGCTAATATTAGCCATGAATTTAGAACTCCTCTTACTCTTATCCTAGGTCCTATTAAGAATGTGATAGATGATCATAAAAGTGAGTTTTCTTCTTTTGCAAAAGAGAATTTGGACATTGCTAAGGAAAATGGGTTTAGACTTTTGAAAATGGTGAATGATCTCCTTGACGTAATTAGTTTAGAAAATGGCAAGACTGAGTTAAAAATTGAAAGAATTAATATTAATGAGTTTATTAAATCTCGAGTTGATTCAATGAGTCACATGGCGGCTTTAAAGAATATACAGTTGGATAAAAATGTTTGCTGCGAGGAAATATTTATTAGAGCTGATGAAAACGCTTTGGATAAGATTGTTATTAATTTAATTAATAATGCGATCAAATTTACTCAAAAAGACGGTCTTGTAGAGGTCTTAACTAGAATTTATGATAAAAAGTTGATCATTGGAGTGGTAGATAATGGTATTGGTATTAAAGAAGAAAATTTGGATATTATTTTTGACCGATTTAGGCAGCTTGACGGATCTAGTACTAGAGAATTCCAAGGAACTGGCCTTGGTTTAGCTTTGGTTAAAGAGTTAACTCAGGCTCAGGGTGGTGTCATAGTAGTTGATAGCAAGATTGGTAAGGGTACGGCTTTTTCTGTATTATTTGATATTGATAATGATGAGGGTGTAAATGACGCAAAAAGTGTTTCATTGGAAAAAAGTGATAATTTATCTTGGATTCAAAGAAATATTAATAGCTCACTTGGCGTTGCAAGTGATGAAGATGAGATTTTGGAGAATATTCGTGATGTTGAGCCGGGTGTAAATAAAGATGTAAGAGTTCTAGTAGTTGATGATGAGCCGGACATGCTTAGTTTCGTTGCAAAAACTCTTAATAGGTTTGGTTATGAGGTGTTGATTGCAAGAGACGGAGAAGAAGCGATTAAGGTGGCACAAAAAGAGAAGCCAGATGTAATTATACTTGATCTAATGTTGCCAAATATTGATGGTTTGAGTGTGTGCAAGACTCTTAAAGAAGATTCAAATATGGAATTTACTAAGATTATTTTATTAACTGCTAGGGTTGATGAGAAGTCAAAAATACAGGCTTTAAAAAATGGCGCTGATGACTTTATGGTTAAGCCTTTTAGTAAGGATGAGTTGTTGCTTAGAATATCAAATTTGTCAAAAGTTAAAAAATTGCAAAGTATTTTGCATCAGGATTTAGTGTTTAGTAAGGATGAACTTAAGAAGTCTTTGGAGGAGTTGAGAGATTTTCAGGAACAATTAATCCAGAGTGAAAAATTAAATTCTATAGGGGTATTATCCTCTGGTATAATACATGAGGTTAATAATCCGCTGAGTTATGCCATGATGGCTTTGCGTTTTTTAAAGGCAGATTCATTAATAGGAAAGAATGAGGATTTGAAGGAAATAGTTAATGATGTTGAGACTGGGATGGAGAGAATTAATAATATAGTAGGAGAGTTTAAGGATTTTGTTCGATTAGGTGAGGGTGGGAAGAAAGAGGAATTTCTGATTATTGAGGCTGTTAAGAGTGCTTTGAAGTTTACTATTTATGATTATAAGGGCATTGATGTAAGAAATAACATTGATCCAAATATTGTGGTTGTTGGGTCTAATAATCATATTATACAAATTATTATTAATCTAATTTCAAATGCTTGTCGGGCTATTGGAAAAAATGATGATGATAGAAAAGGCATTATTGAAATTGGGTCCAAGATATTGGGCACAAGGGTGAGGATTTTTGTTAAGGATAATGGTGTGGGTATGAATGATGAAGAATTGGGAAAAGTATTCGAGTCTTTTTATACTACGAGTGATCCTGGTAAGGGAACTGGTTTAGGACTTAGTATATGTAATATGATGGTTCAAGATCATGATGGCACTTTGGAAGTAGAAAGTGAGATTGGTAAAGGTGCTATGTTTAGTTTTGATTTGCAAGTTGGTGATGGTCGTGGTGGGTGTAGTTGATGTAATCGCTAACCTACTATCGTTGCATGAATATTTCTAGACCATGGTTGGTTGATGAAATTGTGAGTTTAGCAGATAAATTATTTATGTAGCACTGGATTGCTACGCCCTGATAAATCAGGACTCTCAATGACGGTTTTAAGCTAAATAAAACTTAACTAGATCTATCAAATGTTTTGTGTCATTTCCTTTTAAAAAATAGTCATTGAAGCCTTGTTTTAGGTATTCATAGATCTTTTCTTGTTCTAAGTCACCGCCGTAGCATATTATTGGGGTTTTATGTGTAGAGTCATTTTGTTCTTCATGCTCTTGAATTTTTTTACACACCAAGATTCCATCTGATTCTGGCATGTTTATGTCGGTGATTACTAGGCTTGGTTTGTGTTCTAGATATTTTTTATAGGCTTCTTCTCCGCTAGTGCAGGACTTAACATTATAGCCATGATTTATTAATATTTTTTTCAATATTAGCAGGCTAGTTTGTTCGTCATCTGCTATTAGGATGGTTTGTTTTTTATCTGTAGGATCTTGTTTTATTGCAGGAATAAAATCTAAAATATTCCATTTGCAGATAGTTCTTATTAGTTTTTGTTCGAAATTTTTATCCTGTATATTAATGATTTCATCAAAAGTTTTGAAAGACGCTTTTTCATTTTTTGTTAAAATTATAGATGGTGCTGTGATATTATCTGGTTTTGTTAAATCGTCTTGCTCTTGGTGAATTAGAATTAGGTCTGCTGATTTATCTAAATTAGAGGTGTTTTGTGTGCTAGATATTGTGATATTTGGAAATATCGCATCTAGCATGTCATAAATTTTATTTTCAATATCCATTTCATCGCAAACTATCTGTACGGAAATCTTTTTTTGTAGTTTTATTTCATGTTCTTGTAAGGCTGATTCTACTTTTGCTCGGGCTAAATCTTCTTCTGCGGTTTTTGGAAATTCTAAAATAAATTCGCAAAATTCTCCTTCAACAGAATTACAAGTTATTGAGCCGTGGAAACTTGCCATAATTCTTTTGCAAAACGGTAAGCCAAGGCCTGTGCCATTTATTTTGTTGGAAGTTACGAAATTTTCGAAAATCATTTTTTGGTCTTCTTTGGCAATTCCTGGTCCATTATCTCTTAAGGTAATGATATTGAATTTGTCATTATGTGAAGTTTTGATGTCTACTTTAAAATCCTTTTTATAAGTCTGATAATATAGAGAGTTTTTGATGAGGTTGAATAAGACGAAGATAAATAAGGTCTCATCGCCTTTTATTATAAAGTCTTCTTTTGTTTTAGAGTCATCTAAATGTATGAGATCTTTTTCTTCTTTGTGAGAATATCCATATTCTAGAAGAACTTTTTCTATTAAGTCATTGGCTCTTAAAAATCTGAAAGAGTTTTTGTCAATTTCTTTGCCTTGAGCGCTTTGAAGGGTTTTGTCAATTAAGTCATTCGCTCTTCTTATTGAACTAAATGCGACATTGATCATGTCTGATATTTGTGAGTTCAGGCAATTGGCCTTGGGGCATTTTGTTCTAGTGTCGGTGATATATTCTTGTATTTGGTTTAGAGACAGGTTGACGGCGTTTAAGGGGTTTCTGATTTCATGGGCGATTGATCCGCTTAGGCTTTTTAGTGCCAAATTAGTGTGAAAGCTTGTTAGAGCTTTATCTAACATGTATTTGACTGATTCGATGTTCCAGGGTTTTTGTATGTAGCCGAATATGTTGGAATTGTTGATGGCTGCTATGTTGTCGTCAATATTCATGAAAGCGGTGGTGAGGATGCGAATAATGTTTGGATAGCTTTCTTTCGCTTTATTTAGTATTTCTACACCTGTTTTTTCTGGCATTCTTTGATCTGTGACTATGATGGCGATTTCACTAGATTTTTCTTCTAAAATTTCAAGAGCTTCAAATGGAGAGGTGGTTGCGATTACGTTGTAATATTGTTGAAAGATTTTTTTGAAATATTTTGCAGAGTTTGCTTCATCGTCAACAAATAGTATGGAAAAGTTAGATCTATTATCTTGCTGGGTCATTCTTAATTTTGGTTAAAAGTTAGTTTTATTTGCATGATTTTGCGTGATCAATTACTAGATAATTTTAATTAAAACTTTGTTGATTTTTTGCAACTAAATTTGATAAATTTTTGTATTTTTTGGTATGGTTGTCCTAAAATGGTCTTTTTGAGATAGGTTGGTGATTAGAATAGATAAGTAGTGGTTATATCTTGAATAATTATTTAATGTGATTAAATTTTGTCAAAATATGCTGCTTAATTTTGGTTGTAGTACTGACAAAACACTAAGGAATAATATAAAATAATTGGCATTCTTCTTCTATGAGTAAGGGACTTATATCTACTGCTAATGAACTTGTAACTTTTCATAATTCTCAGAGTGAAGAGGTTAGGGGGACTATATTAAAGCTGTCTCATAGTGTGATAGTTTTTGAGGTTTATAATCCATATTCTATTGTTCAGCTAAGTGAGGTTCTCTCTGGTTTAAAGATAGTTAGGTTAAATCAAGAAATTTATAACGGTAAAGCTACAGTTACAAATATTGTAAATACTGGTATTATTCTAATTGTTGCTGCAACTCTTTCAGATGATTATTGGAAGAGTACTTTTGATATTTCATCAAAGAAGGATATTCAAAAGGAAATAGGGCGATTAATTAGTACGTTTGATACAACTCAAGGAATAAACTCTGAGTTAAAAACTAATATTTTATCTATAAGATCCTTTTTGTCTGATTTGCATAATTGGTTTGAGAAGTTTGAGTCCTCTTTTGAACGTGACAGTAGTTTGAAAATTAATGATAAGTTTATCCTGGATTACTTTTCTCCATTATTTGAAAGATTGACTGCATTTTTTAGAAGATCCTCTGAGTTACTTAAAGAAGTCAAAGAGCCTGAAATTAATATGTATAAGAAATTTATTCAGTCTAATCTACACCATCTTGTAATGTCTTCTCCGTTTCCAGTTAGGGCTTTATCTAAGCCTTTAGGCTTTGCAGGAGATTATATGATGATGCATATGATTCAAAGAGATAGTGCTGAAGGATCTAGTTTATATGCAAAATTTGTGAATGTTTTCTATGCTAACATACCACTCTCGATATCTGTAAATAACAGAACTAGTAGATTATTAAAGATTATAGAGGAAGGAGTTAAAAAAGCTGAAGATGAAGGTAGGGAGTATAATTCTTTGAGCGTTGGTTGTGGACCAGCATTGGAAATTAGGTATTTTCTTGAAAGAAATAATCCAAAAGTTAAATGTAATTTTTATTTACTAGATTTTAACCAGGAGACTTTAGATTTTGCAAAAAGTGAGGCTGATAAGGTTAATAAAAGTGATTTGTGTAGTGTATTTACTAGATTGAATTCAGTACATGAACTGTTAAAGAAAAGTGTTAATAAAAAGTTTGAAGATACTAAATATGATTTCATTTATTGTTCAGGATTATTTGATTATTTGTCAGATAAGGTGTGCGCTAAATTAACAAAGATGTTTTATGAGATGCTTCGCGTGGAAGGTAGAGTTTTTGTAACTAATATGCATATTAACGATATAGATCGTTATATTGTAGAAATTTTGTTAGAGTGGTATTTGATTTATCGAGATGAGGATACTATGAAAACAATTGCTCCTAGCTGTGGAGAAAGTCATATTTATACGGATTCAACAGGGGTTAATTTATGCTTAGAAGTAACAAAATCATAGGATATGAGCTTGAGGAGGCATATTGTAAGTACGATATGGATCTGCGAAAAAGGGGGTTAAAGATAACCTTGTTGCTTGGTATCGCATTCGTGGTGATCTTTGGTTTGTTGGATTTTGTTATGTATCCTGAAAATGCTGTAAATTTGATAATTGCTAGGGTGTTTACCGCTGTTATATTATTGATTCTCTTGGTATCTCTTACTAGAGGATGGTTAAGTAGTATTAAATTTCTGGGATTGTTGGTTCCCATCGTTGTATTTGTTCTAATTGATATTTTAATTTTTTTAACTGATGGAGGATATTCGCCTTATTATGCAGGATTGACTTTAACGATAGTTGCCTTATCGACTTTGTCCGCTTGGACATTTCATGAGGCTTTATTCGCTTGTTTAACTATGTTGTTTTTGTATGTAGTAACTTCGGTATTACATATGCAAATACATAGTGCTGATTTTTATGGGAGTGCAATATTCATAAATAATTTATTTTTTTTAATGGCGATTAGTTCTTTTTGCGTTTTATCTTCTTACTTAAACTCCAAACTACGCTTCAAAGAATTCTGTCTAAATCATGAATTAGAGGGTAAGAATGAAGAATTATCAAAGATTGATCAGATGAAGACTCAGTTTTTTGCTAATATTAGTCATGAATTTAGGACGCCCTTGACTTTGATTCTGGGGCCGGTGCAGGATTTGTTGTATGATCCAAGTAACAAGCTTTCGGCGGCGGTGAATAATTCTTTGAATATTGTTAAGCATAATGGGTTTAGGCTCTTGAAGTTGGTGAATGATTTATTGGATATTATTAGTTTGGATGAAGGTAAGAGTAAGGTTAGATTGTTAAAGATTAATTTAAATGAGATTGTTGGTGGCTTGGTGGATTCGATGAATCATATGGCTGACATGAAAGGTGTGGATTTAGTTAATAATGTTGGGCGGGGTGACGTTTATGTTGATGCTGATGATAATTTGATTGAGAAGATAATTTTGAATTTGCTGAATAATGCTATCAAATTTACTCCAAAAGGCGGGGAAGTTGTGGTAAGTAGTGAGGTGGTTGAGGATAGGCTTTTGATAAAGGTAGTTGATAATGGCATTGGTATTCAGAAGGAACATTTATCAGGCATTTTTGATCGCTTTAAGCAAGTTGATAGCTCTGATACTAGGAAATATCAAGGTACTGGTTTAGGGCTTTCTTTGGTTAAGGAGTTGGTGGAATTACAAAATGGTTCAATTGATGTTGAGAGTGATATTGGTAAGGGTGCGAGTTTTACTATTGGATTTTCGTTAAGTGGAGTAAATGAAATTGGAGTTGTTGAGGATGAGGAGAGAGAGCCGGGGCGAATGGATATGGAAGAAGATAAAATATCTAATATGCATAAGATGGCGCAGAAATCTGTAGGTGTTGTGTTGGAAGAAGAAGATGCGATTTTAGAGAATATTGAGGATGTTGCTGAATGTGATAAGAAGGATGAAACTATTTTGGTTGTGGATGATGAGCCGGTAATGCTGAAATTTATAATCGGTATTGTGAGAAAGGCTGGGTACAAAGTAATAGAGGCTGCGGATGGTGAAGAAGGTGTTGACATGGCCAAGAAACACAAGCCAGATATTATCTTATTTGATTTAATGTTGCCTAAAATGAATGGTCTAGAGGCCTGTAAATTGTTGAAGGAAGATAAGGATATGGAGTTGACCAAGATTATTTTATTAACTGCCAAGACAGATGAAGAGTCTAAAATAACAGCGCTTAGTAATGGTGCGGATGATTTTATAACTAAGCCATTTAGTAGTACGGAAGTGTTGAGTAGAATAGCGAATTTGATAGATAATAGGAAGCTGCAGAAGAATTTACATGGTAGTAATGAAGAGTTAAATAATACATTAACGAGATTGAAAGAAGCACAAACACAGTTAATTCATAGTGAGAAAATAAATGCAATTGGCAATTTATCTGCCGGGTTGTTGCATGAGGTTAATAATCCTTTGGGCTATTCTATGACGGCAATTGGGTTCTTAAAAACTAATCCTTCTATCACAGGAGATGAGAACTTGCTGGATATTGTCAATGACATTGAAGAAGGCATGGGCAGGATTAAAAATATTGTTAGTGATTTGAGGACCTTTGCTCATCCGGAAGAAGTGGATAAGCAGGCGGATTTTTTCGCTTATGAGGCGGTGGAAAGTTCAATCAAGTTTACGGCGCATGATTGTAAGGATGTTGAAATTAAGAATAATATTGATCCAGAGTTAAGTGTGATTGGATCTAACAGCCACATTGTGCAAGTTTTTGTGAATTTAATGACTAATGCTTGTAAGGCTATTGCCAAAAGAGGCGGTGATAATCAAAAGGGTTTAATAGAGTTTAGAGCTGAAATTTCTGGAGAAAGGGTTAAGATTTTTGTTAGAGATAATGGTGTAGGCATGAGTGAAGATATTGTAAATAATGTGTTTAATCCATTCTTTACAACTAATGATGTTGGTCAAGGTGTAGGATTGGGTCTAAGTATTAGCCATACTATTATTCAAAATCACAGCGGGTCTTTAGGGGTTACGAGTGAGGAAGGAAAGGGCGCGGAATTTGTTTTTGACTTAGGTCTGTGCAAGTAATTTTTGGGGCAAGGCCTCAGTTAATCGGTATAATTAATTAGATATGGAAAATAATTCAAAATTAAAATCATCTTTTGCTATTTTATTCGTTGATGATGAAGAGAAGCTTCGTAAGTATTTTAAAATGTCGATCCAAAAGGATTTTGAGGTTTTATGTGCGGCTAATGTTGAGGAAGCAAAAAAGGTTCTGGAAGAAAATCATGAAAGAATAGGCGTTGTGTTGACAGATCAAAGAATGCCTGGTGGAAATGGTGTTGTTTTATTGAAGCATTTAAAAGAAGAATATCCG
>Ga0209711_10002084_pt1 | contig 18520 bp, 17 predicted proteins | sample ArcticOcean_MG_C_7_FD_187441 | JGI IMG/M metagenome (GOLD analysis project Ga0209711, IMG submission 187441) | Marine microbial communities from western Arctic Ocean - ArcticOcean_MG_CB11_88 (SPAdes) (version 2) | ecosystem: Environmental > Aquatic > Marine > Oceanic | place: Arctic Ocean... | reverse complement strand
ACACCTTCAGTGGTTTCACAAAGGCTCCCGCAACGGTAAGCGAAGCGCAAAAAACGAAATATCCCAAAGACTCTTTCTTCATAAGAATCGGACTTTGAACGACCACCCGGAGAAGACCAGAACGTTTAAGTAAACAGGAAATTCAAAAGATCGTCCAGCTCAAGGACATTCGTTTAATCAGACAGAAAAATTAAACGCATCGATGTAGGGTCGCTTGGGTTTCCCCTCAGAGCGGATGAATAGCGGTCTGCTATTGCCTCCCAGCTTGCAGCTTTGACGAGTGACTGGTCCTCGACCTATCCTCGATACCGTCCGGACTTCCCTCTGACCTTCCGGATGCGGCCCTTCTTGGTAGCTTCGACTGGCACGCCCATCTCCGACCAGGCGATTTTTCCAATATGGAACCAGTTCTAGGTAAGATCACGCTGCCTGTCAGAGTGGCGAAGCTCCTCCTCGACTTTCCTTCACCATTTCCATGAACAATTTTTCTTAATTCACCAGGCTTGCCGTTCCGCTTGTGGCCCTACTTTCTTCGGGTTCCTTTTCGAAAGCAGCCGAGCTTTTGGCCTACTATAACTTCGACGGGCAATCAGCTGATCAATCGGGGAATGGGACCAATGCCACTTTGAATGGAGTGGTGATCGACGGAGGGATCAGCGCTCCCACTGTGACGATCTATTATGGCGACGAAGACGGCGGAAAAAACGAAGGTTCTTGGGACAGCTCAGTGACACTTCCCGGAACACAATCAGGAAACTTTTTCACCAGTGTCACCGGATTGCTTCCCGCGACGACCTACCACTTCGGGGCAAAGGGAGATAATGCCGGAGGCTCGAAGTGGGCGAAGGAAACAGAAACCTTCGCACGCTTCCACGGTTTCGAATTTGGCGGCACAGAATATCGAAGAAAATTCGGTCATCCTCGGCACGGAGGTCACCTCGACCGGAGGTGAGAATCCAAGCGTCACGATCTACTATGGCCTATCCGACGGAGGAACGAATACGGGAGGATGGCAGGCCAGTGTGACCCCCGACGGTTCTCCTGGCACCGACGACAGCGTCTCCCTTGATGATTGGCTGACCATTCACGGCTTATCACCCGGTGATGAACTGAGCGACCTCGACTCCGATGGATCCCTGGGATTTGCTCGCCTCAAAATCGTGCCAACCCCGTAAAAAAGAGGGCCTACTTCGCACGACGAACCGCTTAATGTGTCGAGACTGATCTCTTTACCTGTCCAAGTGGAGCGCCGTCCCCAAGGTGCGCAAGCTGGTTTTCCTCGTGGGGGACGCTCCGCCCCATATGGACGATGCTCAGGAGCAGTAGTGTTCGGCACGGGATATACAGCGATCAGACTGAGGTTACGTGACAATAATGCCATTCGCATCCGCAATCAACCCAACATGAAGCACGGAGAAGAGAGGAATTTCCACGAAAATTTGAGGACCAAAGCCAAGGCGAATTCGAATCGGTGATCGATCCGAGCTAAATTCTTGATTTTTCAGCTCACCACTAATGCAATTTAATTGCGTTAGTTAGTTGACAGGAGAAATTCGCTAATGCAATTTGGTTACGCTATGAAATTTCACTCAACTTTCCTCCTTGGGCTGCTTTTGACCCATCTTTCCCCTGCGATCGATGTCGCCTCGTTGCACCCATTGATTACTGACGCGCTTAAGCAAGTTGGTGGCGAGCGTGTAAGCATCGTGGAGATCGGAAAGCCAGGTATGAACGTTCATGAGTTCCAACCACGTGCAGCCGATCTTAAAAAAATGGCGAAAGCCCGTCTCATCTTCGCCTCTGGCAAGAAGCTCGAACCCTACCTCGGCGACCTCGAAGATTCCCTTAACGACAATCAAGTGATCATCCAAGTCGGTAAGGACATCCCTTCTCAAAAGATCTCAGCGAAAGACGAAGTCTATGCCTGCTGCCCCGCCCATGCCGAGGGAGGGATCGACCCTCACTGGTGGCACAATGTCCGCAATATGGAACGCGCCATCCGCATCATCGAGCGCAAGCTCGCAAGCGCCGACCCCGAGGGGAAATCCTACTACGTCGCACGCTCCAAGATCGCGACAGCCAAGCTCCGCAACCTCGACAAGTGGGTCAAAACGCAAGTCACCCGCATCCCGAAAACAAAAAGACACCTCGTCACCGCCCATGCTGCTTTCGGCTATTTCTGCAAGGCCTACGGATTCAAGGCAACCTTCGTGCAAGGTCTCAGCGCGCAAGGAAAGATCCCGGTAAAACAACTGGCTGAGTCAATCAAATCGATCCGCGATACCGGCATCCCCACCGTCTTCCCTGAGCAGTCAGCCAACCCTAAAATCTTGGCACAGATCGCAATGGAATCGGGAGCAGGAATGGGCCGAGCTCTCATTGCCGATGGCTCGGTCGAAAACTACGAAGAAATGACCCGTAAAAACGTCAACGTCATCGTTGCCGGACTCCTAAAATGACCCGTTCGCCCATCGTCAGCACTCTTTGCGCCCTCATTCCTCTGGCCGCGCTCGCGATTCCCCTTTCAAGGGTGCTTTCTCCAGATCTGGTGGTTCAAGTCGAGGTGATCGAGCCCTTCCACGCGGACGACCTTGTCCGTGCTGATATCCTTTTAAAAAGCGCTCACCCTTTCGAACAAGTCACCGTCAACGGTGTCCTCTTTTTAAAAGGCGAAGAGGAAAAGGAAGTGCGCTTCGACCCCTCCCAAGCCCTCACGATCGGAGTCACTTGGCCTGCAGGAACTCCAGAATCAGCTCTCCAGTTAGAGATCATCCCCGATGGCTTAGAAATAAAATCCCACACCCTCTGGGGAAGCGAAAGCGCGAAAGAGGAGATTCAATTTAGCTGGGAGGAATTACCCTAATGTCTCACCAACACCATCAACTGGAGCTCAGTAACGTGGGCTTTTCCTACGGCTCTAAAAAGGCGCTCCAAGACGTCAGATTCTCGTCCCACTGCGGTCAGCGACTCGCCCTTCTCGGACCCAATGGCGCCGGGAAATCGACACTTATCCGGCTTCTCGCCAGTTTGCTAAAATTGCAGGAAGGAAATATTCTCTGGAGAGGCGCACCACTGGCACAAGCCCGCCGCGAAGTCGCTTACCTTCCGCAGGTCGATCAGCATCAAAAGAACTTCCCGCTCCGGGTGCGCGACATCATCGAGATGGGACGCTTTCCTCATCTGGGTCATTTTAAACGCTTTCGAAAAATCGACCAAGAGAAGTGCGAAGCCGCGCTCGCCACGATGCAGCTGGAAGACATTGCCGATCGCCAGATCGACCAACTCTCCGGCGGCCAACAGCAGCGAACTTACATCGCCCGCGCTCTCGCTCAGGAAGCTCACGTCCTTCTCCTCGACGAACCTTTCAACGGCCTCGACATCGAAAGCCGCTGCCATCTCGCAGCCAACCTCATCGAACTTTCAAATAGCGGCCACCTCATCATCGCCTCTCATCATCAGCTCGAAAGCGTCACCGATATTTTCACCCACGCCCTCGTGCTCGATCAAAAGCAAGTTTGCTTTGGCGAAGCCACAAGCGTGATGGAGAGCCCCGAAGTGAAGGAGACGCTCCACGCCTGCCATCCCCTTCATTCCCACCCGGTGACCGATCCCACCAAGACCAACTGCTGCTCATGATAGAATTCTTCGAAATCGGACTCTATCAACGCGCCTTTATCGCCGCTGTTATTATCGGCTTCGTCAATGGCTACACCAGCGCCTTTGTCTTGCTCCATCGCAGTCCTCTCAAGCTCGCCGCCTTCAGCCACAGCCTTCTTCCCGGAGTCGCGATTGCCGCCTACTTCTTCAGCCTTACGGTGGTGACTGCTTTTCTGGGCGCTCTGGTTGCCGCCGTCATCATCGGCGTCCTCACTGTCCTGCTCTCCCGCCTCTCCAAGATCAACGATGAAACCGTTCTCGCCGTCCTCTACACCGGAGCCTTTGCCATCGGAATCATCGTGCTCAATCAACTCGGCTCGAACCAAGAGCTGGAAGATTGGTTGCTGGGAAACATCATAGCCCTCTCTGATCTCGATCTCAAAATGAGCTTCGGCGTCGGTATCATCGCCGTCACCGTGCTCACCCTCTTCCGCCGTGCTCTGGTGGCGAACCTCTTTGATCCCGAAGTCGCCGCCAGCCTCGGAATCCGGACCCGCCTTCTGGACTACGTCAGCTTCGTGATCCTAATCCTCGTCCTCATCACGACGCTCCAAGCCGTGGGCTGCGTCCTCGCCGTCGGACTCATCGTCGCCCCCGCAGCGATCGCCCGCTCCTTCGTCTCCACTCCCAACGCCCTCTTTCCTCTGAGCGCCATGGTCGGTGCAGCCGGAGCCGCCATCGGACTCCTAGCGAGCTACCACTTTGATCAACCCGCTGGCTCAAGCATCACGGTCGTTCTCGCGACCGCCTTTCTGCTCTCAGTTCTCGTGAAAAGCCGCCGAAAACTTTAATCTCAATTCGAAATTTGAACACTTCTCAGGAAGAAGCTCATTAGCAACAACGATTTCGATCGTCAGTTAAACTGACTAAAAAAATCGAGAACACCAAGTCTACGAACGCAAAACCGTGGCCGGCTCACGAAACGTGATCGAGGAAAGATCGGGCTTCCCTTCCCTGAATTTCTCCAGAATATCCGGCTCATAGTTCTCACAGAGCTGATGCTCTCCTTTGAGAAATTCCTGAAATCCTCCGACTCCCTCGCAATCCTCAGGCGGACCATGGCCGGCACCATCGTGAAGCTGGGCTGTAAATTCTTTCGAAGTCCCCTTTTCACCGGCCTCGGCGACATCGACCACCACAATACGGTGTCGCCATTCTTTATCCAAATCGTAAAGATACTGAAACTCCGTAATCCCTTCATTGAAGAGATCGATGATCCGATTCCCCACTTCGCAGTAATCGTTTTCGTCTGCCTCTTCCCCGGTGTCCGGACTAAAGGTGAGTTCGAGCTGCCCTCCCTCCCAAATTTCGAAGAGGTGCGCGTGGGAATCCTGCCAACCAAAGGCATCCTGGAGAGTGCAGTGCAGATCAAAAAAGGAGGCGTCGGCCGGCAGACTCACTCGACGCCAAACAAGAGGCTCGGTCCCGGTCAGCTCGATCAGGAAAATGAGCCTCGCGGGGCTTTGCAGTTTGGGATAACGGCTCTCTTCTTCCTGCAGCATGGCATCCAGCGAACCGCCTGCGGTAATTTGATCTGCAAATGTTTTGAGCATGTCCGGGCCTCCGGCGGTCGCCATGAACTGATTCATATAAGCCGCAATCTCTTCCTCACCGGCACTCTCGTCTGGCATTTTATTGAGTAGCTCTTCCAGAGGCTCATTCGACATGGTTAAGGAGTGCCAAAGAATGCCGAAGAGGGCGAGGAGATATCATCGCAGATTTAGACCTTCTCTTATTCTCAATCCAGAGTTGTGAGATTGACCGACCCGGCATACGACTCAAGGGCGATGATTGAGGCTCTTACCATTCCCGAACCCGGCGGCGATCGCCTGGATTCCTGGCTCGCGGCCCAGCTCCCCGATCTCTCCCGCTCACGAATCCAAGCACTTATCAAAGAAGGCCACATTCTCTTAAATGGAGCGAAGGTGAAAGCCAAAATAGCACTCAAGGCAGGCGACCAAGTCACGATTGAAGTCCCAGAGCCCAAGCCCCTTGATATGATCGCGCAGGATCTCCCACTCTCGGTCATTTATGAAGACTCCGATGTCATCGTGATCAACAAAGCCCACGGCATGGTGGTCCATCCAGCAGCCGGAAATCCCGATGGCACCCTCGTTAATGCCCTCCTCCATCACTGCCACGGCCAACTCGCCGGTATAGGAGGAGTGGAGCGCCCCGGCATCGTCCATCGACTCGATAAGGACACGTCCGGCTGTATTGTGTCCGCGAAAAATGATAAGGCACATCAGTCCCTCGTCTCGCAGTTTGCCGAACGGACGACTGCCAAACTCTACCTTGCTGTCACACAATCTCCCCCCAGGGAAGCCCACCAGACAGTCTTCAATCACATCGCCCGCCATCCCGTCCACCGTCAGCGGATGGATGTCTGTAATCCCGGAGCCGGCAAGCCAGCCATCACCGACATTCACCTTCTTCACACCGCACTCGATGGCACCTCGCTCATCCTTTGTGCTCTTCATACCGGAAGGACTCATCAGATCCGCGTGCACAATCGCTTCCTCGGCCATCCTCTTTTAGCGGACCCCATTTACTCCAAGCCCGCCCGGCAAGTTTATTCGACTCCACGCCTCATGTTGCACGCATGGCGACTCGGTTTCACTCATCCGGGAAGCGGAGATTGGATTCAGAATGAAGCCCCGATCCCACCAGAATTTCTGCCTTGGGCAAATGAAGTTTCCGAACGACTGGAGCAAGTTCGTGCGATCAAGGACAGTAAAGAATACGATGCCCTGTGGTAGTCTTTGAATTCTGACCGATCCAGATGCATTGTATAAACACGGAATAATGATTACGACCCTGAAGAAACGTTATCTCCGCATAGTCCGGAGTGCCTATCGCGTTCTACTTAGTCCCCGCTTGAGAAAGCGGGTGTGGCTCCAAAAAATCATCGCCCCGATGTTCGACCGGGAACTCTGGCACCCCTGCCGGGAAACAGTATCCACCGGACTTGCGGTAGGGCTGTTTGTCTCGATGCTCCCCATCCCGGGTCAAATGCTCCTCGCCGCCTTCGGCGCTGTAAAACTGAGAGCCAATATTCCCCTCTCGATCGCAGCCTGTTGGGTCACCAACCCGTTCACCCAAGTTCCAATCATGATCTTCCAAGCTCGCTTTGGCACCTTCCTTCGAGAACATTTGGGGGTCGAAGTGCCTTTTGGAAACATCACAGCTTCCCTTCCAGGCATCAGTCAACTGCAGTTCGACGTCGGCAGCTTCATTCTCGGATTCCTCTCCCTCGCCTTCCTCTTACTGCTTCTCACCTATCCGTTTGTCTATGTCCTTTCGGCCATCCTGCCGAAGCTCATCCCGAAACGACGCTACCAGCGCGCACGTGCGAAAATCATCGCCCGGAGGGAGAGCAATAATCAGTCCAGCTAATTTCCCTATACTCCGAGTCGTTCCCCAACGGAACATCAGGAAAGCGATAAAGCTGCGCCGACTCTCCCTCTACCCTTCCCAGTAGTTTGGAGGTAATCACGGATAATTAATCCGATAAGAAGTAAACCAATTTCCATGAAATCGACGTTCTCTTTGACCAGGTTCAAACTCTTGTCGATCTCAAGTTAACTGGTAATCCGATCAGTCAAACTCTCGATAAAAATTTCGAGGCTCAAAACGACATCAGCCGCCTTTTGTATCTCCACATTCGACTCCTTTACCGCAACTTCAACGGCAGAAATCTTAATTCGAGGCATTAGGTTTTCGTCGATGAAATCGCCATTGTAGAGCTTATACCAAGTAACAGAACAGAGGAGACAAATTCCAGAGTGATTTCACGAAAGGACGAGGCGCTACGAGGAGCGGTGCGGGTATTGTGAGCGAACAGTAACGCAGCCATCTCGCAAAAGCACCCGGCTCTCTCCACCTCCGCGAAGCGATAGAATTGAGAACTTTAAAATAAACATTTCTCTCTTCTGTTTTGTGGAGTGGTATTAAGGGATAGTCCCATCTCGCAACTATTCGCTGACTACACGTCCATCACAAAAACCAAACCGTCGCTCCTTCCGTCGAGACACTCTCCATAAAACTAGTCACCCAATCTAACCACATCCTTACTAAGGATCCCCGAATAAATGATCATGTAGGCATCAAAATCGTAATCAGCCCTGAGCCTCTTCCATCTCTCCGACATCCGTGCAAGGACCTCAGGCTTGGTGCGAAAGACTTGATCCGGATCGTAGATCCGAGATTCGGGGGCCAAAGGAATCCCCCCCCCTTTGACAATCTCGACTGACCGAAAGCACCCACGAATGATCCCGCGGTAAGGCAGGAGACAAGCCAAATCTTCAAATCAACAGATTTATATTACGGTGTTCCCGATACCTGACCCTCTTTTTCCTCCTCTGGTTTGAAAGCAGAAAGGAAAAGCAGAACCGCGGCGATCGAGATGCAGGAATCGGCCACGTTGAATGTCGGCCAATGCCCGCCACTTCTCTTTACGATTTTTTCATATCCGGGAATCTTCACGTCAATAAAGTCGACGACGTAGCCCTTGGACAAGCGCGTGAGGAATGATTTCTCTTCGTGCTGCTTGAGGTAAAATCCCTGAAAAAGACGATCGGTAAGATTGCCGACAACCCCAGCCACAAGAAGGGCTCCCGAGACCCGGAGAGCCTTCGTATTGAAGTGACCCTTCCTCCAAGCATACGAAATGCCGATGAGGGCTCCGATCAGGACGAGCAAAAAAACAATCGGAGCCCAAGTCGTCCCGTTTCCAAAACCAAAAGCCACTCCCTGATTATGGACCCGGGTCCAACGGAGGATTCCCTCGATCACGATAATCGGTTCATCTCCAGAGGCGGTATAAGGCTCACGAGGCTCCTCGAACCGAAATACCACCCACCATTTAGTAATCTGATCGAGCACGTAAAGCGGGAGGCTCAAGGCCATGAAGATGAGGGGAATATTCTTCATCGGATTCTATTTACGCGCCCCTCATGAGTGAAATCTCAGCAAGGCTAATAAAGGATTTGATAAGATCTTCCGCCGAAGCTTCTTTCAAGATATCGACCGATACCGCCCGTTCCAAGGTGAACCTTCCTGAGCGAGTTCGGCGAAGCGCGCTGAGATGTCCCCCGCATCCCAGATCATTTCCGATATCGTGGGCGTAGGAACGGACATAGAAACCTTTCGAGCAGTCGACTGAGAAATCGATCTCAGGCAACGCGATGCGGCTAAGATCATATCTCTTAATGAAAACAGGCCGCGGATCACGCTTCACCTCCTGCCCCTGACGCGCCAATTTATAAAGAGGAACCCCATCTTTTTTAATCGCCGAAACCATCGGGGGAATCTGCTCAAAATCTCCCATATACTGATCGAAAGCTCCTCTAATCTGCTCCTCTGACAAAGCGGGTACTTCTTTCTCTATCAGGATATCCCCCTCTTTGTCCTGTGTCGACGTAGTCGCTCCCAGTGTGATCGTTCCGACGTAGGTTTTATCCTCGCTCATCAGAAGATCCTGAATCTTGGTCGCACGATTGATGACGAGCATCAGGAGCCCGGTCGCCATCGGATCGAGTGTGCCGCAGTGCCCTATCTTTTTCATCTTAAGCTGACGTCGGGCGATCGCCACGACATCGTGAGAGGTCATTCCGGGTGCTTTATCGATAAGAAGGACGCCGCTGGGGAGGTCTTGAGGAGAGTGCATAGTGTGTGTAAAAAAATCTAGAGTGAGGAGTTGATGGCTTCCCGGATCTTCGCCAGAACTTTCGAGCGCGCTACTTCGAGCGGTCCAGTCATCCGAATTCCGGCAGCCAGCGCATGTCCACCGCCGCCGAAGATCCCGCAGAGTTCGCTACAATTGATACACTTGTCCTTCGACCGCATCGAGACCCGGATTTTCCCTTCGTCGAGTTCCTCAAAGAAGACCGCAATCACCACGCCCTTGATCGAGCGAATGATATCGATCATCCCCTCGGTATCGTCGGCGATTAGCTGATGCTCTTCCTTCGTCTCATTCGTCAGGTGCCACCAGGCCACCCGTCCATCGTCCGATCGCTCCAGGGCATTCAAAAGAGCTCGCATCAGCTCCACCTTACGAAAGGGCTGATTGTCATAGGTCAACTGGTTGATTTCTCCGACATTTAAACCTAAGCTCACCAAGTCGGCCGCCATCTCGTAAGTCTGCTGAGTTGTTCCAGGATACTGAAAGGAACCCGTGTCAGTGGAAGTCGCGACATAAATGGAATCTCGACTGATCTCAGAAAGTGGTAAGTCGAGCGCCTTAATCAAGTTGTAAACGATCTGACCCGTCGCCGGACTGGAGTCGTCGATGAAATTGAAATCCCCATAACCCGGGTTCGAAATATGATGATCGATATTGATCACCACCTTCGCCGAATTTACGATTGCAAAGGACGCTTCGCCAACTCGGGAATGAGCAGCGGTATCGAGACAAATTGCCACTTCGACTTCCACCGGGCCCGCTTTCGAGGAAATCTCCACCTTTTCCGAACCAGGCAAAAAGACGAGCGATTCCGGACAGCCATCCTCATTGAGATAGCGAACCGTCTTGCCGATCCCTTCCAAAGCATGGCCCAAGGCAAGAATCGAGCCTATCGCATCGCCATCAGGACGCACATGGCTCACCACAACAAAAGAATCATGGTCCTTAAAGACCTGGCCAATTTCCTGAAATGTCGCGTTCTTACTCATTGATGAATCCCCACTGCTGCGGTGGGGCAGATTCTGACTAGCACGGGAAGACGATCAAGAACGAACAAAGACCCACTGCCTTTTACTGGCAATTAATCGGGTAACTCACGTGCTAGCACTAGCAACCTCCTTCCCATTCAGTTTTTAGAACTATTTAGGAAGCTGATCCACCAGTTCATCGCGGAACATAACCGCAATTTTAGCGTGAGCTTTGACCTTAGGCTGGGCAGGTCCCAAACCTTGAACCGTGAACGTTTTTAGGATTTTCATATGACTCCTCCAACCCGCCAAGGACTTTTTCCCTTCAGAATTTAACTTCATCAAATCAAGCCTAGCTAAATCTTTTTCGAGCTTCTTGTATTCCTCATCCACCTTCGCCGCGATATTTTGCTTCGGCCTCTCTGCCTCTTCGCCCCGCTCACGTTGGCCAAGCATTCGTGCCACTCGGGTTTTCTCCGCAGCCTTTGTCGGCCCCAAACTGGGCGCTCTGCACCGTGTCCAAGGGCTCTCTAAATATGCGCAGTCGGACTCTCCGCTCACTCTGAGAGTTCTCCAGAGGAAGCGTTTGATCGTCGCTATCCGGAATTGTGAAGTAGATCCCGAAACCGAGAGCCATGAGAACAACTACGAGAAAATTGGTAGGAATCCGCTTCATCTAAAGGATTTAGACCTACAAGACAGAATCTGGTTCATTAAAGCATTCCACCTTCTCTCTTGAGATCATCCCACTCCGAAAGAAATGGAGGACGTTGACGTTTGAAAATAGCTCCACCGATTACTTAGGAAATATTTATAAAGTGGCTAAATTTAGTAAAATTAAGGGAAGCAGAAGATTTCGCACAAGATTAAGTGTTGAGTGGTCGTATAACCTTTGGCAGCAGGCCTTATCAGAAAAAATAAACAACCTAAATCCCGGCAACATGAGCGAATGGACTGACATCGGCGAAAAACTCAAAGGGACTCGTGAAAAGCGGGATCTCAGCTTGGGTGATGTTTCCCATGAAATGCGAATTCCCATAGGCACTCTACGCGCCCTTGAAGAGAACGATTACTCCGGCTTCCCCACCCCCACCTACGCCAAAAGCTTCCTCTCCCAGTATTCCGATTATCTTCAAATCGATGCGGATGATTGGCTCGATTGCTTCGAGATCGGCAACGTCCTGGTGCACTCCGAGAACCTCGATTATTTGGTACCCGATAATCCCGAGCCACGGCAGGCAGTGCACAGTCGCCCGGCGAAACCCAAGAAATTCTCCCGTCCGGGTAAAATCGAAGAATCATCGGAAAACTCCGGTCAGACTGCCCTCATTTTCCTGATCACTGGGGGCCTTATTGCAGGTGCCGTCTGGGGCTTCATTCAGATCGAGCGCAAGATCACATCCGAAGATCCTCCCGTCGCCACGGAAGAACCCGCTTCCTTCGGCCTCACGCCTACCCCCCCCCCGGATCAGCCCAAGACGATTAAAGAAACTCCGGACATTCTTCCTCCCATGTCCATCATTCCAGTGATTCCTCTCGGACTCCCCTCCATCCAGCTCAACCCCCGGGTCCTAAGCGAAAGCGGAATCACCGAACCCATTTTTATCAGACCCACGTCCGATAAACCACCGCCGCGCGCCATCCTGGTCGAAGAAGATTAGTTCTCCCGGAGAACCCTAAGAAAAGGTTCGAGATACTTGTCCGCCTTCGCTTCCCCAATCCCTTTAACGAGCAATCCCGCTTCCATTGTGGTCGGCCTGAGCCGTGCCAGATACTGGAGCGTTTCATTGGAAAAAATAACGTATGCCGGAACGCGCTCAGCCTTGGCAAGCCGCGTCCGGACATCGCGAAGTTGTTCATATACCCGTGCATCGAAACCCATGTCTTCGAGCTCCACTCCAGCAGGCGCTACCCCACCCTGATTGGGCCACTCAATCGAGTAACTCGTGAGGCTCCGCATCACCTGCTCCCCGCGTGGAGTGAGAGTCACCAGAGGATACTCGCCCATCTGGGTCACAAGAAGTCCGCCCTCATGCAGGCTCCGGCATAGCACATTAAGGTAAGCCGTGCCTTCCTGCTTCAAAAGACCATAGGTCTTTAGTTCGTGAAGACGGGTCCTCAAAACATCCTGCGATTTGCTCCCGACCAGCATCTGAATCACCCGACCACGACCGAAGCGACCTTCCCAACCCGTTGCCGTGCAACGCGACATCCGCGCCACCCCACTGAGGAATTTTTGCACAATAAGAGCCTCGTCATCAGTCGGACCCCGACGCTCGCTATTTTCCGACCCTTGGCAAACATCGCAACTCCCACAAAGCGGCGCATCGACTTCGCCGAAATACTCCAGAATCCACTGTTGTCGACAAGTATTCGCGTAGCAAAGCTGCACCACTTTTTCAAGCTTCTCACGGTCCCGGCGTTCCTTTTCCTCGAGCGCTTCTTCGTTAATCTCTAAATCGCACGCGATTACTTCTGGCCTCAGGAGCCGGGTCCCTTTTGTCCGAGAACCGGGAATATCAAAGCGCTCCACCATTCTACTCCGCATCAAGTGGCCCAAGCCATTCCCCAGCCCCATCGCATTCTTTGTTCCAGTCGCTTCCTTAATCTCATCTAAAGTACGAAACACCTCGTAATTCTCGTCCGCATCGCTCAACAAAAACTGATAAAGCTCCCGAATCAGTTGCGCCCCAGGATTCACTCCCTGGATAAAAAACTCCTGCGTCCGGGTGTCCGCATAATTGAATAAAAGATCGCACACCGCCGCCTCCCCGTCACGACCTGCTCGTCCCGCTTCCTGATAATATGCTTCGACGCTCCCGGGGATCTCAAAGTGAATTACAAAGCGCACATCGGACCGATCAATCCCCATTCCAAAGGCATTGGTCGCCACGGCAATATCCGCTTCCTTCTTGATAAATTGATTCTGCGTCCGCTCCCGCTCCTTGTCCGACATCCCCCCATGATAAGCCACACAGTTCAGCCCCCAGCTGTGAATCGTCTCTGCCACTTCCTCCACCTTCTTACGCGTGGCACAATAAACGATCCCCGTTTTGTGCGCCTCGATCGTCTTCTTCATCTTGGCATATTTTTGCGCAACTTTTTCCACCGGAGTAACACTGATACTCAGATTCGGCCGCTCAAATCCACTAATGCGTTCAAAAGGTTCCCGCAGCTTGAGCACCGAACAAATATCTTCACGTACCACCGACGTGGCCGTCGCAGTCAGCGCAATGCACTGCGGCCGCCCTAGCGCCTCCAGAGCATTTCCTAGCCGCATGTAATCAGGCCGAAAATCATGTCCCCATTGGCTGAGGCAGTGCGCCTCATCGACGGCTACCATCGAGATTTTTACACCCTCCAGCGCGTTCATGAACGAGCTCGCCTTAAAACGTTCAGGCGCGATGTAAACCAGAGAAAAGTCCCCCCGCTTCATCCCGTCGAGCCGCTCCCGTTGCTCGTCCCAACTCAGAGTCGAATTGATCAGCGTCACTGCCACACCCTTTTTCTCAAGTGCATCGACCTGATCCTTCATCAGCGCTATTAGCGGACTGACCACCAATGTAACGCCCTCGCGACACAAGGCAGGGAGTTGATAGCAAAGCGACTTTCCTCCCCCCGTAGGCATCACCACCGAGCCATCGCGACCCGAGAGAATTTCCTCCATCACACTTTCCTGACCATCGAGAAAATCCTCGAAGCCAAAGACCTCACGCAAGACTTCTCGCGCTTTTTCAACCGTTGCCATCACGAGCATTCAAATGAACAGTCCTTAAAGAAACAAGGAAAAGCGGTAGAAAGACCGGGAAATCTTTGGTGACTAGAGCCAGCGATGAAGCATCTCCTTTTCCTCTGCTCGCAGAACAAACTACGCAGTCCCACCGCCGAGAGTATTTTTGCCGATCACCCGGGCATCGACATCGACTCAGCCGGGCTCAATAATAACGCCGTCGTCCCCCTCTCCACCGAGCAGCTCGAATGGGAGGATGTCATTATCGTGATAGAACGAACCCACCGCACCCGGCTCAACTGCAAGTTCAAGCACTCTCTCGCCGGCAAGCGCATCGCTGTGCTGGGTATTTCCGACAACTACGAATAAATGGACCCCAATCTCATTCAGCTCCTCAAAGTCCGCTGCGCTCCCTACCTTCCATAAAAAATGAACCATCTCTCTCAACTAGGCGCAGCTCTCGAAAAAGCGGAAGCTCCCCGCCTGCGCCTAATCGTCGCGGAAATGGCGGGCTCATTCGACGTCATTGCCCTCGAAGAAAATGGCGACGTCGCTGAAGCCTTCCCGCTCCCAAGCGCTCTCCAAGAGCGTATCTTTTCCATCGCCGAGACTGAACAACTGAGTCCCACCTGGATGCACGCCTCCTTCTCCATGGTCGTCACCCCCAAGCAGCTCCCCGACGACCTTCAAGAAGGTCAATCCACCCACCACTTTGGAGAAAAACTCGAAGTCCAACTCCTCGGCCGAAGCGGCCTCAAATACCTAGCCATTTTCGAAGCCGTCCATCGCCAAAACGAGAACGCCCTGAATCTCCTAAAAGACCTCCAACTCAGCGCCCTCGAACTCCTTAAGATTACGCAATGGCTTCGCACCGAGCGCATCCTCGAGAACCGCCACGGCGACCGCTTAACCGAAGTCATTACCTCCCTCGGTAATCTTCCTCCTTCAAAAAAAAGCCGCTTCTGCTAAGGTTCTTCTCAATATGAATTCAAATCTTCACCGCCGCGACTTCCTCCGCAGAGCAACACTCGGCTCCGCCGCCCTCTTCACCGTCCCCGGGGCATTTGCCGAAGCGCTCACCATCACGCCCCCGATGACCGAGGGCCCTTTTTACCCTGATCAGCTTCCTCTCGATACCGACAACGACCTTCTCCGCATCAACGATTCCATCAATCCCGGAGTTGGCGACATCACCCACCTTCATGGCAGGGTCACCGATATAAAAGGCAACCCCGTTTCCAATGCCCGCGTCGAAATCTGGCAGGTCGATAACCAAGGTGCCTACATCCACAGCAAGGACGGTGGCCTGACCGGACCAAAGCGCGATGACAACTTCCAGGGCTTCGGCCGCTTCATGACCGGACGCGATGGCCGCTACTATTTCCGCACCATCAAACCCGTCCCCTACGGCCCCCGTACCCCGCATATCCACTTCGCCATCTACCGGAAAAACAAGCGCGCCCTCACCACCCAGTGCTTTATCGCGGGCGATCAAGGAAACGCGAAAGACGGCCTCGTCAAGCGCCTCGGAGAACCAGTTAAACACCTCATGGTTTCTTTCAAACCGATCCCGAATTCCAAAGCCGGAGAACTCAGAGCCAAGTTCAATATCATCCTCGGAATCACCCCCGACGACGGCCACGAGTAAGCCCCACCGTGGCCCCTACCTCCGGTCGCGCAGCCATTCCACTCGACCTCTCAAAATGAAATCCCTCGAACTGCATTCGGGAATAGTCAAGAGATTCGTGGTCACCCCCCTAGCTTCATCCCCTGATCCATCCAATCCTCCATCGTCACCGAAAATCGACGATAAACCTCCTTCTCAATCGCGTCATTTCAAGGCTTCGGATGACACTCTATCCATTCGTCCCGCTGCCGTTTCCAATCCTTAATCAGCGCCGATGGCACTGATTAAACCAACCTCCAAGTCACAAAAACGTAGCAATCTTCCTTCTACCAATATGGAAGCTGATTCCAATGTTTCTAAACTTGCCACCTCGCTAATGGGCCAAGCCCAAAGCACCCAAAGGAACCGGGGCGTCCCACCCCTAACATCCAACTGGGGGCAGGATGCCCCCGCTCCTTTCCCCCCGCCCGACACCAATCAAACCCGTCCTCAAGCGCTCCACGCAAAAAGAAAATCCCTAGTTCTACTTAGTTAAACTAGGAGTCGATCTTTCCCGGCCTGAAAGGCATCACTTCCCAACCCTGTATCAGTGGGATCCACGCAAATGCTACGACACTTCTCCATTATTCTAGCCCTCTGTCCCCTCCTCTCGGCAGCACCCAAGCCCATCCTCGAGCACCGCTTCGAAAAACTCTCCGCCTCCCTCGAGACCGCTCCCCACACTCAATTCTCCCCGAACGGCCTTACCCTTAAGAAGCCCACTTTCCTGCAGAGCAAAAAACCACCACATGCTCTGACCGCCGCTCTCAAAAAATCACAGGCCCTCACTCTTTCCGTCTGGCTCACGCCCGCCAAGCTCGCTCAATCCGGCCCCGCCCGTATCGTCACTATCTCAAAGAACTCCTCCAACCGAAACATCACCCTTGGCCAGGACGGTAACAAACTCAGCGTCCGACTCCGCACCTCCGGTTCCAGCACCAACGGCCTCCCATCCCTTAATTCCAGACCCACCCTCAAACGCGTGCGCACGCACGTCGCTTTCACGCGCTCCCCCGACGGCCGAGCCAACCTCTTCCTCAACGGCCAGTTCTCCGCCAGCGCTACCATCAAAGGCGATCTCAACAACTGGGACGACTCCTACCACCTCGCCTTCGGAAATGAATTCACCAAAGATCGCCCCTGGCTCGGCACCATCCACCACCTCGCTTTCTACGACCGCGCCCTTTCCAAAAACGACGTCCTAGCCCTCTTTAAAAAAGGCACCCAACCCGAACCCGTCCTCTCCGAAACCGAAAAAACACGCCTCCGTAGCGAATCCCTTTTCGTCTCTCACATCGAACCTCTCTTCTCGCGCCATTGCCTCGAGTGCCACGACTCCGCCACCGTCGAGGGCGACTTCAACCTCTCCCAGAAACTCACCGCGTTCGCCGACCCCGACATCATCCGCTCCGGCCACGCCGACAAAAGCATAATCTGGAAGATGATTCGAAAAGACGAAATGCCCGAGGACCGCAACCCGCTTTCCGCTCAGGAAAAAGCCCACCTTAAAGAATGGATCGCTACTGGCGCAATCTGGCCCACCAGCGCCATCGACCCCGCCGCACACACCCTCCATACCAAGCCCCAGAAGTTCCCCCGCCGCCTCACCATCCGCGAATACAACAACACCGTGATGGCCACCACCGGCATCAGCATAGGCAAGGAAGCGCACGAACTCTTCCCGCCCGACCTACGCGCCGATGGCTTCAGTAACACCGCCTACAACCTCGGCGTCGACCTCAAGCACATCGAAGCTCACGCCCGCCTCGCCGACGCCATCGTCAAAAAAATGAACATCGCCGAATTCGCCCGGCACTTTTCCAAAAACCGCAGCCTCACCCAAAAACCCCTCCGCACCCACCTCGCCGCTCTCGGAAAACACTTCTTCCGCGGCCCGCTCTCCGACGATGAAATCGACCTTTTCCAAGGCATCGCCACCACCGTCGGCTCCGGCGGCGGCGGCTTCGATCAAGCCATGGCCTACATCATCCGCGCTATGCTCCAGTCACCGCGCTTCCTCTATCGCATCGAGACCGACGGCCCACCCGACGCCTACCAACTCGCTTCCCGTCTCAGTTACCTCGTTATCGGAAGCGCCCCCGACAAACCACTCATCGACGCCGCCGCAAATGGCTCCCTCTACAATCCCGGCGAAATCGAAAAGCACACCCACCGCCTCCTCGCCGACCCACGCACCCGCGCCCAAATGCTCCACTTCATCTCCGAGTGGCTCCACCTCGACCGACTCAACCACCTCAACCCGGGCAAAGAAAAATTCCCCGAGTGGGACTCCGCCCTCGCTGAAGACATGCGCCAAGAAACCCTCGCCTTCGCTCAGCACATTCTCTGGGAGAAAAAGCGACCCCTCGCCGATCTCCTCGACGCCCAAATCACATTCCTCACCCCACGCCTAGCAAAGCACTACAACCTCACCCCGCCTCCAAACCTCAAAGAACACGAGCTCACCTCCTACGACCTCTCAAAAAATCCCGAGCGCGGCGGCCTCCTCACCCAAGGCAGCCTCCTCACCATCGGCGGCGATGAAGCTTCCATGGTCACCCGTGGCCTCTTCATCCTCGACCATATCCTCCGCGGGACCGTCAACGATCCGCCACCCACCGTCGACACCACCCCTGTCCCCAGCAAGCCCGGCCTCTCCCAACGCTCCATCGCCCTCGAGCGGCTCTCCAACACCTCCTGTGCCGGCTGTCATTCTAAATTCGAACCCCTCTCCTTCGCCCTCGAGCGCTACGATGGAATCGGCCGTTACTCCCTCAAGGATAACCACCAAAACGACCTCCGCCAAGACGGAG
>Ga0209711_10002069_pt1 | contig 18603 bp, 15 predicted proteins | sample ArcticOcean_MG_C_7_FD_187441 | JGI IMG/M metagenome (GOLD analysis project Ga0209711, IMG submission 187441) | Marine microbial communities from western Arctic Ocean - ArcticOcean_MG_CB11_88 (SPAdes) (version 2) | ecosystem: Environmental > Aquatic > Marine > Oceanic | place: Arctic Ocean... | reverse complement strand
TGTAAAAACATATTAAAAGACGTTTTTAATCAAGCTAAAATTATCACTGTCGACAGAATACAAAACACTGTTGCAAATTTTTTTAATATTCCATTAGCAGAAATGTTGTCTCAAAGAAGATCCAGACCATTAGCTAGACCTAGACAAATTGCAATGTATTTAGCAAAAAAAATGACAACTAGATCATTACCTGAAATAGGACGACGTTTTGCCAATAGAGATCATACAACTGTTATTCATGCCGTTAAAACAATTACAAGAATTTCAGAAAAAGATGATGAAATGAAAAAAAATGTTGATCAACTTCGTAGCCTGTTGTTAGAAGAGTAGATTGAATGCAATTCGTAATTAAAAGAGATTATCTTCTAAAATCACTTACATTAGCCCAAGGAGTAGTTGAAAAAAAAAATACCCTCCCGATTTTGTCCAACGTACTATTAAATGCTAAAAATGGAAAATTATCGATAATAGCTACAGATTTAGATTTGGTATTTTATGATGAGGTTATAGATGTCAAAATTAAAACTGAAGGAGCAACAACAATTTCGGCAACAATATTGTATGACATTCTCCGAAAAATTTCAGGAAATTCTGAAATACAATTTGACTTAAAAACTGAAAATAAAATAAGCGTTATTACTGATAATTCTGATTTTAACTTATTATGTTTACCAGTTGATAATTTTCCTAATTTTGCTGATAATTTTGAAGGTAATGAAATTTCATTCGATAAATCTAAACTTTTAACTCTTTTAAATAAAACAAAAATTTCTATTTCAAACGATGATACAAGACATTATTTAAATGGAATATATTTACACACAACAGAATCTCAAAATAGAACATATTTAACAGGAGTAGCCACTGATAGTCACAGATTGTCTTCCAGTAGTATTGAGATTGAGTCAAATAAAACTTTTCATCCTATAATTTTACCAAAAAAAACTGTTTTTCAATTATGCAATTTACTAGCGGATACAAATGAAAAAATTTTGATTAAGACAACTGAAAATAAGATTCAATTTAGAGTTGGAAAAACTACTTTAGTTTCTAAAGTTATAGACGGTAAATTTCCTGATTATAGAAAAGTAGTCCCAGTTGGCAACGATAAAATATTAACAGTTGCTTCCTCAGATTTTGTGCAGGCGATAGAAAGGGTGACTACGGTATCTGTAGATCGCAAGGAAGGGGTAAAGCTAGAATTAGGTAAAGATAATATTAAATTTTCAGTAAATAGTGCTAATTCTGGTGAAGGAAATGAAGTAATTCAATCAAACTTTACCGCGGAAGAAATGACAGTTAGTTTTAATTCAAAATATCTAATAGATATTGCTTCTGAAGTTGAAGACAAAAACTTAAAAATAAATTTGAAAGATTCTGTTTCACCAGTTTTAATTGAAGATATGTCAGACAAAAATAGTTATTACGTAGTAATGCCAATGAAAATCTAATTAACTATTTCTATGTCATTTTTATATTATTTACCTTAAAACGGTTGGTAATAAGAGTTAATTTAACTTCTTGGCTCGTATCCACTTCGTATAAAAAGAAAAAAATGATATAAGTTTACATCTTTAGATCAATTATAAATGCCAAAAAATTTAGAAAAAAAACCTTCACATTCATACAGCGCTGACTCTATTAAAGTTTTAAAAGGTTTAGACGCCGTTAGAAAAAGACCCGGTATGTATATTGGTGACACAGATGACGGATCTGGACTTCATCATATGGTTTTCGAGGTTGTCGATAACGCTATCGATGAAGCTTTAGCAGGACATTGCCAAAATATTTCAGTTAGCATGAATAAAGATAACTCCATTACAGTAGAAGATGATGGAAGAGGAATACCTGTAGATATGCACAAGGGAGAAAAAATGTCAGCTGCAGAAGTAATAATGACACAGTTGCACGCGGGTGGAAAATTTGATCATGATTCATATAAAGTCTCAGGTGGTTTGCATGGAGTTGGAGTTTCAGTTGTTAACGCTCTTTCTGAAGGATTAGAATTAAATATTTTTAGAGATGGAAAAGAATATTTAATAGCTTTTAAAAATGGAAACTCCGTAAAACCTCTAAGAGAAATTGGTAAAACAAAAAAAAAAGGAACAAAAATAACTTTCTTACCTTCAAAAGAAATTTTTACTTCAACTAAATTTAGTTCTACAATTTTGCAAAAAAGAATGCGTGAACTTGCTTTTTTAAACAAAGGTATAAGCATCATCTTAACAGATAACACTACAGCAAAACCTAAAGAATACATTAATAAGTATGAAGGTGGTATTGTAGAGTTTGTTAAATACATCAATCAAAAAAAACCTCAACTAATTAATAAAAATGAAATTGCTATATTTAAAAAACCTATATTTGTAACAGCTGAAAAAAATAAAGTAGTTGTTGAGTGTTCTTTTGAGTGGAACGCAGGATATTCAGAAGATGTTCTAGCATTTACTAATAATATACATCAAAAAGATGGAGGAACCCACCTCCTTGGATTTAGAAGTGCTTTAACAAGGGTAATTAACAAATACGCAAATGATAAAAATTTAGGCAAAAAAAATAAAGTTACTATTTCAGGAGACGATATCAAAGAAGGGTTGGTAGCAGTGTTATCCATTAAAATGCCTGATCCAAAATTTTCCTCTCAAACAAAAGATAAACTTGTTTCTTCAGAAATAAGACTAATCGTCGAAAGTGTAGTCAATGAAAGAGTAGCTACTTGGTTTGATCAGAACCCATCAGTTACTAAGAATATATTAGAAAAAATTTTACAAGCTGCTATTGCAAGAGATGTGGCAAGAAAAGCACGAGATAGCGTAAGAAGAAAAGGAACGTTTGAATTATCTGGTTTGCCGGGTAAACTAGCAGATTGCCAAATTTCAAAAAGAGAAGGAACAGAACTTTATATAGTAGAAGGAGATTCTGCCGGTGGATCAGCTAAACAGGGTAGATCAAGAAAATACCAAGCTGTTTTGCCATTAAGAGGAAAAATATTAAACACTTATGTAAATAATAAAATTAGACCCAACGGAATTAGTAACGATTATGCAACAAAAGTGCTTGCAAAAATGATGTCATCTAATGAAGTCGTAACTTTAATTAATGCATTAGGAACAGGATCTAAAGATTTCAACATAGAAAATCTAAGATATGACAAGATTATAATTATGACTGATGCCGATGTAGATGGATCACATATTAGAACGCTATTACTTACTTTCTTTAATAATTTTCCGTTTAATCAACTAATTGAAAATGGACACTTGTATTTAGCACAACCACCTTTATTTAAAGTAACCAAAGGTACAAAAAGTTCTTATATAAAAGATGAAAAAAGTCTTGAAGAGCATATTTTAGAAATATCTGAAAAAAGTGGAAAGAAAATGAAAAAAGGATCTTCAGAATTTAATAAATTTATGGAAGAACAGAGGCAAAAATTATCCATTCAACGATTTAAGGGTTTAGGAGAAATGAATCCTGAAGAACTTTGGCAGACTACTTTAAATCCCGAAAACAGAACTCTATTACGGGTACAGTACTCAAAAGAAACAAAAGAAAAATCGAAAGATGATCAAAAAATTATTGATATTTTAATGGGGGACGATGTACCTCCTAGAAAAGAATTTATTATCAACAACGCTCTAGAAGTAGCCAATCTAGATATTTAACTTTAAAATGAATTTTTCTACTCTGTTTAGACTAGAAGAGAATCTTCATCTAGATAAAAAAACTTTAGTAAATTTGAGGTGGATCGCCATAATCGGTCAGTTGATAGCAATTAACTTTGTTTATTTTTTTTTAGAACTAAATCTTCCAATTATTGAAACACATATTGTTATTTTTATAGGTTTTATAACAAATATAATTTTACAATTTAATATTAGAAAGAATCAGTTAAAAGATTCCTACTCAGCTTTTTTTCTAATTTATGACTTATTACAGCTAAGTTTTTTATTATATCTAACAGGAGGAATTTTTAATCCCTTTGCTTTACTTATAATCATTCCTTCAATTGTCTCTTCAACATTTTTAAGTATGGGTACAACAATAATTCTTGGAACTGTAACTATAGGCCTTCTTTTTTTTTTAAAAGAACATCACAAAGTACTTCCAAGTTTAGATATTCATAGTTTTAACTTTCCTGAATATTATTTAGAAGGTGCACTAGTTGCCATAATTATTGGACTAGTCTTCATAAGCTATTTTGGAATACGATTTTCTGGTGAAACAAAAAAAAGATCGGGAGCATTAGATAAACTTCAACAGATTATGGCGAAAGAATATGAACTGGATTCACTAGGCGGGCAAGCTGCAGCTGCAGCGCATTCTTTAGGAACACCACTTGCAACAATTTCAGTAGTTGCTAAAGAACTTAAAAAAGAAATTGGAGATAGATCAAAACATTCAAAAGACTTAGATTTATTAATTAGCCAAGCTAAAAGGTGTAGTGATATCTTAAAAAAAATTTCGAAAAAAGAGATAAGTGATGATCAGTTTATTAACTTAATAAAAGCAGAAGATCTATTAGAAGAAATTATTGTCTCTTTTGAAGAAACCTCAGATAAAAAAATTAATTTATTTGAAAATGAGGATACAAACAAAATAAACATTAAAAGATCTCCGGAAATTGTTTACGGGCTAAGAAATTTTATCGGGAATGCTATTAAATTTGCAGATCAAGAAATAAATATAAAATTAATAAGTGACAATCACACTCTTACAGTAATAATAAATGATGATGGACCAGGCTTTGCAGAAGATGTAATAAAACTTATTGGAGAGCCCTATTTAAAGTCAAAATCAAAAAAAGTAAGTGCTCAAGCGGGTCTTGGGCTGGGGATTTTTTTAGGTAAAACTCTTCTAGAAAGAAAAAAAGCTCAATTAACTTTTTCTAACGTAAAAAATCCAACGGGTGCTTCAGTTGAAATATCGTGGAATATATCAGATATTAAGAACTAATTTAGCGCAGGTTCTTGCTGTGTCATACAATGTATGGCACCGAATCCCCATATCAAATCAGTACAATCTATTGGGACTATTTTTCTTTTTTTAAAATATTTTTTAAATATTTTTAATACTTTTTGATCGTTAGGATCATTAAAGATAGGAACTAAAACTATTTTATTGGCAATATAAAAATTTAAATAACTCGCAGGCACTCTTACATTATCAATATAAAGCGGTCTTGGCATAGGTATTTTTATTATTTTTAGTTTTTTATTATTCTGATCAGATGACTTGTTCAATATTTTGTAGTTTTCTTTTAACACTTTAAAATTTTTATCTTTTTTATTTTTTTCATAAGCTAAAAAAATTTCATTTTTTGAAATAAACCGTGCTACATCATCAATATGACCATGAGTATCGTCACCTTCAATACCTTTATTAAGCCATATAATTTTTTTAACTCCAAGGTATGTTTTAAATATATTTTCCATATCTCTTTTCTTATATCCTAAATTTCTTTCTTGTATTTTACTTAACAAGCATTCTTTAGTTGTTAGTAAACATCCTAGTCCATTAACATCTATAGCACCACCTTCTAGGACCACATTATTTACTTTATTTTTTTTTTTATATCTTGGATTTGTATATTTTATTTTTTTTAATTTAATAATTTTAGCATTAATAGAGTTGTCATTTCGATAGTTTTTATATTTTGCCCAAGCATTAAATTTCCAATTAGAAATAATTTTCTTTGTTTTAGTTTTATTTATTAAATATATAGGACCAGAATCTCTTGTCCAAACTCTGTCAGTTTTTTTAATAGTTATAAAAATATTTTTAGTTGTAGCTTTAAATTTCTTTATTGTCTTTAATACTTTAGGTTTATCGGATTTATTTTGAATTAATAGACATACCTTTTGTACTCTTGATATATGAGTGATTATCTTTGCAAAAATCTGAGGTATATTATTAAAACGATCAGGCCAATCAGTCTTATTATGCGGCCACGCTATCAATGTAGAATCTTGCTTTTCCCATTCAGCAGGCATTCTAAAACCTGCAAGCAAGCTTTCGTTATTTATCATTAGGATTTTTTAATATGCCTTTATAGGCATCAATACGTCTATCTCTAAAGAATGGCCAATGCTGCCTCACTGTTTCCACTTTTTTAAAATCAATATCACAAATTAAAATTTGTTCTTTATTTTTTGCTTTGGCAACAACATTACCGTTTGGGTCAAAAACGACAGAATTACCCCAAAACTCTAATTTTTTTGATCCCAGCTTTTCTGTTCCAATTCTATTAGTTGCTGCTACATACACACCATTTGTAATTGCATGTGATTTTTGAACAGCAGTCCATGCCTCTAATTGTGACTTACCATACTTTAATTTTTCTTTCGGATGCCAACCTATAGCTGTAGGGTAAAATAGAATTTCGGCTCCAAGCAAAGCAGTTAATCTAGCAGCTTCTGGAAACCATTGATCCCAACATATTAAAGTACCAAGATTTCCATATTTAGTCTTAAATGCTCGAAAGCCTAAATCACCCGGGGTAAAATAAAATTTTTCATAATATTGCGGATCATCAGGAATATGCATTTTTCGATATTTACCTATTAATTTTCCATCTTCACTTATTAGTATACAGGTATTATGGTATACTCCAGATGTCCTTCTCTCAAAGAGGGAAGCAACAATTATAACTTTAAGTTTTTTGGCAATTGAACATAGAATACTAGTTGTGGGACCGGGAATTTTTTCAGCAAATTTGAAATTTGAATGCTTTTCTTCTTGGCAGAAATATTCAAAAAGAAATAATTCTGGTAAACAAATAATCTGTGCTCCTTTCTTGGCTGCTTCTTTAATTTTATTTAATGCAATATTAATATTTTTTTTTGGATCAGAAGACATTTTCATCTGAATTAAGCCAATTTTAGTCTTGTTAACCATTTTAATTAAAATATTTTTTGGAAATTTCTTCTAATTCTTTTTTCCCAATGTTTACGGTGATAGGCATCACTTACTATTAATGGTAGCACACTTGTTGCTTCAGCAAAAACCATTTGTTCTTTGGTAACTGAAACTTTACCCCATGAACTAGCTTCCTTAAGTGTTGAACTGCTACAAGCTCCATCTCTTGTATCTGCTACCGTGATTTGAATAGCATATTTATGCATCTCAGCTTTTTTACCTAGAAGCTCGGCACAAACCACTGTGTCTTGGGCAAAATTTTTTGGAACACCTCCACCAATCATTAATAGTCCTGACTGTTTTGATTGTAATTTAATTTCTGTTAATTCTCTAAATTCTCTAATCGAGTCAATAGTTATATGACTATTAGGATTCTCTTCTTGATGAATTACCAACCCAAAGCCAGCAGAACTATCTGTGAATGCAGGACAAAATATTGGAACATCATGATCATAAGCTAGTTCAATTAATGAATTTTTTTTCTTTGCATTTTTTTTTAAATATTTTCCTATTTCTTTAATAAATTCTCTGGATGTATAAGCTCGGGGTTCTAGAGTGTTTGCAATATCACAAATAGCTTTATCACAAGCTTGCAGTTCTTCTTCGTTGATATATGTGTCATAAATTCTATCTATGTAGTTATCTCTTAAAACAGTGTCATCTTGAAATTGTGAGCCCTGATAATGTTTAAAGCCTATAGCCTCAAAAAAATCCATATCTATAATAGATGCACCGGTTGCCACTATAGCATCGACCATATTATATTTAATTAAGTCAGAGTATAAGTTCATGCAGCCTGCAGCGGAAGTAGAACCAGCAATAGTTAAAAAAATAGAACAATTTTTATCTGAAAGCATTTCATTGTAAATTTTTGCAGCATTTGCAGTGTCCCTAGAGGTGAATGACATCTTACTCATAGAATCTATTATTTTTCGTGCATCGAATGATTTAATGTCAATATGCTCAACAGGTTTTTTTAGAAGAGATTTTTTGTTATGTCCTAATCTAGGGCTATTTTTTTGTTTCATTAGGCAACCAAGTATTTAACTTTACTCGAGGTGTTATACAAACTCATGATTGGTTGATCAGATGTTTCAAATATTTCATTAGAATAGAAGCCATTAAACTTAGTCCTAAAAGTTAATCCGTAGGCACCTAACTGTCCTAATTCAATATAATCACCTTCTTTAATATTATTAGGTAACATAAAAGGGCCTTTCATGTAATCCATACTATCACAGGTAGGACCAAAAAAATTAAATGCAGTTAATTTTTTTGATTGAACTCTACCATTCAAAATCATTCTAGACGGTAAAATAAAATTAGGAACTCCAGCATCAAATAAAGTGCCGTATGTTCCGTCGTTAATATAAAGTTTTTGTTTTTTTCTAAGATTAACTTTAACTATAGTTGAACCACTTTCAGCTACAATTGCTCTTCCAGGTTCACAAATTAAATCAGGAGTAATTGGCAAATTAAGTTTTGTAATAGAATTTTTTATTTCATTTAAATAACTCTCAAGTGATTCAGGATTTAAGTCTGGGTAAACGGAGGGAAACCCACCGCCTACATTTATAATGTCAGGTATAATTTTGGTTTTTTTTATTATATTTCCAACTTCGCTAATTGCTTTAGAAAAAGATATCTTATGCATACATTGAGAGCCTACATGGAAACTAATTCCAATTTTATTAGCATGTTCTTTACAAAGTCTAACCAACCCTAGTGCTTCACTTGCGGGGGCCCCAAATTTTTTAGATAAATCAATTTCAGCATGTTCATTAGAAATAGAAATTCTTATATAGAGAGTTAGGTCTTTTGCATGATTTGTCACATCAAGAATTTTTATCAACTCATCTTTAGTGTCTAGTGCAAAATCTTTAATACCCAGATTATAATAAGCTTCTGAAATATCATTTCGACTTTTTACAGTATGCATAAAATAAATATGAGCATCTGGTTTTAAATTTCTTATTAATTGAATTTCATTTATCGAAGCGGCATCAAAATTATCAATACCGTTTTTAATAATATATCTTAAAACTTCTTTATTAGGATTTGTTTTTACTGCATACAAAACTTTTCCAGGAAAATTGTTCTTAAAAAATTGCGTTGATGTTTTTATAGATTCTGGACGTATACAGTATACCGGATAATCCGGTTTTAACGTGTTAACTAATTTGTTAACGTCTGCAAATTTTCGCATCTCATGTGTTCCTTTTATGTTTACACAACAGGTTTTTAAAAAATTTTATAAAAAAACCTAATAAATCGTTATTTAGTGTTTTTTAAATTAATGTAAAGAAAAAAATATAATTATTTACTTGATAATTTTAAAATCATCACCATATAAATTAAAGAATGAAAAATACAACTCCAACTCTAGCACCCTTAAAAATTTCAGATTTTGAAGACAAGTCGCTCTTACTCCTTGATGATGATGACCCTTTTAGAAGTAGACTCGCTAGAGCTATGGAAAAGAAAGGGTTCCAAGTATTAGAATCTAAAAGTGTTGAAGAAGGCCTTAATATAGTCAGTAAAACACCAACTAACTTTGCGGTAATTGACCTTAGACTAGAGGATGGCAGTGGCCTAGAAGTTGTAAAATCTTTACATAAACTTAGAAAAGAAAGTAGAATAGTAATGTTAACGGGATACGGGAATCTTCCTACGGCAGTAGCAGCCGTAAAGGCTGGCGCTATAGACTATATGGCTAAACCTGTGGACGCAGACGATGTAGAAGCTGCCCTATTAGCATCACCAGAATCTAAAGCTAAGCCACCTGAAAATCCGATGTCAGCCGACAGAGTTAAGTGGGAACATATCCATCGAGTATTTGAACTATGTAATAGAAACGTCTCAGAGACCGCTAGAAGACTTAAAATGCACAGAAGAACATTACAACGTATTCTCTCAAAACGTTCACCAAGATAGTTATTTAAGATATTGATTAAGTTTCTTTATTTTCGGTAAGATTATTAAAATTATTAAAATTTTAAATAATTCAGCTAGTAAAAACGGCTGAACACCTAATTGAATTAAAGGTTTTTCCCACCCTATTAAAGTTCCCAACCATAAGATTCCTATAATATAAATAAAGCTTATCGAAAAAAGAAGTTGTAAAAATTTTACAAATAAATTTTTACTAAAATTAATAGTACCAGCAAAATATACAGCAAAGAGAAATCCAATTAAATAACCCATTGTTGGGCCAGTAAAATAAACTAATCCTACACCTTTTTCTGGTGAACCAGAAAAAACAGGCAAACCAATAATTCCTTCAAACAAGTATAGCGCAATTGTAGCGACACCGAGTTTCCAACCAAGAGCTATTCCTAAAAAAAGAACCACTAAAGTTTGCATTGTCATTGGTACGGGATAAAAAGGAATTTTTATTTTCGACGAAACAGCCAAAAGAACCGTTCCCATTAATGCTATAAATACGTTTTTTAATATTTTAGATTGTTTAATTTCTTTTATTAATTCCATATATACATACTTACTTTTTTTTAAACTAAAATCTAGTTATTTGTTAGTTGAACAAATACATCTTCTAAATCACCATCTTCTGTTGCTATGTCTAGAATTTTAATATTATTTTTTTTCAAAATATTTGCTATATCTTCAAATGCAAAAGAGTTTTTCTCATATATAGCAGTTATTGTATCTTTATTTTCAAATCTAAACTGGACACCAGATAGAACTAAATTTTTTACACTGTTTATTTGAGAAGTTTTGAATGTAATTTTTTTGGTTTGAATTCTATCCAGTAACTTTTGAGTTGTATCTAATGCTACCAAATTCCCCTTATCGATAATTGCAATACGATCACACATTTCTTGTGCTTCGAAAAGATAATGGGTAGTTAAAATAATTGTTACTCCTTCTTTATTTAAATTTTTAACATTTTCCCAAAGATTTTTTCTTAATTCTACATCAACACCTGCGGTTGGTTCGTCCAAAACAAGAATTGGTGGTTGATGGACCATAGCTTTTGCAATTAATAATCTCCTTTTCATTCCACCAGATAAACTTCTGGAGTATGAATCTGCTTGTTTTTCTAAAGAAACCATTTTGAGTATAATATCTGTAATTCTATTTTTTTTAGGTACGCCATATAACCCTGCTTGCAGTTCTAATAACTTTCTAGGGCTAAAAAATGCATCTAGATTTATTTCCTGAGGCACTATACCAATAGAGGCTCTGACTTGCCTTGGATTTAGATCAAGATCGAAGCCCCATACATTCAATTTTCCTTCCGTCTTCTCGACAGTACCAGCGAGTATACTTAAAAAGGTAGTTTTACCTGCTCCGTTTGGACCCAATAAACCGAATATTTCACCTTGTTTAACTTCAAAACTCAAATCATTAAGAGCTTTTTTTTGTGAGTTATTTGATTTATTTTTTGAATAAATTTTAGTTAACTTTTCAACACTTAAAGCAATTTTATTCATAGTTTATTTGATTATATCACGAAACAAATAAGGTATTATAATTATTATATATGACTTCATTAAAAAAAACTGATCATTTTTATTTGATTGATGGATCTGGATATATTTTCAGAGCTTATTATGCGCTGCCACCACTTTCAAGAAAAAGTGATGGATTACCAACTGGAGCTGTCAGTGGTTTTTGTTCTATGCTTTTTAAATTATTAGAAGACTCTAGGTCCGATGACTCAGCACATAAACCAACTCATTTTGCAGTAATCTTTGACTCTGCTAAAAAGAATTTTAGAAATGATATTTATAGTGAATATAAAGCTAATCGATCCGAAACACCTGAAGATCTTGCACCACAGTTTGCGTATATTAGAAAAGCTGTGAAAGCTTTTAGTTTACCTTCAATAGAACTAATTAATTATGAAGCAGATGATCTATTAGCAACCTACGCGAAACAGATCGTAGACGCCGGAGCTAAAGTAACAGTTATTTCATCAGATAAAGATCTAATGCAGTTAGTTTCAGAAAAAATAAGACTATACGATCCTATGAAAAACAAAGTTTTAGGAGAAAACGAAGTGTTTGAGAAATTTGGGGTAAAACCAAATCAAGTGATCGATGTTCAGTCTCTAGCCGGAGATCCATCAGATAATATCCCTGGTGTTCCTGGAATTGGAGTAAAAACAGCCGCAGAACTTATTAATAAATATAAAACTTTAGAAGTTTTACTAAAAAACATTAATGAAATAACCCAAAATAAAAGAAGAGAGACTCTTTTAATAAATAAAGACAAGGCAATACTTAGCAAAAAATTAGTTACCTTAAAAGACGATGTGCCAGTGAAAGAAAAACCTGAAGATTTTATTATGAAAAATGTTGATAAAGAAAAACTTTTTAAATTTTTAAGAGAAATGGAATTTAATAGATTGCTCAGTCAAGCAATTAGCTTTTATGGAGAAACTCAAACATTAGATTCAAATAAATCAAATCAAATAAAAAAAAAAATAGAAAAAAATATAAATCCTAAAAGCTATGAATGTATTTTAGATGAAAAAAGTTTAGATAAATGGATAAAAGTTTTAGAAGAAAAAAAAATAATTGCTATTGATACCGAAACGTCATCTCTAAACCCTTTAGAAACTGATTTAGTTGGAGTTTCATTTAGCTACGCACCAAATAAAGCTTGCTATATCCCTTTAGCTCACAAAATAAAAAGTTTAAAAAAAGAAATAGTTCTAAAAAAAATTAAACATCTATTAGAAGATCCAAGCATTAAAAAGGTTGGACAAAATATAAAATTTGATTTTATAGTTTTAAGGCAAAATGGAATAGAAATTAACTCCATCGAAGACACCATGTTAATTTCTTACACGTTAGATGCTGGAACAAATCGCCATAACATGGATACTTTATCAGAAATCCATCTAGGACATAAGACAATATCTTTTAAAGAATTGGTTGGAACAGGAAAAAATAAATTAAATTTTTCAGATATAGAACTTAATAAAGCAACAGAATACGCTGCAGAAGATGCAGATGTAACTTTAAGATTGTATGAAAACTTAAAAGAAAGACTTGATGAAGAAAGATTAAATAAAATTTATGAGTATTTTGAAAAACCAATGGTAAAGCTACTGTCCAAATTAGAATTTAATGGAATAAAAGTAGACGCAGCTCACCTTAAAAAACTATCAGCACAATTTGAAAAAAAATTAAAAAAAATAGAAAAAGGAATATATGAATTGGTCGGAAGAGAATTTAACATTGGTTCTCCCAAACAACTAGGTGAAATTATTTACAATGAACTCAAGATTGCAAAACTGAAAAAAACAAAAAAAGGTAGCTTAGCTACTAACGCTAATGTTTTAGAAGATTTGGCATTTACAGGCCATAAATTTCCTAATTTAGTTTTGGAATGGAGACAAGTTTCAAAACTTAAAAATACATATACTGATGCGTTACAAGAACACATTAGCCCTAAGACTAAGAGAGTACATACATCATTTTTACTAGCGGCAACAAACACAGGTCGTCTAGCATCGAGTAATCCTAACCTGCAAAACATCCCCATCAAATCAGAAGATGGGAAAGAAATTAGAAAAGCTTTTATTGCAGAAAAAGGGCATATTCTAATCTCTGCTGATTATAATCAAATAGAAATGAGAATACTTGCTGATATGGCAGACGTAAAAGCATTAAAAAAAGCTTTTAAAAATGGAGAAGACATTCACAGTTTGACAGCAAGTCAAGTTTTTAATGTCTCAATAAATAAAGTTAATGAAGATCTAAGAAGAAAAGCAAAAGCAATTAATTTTGGAATAATTTATGGAATAACACAATATGGATTAGCAAAACAAATTTCTGTTTCAAATCATGAAGCATTAGATTTTATTAATGCATATTTTAAAAAATTTCCTGAAATAAAAGATTATATGAACTCGACAATAAAATCCTGTAGAACCAAAGGTTATGTAAATAATATTTTTGGAAGACGAATACATCTTAGAGGTATTAACGACAAAAATTTTAGTGTCCGAAGTTTTCAAGAAAGAGCAGCTATCAATGCACCCATACAAGGATCTGCAGCTGATATTATCAGGTTAGCCATGATCAAGTTAGATCATCTAACTGAAACTGATAAAAAGTTTAAAACAAAAATGCTCTTACAAATTCATGATGAGCTTATTTTTGAATGCTCCAAAGACGATAAAATCTATGTCCAAAATGTGATAAAAAATGCAATGATATCTATTTCAAGTTCAGATTATCATATGTTTTCTATACCTTTAAATGTTAGTATTAACTCAGGTCTTAATTGGGGTGAGGCTCATTAATTTGATTAGATGACGCCTAAATTTTGACAATTTATTTATGAAAATTAAAAGAATATGTCACAAACAATTGCACTTGTAGATGACGACCGAAACCTCTTAACAGGTATAAGTATAGCGCTTGAAAGAGAAGGTTTTAAAGTTCAAACTTATATCGATGGAGAAACAGCTCTTAATGGATTAACTAGAAATCCTCCTGATCTAGCAGTCATTGACATCAAGATGCCAAGAATGGATGGAGAAGAACTTTTAACTCGCCTAAGAAAAAAGATGTCTATACCAATTATTTTTTTAACATCCAAAGATGATGAAGTTGATGAATTATTAGGCCTTAAATTAGGTGCGGATGATTTTGTTAAAAAATCGGGAGGGTTTTCCATAAAAGTTTTAATTGAAAGAATAAGAGTTCAACTCAGAAAGAAAACAGAAACAATTGATGATTCTAAAAACGTCATTAGCCATGGAAAGCTAAAACTAGATCCTGCTCAACTGGAATGCGAATGGAATGATAAAGCCTTACCAGAAAAATTAACAACAACTGAATTTTTAATAGTTAAAGAACTGGCTAAAAGGCCAGGTGTAATAAAAGAAAGAGCCCATTTAATGGATATAGCTTACAAAGAAAACACAGAAATTGAAGACAGGACTATTGATAGTCACATTAAACGTATTAGAAAAAAATTTAAAAAGGTAGACGATAAGTTTTCAGCAATTGAAACACGATATGGAAGTGGATATAGATGGAATGTTAGTTAATGAACCAAAAAAAATCACCATCTATATTACGAAAATTTTTACTATTTAATTTATTAGTTTTCTCAGTATTAGGTCTGTTTACATTTGTGTATCTCAAAGCAATTCAGCCTAATTTAGTAAACATCAAATCGACCAACCACATAATCGTTATAAAAAATACCACAGATCATATACAACGATTAAAGATAGATTTTAATGGAGAAGGGCTAAGCTCATTTTTATTATCAGCCAGATTTTTATTCCAAAGCTTAGATAGAGTTCAATTTTTTAATTTAAGTGGAAATTTAATTAGTGATACAGACATGTTAGATATTGATCAAAATGAATTTTCAAAATCTGCAGTAATTATTGAGCAAGAAATAAACAACTCAAGTATTATTACTAATAATAATTTCAAAAGTAATAAAATAGATAATTCTTTAGAATATTACAAAGAAGTTAAAGACATCATTTTAAACAAACTTAAAAATGAACCATTAGTTATTGAGAGTAAAATAAAAAATGATTTTTTTGTTCGTACATTTGACAGGGTCTTAATGGAAGAAAAAGTAGTTGGTTATATTTTAGTTAGTGAGCAAGCCAATGAAATAATAGTAGCGGTTAAAGAAAGAAAAAATTTTATTATTAGAACTGTTTTAGCTGTTGCTTTAGTTATTTTAATTTTTTCAGTATTCTTAAACAAGTATATTTTAAAACCAATTAGCTTTTTGGTTAAATACACTGAATCAATTAAAACGAAGTCAAGCAAACCACTAAATATAGATAACTTTTTTATTAGAAAAGATGAAGTTGGAACTCTAACCCAATCAATACATGAAATGACATTAGACCTTCAAAAGAGAACTAACCGTGCTGAAACATTTTCTACAGATTTAGCTCATGAAATCAGGAATCCACTAGCATCTTTGAAAGGAGCATCTGAATTATTAGACAAAACAACAGATCAAAAAGACTATGAAAAATTGTTAAACATAATTAATCATGATGTTGAGAGAATAGAAAGACTCATTACTGATTATACTCAAATGCTTAAAGATGAAGCTTCTTTGTCTAGGGAAAAAATGTCTAAAATAGACTTGGGTAAAATAATTAAAAATGTAACTGAAGATTTTAAACAAAATTCTATATGTTTAAGTAAAAAAATAAGAATAGAAATTATTAATAAAAAAAATAAAAAAAATCTTTTCTATGTATTAGGTATAGAAAGCCGAATTGAACAAGTTATTGCTAATCTTTTAGATAATGCAATTTCTTTTAGTCAAAGTAGAAATGAAATATTAGTTGAAATAGAAGAGATGCAAAAAGATTTTTTGATTACATTCAAGGACGAAGGTTCAGGTTTTAATGAAAAAAATATCGATAATATTTTTAAAAGATTTTACAGCAATAGACCAGAAAATTTTGGGGAACACTCTGGTTTAGGCCTTAATATAGTAAAAAATATAATAGAACTTCACAAAGGTAAAATTAAAGCAATAAACAGACAAGATAAAAAAGGTGCTCAGATAGAAGTTTTGTTACCCAAGTATATCTAGGATTGCTGCTTGCTAAGAATAAATTATATTGCTAAAACACCCGCAGATTATGAATGATTATAAAATAAAAGACATTACTCTAGCTGATTTTGGTAGAAAAGAAATTTCTCTAGCTGAAACAGAAATGCCAGGGTTAATGGCACTGAGAAGAGAATACAAAGATAAATCTCCCCTTAAAGGAGCAAAAATTCTAGGGTGTTTGCATATGACCATTCAAACTGCCGTCCTAATTGAAACACTTGTTGATTTAGGTGCTGAAGTAAGATGGTCTTCATGTAATATATTTTCTACACAGGATCATGCGGCAGCGGCAATAGCTAAAGCAGGTATACCTGTCTTCGCCTGGAAAGGTGAGACCGAGGATGAAGCTATATGGTGCATAAAGCAAACAATCGAAGGAAAAAAAGATTGGAAGGCAAACATGCTATTAGACGATGGCGGTGATTTAACTGCAATGATGCATAATGATTACAAAGATTTATTAAAAGAAATAAAAGGTGTTTCAGAAGAAACAACAACAGGGATTAAAGCATTAAATAAAATGGAAAAAGATGGATCTTTAATGATACCAGCGATCAACGTTAACGATTCAGTTACAAAATCTAAATTTGATAATTTGTATGGATGTCGTGAAAGTTTAGTAGATGGAATAAAAAGAGCTACTGATGTAATGATGTCAGGTAAAGTAGCGATTGTAGCTGGGTTTGGCGATGTAGGCAAAGGAAGCGCAGCATCCTTAAGGCAGGCAGGTGCGAGAGTAATGGTTACAGAAGTTGACCCTATTTGCGCACTACAAGCTTCTATGGAAGGTTATGAAGTTGTTTTAATGGATGAAGCAATTAAGAGAGCTGACATAGTAGTTACAGCCACTGGGAACAAAGATATTGTCACAGCAGATCACATGAGAGACATGAAAGACAGAGCAATACTTTGTAATATTGGTCACTTTGATAATGAAATTCAAGTTGAGGCCTTAAAAAATTATAAATGGGATGAAATAAAGCCTCAAGTACACGAAATAGAACTCCCCAGTAAAAAAAGAATAATTTTATTAGCCGAGGGGAGACTTGTAAATTTAGGCTGTGCAACAGGGCACCCAAGTTTTGTCATGAGTGCATCATTTACAAATCAAGTTATTGCACAAATAGAGTTATGGAATAATTCTAATAAATATGAAAATAAAGTTTATGTATTGCCCAAGCATTTAGATGAAAAAGTAGCTACATTACATCTAGAAAAAGTTGGAGCAAAACTAACTAAAATGTCAAAAGAACAAGCCGATTATATTAGTGTTAAACCATCAGGACCATTTAAACCAGATACTTATCGCTATTAACCAGTAGCTAATGATCATAAACTCTTTAGATCAACTAAATAAAATCTCATTAAAAATTATTACAAAAATTAAAAAAGAAGATTGCATTTTGTTATTTGGAGAAATTGGAGTTGGAAAAACTACCTTATCTAGAGCCTTGATTAACAATCTTCAAAACCAAAGTAAAGTGGACGAGACTGAAGTGTTAAGCCCTACCTTTAATATTATTTACGAGTATGAAATTGGCGAATATAAAATAATGCATTACGATCTCTATAGATTGAAAACTGAAAAAGATATTCAACAACTTGGTGTTTTTGAACAAAGTATAAACAACATTAAAGTTATAGAATGGGCAGAGATAATTAAAGACAAACCAGGTGACAGACTCGAAGTTTATATGTCTTATGAGCAAGAAAAAAATATGAGAAAAATTAATTTCAAAGGGTTTGGAAGATGGAAAGAATTTAATGAAACATAAAATTACAAAAATTTCAGGAGATGCTTCTTTTCGTGAATTTTATAAAATAAAAAAAAATTCTAAATTCACAATATTAGTAAAAGCTAATAAAAATAAATTTAGAAATCTAATTATTTATGCGGCAATAAACGAACTATTAATAAAAAATAAGATAAAAGCCCCAAAACTAGTGCAAGAGTATTTTGTAAAAAATATGATGGAGATAGAAAATTTAGGGAGTTACTCTTTTTTAGATCACATAAAAAATAAAAAAAATAAATTAAGTGATTATAAAAAACTAGTTGAACTAATAATTAAACTGCAAAAAATAAATTTTAAAAAA
>Ga0209711_10002067_pt1 | contig 18609 bp, 8 predicted proteins | sample ArcticOcean_MG_C_7_FD_187441 | JGI IMG/M metagenome (GOLD analysis project Ga0209711, IMG submission 187441) | Marine microbial communities from western Arctic Ocean - ArcticOcean_MG_CB11_88 (SPAdes) (version 2) | ecosystem: Environmental > Aquatic > Marine > Oceanic | place: Arctic Ocean... | reverse complement strand
TGGCGGTTGTGGTGATTCCTGTGAGAGCGAATGCAGAACTTCCTGGAAGTGGACCAAATGCTGAGTCGAGATATGCCAAGTCAGAATCGAGTTGGGTGCGACCAAGGTTGAGTTTATCAACCAACTGTTGGAATGTGTCTTGTGTCTGATATATTGGTTGGTCTTTTGGTTGCCATTCAATGGTCATATTATTTTGCCTCTACCAGAGTTTGTATTAGTGCTTTGAGTTCTTCGATCTCCGTCTTCATCGAAGAGACTTCGTTCTGCATATTCTTTTTTGTTTCTTGTTCATGTACAAAACCCTCCTTACGTTTGACGGCACAGAGAATCTCTTCCTCGTTTGTATTTATAACAACGCCAGTCTGGGGGTTTTTATACCACCCAGACCTACCTTCTACCTTTATATATCCCTCCACAATCAACCCGCAAGGGCGATACAGCGGAGAGATTCCATCACTGGCGACTGACAAGTGTTGGTTGACTTGAACACGACCTTCACCTGAAAGGTTATGAACTCAGGAAGAGTGCCTGTTTCTCCACCAACAAGGTATCTATGTTCAGTGAAGGTCATAGAATCTTCGTCTTCAACCCGTACAGATTTAGATGGAGTGTTCTGCTTCGCTGCAAGTATCCAGTTGTTCTGGTAAAGGTCTTCGTCTACTGCAACACCAGTACGATAGTACACATCGAAGGATGCTGCTGGTGGCACATACATATCAACCATTATCTTCAGACCACTGGAGAAATTCGATAATTGAACGATCTTCGTTATATGCTTCGAAGGACTCGTGCCAAGTGTCGGATGAGTCTCTGGGGCGAAAATTCCAGGTTTGTTAGTTGTCCAGAGCACGGGAACCTCAGCATCACTCATCACCTGATTATCAATTATATTATTAGTGACCAGCATTCCTATCGCCTGAGTGTCGATGTAAGGAGATACGTCAGAAACATATCCAGCACTCTTTTGTGACGCGGTAGGTTGACCGAAGTTGGAAATCTGTTCAGAGAACAGAGTAGCACCAACAACTACGGAAGGAGAAGAGTCGCCTTGAGTATCAATTTCAAGAAATTCTTGATCAGCATTCCCAAGGTATCTTGGTGTTGAAAAGAAGTGTGACTCGCCATTGGCCATTGGAGTGAGGGTGTTATCTATATCGAACCTTGGGTCGTTTGTATCAGCAGTGGACGTCTGTACATGACTCAATCCACTAACAAACGAAGCAGCATATTGAATACCAGTCCGTTCTAACTCCACGTCTTGGAACTGCAACATTGCACGGTCAACTGGGAATCCACGGTTTGTCTGAACTGAGTCTCTACCGATCAATCCTCTACTGTTGAAGTCAATGTTAGCGACACCGTGGACATCCTGTTTATAGTTATTCAAGTCTATGAAGTAAGTGTTTGATGTTGGTGCACTTACTTCGTTAGAAGCGTGTTGTATGATAGCGTGTGAAACAGTCTTGGTAGTTCCAGGTATCAGGTCTTGCATGCTCACGAGATCCCCTGCACCCATACCGTGGTTGTTATGTGCCACCCCAATACGCCTGAGAGCACCATTAGAGTCTTCAGCAACGCCCATGACTTGGGGGGAGTTATGAACAAACTTTTCCAGAGGTATGCTGTAGAAGTTTGCCCTGCCTTCTGACTTAAACTTAGCAGTATAAATTCGGAATGCCATATCTTGATTCTGTTTAGGCGTCCACGTGGAACCATTCTGAGAGAGGAACAACGAACCCATTGCTGGTTGCTTGTTCACACGCTTGGCATTAGACCCCAACACCAAGTCATAAGTGGTGGCAACATACGCTTCATAGTTGTCAGTCTGAGCAAGAAGAACAAAGGCATATTCATCGCCAGCGCGGAGGTATACTGGTTCCTTGAACTTCATTGTTACTGGACGAGCAAGAACTTTGGCGTGGTTGTCCAGGTCATATGCCTGTCCACCGATCGTCTTATATGTAGCATCATATGCAGAGTCAGCAGTCATGAATACTCTGTGTTGCTCGCTGATCATGTTTGCATCAGGAATCCCCGAGGTCATACCTCGAATTTGAAGTTCCAGAGGTATTGCCAAGTCAGTACCACCTCTGGGTATTGTTCTCGGTGTCTTGTGTAAGAAGACCTCAATCTTTGTAACAAAGACTCCAGGAACACCCGCGCCAGCATCAACCGTGAATGACTGTGCCAGTGGATCTCGCCACACAATTTTGACAGTTGTATCCTGAGTGGTCCCTATAAGTTCTGCTTCATTGGTATCAAGAACATTCTTGAATAGAATTGTTCGAGTGGTTTGTAGTGTTCTCTGCTTGATTGAAATCTGGCCAGAAGACGTGTATGTAGAACGTGCAAGGGAGAGAGCATCTTTTTCTTTATCGACAGATATATCGAGAAGTTTGATGACTTTAGTTCCTGCCCGAAACTTCCAACCACAACGATCTAATTTTTGCGCAGACTTCTCACCGAACTCTTTCGACAGTCGACGGGAGTCTGACTGCCACTTTGTCCACTCTTGCACAGCGTTGTATTGTGAAGAAAGCGGAATGGATACTCGTGCATTGTTCGGCACCCACAACTCAAAGAATAACTCGCCCAGTTCATTAGTCAGCAATACATTGTCAGCAGTGCCTGCGACGAATGGATGCCTCCGATATGTTACGTTAGAAGGAGAAAGTGCACGACGATGAACGTTGTTTCTTATGTCTTCTCTCCATCCGTCTTTCATGCGATTGCGCACCCACTGTGCCATGGGAATACCGTCCATGAAACACCAGTAGCGAGTATGTGGTCGCAGACCTTCTGCGCTTGCGTATACTCGACGCTGACGCATAAATGGCACAGAAAGAATTGCAACCCTCTTGTCGCCAATTACTCGTGTGACTGACTGGTCGCTGACGACTTCGTTTCTGACCGTTTGCGTGGTCTGGAATGTTTGAGTTTCAGTGGTAGTAATATGTTTGCGACCTATTCTGCGACCCCATCTGAACCATCCTGGACCCGCTGACGGTACAAGGATCTTCTCGCGGTGAAATATTGACCAAGAATTGATAACAGTTGTTCGTGAGAACGTCGTGGTGCGAGGGATAAGTTTTTCTCCTACCCGACGAATTATTAACACCGATGGTGATTGCTTGTCAGGGAGACGACGAGTATCGAACCAAAGATCACGTGCTGGGTTCAGTCGAAGAACACCTTCGCCCAAGAATACGTTGAATGGGTTGACGTTGTAGTATCCATCCTCTTCATAGTCAGTAGCAGCACCGCCTTTCCATGAGATCATTTCTTGCTTCATGGATGTGTCAAGCACGTCTATGTGGTCCAACATGACATTGTCACCTTTGACAACAATGTTTGTTTGATTTCCAGCAGGGCGTCTTCCTGCTGGCAAAACAGATTCATCAGCATCGTGAATAAACCCGACTTGCTCGAGACCAAGTCTGGCGTGCATGGTGTTATTGCCTTCATCATAAGAGGATGTAGCAAACGAAGCGTCATCTACAAACTCATTCGATAAAAAAGATGCAGCAAACGCATACCCTTGTGAGAAGTCATCAACAAAGAAACCAGTCTTTGATCGGATGATGCCTTCTGGACCGAATTCTATGAGGTTACTTGCTTCATTTTCCAACACAGAAAGGGAGATAGTCTCTTCAAGTTGTGCGACCCTTTTCGTGATGTCGTGAATATCACTCATCTTATAACCGCGATATGTTCGACGGTTGATACCTATGTCTTCCACACCTTTAGTCTTACCGCTCATCATCACGTCAAACAAGACCATCTGGTTTGCTTTTTCGTTTGGCGGTACTGGTTGCTGTGCTTCCACACCTTTGTTGACCACAAGTTTTGCTTTAAACTCATCTGAATATGTCAGTGCCACATGGTCGATACGGTGGTTATAGAAATCGACAACGTAGTTGATCTTGGCACCATCTATTGGCATCTCAAAACTTTGACTGGCCAGCATCTCATTTGCATATGGATCCAACTGTGGTCGGAAGTCCATCACGTTGTGGAGTTGATACTCATCACCAGATGTGCGAGATTTAAAGTCTGGAATATCTTCGTATCCAAATATTGGGTTAGCAGCGGTCGCTTGTTCTGCTTTCCTGAGTAGATACGAGTTGACAGAGAAAAAGTCACCAGAAGTTCCGTGAACAAAGTATGCAAACTCGGCAGATATTGTTGTCACAGAAGCGTCTATGCCGTCTGGTCGCAATACAATCGGACCATAATAGTTGTCTCTTTGACCTCCGTCAAATTCTACAAGGTGGGTGACATCTGCACCTGAAGCGTCAGTGGCGTTTGCCGAGAAAAGTTCAACGCCATCATAGAGATTGGAGAATTCAAACACATCACCAGCAGAGTCGCCAGGAGTCGTCCTTGTTGCTGTTGCAGTTACTACAGTGTATATCTTCTCTCGAGCAGCAGGAGCATTCTTCTGTACATAGTAATAGACTGAAATGGAATCATTCAACGCGCCAGTTGTAGTGACTGTTACTGTAGTGGTGCCATCACCGATGTTGCCTGACGATATAGGGTCTATAACGTTTTGGGTATCATTGAAGAATATCCACTGACCTTTGTCAATCATGTCTTCGTCATTGCCACAGGTGACCGTAATGTTGTTAGATACGTCGACATTCGTAACTGCTATTCTTTGTACGGTAATTTCAGTCGGTGCTATACTCTTAACACGACCTCCTGGGATTTGGAACAGAGCAGTGGATGATGTTGGATCTTGAAGATACAGGTTGTCCTCTTCTTGAACTGGGTATGCGCCCCGAGAACCCGACGAAAGATTTGATGGATTGTTGTCCCACGCAGAAATTCTATGGGTGTCTCTGAAGTTACCTGAACCGATCATCTGTGTGTCATACAGGTGCATGCGATATGCGTCACTATCAGCAGTGCCACGAGCGACGATAGACTTCATTCGGGTATAACCGATGGTCTGATGGGTCTTGTCGATCAGTTGTAGTTTCTTTCCGTTGGTGATACATGAGTTGGTTGCACCGAAAAACCCGAGAGAAGAATCCCTTTTTGTCGGATTAGTCCCATCGAAAGAAACATAATTTTTATATTCAACATTCATACTTCCATTCGAGTCTGTGACGAATGATATTGGTTTTGGTGCCCTGAACTCTTTAGGGACTTGGTGTTCAAGGTGGTATCCATCAAGGAATGCTGTTGGAGTTATACCTTCTGCCATGGCAGGAAGACTATACACCATGTTAGCAGAGTCATCGTCATTACGAAACTGTAGATCAAAGTCGTTTACAATGAAGTTGCCGTGTGTGTCAGCGTGGCGGGTTGCCAGACGCTTTTCAATTTGGTTGAAGTTGTCGGTGCCTTCTTTGATCTGTATGATCACAGAATTCTTAACTGTGGCGAACGTCACGAAGTCGACGTCGACGCCTTCTTCTGGACGAACAGCGAGTATCATGCGGATGCGGTATCGGTCTGCTCCAGGACTGGAAAGGTTCGGGCGACTGCCTTGATTATCATACAGGGCATCATCATCAGCAGTTGTTACAATGTCTTGTACTACTATGAAACCAACTTCAGCGTCGACGAATCCCTCATACTTACCGATTGCCAATGTTTGCTTGGGTGCATACACAAAGTGATTTTGTGTGTAGAACTCTGCGCTCTGCATAGAGAACAGACAACCCTTTCCTATCGACGATATGGTTGATCCTGATGGTTGTGTGTATACTGAGAGAGAGGCAAGACCGCTTCCGTCGTCTGCTGTCATCGGTTCGCCTTCAGCAAAGACTGGGGTGTTCACCTGAACTTCAGTAGAAACACCTTCTTGGTTTGCAGAGAGATAACGACCATACAGAGTTGGTTTGTCAGAACCTGTAGCGTCGACAACATGTGATATTTGGAACCTGACACCAAGCGTTCCTGTTTTTACTGGACCTTTGAAAGTCTTTCCGATATAACTTGATACCAAAACGCCAGCAGTTAGATTGAGGGAGTCTACAATGATGTAGTCTACAACGTCAGCACCTGCGCCAGATGACTTAGGAGATACAGCAGCACCATCCAGGAAGATGTTGCTCGCCATACGAGAGACCTGCTTCTGCAGGATAGTCTGCAACTGGTTTAACTCTCGTCCTTGAATGTGCCTGCCAGAATTAAATAAGATCTTATGATAACCATCGCTATCATTATAGTCGTCTTTATAAATTCCTGAGAACGTCGTTCCTGTATATGGGTTTGCCATTACTTACTTTCCTTTAGAGGTCAACTACTACCTTGATGTCTTCTGTTTGATCATTGTCGCGCGATACTGCAACTCTATTATCTATGTATATAACCTCTCCGCTGTACACATCAACTTCGGATGGACGAAGGACGTACTGTCCTGCGATTGACACGGGAGTTGTAGAACCACCACCGCCAGAAACGTTGCAGGAATAATTACTATCGAAGATTCTGAAACCAGTTTCCCGTGTTTGGTGCACGTACATTATACCAGCAACAGTATCATAGTAATCAATCACAGCAGCAGAACCAGTAGTTTCTTGCGTTATTATTTGGTCGCCTGTGATATTCTCTGGTGCCAGGTTGGTGCCTATGACGTGGAGTCTTTTGAATGCAGACAGAGTTGCGCTGGTCGCAGGAGCAGTTTCTACGAAACTACCATACTGTGCAGAGTCTTTCAAAGGATTACGGATGATTCCGATTTGACGGAATTGGTTGTTTACTTGGAAGTCAGCATTCTCAGCACCACTCAACTGCGTATTAAACATCATAGCAGAAGCGGAGAGGTCAAGAATAGCGTTGCCGCCCATGCCAGAGTCCGTCGATATAAGTGCGCGAAGTACTGCACCACTTCCAGTACCATCAGCGATAGAAACAGATGCATCTGCATAGTCTCTACCAAAATCGAAAGTGGTATTGGCAGGATCTGATTTCATAACAACAGAAGTTATAAGACCACCTTCTACATTCGCTGTTGCGAGAGCAGTATTGGCAGGGGTGAGGGATACACCTTGGCGAGCGCGACCATGAATCGTAATAGTCGGTGTCGCTGAGTAGTTTGTTCCAGGGTCGTCGACAGCAATGCCAATTATCTGCCCTGGAATTGCCAATCCCTGTATACCACGTTGTTGTAGTCTAGAAACAGAAAGGTCTTCATCCACTGGACCACCTGCTGCTACGTCGACAATTCGCTCAACTGGCATGTAAGTTGATGTTAGGAACTTTCGTGCTTCAGCAGCACCGATGTTGTATAGGAACTTCCAGAAATATCCATCACCACCAGCGAAGAATACAGCACCAGTAGTGTCGATTGGTTTGTGTATAGATGCCCGTGCTGAACCTGTTGCTGTTTTACCCTGCTGGATGCAAACAAATACGTTGTTGTCATCAGTTAACACATAGTATGGGTTTGGGATAGATGCAGAGGTTGGCGTGACTCCGTTTATAACTTCTGTGTTCGAACCAAACTCAGGAGACCATGCCTCATAGAAGTTACCCGATACCCAAGAGAAGCGTGGGACAACATATGAAACATCAGGGACAAGTTTCATTGATTGGATACTTGACCGAAACGTGTCAGAGGTATCATTATCGGAGTATGGGATAGGTGGCGTTGCTTCGACAGTCCAGTCTTCCGACCTACCAATAGCGATATAGTGTCTGTCTGAATCGCCAATCGCAACGTTGACATTTTGGGTCTTGTCGAATATGGTCTTCAGCATATCCGTCTTTAGTATGTCTGTAATCGTAGCACTCATGTTTCTTGTGTCCTCTCGCAACTTGCCTTGTTGTTTACTATTGTTTTATATAGATCTATTTATACTCTTTCTCGGGAGCGTATAGAATTATTGTTTAACCCAGTCAGTGCCGTCGAACAGATAAACATCACCATCCCTTTCGTGTCGGACAGGATGGCCAGCAGCATATGTACCTGTGCGCCAAGATTCTGTTCCACCTGTGCCGTCATCATAGTACCACTTTGCATTGAGTTCAAGAAGACCATTATTGGCATCTATGTCCCATAATGTCTCTTCTGTCTTAACTCCCGCAGCGTCACCGTTGAATATTTCTTCACTCACCATGAGGGCGTCCTTGTAGTATTCTTGCTTGATACGGAAACCGCTGGTGTTATAATATATCTTGCGCGTGATTGGCGTGAACATGCTCACTGTATCCACTGACTGGTAAAAATGACGCTCGGTAATCAAACCATTCACATAAAGATCTTGGTGCGGCACTGTGTATATCCCGAAGATGTTATTTACTTCGCCTTTGTGAATCAATGTCCCTATACCTGATGCTGTTGCTGGATCTGTTACTATTGCCTCGGTGCTTGATGCACCTCCTACATTCCACAACGTGTAAGTCCAAGAGAAATTGGCAGGTTTTGCCGACAGCACATCAATGGAATTACTTGACGTTGTGACAACCAATTCGTTACTGATTCTTCCTTTCAACCCACTGTGCTCTACAGCACGTGCGGTGTATGTACCAGCGTCTCCTACAGAAACAGTAGTTCCGCCTATCGAAAGGGCACTACCGATTGGGACATTGTCTTTGAAGATCTCGTATCCTTTTGTTTCATAGTGGTTTTCACCAGGAATAAGTTCGATCGAACCACTTTCTATCCGCAGATATGGGGAGTCTGGTAATCTAACAACCGTGACAAACAGGTCTGTTTGTCTTTGGTGAATAAGGTCGCCAGAATCAGGTTCAGCACCTGTACCATCTGGGAATTTAGTAGCACTCATCCAATTGGGTGGTGTTCCAGTTCCCCTCAAGGCAGTTGGTATGAGACGAGACTCAAGGTCGTTGATGATCTTTCCTGTATCAACGCCATATGGTCTAGTTCCGAGTTCTCCTCGTGTAATTCCAGTGAAGGTAGTTTCTGTTGTACCTGTATATGCTATGACTTCGCCTAAGTATGTTGTTATATAACCACTTGTCGGGAATCCAGCAGTACTGTTAACAAATATTGTCGCAGTGGATGATGAGTTTACTATAGGGGAAGTGGTTCTAACAGACAATCCATTTTCAATGTCAAAGTTACTTACGAAAGCAACCTTGGTTCCGTCTGGACTACCCTTTCCGTCGTAGTCCCATGGTTCCGACTGGTCGCCTTGGGAGTTTCCATTAGCATCGAGCATAGGATATATGATACGTGAACGAGCATCTGAAATCACTTTATGACCACCTGTCCTGAGGTCAAGAATTTTACCGCCAGTAAAAATCCACCGACCGCTTCTTCCGCACCCGCCTGGATCTTGCGCACGAGAGTTTGAAAGTCGTTCAGCATTACTTGGCCACGGTTCGTTCCACTTGCGACCTGCCAATTGCTGGTTGCCCATGAGATGCCACGTACCATCGCCAGACCATGCCTGATGGCCAGCGTTCAATAAGATTGTCGCCTTGCGCATGTTACTACCATCAAGGTCAGACCAACTACGACTTTGCGCCAATGGGAATAAACTCTCGCTCGTGCCTCCTGATTTATTTCTCATCATAACAACAGGGTTGTTGACGTTGGGGTTGGGCAGTGGTCGCTTACCAGATCCATCACCCAACTGAGTCGGGATATTAACAGTTCCGTCATTTTCAAGTCGGACTGATCTATATTCGCCCGACAGTATCGGGTTGTGAACATTGATATCGTCCCAATCACGGAAACGCATTACACCATAGAGGTGTGAATCGTTTGCGGTGGTTTCACCCAAATTCTCTATACCATAACCGATAGTTTCCATGGTGTCGGTGGCGACAGTGTATCGTTTAACTGCAACACCTGAGTTGGATGATGTGTCATAATTCTGGCCACTGTTGTCCGTGTATTCGATGAAGAATAATGTGTTGTCGCTCTTGCCCCAGCGAGGGTCGGCACCAAAGGCAACAAATTGGTCGGAGTCATTGGCCAAGTCTAGTAATCGTACTTGTCTCCCTCCACCACTTGAACCAGTGCTCCATCTATCAGCAAGTAAGTACTGGCCATCTGGACTCCAACACTGGGTATTGTGATAGTTGTGATAGTCTCTCATGATTGGGTTGTTGGTCATCCTCCACATGGGCAAGGCAATAGTGGTGTCGGGGTCAATGAATTCAGACCTGCTCAGCAACCCAGAAACAGTCAGGGTAGCAGTGGCACTGACCGTAGCAATTGCTGACTCTACAGCACCGCTGGCAGTGTGGTCGTGGTAGAGACGGACAGCGTTGCCATCGACCGTAGTATCTTCTGACTCTACATCACCGATAGCAGTGTGTTGTAGGACAGCGGTGCCATTGATCGTAGTATCTTGCCCCTTTACAGCACCGCTAGCGGTCATACGCTGTGGAATATCCGCCAGCGAAATGGTCAGCGACTGAACAACCCCATCGCCGTCGACCGTAGTATCTTCTGACTCTACAGTACCGATGGCAGTTTGGGTTGCAGGTACGTCCTCGCCTCCACCAATTCCTGACCCACCTGTAAATGGATCATTATATCCGAGTACTGGAGGTTTTGCGTTTCCATAACCATCTAAATCAGAGTAGTTATAATACCAAACATTCTCATCGACTAAATTGATAGTGTTAGACATATCAGCATATGTATCATCCATTGTTCGGGCGTTGATGTCATCCGCGTCTGCCATATTCTCATACTGAGTATGCCAATTCGCCACTGTTTGTGGTTTGAATTGATCATTGACACGGGACAGTACTTTGAAACCATCTTTCCCTGGACCAATCTCTGCATAAGTGGTGGAGTGCAACCCAAGACCGTTTTGTGCAATCATTACTCTTACTGCTGACTCGAGCAGGACAGGTGGTGGTGGTTGTATGATGGCATCTGGCATTGAACCATATCCACTACTGGTCTGCCATAGTGCACGTTGATCAATCGGGATGTCACGAATGGCCAAGAACGCAGATGTTATTGCCACTTGTCCAGAGAGGAACATACCTGCTGGATGGACGAATGTTTTATATGCTTCTTTCCAAATATTCACAGACAATGGCGTTGATACCATGAGACCATACAACTGGTAGAAGGCATTGTCAGTTATGCGCTTGGACGTTACATCGGAACCTATCGTGGTGTACCTGGACAGGTTTGTCTGTATCCGTAGTACAACTCCGTTTGGCAAAATTCCCTGATAATTGCCAGTTAGGTCGCCATAATTGGCGACAGTGGTGTCTGTATGAGACAACAACTGCACCTTCGTATTTGCATAATCTATACTGTAGTGTACACCTTCCGTCAACTGGACACCATCCATGGTGATCTCTATGGTGCCGTTGGGAAAGGAGAAGTCAAATAGGGAGTCTGAAGCAGAATTAGAACCTGTATATTCGAGAGTCTCTCTTGCTGGTGCGCCTATAACAAACACCTCGTCACGACCATATTTGACGTCGATGTCTACACTATAGAAGATACGGAAGAACTGTTTGATCGAAAACTCAGTACCCTTTGACCGATACAACAGACTGGAGTATTGCAACGCAGACCGTTTGTCATTGAATGACTCGAAGTATGGTTTGCCGAGAAGGAGTTCGTTTGATATGAAAGATAAAAACTCGACTCGGGTTTGTACAACGTCCCTCGCTAGCATCAGGTCTTTGATATCCGAGACAGGGTTTGATGCATCCTCCAGACTGGCATAATATGCCTTGAGGAACTTGACGAGTTTGGGATACTTCTCGTCGAAATGCTCAGGAAGAACATTATCGACTTCATAGCGATCTAATTTAATATCGCGACGATATAGATCCGTTAGTGTTTTATCAAGGGACATGTATCCTACCTAGTCTCAACAATAATTGCTTGGGTGAATGACTCATCGGCATCATACTTGAGAATTTTATTTCGCGTGGAGTTGATCACAGACTGGTTAGCAGGAACAGCGAACAATTTGAAATAGTTCTTATCTCCTGATACATCTTGTACAGTCAACGAGTTGATCGTCACAGTGCCTGTCGACTCATTGTATGAACCGATATTATCACCACCACCGACAATGGTGCCGTTCTCGTTAACCAACTCAAGTACGGTCGTTGCTTGAATATCATACTCTATTGGGATGACACCCAATTCTGAAGTTTGGACCTTCTGGTTGATCTTGTTTCTTATCTGGACTCTCTGATTCTCGAAAGTGAAGAAAGACGTATACACAGTCACACCATCACTCAATTCAGGGTCACGGATAGGTGACGGGAAGGTTACAATGTATTTGCGGGTTGTCGCGAACTGAGGGATAATTCTCATATGCAAAGTGACCGAGGTGCGGGATGATAACACAGAAGGGTCTGTAGCATCGACTTCGGTCAAAAGGTTTGACTGCCTGAATGTCTGAGAGAACTTACCAGTATTTTCTTCAAAGTAATCTGTTACAGATTGATCAACCGATGCTCGTATATTCGATTGAGAAAGACCAGTCAATGCAGGGTTGAACTGGAAGAACGTCTGAGTAGAAATATATGCCACAACTGGGTCGGTGAACGTCAAAGAGAAAGATGCAATTTGAAACTGATCAGAGAGCGCAAGTATGCCGTGTCGGGTATTGGTAATGGTTGTTGCATTAAGACCATCTTTCCATACAATTGAAGTAAACACAGTACCATAGTCAGGGTCTGGGTTATCTTCACCACCCCATGATTGTATGTCATTGATGAAGGTTGAATACTTCTTGAGGATCAGAGCAGAATAATCATCAGAAGTCACCATTCGGTTTTGTGCAGCAAACTGATATGGTGCGTTCTTACGAATCGACTCAATGTCTTCTTTCTCGCCACCACCTGCTGCTCCACCATTAGTGGCAACAGATAATGTTATACGGTTTGGGTCTATAGTTATGCTTTGGTCAGCACCAAGCAATGTGATTGTGGAGGTCAGCGACAGGGTGCGGACTAGATTAGCAGCAGCACCATTGCTTCGAAGATAATTTACTTCGATGACATTGCCCACATTTGGCGCAAGACCGAGTGAAGTGCCATTGCCGAAAGACAATTCATAGTATGCATTAGGAGACTCACGAAGAACATATAATCGAGAGGCAGAACTAACTGTTGATGCATCCAGGAGGTCTGTGAATAGACTAAACTCGCCACCCACGGAAGTGGCAGAACCTTGGTTCTCAAACACCTTGACGATTGCTGTCGCTATGTCTATATCTTTGTCTGGGATAACGTAGACTGCATCCGTGCTGCTTCCTACGATGAATTGTAATTTGCGTTCTTCACCTTCATGTACTATAATTGGGTCGTCTGGAGTAGACAGCGGATAGAATGTAAATATATTTCCTGGTGATCGGGTTGCTTTAAGTGCAACTCGGTTGCTGAACGTAAAGTCAAGTCCATCACGTTCGCCTTTACAAACAACTTCTCCAGGTTGCAGTACATAGTTATCGTTTACCAGTCCTGTTATCCCGTCTGCGTTTATTGAAAAGTCGATTGACGCTTCTGAGGACTTCTTGGAGTCGGGTACATAACCCAATGACTCGGCAAGGGATACAACAGAAGGTCTCAACTGTGCAGTGACAAGGAACGATTCATTCAATGCGAAGTTTGTTTGCAGTGCATTGTAGTGGGTGTTGTACGCAAGCACATCAAGAATATTGCTAAGACCAGAACCCTCGAAGTCGTAGTCGTTGAATTCCCCAGTGCCTTTCAAATAGGTCTTGAGGTTTTCTTTTATCGTCTGGAAATCAAGTTCAGTTGATTTGATTGTCGTGGTCATTATCGAAACCTATTCAAATTGATGGTTGTTGAAAACCCTTTATTGTTTATTTCTAGTTCAATTATTATACTGACTTCGTTGCTGACATAAGAACCAAATTTCGCAATGCCTGCCCTGATGAGTTCGTCACCTGCGTAATAGCGAATCCGCAGCACCTTTGCCCTTGGTTCCCAACGCGCAATTGAGTTCTCAATCATGGTGGTGATGAACGATTCAGAATAATCGGTGGTCAATTCAAACAACATTCCTCGGAGGTTGGTTCCAAACTCTGGTTGAAATGGTTTCTCTAGAGTGTTGGTCAGAAGAATATTTTCTACTGCTTGTACTACAGCACGTGCATCCAATTTCTTGTAGATGTCTCCACTGTAGTTTCCATTTGCATCTGGACTTCCTGCCTTTGGGGTAAATGACAAATCGATGTCAGAATAAAACTTCTTCTTCGTTGTCACCCTTGTTTCTTTCGAAAGTCCAGGAGTTACTCTTTGCAATGCCATACCGCACTCCGATTATCTGCTGTATCTATTTATACAGTTTTTAACCAACTATTTCAACTAGATCACTTCCACCGAACAACGATCTGTTATAATATGAACAAACTTTCATCTGGAAGTTTGCCTCGAACGTGGTTGTTATCAGAGGCATTATAACAATCAACTGTTGAGATAACTTTCCATCTGGTCGAGTCATGTCGTAGTCTATACTCAACTGATCATAGAAGAATGTATCGCGAATGTATAGAGAAAGATCAAACGTTGCGCTGTAATCCACTCTACCGAGTGCATTGTAGAGGGTGTACACAACTGCACGACCATTGTTCTTCAACTCATTGATCGTTGGTGTCCCGTCAATGATTGCGCGCTGGCCAGTGCCACCGTCTATTTTCCTAAATGGTTCGCTCCAGAATTTCTCTGTGTCGCCTGAGTTTGCGTCAAACGCTTCACGGATACCACGGGAAGGTTTGTAATAACCTTCAGTGACCTGCAACCGATATGTTGAAAATTCTTTAGCAGAAGCAATGCCTTCCATCAACCATGCATGCAGATACCATTGTCGCGCGAGGTCTTGTCTGATGTTGAGCAGAGGGATTGAGTCGAGTGAGCATTTAGATCCAGGTGCACCGAGAAACTTGGAAACAGTGGTGCCTCGCGCCAACTTGGTCGAACTTGTAATTGGCGCACTCTGACGATCTGGGTTGTATATTGGGTCAGCAACGATTGTCCGTGTGGTTCGACCTCGGTTCTTTGGAGTGAAGGTCTTTGATGACCTCTCTAATGGATTGCCCAACAGAGTGTATCCATAGCGTGGTTTGGATTCTTGCTGTCCTGTTCTCGATAAACTATATGGAGCAGACGGGAAACGAGTTTTGTATAGTGGGTTCAACCTGTTCTCCGTCAGCAGAGACTGAATGCACTTTGCCCCGTCTAACTGTCCTTCAGGTGCGGTTTGAATATCGTTGGCACCGTCCATTGTTCTCATTTTAGATCGAATCTCTGTGGTGCTTGGAGTCCAGTTGAAGTAATATGTGTATGAACCAAACTTTGATATTTTATCTTCAATTGTATTGTCGTCATCAATGATGACCTTTCTCACAGCAAATGGTGATACTTTATTCCAGACTTCCCACCATTCTGGTGTTGTCGCGTATCTTGTGAGCGGCATAAATCCGAGACGTCCACGTGCCTTGGTCTCTACGGTGCCAGCGTTCGGGTGGTCCCTGTGGTCAAGTGCCCATTCCCAGTTCATGACGTAATTTGGTTTTGATGGGTGCTTGTATTCCGAGAAACCTGTATATTCCGTGGCGGTCAAATTAAATGGTGATCTTGCCGCTATTCCTGGATCTACCGTGGGTTCAGGAGTAGCGTTTTCATCGGTGCCGTTCGCTGTTATCGCGACAGCAGCAACCCCAGCAGTGCCAGACAATTCTGACCACTTCGCTGTTTGTGAATATGTCGAGAACAAAGACCTGTGGGACTCTTCTGAATACTGAGCGAAGTTGCACGTCCATGCCTCTAATGCCTTGCCCACGAGGTTGCCTTGGAATACAGTATCGGAACCGAAGTCATCATCTGGACCAGTGTATAATCGTCCAACGTAGTGAAATTCAGCACCACCTATCTTTCCCGAAGCACCTGTGACAACAACGTCCTTGCCAGAGATGACAGTGTGCTCGCCAGCAGAAGAACTAAACGTGTCCTCTGATGTCAGGCGAACATTCCTGCCAGAGTTTACGATGAAGTCTTTTGCGACTATCGTGCGGATGTCTTTCTTTGCAACAACCTTCAACTCGGAGGCGTGGAAGTTGAATGTATCACCCCACACCTTCACGTCTTTATTACCACGAACCAATGTGCTGTGCACGTCACCAACTTCAGTTAGGTGAGAACCGTGGACAGATTGGTTGAAGTTCTCTCCAACACGCAGGTTATACGTGCCGCCAACATCCACGTTATAGTCGCCATTGACAGTCAGGTTCAGGTCACCGTTGTACGTGAGGTTTCCTGCTCCACTTACGACCAACTCATGGTCTGCTCCAACAACCTGTATTTGGTGTGACCGTGATGCAATGGCAACAGAACCGTCTTGCTTCAACTCTACACCAGCACCTGTGTGGTGCTTGATTAGTATGCGCGAATTTCCTGGAGTGTCATCTATTTCGAATGAGTGACCAGAAGGAGTGGTGTTTGATTGGTTGAATGGATAAATCGAAGACGTGGCAAATGGAATGTCAAAACTGACACCCATAGTTGAACCACCCATCCACAGGTCGTTGATAACGACACCACGAGCAGCGGCACTTACGCTGGAATTGAACCAGTTATCTCTATGAGGGTATTCTCCTGTCGGGTCTGCTTGCCCGTCACGACCGATACCAAATGTAGATTCTTTCTCGACACCACCATCTTTGGCCAGTCGGTCTACCACTTTATTGTTGGTTGTTGTCAAAAGTTTTTCTCCATCACGTCTATATCTTTATTTAGGGGAGATAAATTACCGCTCGTCCCTTCAAGCAACTTCAGAAGATCGTCTGGAGAAAGTGCTGCCTGCGTATATGTGTCAGTATACATGCTTTGTTTGTTGAAGTTGTTGAACACATAGTCTCTTACATCAAACCCTGGATCTTCATGATTCGGGTCAATGTCTCTGTGACCCAGTGCCTGACCTCCTGGGAACTGGATGAAGAATGTTCTCATAATTTGGTAGAATGAATTGTATTGGGACAGGGTTATCGAACGAGAAGATGCAACTTCATGCAGAGAGGAGGATCCACTGGAAACATTTAGACCACCAACAAAACATACGCCAATGGAGTGTGCATTGTGATTCAATACATTGCAATGGTTGCCACTGGCGTTCAACGGGAGTCCTCGTTCAACAGAACCGTCTCTGCGAATGATCATGTGGTATGCGTTATCACCAGCACCTGTGAGTTCAGTTAGTTGCGCTGCGCTCAGGTTAGAGTTTGTGTATGTCTCAGACCAGTGAACGACCACCTCAGAAACATCTCTGGTGATACTCGCCATTTCTGATTCAAGTTCTTCGACAGATGATATAAAACTACCTTCGGGGTTTATGGTGTCGCCATCGATTGGAAATGGATTAGGCGAGGGAAGTTCATTAGTCTGATCTATTGTACCTGCGATGGTTCCTCTGGTTTTTTTCATAACACCTGACAGACTACCGATAGAAGCAGTTGTACCACTCGCTCCTTTGACATAAGATGATGCAAAGGTGTCACGGTCTTGTGAACTCAATGAGTCAAGGTCTATGTTACCAAGGTCATCCGAAGATGAACTTATCAGGGAGGACACTGCGGGCAGGTCAGCAACTGCTGCTATTTGAGGGAGGTCATCTGCAATGTTTATTGTGCCATTACCACGAAGCAATGTCATCACAACATCAGGCGATACTAGGGAAAGTTCTGGTATAGTCAACACAGAACCAAGTAGACCGTTTACAACTGCCTTCACGTCACCTGTCAGTTCAGTAACGATGGAAGAAAGTCCGTCGCCTATGCCAAACTTGCCAAGGACAGCATCAATTCCTCCTACATGTTTCAACAAGTCCAACTCGTATTGGTTGATAAACATATTCAGGTTGTCGTCTATGATCGACCCGACATTGAAAGACCCTGACGATATATTGCCGAAGACGCTGTTGGACTTCAACACAGAAACCAGAGAACCTAAATCCAGAGATGGAGTGGACGGAAGCATAAGTGCTGCCACTGCATTGTATATCTCTGTTGTTATACCACCGTTCAGTTTGAAAGACTCGTCGATCAAGTTGACGATCTGGTTGCGTATCGGTTCTGGTATCACACCACCGCTGATGCTTGCAATGTCAGCAACTGCTCCAGTGGCGTTCTGTATACCAACAGCGACTATGTTGTTATAGTTTGATATGTCTGGTATTGCCATGTTATGTGCCTGCCTTCAATGGGGAAATATGAGCAAGGATCATTTCTCTACCCGCTGCTGATACCTTCATACCACCAGAATTCGCTGGCAATTCGTTTAGAGTAGGGAGGGTGTCGTCGTACATACCGTTCTTGTTGTTTATGTGAGAAACCAGCATGTTGTTGATGCTCTCTGGTTGAGCGGAGTTAATTATTATCAGTGGGTAATTATTTCTCTCGTTGTCCAGTTCATATCCATCACTATCATTGAACACAGAGGGTGTGGTGTTGGTTGCGGTAGGTCTCACTCGTGCTTTATAATCTGCCAGTATATATGGAACTGGACCGTATGCAACATGGTTCTTATGTCGTATTCCCGAAACGCTCTGGTATATCATCGCATAGTTCATGCGACCACCATTGGGCGGGTTTGTTTTCCCAAAATTATTTACGAATCCCTCTGGGTATGCATCTTCTCCACCAACTGCTGCTGGATCTGCCTCGATCAAAA
>Ga0209711_10002066_pt1 | contig 18615 bp, 9 predicted proteins | sample ArcticOcean_MG_C_7_FD_187441 | JGI IMG/M metagenome (GOLD analysis project Ga0209711, IMG submission 187441) | Marine microbial communities from western Arctic Ocean - ArcticOcean_MG_CB11_88 (SPAdes) (version 2) | ecosystem: Environmental > Aquatic > Marine > Oceanic | place: Arctic Ocean... | reverse complement strand
GGAACGGGAATACTTTACATCCAAGGCGAAATGGAAATAGCATCTTATGAAAATGACGATGGTGGTGAAGACTTAATACAAGGCGATGAGTTCAACGCTGTTTCAAAAACCAATGAACAGCATTTCAAAGACCCTTATGTACAACCCTACTTTCTCCCAGCAATCTATGTTGACAACATCGCAAAGGGGTTCGAATGGGACTGGGTCGATGGCGAACCGACTGGAGGAAATGACGGAACAGACTGGTTCTACAACGCAATGATATTCGAAGTTGGTGGAGTTGAACTTCCCGCAGAGGATGTCATATTGATTGAACCAACTGGATTAAATGATGGCGAGATATATTATCTCAACAACGAAAGAAACAATTTCCCTTGGGTCATAATGAACTCAGGCGCACCCGTAAGTGTGGGGGCAATGCTGGAAGAATTAAAAGATACGAATGGAATGTATGATGAACTACTGCCTGCTATCGCAATAAGAACTGGCACATTCCCTCCCTTTGTTAGTAAGGGTATTAAGTATGTGGGCGGTGGAATCAAATCCATCAAAGACTTCATATCACCTTTGGATATTTAGAAATGGCGATTCTTGATACATCATCACAGAACACTTTCCTTGCTAGTACTATGACTAACACCAAGGCAGCAGCAGACCTTGTTACTGGTCCTCTGAATCCTTCATCATATATCGATCCAGTGTTTTCTAATATTTCGCTGGATCAACTACCTAACCTTGACCCTGTACAAGCACTTGATAATTTGGTTGGCGATAACATGCCACCCCTCCCACCAATCCCAATATTAAACTCTGACGTATCAGAATTTATTAGTGGTTTGTCTGAAGGAATCTTAGATAAGATAGGCAAGGTATACAAAATCATTGACGTATCTGATGAGTTAAGTCAGATAATGGAAATCGTAAACGGTCTGGCAACAGTGGTATCATATGTCGAAAACGGCATACAAACGTTAACGGACGGAAACATTCCTGAAGAAATAAAAACTAAAGTGGTTGGACTGGTCACACAGTCTCTTATGGCGAATGGTGGAACCGCAGCTCTTGGTCTCTACTCTGAAATCTCTGGAATAATGCTTCCTTTTGTTTCGGGGCAGACTGAATCTGCTTTGTCTATGGCATTAAAAGCAAGTAGACTTTTTGGTATGGCAGGTGGCATCGCTGATAGTTTGTCAGGAGATGTTTCCGCAGAAGGAAGCATTGAATCTATTAGAGCAGAGTACGATAGTAAATTGTCAGAACTGACTACCGAGTTTGATGCACTAACAACTGGGGATGGACTATTAAAGACCGTCAATGCTGGAGGTGGTGCTGGTGGTGCTGGTGGTGCTGGAGGCGGTGGTGCTGGAGGCACTCCAAGCGTCACTGCTGAAGGTATAGTAATAACTGCTGCCAATCCACCCAATCTCAATATTCCCGTACCCCCACCTGATAAACAGTTTAAAGGCGTTGACGGAAACTGGGAGTTTGAGTCGGGAGACACCAACCAATTTATGACCGCAGGAGGAAGATTTGTTTCTTCTGTTGAAGAACTTGAATGTGAGATGTCTGCAATAACCAGACCCATATCAGAAGTGATTGTTCACTGGTCTGAAACATACACCAACGCAAACCTCACAGGATTAGAACTGCAACAACTGACAGGCGCGGGAAGCAATGCATACCACTATATAATAAAGCGAGATGGTTCTATGGAGAGAGGTGTGCCTTTGGATGGTACAGGCAGCGCATCCCCTGGACATAATACATACTCCATACAAATCTGTCTCGTTGGTGGAGTCAATGTTGCCAGTGGGGATGATGCGATCAACGGAAATATTGGTGCTTCTAGTATTACAAGAACACAATTTAATACGCTGCATCAACTGTTCCGCGTTTTCTTTGTACAGTTCCCAGGCGGTCAGGCACTTGGTCACGGAGAATTTGACCTTAGTCAACTAGACCCTGGGTTTGAGGTTCGTGATTATGTTTACAATGCTTTCAACAAGCGAAGTCTCTACATTGACCCGATGAGCGAACCAGAAAAATCGCCTGATGAAATCATCTCATCTATAGATGACCCTGAGTTACTTATCACTGAAAAGGATACTCAGGTCGCTGGACTTGAGAACTTTTAACAATGGATAAAAAATAAATGACAGGTAAGAATATACAAGACCGACTCTCGGATACGAATGGTGTCTCGTTAGAGTACACCTATGGCATCCCTACCGATGGCATGGCTGACCCTACTGGTGAGTATCCGCGAAGAGATAACTGGTTTGGAAACTCTGTAAGTGCTGCTGCGCGTGGTGTAAAGGTAAACGGTCTGTGGATAGGTGGTAGTACATTCGGTGTAAACTTGGATGTGCCTTTACAAGCACCATCAATATTTCCATTCAACCAAGCAAACGAAACTCCAAGTGGACATTCCTTTGAGTTAGATGACACCCCTGGCGGTGAAAGAATACTCGTCAAGCACAACACTGGTGCTGGCGTAGAAATGAAAGCAGACGGTTCGGTTGTTATTGTATCAAAAGCAAACCGTGTTGAAGTTGTCGGTGCTGACCACAGCGTCATCGTCCAAGGCAGAGGTGATGTTGTTTACGATGGGGATATGAACCTCACTGTAAATGGAAACTACAACCTCCGAGTAAACGGAAACTACAACATTGATGTCGGTGCAAACTGCAACAACTCTGTACACGGATCATACATTACCGAAACTGGCGATGCCCATTCTACGGTGGTTCGGGGTAACAAGGATGTGAAAGTCTATGGCGACACTGTTGACTTCCATGTAGGCGAAAGAAAGATTGCCAGCAAGGAAGACTTGCGCTTCATCACTAAAAATGATTTCATTGTAAACTCAAAGCGTCATGTCCGTCTTACTGCATACGAATATCTCACTGCGTCTTCTGGGAAGGTAGTAACAATATCCTCAGAAGATACAAGGGTAACAGGAAAGAAAGGAAGAGTCGGTGGAGCAGATTTCCAGTTTGTCGGTTCAAACTTTAGTGGGGCAAAAGACTACGACAATGATGCTGGCGTATCCCAAGCAACCTTTGAAGGTTCGCTATTCGGTTGTGCATTAGAAGCGAAGAACTCTTTGTATGCTCAAAAGGCAGTCTGGGCATACAGTTCTGTTGTATCCAACTTTTCGAATTTTTCAAATGTTGCTGCCTTTTCAAACCTCTCTGGGATAGCGGGAACAATCACTGGCAGTACTGCCCCAGTAATCCCAATACCTCCCGCGACTGTTCCTACCAACAGTCCTTACATACAGTTCTTGGCAGCAGGAACGCCAGATGTAATATTGAAGTATCCGTTTAGTGCGACCACCTCTGACGGTGCGGATCAATATATCGCCACTCCAGAATGGGCAGAGGTTTGGAATAAGGTTTCGCCATTCGCAGTTCGTCATGTGAGCGTTGACGAGGACTTTTTCTTGGAAGACAAGATTTCTAAATGCGGAAGAGAGGGCGAGAAGGTCGGGTATAGTAATTACTTTAAATGGACTCCCGACATTGGAGAGATTCGTTCTAAGTTGAGAACTATTGACGGTGCAAACGATGCATCAACTGCACCAGAGATGCAGACTGACGGACCGAAATGTATCTCAACTCTTCTGGACGAAAACCGAATCTCTCCCAAGTATAAGATTCCAGCACCTCAAGCACCTTATCAAATGAAGCGTGAGGGGTCTGCAACTCCATCCGCAAGGTTTGGATACACCCTGATGGGCAACCCTGTGGAGCGAAGGTCTAAAACATTCACTTCAAAAATCCAGTCAGTGTCTAAGACTATTCTTGCTGACCCACTCTACAATCCTGACAAGCACGATGCTCCTATCTCATCAAGTTCTAAACTGTCAAGGTCTGCGACTGTTGGAAAGTTTTTGGGTGCGGCAGGTTCTAGGGCATCGCTTGAATTTATACCCCTAATCATTGATAGACAAGACCTTGCACGACAGTGGTATCTCCACGCCATGCTGATGGACGGAGTTGCATCTTCTAAGCAGTTTGCAAACTACCGACTACAAGTTACCGAGGCATTCTATTATCCCGCTAACGGTATTCGTGAACAGTTCAACGGTTCTGGAAATCGTTATTGGAGAGAACCTTATCGCACAGAGGATGGCGGTGGCACACAGAAGTCTATCGTTGCTGGTGGCATCACAATAAACCAACTGAAGTATGAAGGTCGGGCGGTGGCATACACCCTCTTCAACTCTCGCGGTAAAGTTGACTACAGTGCTGGGTATGATCTTTCCTTATACATAAGAGATACGTTTAACTTTGACCAACTGAGTCTTGACTATGATACTACTAGACCTGATAATCTTATGGGTCAGCAAATACTTATCGTCATGCCAAAAATAAAGAAAGACTTTAAGGCAACCTTTGCCCAAAGTGTTTGTACATATTTTAACAGACAAATGCTAAAATCTGGTTCCCTTATTGAGATAACTGATTAGAAGTCGTATAAATAAACATAGACAAAACAGGGTTCGATAATGGCACTAAGAAGAATAACACCAGGACTTACCGACAAGACCCTCGTAACTAAGAAGCAGAAGTTCTACAAGGATGTAGACTTGGCGTTTCTCCCAAAGAGAGGAACGGTAGATTCTGATGGTGTGAGGCGTGGCGATGTCTATAAGAAAGTTGACGTTGCCGCAGTCATACAAAGTGTAAGCACGATACTTCTCACTAACAAAAACGAGAAACCGTTTGTACCAGAATTTGGCGCAGACCTTCGGTCGTTTTTGTTTGAAAATATAGAGTTCTATTCTGAATCAGTTATTAATGACATTGTGCGAAGTGCTATCAAAAAATTTGAACCCAGACTTAGAGTAGATGACGTTATCTTCACAGATTTGGGGGCAGATAAGCAAGTCCCTAAAGGTGCTACTAGTTTAACTTACTGGGATGCTAACACTGAAGAAAGATATACAATCATGATTACAGTAGTCGGAAGAATACTAAACACCAACGAATTTGTCAGTATTGACGTTAATATGAATAGGTTAAGGTAAGAATAATGGCAACTACTATTACATCGACAGAGTTAGACTTTCAGGACATCAAGTCTAATTTAAAAGTCTTCTTTAAACAAGACGCAGCATTCTCAGACTACAACTTTGAAGGTTCTGGTTTGAACAGTCTGCTGGATGTGCTTTCCTATAATACGCATTTCAGTGGACTCATTGCAAACTTTGCTTTGAACGAATCCTATCTTGGGACTGCCCAGTTAAGAAACTCTGTCGTATCTTTGGCAGAGTCTTTAGGATATATTCCTGGAACTAGAAACTCATCGCAAGCAACGATTGGTCTTACAATCAACCCTGCTGGTGGATATCCGTTCGATCAAGTTTATTCTTTCCAACCTGGAGAGTTAATTCTTAGGGGAAGTATGGACGGAGATGTTTACACTTTCACTAATCGAAAAACCATAACCGCAGATGCACAAGGCACAAATGTTTATACCTTCTATCCATTTGACGATCAAGATGCTTCTATTGTTGTTTATGAAGGTAGTGAGCGAAATCAGCAATACCTAGTTGATGGAAGTGAAAATGCTCTCTATGTAATACCCGATCAGAACATAGATGCAAGCACTGCTATTATTAAAGTTTATACAGACCCAGGAGTTGCTGCAACTGGCGTTGGCGCATATACCGTTTACAATGACATATTCGATGTGTCTTCCATTACAAACCAATCAAATTTGTATGTTCTGCGTGAGTCGCCAAACCAGTTTTACGAGTTGACGTTCGGGGCATTCAATTCCTTGGGTGTCGCACCTATTGCTGGAAACGTTGTGGATGTAAACTATCTCCGAGCAAGCGGTGAAACTGCAAATGGGATTTCTACTTTCAGACTCATTAGCACTTTGACACTTGGTGATTATATAGTTAATCCTGATGAAGTTACAATAACTACTTTAACAACATCTTCTGGCGGAACTGAGAAAGAAGACATCGAATCCATTCGTAAGAAAGCACCTTTCCAGTACTCTGCACAGAATCGTATGGTGACCCCTCTAGACTATGAAGCACTCATCTTGCGTAAGTATGGTAACTTCATTACTGACATCATCTGCTGGGGTGGAGAAGACAATCTTCCACCAGAGTATGGAACAACGTTCACCTCAATTGTCTGGAAGGATAACCTGAGTAGTACTGCTATTAGTGAACTGAGAAGAGCGATAGCAGAACTAACTGGCGAACTCTCTATTGTATCTTTTGATATTAAGTTCGTCGCCCCAAGCGAAACATATGTCTCCACTAAGTTGTTTTACCAATACAATCCTCTCCTCGGTGCTAACAGTCAGTCAGTTGTCGATGCTTCTGTCCAGAAGACTGTCACCAATTACTTTACGGTGAACATTGGTAAGTTCGCACAAACATTCCGTAGGTCTAATCTGCTAACAGAAGTTGACGATACTGATCCGTCTGTTCTATCTTCAAGAGCAGATGTAACATTACAGAAAAGGATCATACCTGTTCTGACCTTACCCGAAAATCAAAACTTCACATTTGGTTCTGCTCTTAAAGGTCCAGAAGAGTCAACGGACCCAGTTGTTAGAAGTGGATTCTTTAAATATCAAAACCGAGATGTTTACATAAGAAATAAACTTCTTGACAAGGTTAAAGTCTCTGGTGAAGGTGTAGTACCCATTGTCTTTGATAGGAAACCATCCAATAAGTTGGAGATGGTCGATGCGAAGGGAGTGATAGTGGAAGACTATATGGGGTACTACGAACCACTTACTGGCGTAGTTGAGATACTAAATCTAAATGTTCAAAATACTAATAACCAATCTAACTATATTAAGGTCTTCGGGATTCCTGCTAACGAGTCTGCCATCATACCAAGGTTTAGTGGGATACTAAAATATGATGTTTCAGAATCTTCGGTAAATGCGGTAACAGTTACAAGTAGGGTATAACAAATGAGTCTTGATAAAACTCTTTCGGATCAGTATCGCCTTCCATTAAAGTTGGATAAATTTCCTGTCGCTCCAATTTTGACAGGAGACTTCTCAACGATATATCCAAAGTTTGTGGAATTCCTCGAATCATACTATATAGAGTATGATTCTATAAAGAGTCCCGCTAAGTTTCTGAATGAGTTACAACACAACAGAGATATGGCAGATGTGACCCCGCAACTTCTCCAGTTGATCGGTCAAGAGTTGTTTCTGGGAAAGGATTATACAGATAGTTTTTTAGACAAACAATCAGCAATACAAATATCAAACTTACTGTATCGCTCTAAGGGTTCGTCTTTCTCTATCGAACAGTTCTTTAGGATATTCTTTGGGTTCGATATCAATATTCAATATGGTCGCGATGAAATATTTACTGTTGGCGACCCAGCGCAAGAGAAGTTATTGTTTGTTTCAGAATATCGTTCAGGTGGAACTGATGCAAATGGTGATCCAGTTTCAATACTCTATCCTGGCAATAGGTTGAAGTTTAACTTTGACGATGGCATCATACAAGTCTACGCTCTTGCGCTCACTCCCAAAAGAGAAATCGTACCTTCACTTTATATAAGAGAAGGCGAAACAGCACTGCTTGAGTACATAGATGATATCGCACAGGTCGATTATATCATAAGGACTGCGATAAAAACAACTTACAATTTTTACTATCTCTTGAAAGAAGACGTAGACTACGAGGTCGATTACGACAGCAACACTATCTCTTTCCTCAAACCAGGAATAGAAAACTCTATAGTGCCTGGAGACCCTTGGTTAGATTACCTTGCAGAGTTTGGAGAGATTGCACCCCCAAGTCAGGAACTAGATTTTGCTGGTGTACCTTTCGGTCCTCTTAGGTATCCTAAGTCGCGAATCGAAACAACAAGAAGGTTCCCTGCTGGTTCCCCACTAGGCAGTGATATCAGTAACAAAAAAATAACTGATAACGCATACTACCAAGTGTTCTCTCTTCTTATCAAAACGCCCATTTCTGTAAATGCTTGGAGAGATGTTTACAAAGACTTCATCCATCCTTCAGGTGTGTACTTGGCGGGAGAAGTGTTGATAGAAACAGAATCCAATATTGGTCTGTCTGGTCAACCTACAAGCACAGAAAAATATGACATAGAATACGAAGGTACTGGACAGATAACTGACTTTGCATATTCTGAAGTCACTGAACTTAACACTAGAGTCGAACCCACTAGACCCGCACCATCACCACTTACTTTCAATATGATAGACGGCAACTTAATATTACCTGTGCAATGGGTCGGTGAAGTTAACTCCATAATTAGTCTGATGTTCAACAGAAAGACTACGCAAGCAGCAGACCAATGGTTGCTGAGTGCTACCAGCGGTGGACTTAAACATGGTCTTGTATTTCCAGCAGCAACTCCAAACAAACTTGTCTACAGGTATGTCGAAGAGACAACTCTGAACTTGGTTGATGTTGATGTGCAGACAAATGCTTTATTGGGTAGAACTTATTCAGCAGAAATTGTAGTAACTGCTACTCAGATATCTACTAGTTCTAATGGAGTCAATAGCGTTTACAGTGCCTCTGTCGAATACTTCCCAATCGTAACTGCCATAGGTGATGACTTCGAAGGCGCGATATGGGATGTGGTATTAGTCGATGCGATTGATCGAGCGAATACAGTTGACTACCCATTGCGAGAAGGAACTGGTGATACATTCTTTGCTTACAAAGATAACAGCACACCAAACCCAAATATGGACATCTCGGTTCCACCACCAAGTCGCGGAACATGGGGTGCTACAAGCATTCCAGTTTGGAAAGGAAATAACATCAGCGTACCAAATTGGACAAGTAGTTCTGCTGTCGGATTTAGTCTCTCTTTAACTATGGGTATCAACACTTTATCAGGTAGCGAATCACTGGTAATGTGGGATACTAATAATGATACCGTTGGTCTTAAAGTTAACAGTAGTAATGTAGTGACATACTCCTTTGAGCATGCTGGAGGAATCGAAACTATTGAAATACTACCAGTAGTGATTGGCGTTTACGTTGCTATTAAGATTGAGCATCTCTCTAATAGTGTTGTAGTAACTTCCATCAACCCAGAAGAAAGCGAATTGATAAGCGTTATCACATCCAATATCACACCTTCTCAGGTTGTTGAAATAAACTATCTCATAGGTTCAACTATCGATGCAACACTATGGAACGTGCGACTAGAAGACGGTGCGAACACGCGATACTATCCGATGCAAGAGGGTAGCGGATTAACTATACTAGGTTATGACCAGAACAGCATTGCCACAGGTGCATCAGAGAATGCATCACTTCTGGGCAGTGGTGAGTGGATAACTAAAAACTATTTAACATCAGTGGAAGGGTAGAGTTAAATGCCAATAGATAGCAACGATCCTCTCTTTAACGGATTAGTATATCGTTCAAGGATAAACGACATAATTAGTATGTCGGATAGTAATGCGATTGGTAGTTTTACTATCGCGGAACTTGATACCCAATATAATGATATCGTTGATCTCGATGCAATTGAGTCAAGGACTTTCGATGCTGATTCTGATGGAATACTCAGGGGGTTCACAGACTTTTCTAATACCATAAACACTATGGATGAAAATCACTGGTTGCAAGTAGACTCGGATGGTTACGGCAATAACATGCTGGGATACCAGTTGGACTTTGAATCAGAACAACCAGGAAGGCGACAACCACCGATCTATAATATTGGAGTGTCAAACCTTCAGGCGCAACGATCAACAGTTAGTAGTCTTGTACAAAATGTTATTAATGCAAGTGGTGCATTGGAAGCGCAAGTTGTAATAGTCAATGGTGTCGCTGTAGATAAGCAAAATGTTACTGGCCAACTTGAGGCACAGGCATCAACTGTCGTTGCCACAGCAGAAAGAGAGATAAACGCATCCGGAGCATTAGAAGCACAAGCATCAACTGTTGATGGTCTCGCTGTCGATAAGCACATTGCTTCTGGAACACTGCAAGCACAAGTTTCTACGGTTGATGGTCTCGCTGTCGATAAGCACATTGCTTCTGGAACACTGCAAGCACAAGTTTCTACGGTTGATGGTGCTGCCGCAACCAGACCCGCAATAACTGGTTCTGGATCACTACAAGCACAGGTTTCTACGGTTGATGGTCAGTCTGAAAACAGCATAACTGCCTCTGGAACACTTGAGGCACAAGTATCAACTGTTGTTGGATCATTTGGTGCGATAGTATCTGCCTCTGGAACACTTGAGGCACAGGCATCAACAGTTGATGGCGCTGGGGAGACCATTGAACCCTATGTGGGCATGCCCTTCCCTCAAATATATGTCGGTATGCCTTTCCCTGAAATATATGTTGACGGTGTAATTCAGGGGATAAGTTTTTCATCAGGAACACTCTTAGCGCAAGTATCAGAAGTTGATGGAGTGGCAACCAAATCAATTACAACGCATTCTGCAAGTGGCACTTTGCTATCATCTAGTTCAGAAGTTGATGGAGTGGCAACCCAAGCAAGTGGATCGCATTCTGCAAGTGGCACTTTGCTATCATCTAGTTCAGGCGTTGACGGTCTGCAACCTGTAATGCTTGGAACATACTACTATGACAACCTCACGGGTAATGACACAACTGGTAACGGCAGCGCAGCGACACCGTGGGCAAGCATAGATAAAGTTCTGACTGACGGATTGGTTCCAGGTTACAACGCGATAGGTATCGACAACGGTCCTCAAAATCCATACAGGATTAATACATCAGGACTCGGAGGTATAGTTTATGTGAGTAATAAACATGGTACGGCACTCAACCCAATATCTTTGGACGGTGACCCGAATTCTACTGATTACCTCGGTGGATATCCAGATAGACCGACTACTCAGTATCCCAATACATATATTACGAATGCAGTAACTCAAACGGGTTGGACACTATCATCTGTTTACACAAATGTATATGAAGTCACGAATCCGTATCCATCAACTGCTGCAAACAAGGCACAATTGTTTGGATGTACTGCATCCGAATGGACTGCTGATGGTATAATGGCAGTGAAACGAGCGTACTCTTTGACATGGCGTTCTCTTTCAGACCCAGCAGACCTAGTGGCAGGTGAATGGTGGTGTGATGCAAACAAGATTTACTATTACCCTAACGCTGGTGAAAACATGAGTACGCAACACATGGAATACTGTGATAACAAAAGCGTCATGTCAATGAAACGATGCGAGTACATATCATACAACAACCTTGCATTGATATGTGTTGGTGGAACTACTATGTCCACCAGTGGCAGAGGTGTTAACTGGGAAGCACTTGGGGAAGGAACTGGGTACGTTAATGACTGGTGTAGTTACATTTCTGTTAACTCATGCCTGTTTAAATATACTCGCACAGCAACATCATTCAATATTGGAGAATACTATTTCCTTAAGGATAGCATTTCCACTGACAGTATGCAAAACGGTTTTTCATTCTTTGGATCGAGGGGGGACTTTGATACATATGCAAACGGAGACCCAGGAAGTAATAGAAGTTTCCCAGTATCTAACACGTTGATACAGAATTGTCATGTTAAAAGGACTAAAGATAATGACGGAATTATCTACCATAAGAACACTGGTTATTATGATCCAAACAATGATGGTTACACGCGGTATGATGATGTAGGTTCAAATCATCTAGCTGTCAACTGCACCTCTTCAAATAACAGTGAGAATGGTTTCGACTGTACATCAGGTCTGGGTATTACACTGCGTAACTGTGTTACTCATGATAACAGGGGTGCTGGTATCACCGTTGGACACTATGTTCGTAACATTACTATCTTAAATCATGTAAGTTATAATGATGATACTGCCAGGGGTTTTGAGGGTTCTATTGCAATTAATGATTCTCGTAATGTCTTAATTGATAATCTGTCAGTATATAATCCAGGTATGCGGTCAATATCAATCAGAGGAGATGCTGGAAATATCGTGATTAAAAACTCTAAATTCATATCAGGACCAGATACTAATCGCAGCAGCGTTGTTGAAATTTTCAATGGGTCTGGTGTTGAGTTTGGTACATACCCTCGCAATGGTTCGACTTATGCCAAACAGACTTCAACGTTTGCTTTACCAAACCCATTCCTGAGTTGTGCAACGCCACCTGTCCGTCCACAGAACATACTTATTAAAGACAACAGATTCGACATAGCATTCGGTGGAATTGTTACATCATCCCCGCAATCAAACTATCGGTTTAAATACTTTGTATATCTTGAAGTTCTTCCGATCCAAGGGTATGATTATACTTTCGAAGGAAACGTATTTAGGACATCATCAAACAACACACAATTTCAACCTAACACAGCGTCTGATTTGCCAGCAAGTGATTACGGTCCTTACTTGGCGAAAAATACCGCGACCGCAGTATCTGCTGGTGGGCAACCTGTCGTTAATGTCCTTGCTAACCAAACATTCTTTGCCGCAGGTAACTTTCCGACTGAGAGTGACATGTGGAACTTCTGGCCGACTGGTGTCACGCCTGTAGGAAGGGACATCGCTACTAAGACTGTCGGTGAAGCAAGTGGTATTTACAACACAGACATAGGTTTTACTACTAATGATTCACAGGCAGACCAACCACTATATAGTTCCGCACATAACATAAGTGGACAAAGTACCTATTGGGAACCCGCAACAGTTCAGGGTATTTGGAATGACGGATCATTACCATACCACGAACGGACAACTTGGACGATTGCCGCACCGAGTACTACCGCAACTACCAGTAGGGCAGTTGGGTATATAGACGCAGGGGTTTCTAACGTGTCTGTACAAGAACCTTGGTCTGGAGATCATAGAGTATCGGGCGGTCCTCTAGTCTGTATGAATAGTGCTGTTTCCGAATTCGGATTAAGTTTCGTTTGGTATGCTGGAGCAGCAGGAAACGCATCTTACTTTGCACTGTTTGAAGTTGGGCAACAACCAACGGATAGAACACTCAAAGGAATTAGCGCACCATTCCCACACACTGATGGAGTTGAAGTTAGATTGGTTATGGAAGTTGAGGACGGGATATTGAGATGCTATGCGGGAATAAGACGCGATGAAACTACACTGATATCACCAGATAATCAATACACTGCTACTCTGATACCTTTAACTACTACTGAAGGCGGGGCAACCTTCTCCGAAACTTACGATGTAGCAACTAATAATTCAAACCTAAATGGGTCTACAACACATGGTGTTTACCTTTACAACAATCAAGTTGCTGCTAGTAGAACTGCAAATCTCAGATACTCTGTCTACCCGCCAATACTAAGAGATTTGACGTAAGTTGTTGGTGTGCTAGACCGTTAGAAAAAAATAGTATAAATAAAACCAATAGAACAATAAAGTAGGACATAAAGAAATGGCATGGAGAAATGTTGCTAACAATCCTTACTGGGATTACAATGACGATCCACCAAACCCAGGTCCGACCAGTGGACTGTATCCTCTGTGGTTAAAACAAACCGCAGGAATCAGGACGAATCCTGACGGAGAACAGGTTTATACTGATGTTCGTATGGTTGGGCATCCTGCATTGGGTAGTAATGAAACTATGGGAGAACTCAGTAAGACTTACTGGGATTCCAAAGCTCCACTGTATCCGAATCCTACTGCTTATGGAAATCTGAATGCCGAGAATTCGGTGGTCACTGGTGTTGCTACTAGGGCTCTGGAAGTTCGTACTGCTACTGGAACGCTGCAAGCGCAACCAGCGATAGTTGTTAGTTCATCCGAAAATGAAGTAGTTGGTTCTGGAATACTCTTAGCACAAGTATCAACTGTTATTGGTCTTGCTGTAGATAACCATACTGCTTCAGGCGAACTGCAAGCACAAGTATCAATAGTTGATGGTATCGCTGTAGATAAACACATTGCTTTAGGAACACTCTTATCTACAAACTCAGTAGTGGTTGGTCTATCTGAAAACATCATAACTGGTTCGGGAACACTTGAAGCGCAATCATCAACTACCCTTGGCATAGGCAGACCGCTAGTCCTTGGTACTGGAATACTTGAAGCACAGGTATCGATTGTTGATGGTCTCGCTGTAGATGAGCATATTGCTTCAGGAACACTGCAAGCACAAGTTTCTATTGTTGATGGTGCAGCAGAGAATGAAACAGATGGTTCTGGAATACTCCTAGCATCTGTATCCATTGTTGATGGTGCTGCCGCAACCAGACCCGCAATAACTGGTTCTGGAATACTCTTAGCACAAGTTGCTATTGTTGATGGTGCTGCCTCAGTAACACCTGTGGTAACTGGTTCTGGAATACTGGAAGCGGGACTAGCAATAGTTGTTGGATCATCTGAAAATGAAGTAATTGGTTCTGGAACACTAGAGGCGCAAGTTTCCACTGCTGATGGTGTTGGTTCAATAACACCTGCAATAACTGGTTCTGGAATACTCTTAGCACCTGTGTCCACTGTTGATGGTGCTGCTTCAGTAACACCTGTGGTAACTGGTTCTGGAATACTTCTAGCATCAGTGTCTACCGTTCAAGGAGCAGCAGAAGCATTTACCCCTTACGTCTATATGGAAGGGGGCGAAGTTTACGACTACATGGGTCCAGATGACATATATGTTATTGGTGAACTCCAACCAGAATAGTCTATAAAAATGTATTAGAAGTTGTATAAATAAACTCATAGGGCAAAGAAGAGAATAGATTCATGGCGACAATACCAACACAACAAACTATTTCGAATGGTGCAATGGCAAACGATGGCACAGGCGATAGTTTGCGCGATGCCGCAGATAAGATAAACAATAATTTTCAATCGCTCTGGCAGTCTACTTATAATGGCGCAGACGATCAACCCGCTAGAGAATTCGTCTTTGGTGCTGGTACTGATGGTTTTTCTAAACCTGCTGCTGGTGAAGTGAATGCCTACAACAATGGCACACCTTCTAACATGACAAACTTTGTCAACTTTAGGATTTCACAGTTCGACCAAAGCGGTGCAGCAAGAGTTATTCCTGTTCAAAGAGATTGGGATAACGGTACTGGACTGTATGATTCTGTTATGACAACAACTACTCTGACCATGTATCAGAAGACAAACGATTCATCATTTTCAAGTTACGAAATTGTTGGACAGTACCTTGGGACGTTGTATTACAAAACACAATCCAACCCACCATCGGCAACTAGTCCAGCAGCAGGTCAAAGATATCCAAGTTCATACACTTTCGCGCCCGACTCTTCCGACTACTGGTATTTTCAAACTTCAAATCCAGGAGCGATATATAGGGAAGGCAGTATATCTGCTGGTGATTCGTGCTTTATTAAAATAGATAACTTCTGGTAGAGGAAGAACAAAAATGGCAGCAACAATAACAGATACACTGAAGAAAGATTTGCTGGATGATCTCTATGCTTCTTATACTGGTAAACTTCAAGACGGTGCAATCCCAGCAGTCGCCCCCGATAACTATTATATAGGTATCGGCAAGGCAGAGCAGTGGCAAACTGTTGGCGTTCCCCCAGTGCCGAATCCATCAACTAACGATGTAAATCAGTTCCAATCTTCTCTACAATCAGTTAAGAAGGTTCAAGATGTATCCTATGTGATACCTCGCGTTAACTGGTCATCAGGAAGCATCTACACTCCGTGGGATAATAATAATAGTTCAGACACAACCTTTGGAACTCTAAATGACATCGTTGGTGCTTACTATGTTATTACCGATCAGAACAATGTTTACATCTGTATCCAACAGGGCATCAGTAATACTGGTGTCGTTTCTAACTCACTGAACAAACCAACTGGTATAACTTCAGAAGTTTTTGAGACAGGTGATGGTTACTCTTGGAAGTTCATGTACAACGTTGGCGTGTTCAATGCCCAGAGGTATCTTACTTCTAACTACATCCCTGTTGAACGTGTGCCGTCCCCAACTGAAGTGGGTGGTAAACCCGTTGCAGAGTTGTCGGCATCAAGAGCAGAACAATACATATTGCAGAATGCTGCCATTGCAGGACAGGTTATTGGAATCGCAATCGACTCTAGTGGCATTGGATATCCTAGTAATACCACAATATCTGTTCTGGTCAATGTTCAGGGTAACAACCCAACAGATGTTGCGCGAGCATACGCTAGGACAGATAATAACGGAAAAATCTTCCAGTGTATTATGAAAAGCAAATACAACCTGAATGAATACGAGTTTGGCGCTGGATACGGTAAAACCACATGGGCATTACCAAATGCTGATTCAAGTGGCACTGGCGCAGGCGCAGTACTACGTCCAATCGTTGACCTCAATCCAGGTGGTATGGGTGCAGACCCACGAAACGATTTGAATAGTTCTGCTCTTATGTACACAGCACGATTAGTTGGTAATGAATATGAAATATTTAATGTCCAGAATGACTTCCGTCAAATCGGATTAATAGAAAATCCAACAAAGGATTCAGCAGCTCCCGCACCGCTCACTTCTCTTGTCGCTTCTGCCATGAAGAAGTTATACATCAATCCAACCAACGTTGATAAGACAACAATTGGTGTGGACGCAATCGTATATGAAGTCGCTAACCCCGAAAATCAGGCAATCGTTGATTACTATCAAGAGGTTAGCGCAACTGAAGCGATAATTCACTGTCACCAAACTCTGTACACTGGTTGGGAAGAGTTTACCAATGTTGATGGAACTGCAATACAAATCGGAAGCAATACTGGAACGAGTATAGCACCCACCACTGGACCCATGTTGCGATATGCTGGCATGGATAACTTCTCAGGCGAAGTCTTATACATAGATAATAGGGTTCCCATTGAACGTGATGCTAACCAAACTGAAGATATCAAGATAATCATAGATTTATAAAGGATAAGATAATGCCGAAGGATTTTACAGAAAATACTATTAGAGATTTCTATCATGATGATTACTCGGACAGTGCGGGTTTTTATAAGATACTCTTTAATAGTTCTCGTTATCTTCAAGCAAGGGAACTGACACAGTTACAGACTATTCTGCAAAATCAAATCAGCACATTTGCTGACAACATTTTTCAAGATGGTGCTGCTGTCACTAATGCATCTGGTGGTTCAGGAGTTGACCAAGCATCGTATGTCCTAATCGATACGAGCGCACTTGGTAACGTTTCTATTCAGCGATACGTTGGTAGGATATTAAAAGGTCCAGCAGTAACTAACGTCCATAACGGTTTGGAGTTTACTGTCTCCTTTGCATCGCCTGCCATTGAGGGAACTTCATACGCAACTCTCTACGGTTTTTATAGTTCTACAGATCAGTCTGGTATTACATCATCAGATGTGCAAGGCGAAGCACTAACTTATGTTGATGGTAATACCCTTAACGATCAAGACCTCACTCCACTGACACCGCTAGTAGTTGCCACTCGTTCAGGCGCACCTTTGTCAACTGGTCAAGGTTTGTTATTCACAATACAGCAAAGTAATTTTTACTCACAAGGTCACTTTGTCTTTGTTGAGAAGCAAGAGATAGTCATTTCAGCATATGAAATTGACGTTGATGTGGACGTTGGTTTTCATGTTATTCAAGACATTGTTACTGTAGAAGATGATGTTAGTCTTTATGACAATCAGGGTGCTGTCCCTAACTTAGCATCTCCAGGCGCAGACCGATATCGTATCCGTTTGATACTTACTACAAAGGATGCAGTCGCTGATCCATTAGACTTCCTACCGTTTGCTCAAGTCAAGAGTGGTCTGGTCGCTAAGATAAAGACACCTAACAATGACTACAATCAGATAGAAACGCGCATGGCGCAAAGGCAGTTTGATACTAATGGTGACTTCATAGTTATTCCATTTGGTCTTTCATATCAGGCAGGAAACGACCAATCAAGTCTCACGATGAGCGTTCTAGGACTTTCAAATGAGGGTTCAGCAACTGCATTTGTTGATGGATACAGGTTGGAAGTAGGTTTTGATTCAGACTATCCGATTCAAAAACCAGTAAGTACTAGTACAGAAGATAACACCACAACAACCATAGCATACAGAAACTTTATCCCAGTATCAAATACCACTGATGTGGATGCGGGACTTGGGGAGTGGCCAGCAAGTGGTGATCTAAGAACTCAAACACAATTCAAATTGTTCAACGCTGCCAATCAGCAGATAGGAACAACCAGAATTAAGTCTTTGACCAGACTGCCAAACGCATCGCCTAAAGGTGTTCAAGTATATCTGTATGATGTTAGAATGGATGATAATGAAAACTTCCGCACAGTAGACTTTATCTCTGCTGGTTCTGATACTGAACGTATGCCTGTTTTCCTTGAAGGAACAAATGCATATATAATAGACCCAGAAATAAATACATCTCTGTTTGAAATTCCAGGTGGTCGAGCAAAGAGTGTCAGTGATGTACTGTTCTCATCGCAGCGACAGTTCCTTCAGACAAGTTCTGCTTCAGGCGGTATGTCGCTTGACTGTGGTATCGAAAATAGATTTGATAATATCTTAGAGTGGATATTCATAAACCTTACTGACGATAAAATGGAAATTATTACAACCATTACCCTTGCTGGAAACATTGCTACGGTAACTGGTCTAACTGCCTCCAAAGATTATTGCGTGTTTGCCCTT
>Ga0209711_10002064_pt1 | contig 18628 bp, 17 predicted proteins | sample ArcticOcean_MG_C_7_FD_187441 | JGI IMG/M metagenome (GOLD analysis project Ga0209711, IMG submission 187441) | Marine microbial communities from western Arctic Ocean - ArcticOcean_MG_CB11_88 (SPAdes) (version 2) | ecosystem: Environmental > Aquatic > Marine > Oceanic | place: Arctic Ocean... | reverse complement strand
TTTGACACAATAAATTATTATTTTACAAGGAAGAGACAAAATGAATAATTCTTTAGAAGGCATAAAAGTCCTAGATTTAACTAGAGTATTGGCTGGTCCTTATTGTACGCAAATGCTAGGCGATTTAGGTGCTGATATCATTAAGGTTGAAAGGCCAGGTAGTGGAGATGATACTAGAGGTTTTGCTCCTCCTTTTTTAAAGGATGATAGTGGAAATGATACTGATTTCAGTGCTTATTATTGTGGAGCAAATAGAAATAAAAGATCTATTACCATTAACCTTAGTGAAAAAGATGGCCAAGATTTAATTAAAAAATTATTAGTCGATTGCGATATACTAGTTGAAAACTTTAAAACTGGAACTTTGGATAAATATGGTTTGGGATACAAGGATTTAAAATCTATGTTTCCTAGACTTATATATTGTTCAATAACTGGTTTTGGTCAGACTGGACCATATGCTGCTAGGCCAGGCTACGATGGTTTAATTCAAGCCATGGGCGGAGTTATGTCTCTAACGGGCGCTCCTGAGGGTGAGCCTACAAAAGTAGGAGTTCCAATTGGAGACTTAATGGCAGGTATGTTTGCTTCTGTCGGTATTCTGGCTGCTGTTAGGCATCAAATGACAACTGGCAAGGGACAGTTCATTGATATAGGAATGTTAGATACTCACGTAGCTTGGCTTGCAAATCAAGGGATGAATTATTTATCAACCAATAAAAATCCTGATAGACTTGGGAATCAACATCCTAATATAGTTCCATATCAGGTTATGCCAACATCAGATGGTTATATAGTTTTATCAATTGGAAATGATCCTACTTTTGAAAGATTTTGTAAGTTAACTGGAGAAGATCAATTAATTAATGATCCTAAATTTAAAACTAATGCAGACCGTGTTTCTAATAGAGATTTTGTTACCAACACTCTAAACGAAATTACCCAAAAAAAATCTTCTAAGTGGTGGTTGACTGAGTTAGAAAAGCATAAAATTGGATGTGGCCCTATCAATACATTAAGTGAAGTTTTTTCTGATCCTCATGTTAAAGCTAGAGAAATGGTTATTGAAATGGAGCATGAAAAAACAGGAAAATCTCCTTTAAAACTAATTGCTAATCCTATAAAAATGGAAGAAACACCGCCTAGCTATAGAATTCCACCACCATTACTTGGTGAACACACAGATCAAATATTGTCAGACAACCTTGGTCTATCTCAAGATGAGATTAACATCCTTAAACAAAAAGGTATAATTTAGTCTTTTGTAAACTATATATAAATATTCAATATAGTTGTTGAGGGAGATAACTATACTAGTAAATGATGAGCCAAAATTTGTTGAACAGGATAAACTCAATTCTTGGGTAAGATTAAGTATTTTATTTGCAATGGGTGTTATTGGTACAGTCGGTATGTGGTCTGTTGTCGTTGTTTTGCCGGCTTTGCAAAACGAGTTTAACTTAGATAGAGGTAATGCAAGTCTATTATATGCAGCTACAATGGTTGGTTTTGGTTTAGGAAATTTCCTAATTGGTAAGGTAACCGATAGACTTGGTGTTAAAGTTCCTATTATTGTTGCAACTATATTATTAATTGTTTCGTACTTACTCGCTATTATTTCAAATCAATTCTGGCAATTGCTAGCTCTACAAGTTTTTATGGGCTTATCTTCAGCTACTTTTTTTGGTCCTTTTATGGCTGATATTGGAAATTACTTCAATAAGCGGAGAGGATTAGCGGTTTCGATAGTGGGAAGTGCTAATTATATAGCGGGTGCTATTTGGCCATTATTGATTAGTTATTTTTTAAGTTTTGGTAATTGGAAAGATGTATATCTTGGGATAGCAGTTATATGTTTTATAATTATGTTACCTCTAATTTTAATTTTAAAAGATAATAGAACTAAACATCATAATACTGATATAAATATAGATCTAGGGAATTCAATTAATGGTTCTTTTTCTCAGAAAAAATTACAGTTTTTATTAATGGTTGCTGGGGTAGGATGTTGTGTAGCTATGGCAATGCCTCAGGTTCATATTGTTGCATTATGTGTCGATAGTGGCTATGGACTTAATGTGGGAGCTGAGGTTTTATCTGTAATGCTTTTTTCAGGAATGATAAGTCGTGTTGCTTCAGGGGTCCTTTCAGATAAAATTGGTCCTATATTTACTTTATTCATCGGTTCTTTATTGCAAATGATATCTTTAGTTTTTTTTCTTCCTTTTGACAGTCAAAATTCATTATATATTGTTTCCTTTATGTTTGGTCTTTCTCAGGGAGGGATTGTTCCTGCATATGCAATGATAGTTAGGAAATACCTTCCTCTATCTGAAGTAGGAGAAAGAGTAGGTTTAGTTATTATGGCAACTATTGTAGGAATGGGTTTAGGAGGTTGGATGTCAGGTGAAATATATGATTTAACTCAATCTTATAAATTTGCTTTTGTTAATGGTATTATTTGGAATTTAATTAACATTTTAATAGTTTCATATATTATGTGGAAGATTGTATTTCAAAAAATAGAAACTAATTAGATGAGGATTAAAAATGAATAAAATAAAAGAATTATCAATTAGTAGCTATGAAATCACATACGAACTTTTTAAAATAATGATACCAACACTTATAGTTATTAAGATACTAGAAGAAATTGGATTTGTTGACATTTTAAATAAGTTCTGTGCACCTTTAATGCTTTTATTAGGATTACCTGAGGCTATTTCTTTAGTTTTTACTACATCAATGCTTACAAGCCCTTATGCGGGTTTGATAATTTTTTCAGGACTGCCTCTTGATACGTCATTTACAGCTGCACAAGCAAGTGTACTAGGGCTTTTAATATTATTCACACATTCCTTACCTATAGAAGTTATTATTTGTCGAAAAGTAGGAGTGAGAGCTCGTGCTATGATATTTGTTAGATTGGGACTAGGTGTTTTGTCATGTTATCTTTTAAATATTTTTTTTCAAGTCACTGGATATATGAATTATCCAGCCACAATTTTATTGCCTAGTTTGCAAAGTGCTCCAGATATTTTAAGTTGGGTTATGTCTCAGTTAAAGGGACTTGGTATGATATTTATTATAATCATTGCATTAGTATTAATTTTAGATTTTTTAAAATATATTGGTGTTGAGAAGTTAATAGAAAAAGCTTTAAAACCTTTTTTAAATTTTCTTGGTGTTGGTGAAAAGGCATCTACTATTGCAGTAGTTGGTGTCACTTTAGGAATTGGTTTTGGGGCAGGGCTTTTAATTAAGGAAGTAAAAACTGGTAAATTACATTACAAGGATGTGTTTGGAATTATAATTCTTATAGGGATGCTTCACAGCATAATTGAGGACACGGCTGTTGTATCTCTTATAGGTTCCAATTTAATTGTAACACTTTTTTTAAGAGCTGTTTTGACATTATGTATAGTTTACATTTTTATGAGGCTAGGTAAAAAATTTACTGAAGAATTTTGGCAAAAACATCTTACCAATTATAATATACCAGAGTATAAACCTAATTCTTAAGATGGAATTAATTTATTATCCCAAGCAAATATTTTGCCATTATCATTTGTAGTTTTACTTTCTATTACGTATTTTAGTTTTTTAGCAGCAAATTCAGGGGTAAAATATTCTTTGCCTTGTTTTTGAAAAGGTTGAGATAACGGTGTATCCACTGTGCCTGGATGTAATCCAAAAATAATACTATTTGGGTTTAGTCTTCTTTGTTCAATTGACAAATTTTTTAAAATCATATTTAACGCCGCCTTTGACGCTCTATAAGAATACCAACCACCTAGTTGATTATCTTCAATACTCCCAACTCTTGCAGACAAAGCTGTAAATTTGGTTATTCTATCTTTATACAGAAGTGGTAGAAAATATTTGCTGATTAAAGCTGTAGGTAAAGTATTTGCTTCAAACATTTTTATAAATTTATCTGCGGAAAGATTTTTTATAGATTTTTCAGGGTTGTCCAGTGCACCTGATGCTACAATTATCATATCTAATTTGCATTCAATATCTTTAGCAGCGATTTCTAAACTATTTTCATCAAGATAATTAACTTTTTTTTTAATAATTTTTTTATGAATTAGGTTGCTATTGTTGTTTCTAGAAAAAGCAAATATTTTATTAACTTTGTTATTTTCAGCATATTCGATAGATAATGCATTACCTATAGACCCAGAACTTCCAAATATAGCGATGTTTAAATCTGACATAAATTAACCTTGTTTTAATTTGGAAAAAAATATTCTATTATGAATAACATTATTATTATTATTAAATACAGGTATTTTAAAATTTCATTTTAAAAAAAGGATAGTAACTTGAGTAACAACAGGCCACACTTTATTCTTGTTCATGGGGCATGGCATGGCGGTTGGGTATGGAAAGAAGTAAAGGAATCTCTTCAGAAGCAAGGTTATAATGTAACTTGTCCAACCCAAACGGGTTTAGGTGAAAGAAAACATCTATTATCTAAAAAAATTACTATAGATACATTTATTGATGACATAGTAAATCATATTTTAATAGAAGATTTGTCAAATATTATATTAGTTGGTCATAGCTTTGCAGGGAGTACAATCAGTGGTGTTGCGGATAGATTAAAGGTTAGGATTAATAGACTAATTTATTTAGATGCTATAATTCTATCTAATGGTCAATCTCCTTTTGATATAGCTCCAGATTTAATTGTTAAAGAAAGAATAGCACTTGCTCAAAATTCAGAAAACCAAATGTCTATTCCTCCTCCTAGTCCAGAAGATTTTGGAGTTTTTGATCAAAGAAAAGCAATTACATTAGCTAAAAGTTTAACCCCTCATCCTATTAGTACTTTTCAATCGAAGTTAAATATTACAAATCAAATAGGTAATGGATTGCCACTTAGTTATATTGTTTGTACTAATCCAATTTATAAATCTTTAGAAAGTTCTAGAGAAATAGTTCGTCTAAAAAAATGGCCAATATTTGAATTAAATGCATCTCATGATGCAATGTATACGCACCCAAAAGAAACTTTAAATTTACTTATGAAAATATGTAACTAATAAAATATTTAGAGGAGAAAATGATGTCAGTATGTATTACAGGTTGGGCTCATAACAAATTTGGAGTAAATCTTGGTCAATCATCTGAAAATATGATTGCTGATGTAGTTGATAAAGCTATAAAGCATGCTGAAATTTCTGTAAAAGATATCGATGCAGTTTTTGTTGGAACGTTTAATAATGGTTTCCAAAAACAAGACTTTCATGGAGCCTTACCGGCTGTTGCTCAATTAGATTTAAGATATACACCTGCAATGAGAGTGGAAAATGCTTGTGCGACAGGCTCAGCCGCTATTCACACTGCAATGAATACTATTGAGGCAAAAAGAGCAAAAACAACTTTAGTGGTTGGAGTTGAAAAAATGACAGATACTGCTCCTGAAAAAGTTGGTGATATTTTGCTTGGTGCTAGCTACAGACCGGAAGAAGGTAATACGCATGGGGGGTTCACAGGTGTTTTTGGAAAAATTGCAGAAGCCTACTTTCAAAAATATGGAGATAAATCAGATATATTAGCTAAAATAGCAGCAAAAAATCATAAAAACGGATGTTTAAATCCTTTAGCTCATATGCAAAAAGATCTTGGTTTTGAATTTTGTAATACAGTTTCTGATAAGAACCCTTATGTAGCTCAACCTTTAAGAAGAACTGATTGTTCAATGGTTTCTGATGGTGCTGCAGCATTGATATTACAAGATTTTGATCTTGCTTTATCTGCTAAAAGAGCAATTGCTTTTAGAGCTAGAAGGCACGTAAATGATATTTTGCCATTAAGCAAAAGAGAAAAAACAGAATTTGAGGGTGCTAGAAGAGCTTGGAGCTATGCTCTTGCGGATGCTAAAATAAAACTTAATGATTTATCTTTTGTAGAAACGCATGACTGTTTTACCATTGCAGAGTTGATTGAGTATGAAGCTATGGGCTTAACAAAGATTGGAGAAGGATTTAGAGCTATTGAAGAAGGTTGGGTAGAAAAAGGTGGAGTTCTTCCCATAAATCCATCTGGAGGATTGAAATCTAAGGGACATCCTGTTGGAGCAACTGGTGTTTCACAACATGTAATGGCTGCTATGCAATTAACAGGTGAAGCAGGTGAAATGCAAATTAAGGATGCAAATTTAGCGGGTATTTTTAATATGGGAGGAGCATCCGTTGCTAATTATGTCTCAATTTTAGAGCAAATTCGTTAAATAAAACAAACTTTATTAAAACTCAAATAAATCAATCATTAAAATTTAACAAGATGAATAGATTAAAATCTATTCTTAACGTTCAACTACTAACTTAAGAATTTGTATACTTTGGGCTTCTTTTTTCTAAAAGCGCATCAATGGCTTCTCTATGATCGTCCATCATTTGTAGAATGCTTTGTTGACTAGCGGCCATTTCTAAAGCCTTATCTAAAGGTACATTCTGAGACATTCTCAATAGTCTTTTAGCTCTTCTAGATGCTTCCGGAGGTTGTTCAGCAATTTTTGTAGCAATTTCGTTTGCTTTTTTAAGAAGCTCTTCGTTACTTACAACTTGTGACACAAGCCCCCAAGCTAGGGCTTTTTCAGCATTCAGAACATCACATGTTAATATCATTTCATTAGCTCTAGAAAGACCAATGATTTTTGGAAGAAACCATGAACCACCGTCTCCTGGAATAATACCAATTCTTAAAAAACTTTCAGAAAACTTAGCATCTTCTCCTGCAATACGTATGTCACACATTGTGCATAGATCGTTTCCAGCTCCTATTGCATGTCCATTAATTGCGGCTACAACAGGAACATCTATTGAATTCATAGTCAAAGGTATTTTCTGTATACCAAACCTATACCAATCTTCAAGTTGGCTTTGTGACATATTATCCTTTGTTGTCATATCTTTTATTTCTTGGAGGTTCCCGCCTGAAGAAAAGCTTTTACCAGCTCCAGTTAATATCACACAACCTACATTTTTATCACGATCAGCTTTTTTAAAACTATCAACTAAACCGTCTATAATGTCACCAGATAGAGCATTCCTTGTGTCTGGTCGATTAAGAGTAATTGTTACGATACGCTTATTTTGTTCATATAAAACAGATTTAGACATTTTCTACCTTTTCATAATATCTTTTAAAATTAGTTGGTTAAATATTCCCATAAACTTAAATTAGTTTTTTCAAGAAAGTTTTTTCCTAAAATATTTTGCCAATATGTCTCATTTCCAAAATCATTTCTCCAACTATTTAAATTTTTTGTAAAATAAGATAGTTCATATTCTTTAGTAAAGCCCATTGCACCATGAACTTGATGAGAAATTGCAATTAGTTTACCGGCAGCTATTCCAGTTCTTATTTTTAAAATAGCTATGTCATCCAAGTTTGGCATTAGTTTATTTGTTATTTTTAGTGAAGATAAAGCAGCATTTGAAGCTGCTAATTCAACAGCCATTTCAGATATTTGATGTTGAATTGCTTGAAACTTTGATAAAGATCTTCCAAATTGAACCCTTTGTGAGCAGTAGTCTATTGATAAATTAACTACCTTTTCCATAGAACCTACCATTTGTGCTGATCTGACAATTGAACCAATATGATTAAAATTAATATCTAAACTTAATTTTTGTATATTTAAAATTTCACAATCCTTGATATTTAAATCAAATCTAGGTTCAGATAAAAAATTTTTTTTATTTTTTAAACTACCATTTTTATTTTCTATAAAAATAAAATGTTTAACATCATCAATTTCTTGAACTAAAATTATCTTGTTAGTTAAGTTTAAGTATGGAACAGAGAGTAAATTTCCTGAAATTTTATTATTAGTAATTTTAATATTTTGTGTATCTAGAGCAAAAGTAATCATCCCGGTCGGTGGCTCAAGATTTAATTCAGAAAATAAATAATTACAAATAACGGTTTCTGTAAAAGGGAGTGGGACGCCCATTTTGGCAGACATTTGAATAACAGGTAAAATGGAGGTGAAAGGTAAAGCCGATCCCAAAAAATCTTCTTTGACAATTATTTTCGTCAAGCCTTGTTCTTCAATATCCGTCCAAAGCTTCATTAAACTTGGATTATCATTGAAATCATATCGCAATTCATGTGTGATATATTTACTAAATATCTTTGAAGCGGTCTCTAAAATAATATCTAATTCGTTGATCATCTTAAGCCTAATTGTCTGGCTATTATACCCTTCATTATTTCAGTAGTACCTCCTCTTAGAGAATTTGAAGGAATTCTGAGTGTTGCGTCTTCAAATAAATTTTGTAATAAGCTAGGCCATTGATGAAGGGGAATAATATCAGACAATTCTCTTAATGACTCAACCATCGTTTTTTCAAATTTATTACCTAATTCTTTAACAAAAGCGGCTTGTGTTTCAGGAGATTGGCTATTTTGTAACATTGAAGCAACTGAAAAGCTCATTCTCCTTAGCGTTTGTAATTCAGCAATGATTTTACCAATTAAGTTTGAGCCTGATTTCAGTAAAACAATACGAAACTCACCAATAAAAGCATCTAACAATGTAAAGTGTGATAGAAACCGCTCAGGCCCAGACCGTTCTAGGGCTAATTCACCAACAACTTGAGACCAACCTTTGCCTTCTTCTCCGAGCAGAGCGTCTTTTTTTAAAATTACATTGTCAAACAATGTCTCGTTAAAATGTTTTTGGCCTGTCATATCTTCAATTCCATTTATGCTTATATTAGGAAGAGATAAGTCAACAAGGAATTGAGACAAACCTTCATGTCTATTATCTTTTAGAGCTGGGCTAGTTCGCGCTAACACAATCATATAGTTAGAAAGATGAGCACCAGTAGACCAAATTTTTCGTCCCTCTAGATTCCATCCATCATTTATTTTCGTTGCTTTAGTTTTTACAGAAGCCAAATCTGAACCAGAATCTGGTTCACTCATTCCAATTGCAAAGTAGCATTCTCCACATGTAATTTTAGGAATTATCAGGTTTTTCTGTTCTTCAGTCCCAAACCTTAATATTTGGCTTCCACTCTGACGATCCGCAATCCAGTGAGCCGCAACAGGTGCTCCAGAAGCTAATAATTCTTCTGTTACTATATATCTTTCAAGTGCAGTGCGCTCATGTCCACCGTATTTTTTTGGAAAAGACATACCTAACCATCCCTGAGCTCCAATCTTTTTACTAAACTCAGGATCAGCAGAAAAAACCCAGGCATCTGGTGAAGGTTTGAACTCATTATTTTGAATAGCCTTAGATAAAAACATCCTTACTTCTAATCTAAGATTTGACAATTCTTTAGTTTCTTGAATAGAAGGGAAATTAAATTGAGACATTATTTTACTCTTGATTAAAAATTTATTATTCAAATTAAGTTAGTTTATAAATAAAAAACGTCAATATAAAATCCAACTTATTTATTCACCTATATTGCGTTATACTAATTCATAACATAGAATTTAATTTAATATTTTTAAGGAAATAATAATGTTCTATGTTGAAGACGATATATTGGAAAGATTAAGAATAATAGCAACACCGACACTCGCTAATGCACTAGATGACATTGGTTTTAATGGAATAATGAATGATCTTCATCCTGCTGGTATAGGCATGTGTGTTGTCGGTAGAGCTGTGACAGTTCAAGAAGTCACTGGACCTTTTGGAAGCTTTTCTTCAGAAGACTTTAAGGTTGGCCATATGATTGATGAAGCTAATCCTAGTGATGTTATTGTTGTGGCTAATAATGGTGCTAAGGTTTCTACCTGGGGTGGCATGGCTTCATATTCAGCTAAATTAAAGGGTGTGGGTGGCCTTGTTGTAGATGGAGGTATTCGAGATAGAGAAGAAATCGTAGAATTTTCTTTTCCATCTTTTTCAAAGTATATGGTTCCAACTCCTGGCAAAACAAGAATTAAAGTTTTATCTATAAATGAGCCAATTGTTTGCGCCGGGGTTAGAGTAAGAAAAGGTGATGTTATAGTTGCTGATGGAACTGGAGTATTATGTATACCTGCCGAAAATGCAGAACAAATAACTCTTGCAGCAGAGAAGTTTTCTGCAGATGATAAGCAGGCAATGGTAGAAATGAAAAAAGGTCTAAGTTTTATAGAAGCTCTTAAAAAGTTTTCAAAAATATAAAACTTTTACTTATTCGTTAGAGCAATTAGACCTCTAGAGAAAAAATCAGTTTGTCCAAAATTACCAGACTTAAGAGTTACAGAAATTGGCTTGTTTCCACTTGAGTTTGGAGACCAAAGGGCAGGTACGCCGGGAGAGATTTCTTTTCCTATTTTTAATTCTTCAACTCCTAAGCCTTTTATAATAGCACCAGATGTCTCGCCTCCGGCAGAAATAAATTTTCCAAAGGTATCTTTTACTAGTTTTTTTGATATTTTTTCAAAAAAATCTTCTATTTTATTAGCTAATATTTCTTGGCCAAATTGTTGTTGCTTTTCTGAAACCTTCTTTGAATTAGATGAAGAGTATATTAAAGGAGATAAAGTTTCATTTTCCTTTATCCAAACATAAACCTCTTCGACTAATTTGTTATTATTCATAACCTCATCTGGAGAAATATAAAAAGAAGGGTTATTTACCTTATAAATATTAATTTGGTCTAATGTTGCCCTTGAGCATGAGCCAGATAAAATTACTGCGTTACTATTATTTTGTGGTAATTCAAAAATATTCTCTGATAACAATCCTTTATTTTTATAAATTTTAGGAAGACCAAGTGCTATTCCAGAGCCTCCGGTTAAAAATTGTAAATCTTTTATACCATCACAAATAACGTCAAATTCTTTGTTGTTAGTTGTATCAACTATTGCGTATTTGATACCATCTTTTTTTAGAGATATAATTTTTTGTTTAATCTTATCTGATCCCTGATTAATAGTTTCAAAATTGATAAGGCCAACTTCTTTTTTAGTCTGATAATTAAGCCATCTGACTAAGTTATTATCCGTCATTGGTGTTAAAGGATGATCTTCCATTCCAGATTCATTAAGAGGTTTGCCATTAACAAACATATGCCCATAATAAACAGTTCTTCCTGCATCTGGAAACGAAGGACATGCTATAGTGAAGTCTACCCCTAATTCTTCCATAAGGGCATCTATTACAGGGCCAATGTTTCCTTCTTTTGTTGAATCAAAAGTTGAGCAATATTTAAATATAAATTGTCTGCATCCACTTTCTTTTAACCAATTTAATGCACTTAAACTTTCTTTAACTGCATTCTTTATTGGTATTGTTCTTGTTTTAAGAGCAATTACAGCAGCTTCAGTAGTTTGTTTTTTGGCATCTTCGGGTGATAAATTAGGAATTCCTGCATACATAGATACCTGCATTCCTGATTTTTTAAGGTTGTTCGCAATATCTGATGATCCAGTGAAATCATCTCCAATTATTCCTAATATCATTATATTTAATCACTTTATACTATTTGTTTTGTAAGTTGAGATACTATTTTTTCTGAAACCCAAGGGGTAACTTCTTCGTTAAACGATAAATAATGTTCACTATTCAAGTGTATATCAAATGCATCTTTGTTAGTATAAATTTCATATAGGAATACAACATTTATATTTTTAGGGTCGTGACATACATCAAATACAAGACAGCCTAATTCTAATTCAATAGAATCTTTAGCTTGTTTTAGAATTCTAGTTTTAAATTTTTCAGTATCTTTTTCATATGTAGTGAACTTTACAGTTATAACAAACATAATTTAATTTTTCCTTATTATTATAATGCTCTTTTTTGAACAGATTTATCTTTTAAAAGTGAAATTAAAACTCTACTTATAGTTTTTGTTCCCATATCTCCTCCAAATTCCATAGGACGAAGTTCATTTCTTTCAAAACCAACCTCAATAGCTGTTTCAATTAGTTTTGCTCCTTTTGCAGCTGATAAGCATTTATTTTTTTCTGAAAGATAATCAAGCATTAAAGATGAACTAAGTATCGTTGCAAGAGGGTTAGCTTTATCTTGACCCATTATATCAGGTGCGCTCCCATGCGCCGGTTGAAATAATCCATGTTTATCTCCAATTTCCGCACAAGACGCCATGCCCATTCCGCCTACTAATCCACCGCCAAGGTCTGATAATATATCTCCAAACATGTTTTCCATAACTAATATATCGTATTCCCAAGGGTTTCTAATGAGGTTTAACGCCATAGCATCTACGTAACAATGTTCAGTATCAATATCAGTAAAGTTTACTTTTCTTTCATCAAAGATTTTTCTAAAAAATGCTTGAGATCGAAATACATTAGCTTTATCAACGCAAGTTACTTTTCCTATTTTACCTTTGTTTTTTCTTTGTCTTGCTAATTTAAAAGCAAAATCATGCAATTTTTCTGTCGTTGATCTTGTAATTCGCATTATATCTTGAACTTCTTGATCGTTATCTACTGGGCATCTGTTATGAACAGCTGCTGAATAAAACAACCCTTCTGTAGACTCTCTTAATATAACTAAATCAATAGTGCTTGCGAGATTATTGCTTAATCTATTTGTGATGTTCGGATAAGCTTTAACAGGTCTAACTCCAGCATAAAGTCCAAACATTTCTCTAAATCTTAGGTGAGGACAAATTTCGGTTCCATCTTCATGCCTTATAGTTGGAAGCCCAATTGCTCCTAAAAAAATACTATCAGCTTTATCAGCCTTTTCTTCTCCACCAGGCTCAACATCTTTGCCCGTCAAAGCATAATACTCTGCTCCTGCTTTTATGAACTCCCATTCACATTTAAAACTACCAACAATATCTGATGTAATATCAACAATGTTAGTCGCGGATTGTATTATATCTTTTCCTATGCCATCGCCTGGCATTGTTGCTATTAAAAAATTATCTTTAGCCATATATAAGCTTTCCTCAATATAATTTAAAACCAGATTTTATTTCAAGCTAACAATTTTTTTAGCAATTGTAAAAGGTCGATTAAAAAGATTAAAGATTATGAAGATTTTTAAAAAAAATGGTGTGAATGAATCAAGTTAATCTTGGGAGAAATAATTTGAATTCATTCACATGATAATGATTATCATTATTATAAACATTGTCAAGTCAATTTATATTAATTTTAATTATCGTTATCATTCGCAAATAAATTCAATTAAAACAATGACTTATTTAATTATTTAGTTTAATATTATTTATCAGTTTTGGGAGTTTGTTTGTTTAATTTTCTTTATTATAAAAAATATCATGATTTATCAGATAAAGAAGTTCTTGCGCTTGCAATTTATGCAGAAGAAGAAGATTCGAGAATCTATCAACAATATGCTTCTCATTTTTCAAATGAATTTCCAGAAACGGCCTTATTATTTCAGCAAATGTCAGATGAAGAAAATGAACATAGGAGGCAGTTATTAGATTTATTTAAGTTAAAGTTTGGAGACGTTATTCCTTTAATTAAAAGAGAGTACATTAACGGTTTTTATAATAGACGTCCTATTTGGCTTGTTCAAAATTTAAAGTTAGAGACAGTTAGAAATGAAATTACTAAAATGGAAGATGAGTCAGCAAAATTTTATTATCATGCGGCTCAAAAATCTAAAGATCCTAATGTTAGAAAACTACTTGGTGATCTAGCTATTGTTGAGAGTAAGCATAGTAAAAAAGCACAAGTAAGAGCCATCAAGGCTCAAAATTCCATAGCTGGAATCAATGAAATCAATAAAGATAAAAAACAATTTATATTAACTTGGGTCCAACCTGGATTAGCAGGCTTAATGGATGGGTCCGTATCAACCTTAGCTCCAATATTTGCTACTGCTTTTGCAACTGAAGATAGCCATACAACATTATTAGTTGGCTTAGCTGCATCAATAGGTGCAGGGATATCTATGGGTTTTACTGAAGCTGTTCACGATGATGGTATTCTTTCAGGAAGAGGTTCTCCCTTAAAACGAGGTTTATCTTCAGGCGTTATGACCACTCTAGGTGGATTAGGGCATGCATTACCTTATTTGATAACAGATTTTTATACTGCGACATTGGTAGCTATAATTTTTGTTTTAGTCGAGTTGTGGCTCATAGCCTGGATACAAACAAAATTCATGAAAATCAAATTTTCAAAAGCTATCTTTCAAATTGTATTTGGGGGCGCATTAGTTCTAGGAGTTGGGATTTTAATAGGAGCAGGTTAAAACTTTTATTTTAGAAGGCTCATATTAGTAATTATTTTATAAACTCTCAGTATAAATAGACACATATAGATAATTTCAATTGCACAAAAATAATATAAAAAAACACTTGATTAAGAATAGTCTTATGATATTGTGCAATAGTAATGATAATCATTATCAAAGTAATAACAGTTACTATTACTATTACTATTACTATAAGCTAATATATAAAACTTAAAAAAGGAATTTTAATGAATTACCTAAATATATCAAAAGTGAGCTTTAAAAAAGCTTCGTTAGGAAGTATTCTTGCTTGTTCTTTAACTTTTGCATTATCCTCTTCTTTATATGCTGCTGGTCATGAAAATGGATATGGTCCTTTTCCAGTAACTGTAAAAGGGTACTCAGGTTCAGCAACAAACTCAGTGTCATATGGTGGTCAAATCGCGAGACATTTATTACATAACAATTTGAAAAAATTAGCATCTGGTGGAAACCCTAATGATCCTACAAATGCACCAATGAAAAAAATGATAGTAAATTTTTCAGGTAAAGATGCAGGTAGAAAAATATTAAGTCCAACTAGTAAAGATAAATTTCCAATTAAACAAAAAATGGTTGATGAATTATCAAAAAAGAAAAACTTATCTGGAAAAACATATCAAGGTGTTATGCCTGCATGGCCAGGAAATATGACTGGAGTACAAGTTCTGAATCATATGATTAAAAAAGCAGGTAAAACATCTGGAGGCGTTGATACAAGAAATGGTTATAATTACCCACAATTGATATCAAAGTTTGCAATGGGGGCTGTTTTTTATAATCAGGCTTGTGATAATTATTTAGACGAAAAACTTAATGCAGATACAAAGCCAAATAATAAACCTTACAAAAAAGGTGCGGCCTATACCGGTAAAGAGCATGTTTGGGATGAAGCATTTGGATATTGGGGGGCCGCAGCTCATACAATGTCGCTTTCAGCAAAAGATAGTTATAATGTAGCAAAAGGAAAAAGTCTAAAGGCTGCTGACCATAATAAAGACGGTATGGTTGATCTTGCAAGTGAAATGACTTACGCCCATGCATATTATGCATCTAGCTTTGATAAAGGTGGAAAAACCAATTATCTTAAAACCGTTACAGGTGCTTTTATCGATGGAAGAAAATTAATAACTTCTGCTAATGGAAATAAATTATCAGAAAGCCAGATTATACAACTTAAATCCTATGCAGGAGAAATTTGTGATAACTGGGAAGCGGTTATAGCTGAATCAGTTTTTAAATATGCTGGATCAGTATATGGTGATATTGAAAAAATTGAAAAAGGAATGGCATCTGGTTCAAGTATTGATAAAGCACTATCAAATTATATAAAGCATTGGGGTGAACTTAAGGGATTTGCAATGGCTCTCCAGGCAGGTAAAGAAAACTTAGGCCAAACAGCTACTAAATTAAATAGGATGATGGGTTTTGGTCCATTAATGCCAAATTTATCTCAGGTTGTTGGAGTTGATTCATCTGGAAACTTTATTAAAGATCAAGGATCTTCTTTTGGATATTATAAACTTCATATGATTAAAATACAAAAAATAATGGTTGAAGCTTTTGGAGTTACTGCAAGATCAAAAGACAAAATGAGTGGAATGGCTGCGCTTAGTAAGTCACTAAGTACAAAAACATCTGCTGAAAACGATTAACTTATACTAAACTGACCAGTTTTTAACTGGTCGGTTTAAGAAATTATCATGGATATAATATTAGAATTTATAAATAGACTTTACACTACTTTTGCCGACCCTCAAAAAAGAGTTTTTTTGGGTTATTTGATTGCAGCTATTTGTATATCTTTTTTTTGGCTCATGATTATAAAGAATAAAAATATATATGAATCAATGAAAATAATTTTTGATAAAAAAGTATTTTTTTCAAAATCATCCTTCTCTGATTACTCAATGTTGGTGATAAATACCTTATTATTGATTTTTCTTTCTCCCATTTTAATATCACAATTAGCAATAGCAAATCTGATTTATGAATTACTTCATCTACAAACTATAATTAATCCATTAAGAATGGAAATAAACTATATGTGGCTTTTACCATTTATATTTACTTTTTGTTATTTTGTTTTTGATGATTTTACAAAATTTATTACTCACACAATTATGCATAAGATACCTATATTATGGGCAATTCATAAAACACATCATTCAGCTAGAACATTAACTCCTATAACAGTGTTTAGAACGCATCCGCTAGAGGGTATAATTTTTATCTTAAGAAGTGCTATTACACAAGGCATTGTGATTGCTTTATTTTACTATGTGTATGGAAATAATATAAGTCTCGTAACAATTTTAGGAGCTAATGTATTTTCATTCTGGTTTCATTTAGCTGGCTCAAATTTAAGACATTCTCACATAAGAATTAGTTATTGGCCATGGTTAGAAAAAATAATTATTTCGCCAGCACAGCATCAAGTTCATCATTCAACAAAAAAAAGACACTTCAATAAAAATTTTGGTGTAACATTTGCAATTTGGGACAGGATATTTGGTTCTTTAAAAGTATCAAATCAACATGAAGAAATTAAATTTGGAATTTGTGAAAAAGAAGAAATTTACGAAAATAATATAATATATTTATATATTAGCCCTTTTATAGAAATTTATAAAATTATTAAAAATTTTCTTCAACAAAATATACTTAAATTAAGATAATAAAATATACATTAATTACTTTTAACTTCTAGAACATAAGGTCATTGCATATGATAAATTTAACTAAGATAATTTTAATAGTAATTTCAATAATTTTTTTAACTAATATTGTTAGTGCACAGAGTATAAATATTTACTCTCATAGACAGCCTTATCTTCTTAAACCATTTCTAGACGCGTACACTCTAAAGACAGGCATAAAGTTTAAAACAGTATATTCCTCAAAAGGTTTAGCTCAAAGATTAGCTGCAGAAGGAAAAAATACTAAAGCAGATATGATATTAACAGTGGATATTGGGAGATTATATAGATATCAAGACCTTAATTTATTAGCTTCTATTAGTTCATCTATATTAGAAGAAAAAATACCTTCCTATTTAAGAAGCGAGGATAACACTTGGTTTGGATTGTCAAAAAGGACAAGAGTTATTGCTGTTTCTAAAAATCGGGTAAAGTCTAAAGCTATTTCTACTTTTGAACAATTAGCTGATACTAAATGGAAAGGTAAAATTTGTTCTAGGCCTGGAAGTCACGTTTATAACAGAGCTTTAATGGCTTCTATCATAGCAGCGCATGGCAAAACTAAAGCGATAAAGTGGGCAAAAGGGCTTGTAAATAATTTAGCAAAAAGACCACAAGGTAATGATAGATCACAAATTAAATCAATATTTTCAGGAGAATGTGATGTGGCTATTATAAATCATTATTACTTTGGAAAATTAACTTACTCCCTTAACGATGAGCATCGTGCATGGGCGAATTCTGCTAGAATAATTTTTCCAAACCAAGGTAAGAATGATAGAGGTGCACATGTAAACATATCAGGTGGTGGCATTGTTAAATATTCAAAAAACAAAGAAATAGCCCAAAAATTCCTTGAATACCTTGTTAGCGATGATGCTCAAAAATTATATGGTGAAATTAATTTTGAATATCCTATAAATAGTAATTCTTTACTACCAGTAAAACTTAAAGCTTTAGGATCTTTTAAAGAAGACAGTTTACCAATTCAAGAAATTGCTAAACTAGCTCCAGCGGCTCAAGAGATTATAGATATAGTAAATTGGTAATGTTTATATTTTTTAATTAAAAAAATTGTATCCCAAATAAGCTATTAAAAGCCAAATGAGCCCTTTTATTAAGAAAAATAGAAAAATAAAAAAACCAGTTTTTTTAATAATTTTTAAATTAAGTAGTTTTAACATTGAATATTTATATTAAACTGTTTGGCCACCATTGACCTGTATTTCTGTTCCATTAAGATATGAAAAGGAATCTGAACACATTGAGTGAACAACTGAAGCCACTTCGTCTGGTGTTCCAAATCGTCCCATTGGTATTTTATTTGTGAGCAATTTTCTACTATTTTCACTTACCATAGAAGTTTCAATCTCACCAGGTGCGATTGAATTAACTCTTATACCATGTTGACCAAGGTCAGATGCCATTTCACGAGTTAAGGACTTCAATGCAGCTTTTGACGTTGCGTAAGCTGGACCAGCAAATTGATGAACACTATCACTAGCAATAGAGGTAATGTTTATAATCATGCCTTGTGCTAATTTAAGGTTTTGATGAACAGCTTTAGAAATTATTATAGGAGCAAAAAAATTAACATTAAAAACGTCTTTCCATAAGTCTATCGGTGTTTCAAGAAACCCAAGCCTAGAATTATCGTCACTTTTAGGGGAAACTGCGGCATTATTAATAAGCGCTTTGACTGGACGTCCATCAAGAAAATCTGTTAAGTCAATCATTA